>Ga0136554_1000616_pt1 | contig 13295 bp, 8 predicted proteins | sample AntRauTorckE5431_FD_104637 | JGI IMG/M metagenome (GOLD analysis project Ga0136554, IMG submission 104637) | Saline lake microbial communities from Rauer Islands, Antarctica - Metagenome Torckler E5 #431 | ecosystem: Environmental > Aquatic > Non-marine Saline and Alkaline > Saline | place...
AGGATGCGGCCACGGCGTTCGAGGCCGTGCGCGATGCCGATCTGTCGCCTGAGGACGACGCCCGTGTTGCCGCCTATTTGGCGCGCATCGACAAACAACTGCAGACAACACGCCAAACCGTCTCGATTTCGTTCGGCGGCCATTACGACACCAACCGGAATGCGGCGCCGCGCGGCGAGGAGTCGCTGGTCGTCGGAACGCCGACGCCGATTTCAGCCGAATCCTCGCGCGTCAACGACGACACAGCTGTTATGGGGGTGCTCGGCTATGACATCCGACATGACTTAGGTATGCCACGCAACCATGCGGCTTTAGGATCGCTAACCTTTTACCAGGACGACCAGACGGAGCGCGACGAACTCGACCTGCAGGCTGTCTTCGTCGAGGGCGGCTTTGAATTCGACGTCGCCTATGGCGTAACGGTCTCGCCCAAGCTGCGCTATAGCAATATGCGCCTCTCGCGGGAGAAGTTCTTCACAGGCATGGAAGGATCCGTCCGCGTTGACGTGGCGGTCAACGATCCGGGCCGTGAAGCGCCAGTCGATTTGTGGGCCAAGGCTTCCCACGCGCGCGAAGCGTTCCAGAATATCAGCGAGAATCAATCCTTAGCCGAGCGTGATGGCATGCGTAGCGAAGTAGCCGGTGGTGTCGGCTATTGGATCAACGCACATCACCGCATCGAGGCGAGTGGACTGTTCGGCTACAAGGCGGCCGAGAAGCGCTATCTGGCGCACCATACTGTCAGCGCAGGCCTCGACCACAGCTGGCTGCTCGGCGATGGCGCCTTCCTACAGAACCATGTTGGCTACGCCGTGCGCCTCTACCGTGTGCCGGACCCGGCGGTTACGGGCAATTTCCCACAACGCCGCAGGGAGCACCCTCTGCGCTTGCGCGTCACCTATGGCGCGCCAGCAGGCATGCTGCTCAACCGGCTCGGTTACCATTTGGAGGCCGAAGCGCCCAATGCCGTGCGCGATTTTCTCGACGATGTAACGGTTAGTGTGTCGGCGGAGTATCTTAAGCAACAGTCGAATATACGAAATTTCGAATATGAGAATATGCGCGGTCAATTCCTGATGACGAAACGCATTGAGTTTTAGGGGTGAGGGTATGGCGATGCTAGATACGATTAAGCTTGGAGCTCTTCGCGCAGCCATGCTGGTGGCGGGATTGGCAACGGGGCTGGCCTCCGTGAACCCGGCCGCCGCGCAGCAGAGCGAGCAGGCCGGTGTGTCCGCCGCCGTGAGAGGCGAGGTCCTGCTAGCCCGCGCCCAAACTGTCGGTCGGCAGGTAGAAAGTGGTGAGCCTATTCTGCTGAACGATCTTATCGAAAGCGGCCCTTCAGGCGGACTGCAGGTTCTGCTGTTGGATGAAAGTGTGCTGACACTCGGTCCCACCTCGCGGATTGAGATCGACCGCTTCATCTACGACGCAGCCGCGCAGGGCGGGTCGATGGCGCTTCGGATGATCTCAGGCTCTATGCGGTTCGTTGCCGGCAAGATCGCCTCTGGGAATCCGGCCGACATGGAGGTGCTGACGCCGCTAGGTGTGATCGGAATTCGGGGCACCATCGGCCAAGTCTCGGTCATTACGCCCCAGCAAGCCCAACAAAACTTTCCCGACCAAGCCGCCCAATCCAACCCTCAACCCAACCAGCCTGTGGTCTTCGCTGCCCTAGTAGGCCCCGGCCCGACGGCGCAGGGGGGCGGCCAAGGCTCTTTCACCTTCTCATCGCCGAACGGATCGGTAGACCTCAATCGGCCCGGCGGGGCGGTGCTGGCAACCCCAGGCCAGCCGCCCGTCTTTTTCATCGCGCCGCCTGGTTCAATAGACAATTTGAACCAACAAATATCAGGCGGAGGGGGCCAAACCACACAGAGCGAACAAGAGACTGGCGACCAGAGCGACGGCAGCGGCGTTAACAGCGCCGCAGTTCAACAGGCCGGCGGCTCCTCCAGTCCAACGCCGATCAGCACGGTCTTGAACCAATTTGAGCAGACCACCGACGTCGGTGACCAAGCCGGCTCGGCCATCGATGCGTCGACCAGTGCCAGCGCCGCCGCAACCGGCGTCACCTTGCAGGAGGTGCTTGCCGTGAATAGTGGGACGGCAGGCCAGACTATCGACATCTCCGGCACGATTTCTGGCAAACTCCAATATTTTTTCGACTTCTCTGCACGCACCTTTGATCTGCAAGCAACCGATTTGCAGGGCGGTGGACTGGCGTCCTCGTCTATCAAAGTCTTGGGGGGGAGCGCCACTTTACCGTCCGACAGCCGTCGCGCGCTGAGTGTTGGTAACAACGGCGAAGACTTCGCCGCAGACGTCACCAACTGTGACAATTGTTCAATGTCGGCTGTCTTTCCGAGCACCAGCTCATTTAAAGTCACGGTCACGAATCAGGGTGCTTCTGGAGCGACCGCTGTGCAGATCAAGGACTGACGCAGCAGGGTCTTGGAGCGCCAGGGTCTTGGAGCGGCAAGGTTCTAGCCGGAATCAGGTTCTCGTGTCGAGGGCGCCGTTAGCTTTTGGCCGGGCCTGGGAACATCCGCGCCACGCTAAGCGCCACGGCGAAGGCGCCTATCAGGATCACACTGGCGATGATGAAGGGGCTTTCCGGACCGAAGGCACCGAACGACCACCCAGCCCAGGCGGGTCCGATGATGCGCGCTAGGCTTTGGGCGCTTTGTGCCGTGCCCAGCACGCCGCCCTTAAGGTGGGCGGGGGCGGCACGGCTTAACAACGACTGGCAGGCCGGATTATTCAGCCCCATGCCGATGGCCAACAGCGCCATCGGCAGATAAATCTGCAGCGGGTTTTCAACGAAGATCAGCGACAGTGCCGAGCCCAAAAGCACCACGACCGCCAGCACGGCAACCCTTGCTTCTCCCAGCTTTTTCGACAAGCGCCCGATCAAGCCGCCCTGCACGATAATCGTGATCACGCCTGCAAAAACCAAATACCAAGCAACGTCGCGCGCATCCAAATCAAACTGATCGGCGGCCCAGACGGCAAAAATCCCCTCCAATGCCGTGAAGACCAGCGCGACCATGAAATACAGCAGCAGCAACCGCCCAATCGTCGGACTACGCAGCAATTCGAAGCGAACCGGCGGGGCGGCATGTTCCTTAATCCGCTCCGGCTCTTTGACGGCGAAGGCGGTGACCAGAAGGGCGGCGAAGGCAAAGCCGGCGGCCAGCAGGGCGGGCAGGGCGTAGCTGTCCGCGCTGGCCCCCTCACCGACCGATAGCCCCCCGATGCCCGGGCCAATGGTGAAGCCGACGCCAAAGGCGGCGCCCAGAAGTCCCATGCCCTTGGCGCGATTTTCTTCCTCCGTCACATCGGCGACATAGGCCTGGCTGGCGGCCATCCATCCCGCCGTCGCCCCGGCGAAGGCGCGGCTTGCGAAAAGCTCCCAAATCTCACTCGCCACCGCCAGCCATAGGTAGGCTAAGACCGTGGCCCCAATCGCCATCAACAGCACGGGACGCCGGCCCACCTTATCGCTGATCCGACCCCAAAAGGGCGCTGCCAAAAACGCGGCGGCTGAGAAGGTGGAAAAGATCAGCGGCGCCAGATCCTTGCCCCCGCCCAGATCGGTCACATAGAACGGCAGCACCGGCATCACGATGCCAAGGGCGATGATCGCCAAGCCCGTGGCGATGGCCAGCGGTATGATGGGGCGGATGGTTTCCATGGGGCGGGATGTAGCGCGCGTCGGCCCTTCTGTCACGGCCAGAGGCAGGACTAGCGCTAGCGCCCTTGCCCTGGCCCAAGCAAACCATGCTATCCTTCGCCCCATGGAGTTCTTACCCGACCCTCAAGCGATCGAACAAATGCTGCGCGGCTGGCTATTTTGGCTGCGCACACGGGTTATCAGCGCGCCCGTGCTGGGCCAAGCCGGGCTGATCGTGCTTTTGTTCATCGTCGCGCGGATCATGGCGGCGCGCTTGCGTGAACCGTTGAGCGGGTGGCTGGAGCGTCAATTGGCGCGGCCCCGCATGCCGGGCCTGCTGCTGCGCTTCGCCGCCCCGATCCCCCGGCTTACCACCTGGATATTGTTTTTAATCCTGCTATGGCTCGCCGCCGGTGTCATTGATCGCACGGTGCCGGAGGATTTGGGCAGTTGGGTCTTACGCACGGCGGCCAGCCTGACCTTCGCCTGGGTTGCGATCACGCTTTTGACCGGCGTCATCCGCACCCATGTTTTGGCCCGCACGGCGGCCAGCATTATCTGGATTATCGCGGCGCTTAATATCCTGCAACTGCTCGACCCGGCGATCGCCGTGCTGGACGGGGCGGCGCTTGAAATGGGGGACCTGCGCGTCTCCATCTTGATGGTGGTGAAGGGGGTGCTGTCGCTGGCCGTTCTGTTGTGGGCGGCGACGGCCTTGTCCGGCATGTTGGAACGACGCTTCCAGGCCGTGCCGGAACTGACGCCGTCTGTGCAGGTGTTGCTGGCGAAATTAACCAAGGTGACCCTGGTCGTGCTCGCCATCGTGGTGGGGCTGAAATCCATCGGGGTTGATTTGACCGCCTTCGCGCTGTTCTCCGGCGCGTTGGGGGTGGGCATCGGCTTTGGTCTGCAAAAGGTGATCTCCAACCTCGTCTCCGGCATCATCTTGTTGATGGATAAATCCATCAAGCCAGGCGACGTCGTGGCGGTGCAGGATACTTATGGCTGGGTGAAAAGCTTCGGGGCGCGCTATGCCTCCGTCATTACGCGCGATGGGATCGAACATCTGATCCCGAACGAAGAATTCATCACCCAACGTGTGGAAAACTGGTCCTACACCGACAGCAAGGTGCGCCTGAAACTACCGATCGGCGTCAGCTACGACAGCGATTTACGCCTGGCGATGAAATTGGCGATTGAGGCGGCGGACGAAGAACCCCGCGTCATCAAAGACCCGGCACCGAAATGCCTGCTGATCGAATTCGGCGATAATTCCGTCAATCTAGAACTGCGCATATGGATCGCCGACCCGCAAGAAGGCGTACGCAACATCCGCTCCGCCGTGCTGCTAAGGGTCTGGGATAAATTCCACGAAGCCGGCGTCCAGTTCCCCTTCCCGCAGCGCGACCTGCATGTGAAGGGACCGGTGCAGGTGAGGTTGGAAGAGAAATAACGCCTCGCCACGTGCCGACGCAAGTCCATACTTGGCCACGCGGCACAGCGCCAAAAGGACCGCCTGCCAGCCGCTCCTCACGCTCTGAGTGTCATCAGAGCGTGGGGATCTCGGTAATGGGTGCAGGATAAGGGGCCCCCTACCCCGCCGCCGCGCGCCCGTGGCCGGGTTGGAAGGTGATGGGCATGGTGCCGGGCTCGAAATTGTCGAGGGCCAGCGTCCAGTCGCCGTCGGGCCAGATATAGCGTGCGGTGCCGGCCATTGGATCGTAGACGGATGTGTAGATCGTCCCGAAGCCCGTGCCGTAGGCGTTGGTGTAAAGCGGGGGCTTGGAGAAGGCCTTGATCAGGGTATCCTCGGTCACCGCCGGGTCATTGATGCGGAAATGTAAGAATTGCTCACGCTCAAGTGTGGCGGTGGCGCGGGCGTGGTCGTGCCATTCGATGCGACCCTGGTGGTTGGTGGCGTAGGCGACGACCTTCACCACCGGCTTGCGATCGGGTGCCATATAGACGGTGACGAACCGCCCGCCCTTATCGACCGCCGTCACGTTATAGGCCATGTGGGTGGGGATGGAGCAGAGCGCGTCGGCTGCCTGCTGCGCGGTTGAGCAGGTCTCCAGCACATAGCGCAGGATGATGGGAATGCCGAAGCCCGGCCCCACCGTCTTGCGCCCGCCGAAGGTCAGGCTGATCGCCAACCCTGCCGCATTAACGCCGTCCAGCACGCCCCACAAACAATCCGTCATCGCCAGCACATCATGCTTGCCGAAGCGGGTCTTCATGATCAGCCCATCGGAGAGCGCCGGCGCGTAGTCGTAATTGCGGATCAGCAGCGGACGCTCCCCCAACCACACCACCTGGCTACAGCCGGAGATATAGGCAGGCGGGCGATAGAGGCTGAGGAAACGGGCGGCTAAATCACCGCCGCCAGCCCATTCGCATAAGCGCTCATAGGTCGGCACAAGCTCCGGCATATGGGTGGCCATGGCGTCGCGGCAGACGGTATAGGTGGGCCGCTGCTCCAGCCCATCGGAGAGGTACCAACGCCGATAGGCCGGCCAGAGGGTTCGGAATAATTCCGCCCACTGCCGACCGGCCCTATCGATTTCAAGCGCTTGGAAGGTAAGTTGCACGGGCGCTCGCTTGAGCCCTCCTTCAGGCGTTACAAGATTTTATAGGCACCCGCCTGCGGCACAGGCTGTAGGCCACGACCCTTGAACTTCGCGCGCATGCCGTCGATCCACTTTTTCGAGCGGCCATTGAGCTTGAAGTTGTCGGTCATCAAACGACCCCGCGTCACCAGGATGCCGAGATCGGCCCCCTCGTAACGGTAATCGCCCGTGCCCGCGATGCGCAGGAAGAAGGCTTCGTTCTCGCTCGCCACCGCGCGGCGGTGATAATCGAAGCGCGAATACTCGATGCTGCCATCCGGGTTCATGTGATAGATGCCGCTTTCCGGCGCCTCGGTGATGATATCGACCGAGTCGTCGGTGTGCTTCATCACAAACTGCGACCAGCTGTCGATATTGTCCGAATCCGCCCAGCGGGAATTCAGGTCATGCACATCCAATTCGAACGGCACGTCGGAGAATTCCAACAGGTGGAACAGGAACAACGGCGCATCCGCATGCGCGAAGGCCGCATGGTTCGTCATTGAGCTGGCACCCGTGATGCGCGGGTTCAACTCGCCCAGATACATTTCCTCATTTTCGGTATCGATCAGGAAATCCAGCTCGAAATAGCCGCGATAGCCTTCTTTGCGCAACTGCTCACCGAACTTGAAGGTGTAATCACTCGCCTTCTCACGAATTTCCGGGGTGAAGCTGTCGGCGAAGATTTCGTTGCCACACCAGCCGCCGCGATAGGGGGTCAATTCCTTGAAGCCGACAAGCTCGGTCATCAAGGGGCCGACGATCGTGCCCTGCTTGGTGGTACAGGCTTCAATCGCCGAGCCGCGGCAGTTGATGCGCTTCATCACCTTAATCTCGCCTTGGCCGACGATTTCAGACTGGTGGCGCTTAAAGTCCTGTTCGGAAGAGATGAAGAAGGTCGTGTGACCGCTATCCCCATAGGCCGATTGCAGCACCAAGTCTGAGCCCAAGTCCTTGGAGGCCTTGCGCAGATCATCGTAGGAATCGATCTTCACCAGCACGTTCGGCACGGACGGCACGCCGGCCTTGTCGCCGATGCGCACGGTTTCGATCTTGTTGTCGACCCGGTTGCGCAACTTCGCCTTCGGGAACCAGACCTTCATGCCGGCATTGCGGGCCAGCGCCTCGGTCTCGTCATCGAACATCAAGAAGACACCGGCCGGATTTTTGCCCAGACTGTTGGTGAAGTCCAAGACCTCCTTATGTTGCAGGAGGTAGTTGTTGATATCCTCAATCGACTGGAACTCGGCGTGCGGCGCTTCCTGCGGCACGAAGACGTTGGGATGGCGCCCGTCGTAACAATCGAGGTAGTTGACGTACTTGAAGTTCCGCACCCATTCATCCATGCCAAGCAGGTTGAAGTTGGTGGCGCTGATGAAGGTGATCGGCCGTTCATTGCGGTGGAAGAAACGGCGGATATCGGACATGCCGCGCAGCGTCTTTTGCTGGCGCTTGGCCGATGCTTTTTTAACGCCAGCTTTTTTAACGCCAACTTTTTTCGCGGTGGCCTTCTTAACGCCAGCCTTTTTCACGCTGGCCTTCTTAACGCCAGCCTTCTTCGCGGCGGCCTTCTTAACGCTGGCCTTTTTCACGCTGGCCTTTTTGGCCATCACCTTTTTAGCGGTCGCCTTTTTGGAAGCGGCCTTCTTGGCCTTGGTCTTCTTTGCACTCGTCTTTTTACTGGCTGCCATGTTCATATCCCCCTGTTTCTGGTGGGTCTCGTTTTATGATTATCGAGCGTGTACGGATCGCGTTTGCTGTTACCTATCGTTTGACCGCGGTTGCCTTCAACGCCTCTTCCGTGAAGACGCGCAGGCCCAATTCCGGCCGGTATCCATGGATTTCCTTCACATCAAGGGCGCGCATGAAATCCAAAATTTCTTGGCTCAAAACCTGCCCCGGCACGAGGATCGGAAAGCCCGGCGGATAAGGAATGATGAAGGTGGAGGAGACGATCTCGCGCCCCTTCGCCATTTCCGCATCGATGCTGCCATCGGACATGTTGATGTAGTCGCAATTCTCCGCGTCATAAGACAGGAAATAGGCCCGGCGAATGTCGCCTTCCGGCGTCTCCTCACGCGTGCCGAAGCGGAAGCTGTCATGGAAGCGGCTGAAATCGGGCAGCGGCGGCAATTCCTCAATCAACGAGGTTACCTTGCGCTCATGCAGCTTACGCTCCAGCGGGGAGCTGTCGTCCAGACGCTCATCCAGGTCCTGGGCGATCTTGACCAACACCTCAATCAGATAAGCGACCGAGGAGCGCGTGGTCCCGATATTCGTCATGAATAGGACCGAGTTGCGCGAGGTCTTGTTGATCTGAATGCCGTATTTATCCATCAGCTCCTGATTTTTGAAGCTGTCGCCATCCAGGCCGGTATGCCCAATTTCCAGGGTGACACGGGTCGCATCCAGCGCGAATTCATCGCCCGCCCACGCGTCCCAAATATCGGTCCAGCCATGCCCCGGATCGAAATAAGATTCGATCCCGCTTTCGCGATATTTAGTCGGAATCATGTCCTTGGCCCGCAGCACCTTGAAGTATTTGGTGAGCAGCGGGTGCGAATGGATTTTCTCGCGCAGAACCATCGCCAGCTCGATCTGTTTTTGCACCATCTCGAAGCCTTCAAGCTCCACCTGGCGGCGCCCGATGTCGAGAGAGGCCACAATCTGATAGTTCGGCGAGGTCGAGGTGTGGGTCATATAGGCCTCGTGGAATGCCTCCTCCACCTTGGATTTATAGTCCTGATCATAGATATGGATCATTGATCCCTGACGCAGCGCGGTCAGCGTTTTATGCGTCGACTGACAGGCGTAAACCCGCACGCGGGCCTGATCCGGATTCGGCATCAAGGGCCGGTCCAGCCAGGTCGCATCATCTTCCGGATCCAGCTTATCAAATTCCGCCTTCCAGGCCTCATAGGTCTCGCGATATTCGCCGCTGCGGAAACGCTCCCGCAGGGTGGCCGCGTTATGCATCGCGGTGCGCTGGCGGTAGGTGGGGGTAAAGCGTGCGAAGCCAAACCAGGCTTCATCCCATAGGAAGACGAGGTCGGGCTTAATCGCCAAACACTCCATCATCACGCGTTCCACGTTATAGACGATGCCGTCGAATGTGCAGTTGGTCAGCAGCAGCATGCGCACACGGTCCAGCTTGCCCGCCCGCTTTAACGCCAACAGTTGATGCTTGATTTCCCGCAGCGGCACCGCGCCATACATCGAATATTCGTTCAGCGGGTAACTGTCCAAATAGCTGACCTGCGCGCCAGCCAAAACCATCCCATAATGGTGCGATTTGTGACAATCGCGATCGACCAAGACGATATCGTCCGGCTTCACCAGCGCCTGCACCACGATCTTGTTGCAAGTCGATGTGCCGTTGGTGGCAAAGAAGGTTTGCCGGGCCCCGAAGGCGCGCGCGGCCAATTCCTGCGCGGTTTTGATCGGCCCATGCGGCTCGAGCAGAGAATCCAGCCCGCCGGACGTCGCCGAGGTTTCCGCCAGGAAGATATTCATGCCGTAGAAATCGCCCATGTCGCGGATCCAGTGCGACTTGGCAATCGACTTGCCACGGCTGATCGGCATGGCGTGGAAGACGCCCGTCGGCTGGCGGGAATATTCCTTCAAGGCCGTGAAGAACGGCGTGTTGTAGCGCGAATTAACCCCGCGCAGAATGTTGAGGTGAAGCTCCATATAGTCTTCTTGATTGTAGAAGATTCGGCGGCAGTTACCGCAGGCCTTACCCGCAATTTCCTCAACCGACTGATCGGTCACCAGATAGACATCCAACTCCGGCCGCAACTTTCCGATCGCATAGGCAAGCGACATGCCCAAATCTTCCGTCGGGATGTCGTCGAAGGTCTCATCGCCTAAGCGGTTTAAATACGACTTTAGCATCGGCAGATCGTATCTGCTTTCGAACGGGAAGCCGTAGCGCACCACGACCGCCTGGATATTGTGGTTGAACAAAACCCCGATCAGCGCATCTTCGAACGACCCCACGACGACGCTTTCATAGACGAAAGGATCCTCCGCCCGGCGCTTATCGCGCAGGCTGGTGCGCAGCGTGTGCACCTGATGGGGGGAGAGGTCATCGACGATCATGACCTCGAAATAGGGCCGCGCGCGGGCGCGTTCCTCGGCCGTGTCGGCGCCTTGGTCGTCGTCGTCATCCTCGTCGTTGGGCATCAGGTGGATGTGGCGACGGCGATAGCTATCCGACATCAGCGCGCGCGTGATGCGCCCAACCGTGTGGGCCAGCGTCGAATATTCACCGGTTTCAAACATATGACGCAGTTGGTCGATCGCCTGGCGTCCCGGGAAAGCCCAATAGCTTTCGATCGGGCCCAGCAGATCCATCAGGCCTTCGACCGTCTCTTCAAATTTGGCGAGTTGTTCGCGGCTGTGACGGCCATCGGATTGGCGCTCCGCCAGCCGGGAGGCGGCGCTCTTGAACCGGTTCCAGGCGTCACTTCGAACCTGCGAGGCGCTGTAATGCGCCGTCAGATCATAATTCGGGCGCTCACTCTTACTTTTCGGTTTGGTCTTCGCGATCGGTTTTTTTCTGTTCATCCCTGTTCAGCAGACATGCGATCCGGCGTTACGGTTTGGACCAGCGCGACGCGCGCAAGGCGCGCCACACTCTCTATTCCGTCCAAACGGCCAAAGAACGCATTTTTCGGATGTCGCGCCGCTGTCCCTGTTATACCCGCGAACGGCAAAGGCCGTCGACGTGGACGTCTTATCGCGCCCAATTACAAGGGTAGCATAGGGATGCGGAAAGTTTTGTCCAACCCCCGTTTCGGGGCGATCGCGGTATTCAGGGATTATATCCGACCGACGCGCCTGCGGCCCCCTCCAAAAAAAGACGAGGCCGCAGGTCACGATATCTAGCCGATTTCAGCGGGAGGGGATTACCCTTGCGTGTTGCGCAGACGGTGCGCGAACCAGCCGCTTTCATTGCCAAACGGCGCACCGGCGCCGGCGGGCTCAGCCATCGGGGCCGGCTCGTCGGTTTCCACCGTACCGGGGCGCGAATTCAGGCCCGCACGGGACCCCCGCGTCGGCATTTCCAGGGCCCCAAGACCATTTAGATAGCTATTGTCGAAACGCTGGGCGTCATAGACGGCGAAATCGACATCGCGATCCCGGAAGCTCTTCATCGTTTGGCCCAAGCCCTTAAGGCCGGTTTCGCGCTGGCGGCGCACCTGGGTCAGATCAATTTCGATCGGGATGATTTCTTCCTGGCCGGCGGCTTGGTAAAGCATCGTGCCCGCCGGATCGACGACGCAAGAGCGCCCGCACCCGCCGGCACCTAAGCCGTTGATGTCGAAGATATAGGTTTGGAACATCGCACCCGACGCGCGCGCGATGGTGGTCTCCACCTCGCGGTCGATCGTGCCGGTCAGGACGGGGTGCAGGATGACCTCGGCGCCCATCGCGCTTAAGGTGCGCGTCGTTTCCGGGAACCAGATATCATAGCAGATCGACACCCCGAAGCGCCCAACGTCCGGCACATCGAAGGTCAGGAACTCAGTCCCGGCCTCAACGCCTGCCTCATAGGGGCGGAAGGGGAACATCTTGCTATAGCGACCGACGATTTCGCCCTGCGGATTGATCACGGTGGCGGTGTTGTAGATCTTGTCGCCAACCTTTTGGAACATTGACCCTGGCAGCAGCCAAACCCCATGCTTCGCGGCCATTTCCTGGAAGGCCTGTTCCGCCGGTCCCGGCAATTCCTGCGCGTGGTGGGGAAGCGGGCCGTAGGGCGCCAATTCCGAAAACATGACCATTTGAATCCACGGGAACCGGGCAAGCGCCAATTCCAGGCGCTGACCCATGGCCGTGATATTCTCTTCGTGTGCACCGACATGCATCTGAATGCCGGCAATGGCGAATGGCTGCATGACAACCCTATCTTTCTTGACCAAAAATTTTGCCGTCGCGCGGGAACCGATCATCCGATCCGGGCGCGGGCCCCGAGCATAACGCGCAGGGGCTGGGGCGACTGGGTGAGAACCTACTCTTGAGCGCCGCGTTTGAAAAGCGGCCATTGTGCGGCGCGGTATAGCCGCAGAAATGCTGCATTAGCGACAGGTGCGGCGGCGCCAGCCCTGAAGGCCAACCGCCGCCGCATGCCGAATCGGGCTGCGCTGTGCCCACAGCTTCTGGGCGCTATTAGGCCGCCTTTTTCGACTCCGGATCCCACTTTTCATCCGCCAACTGCTCGTTCAGGGGCACGTCCGCGATCGCGTCTGTGTAGTTGGTGATGGTTTTCACCGCGATGCCGAGCAAGACATCCAGCGCCTGCGCTTTGCTATAGCCGGCCGCGATAAAGTCTTCGAGCGCCTGCGGGTCAAGCGCACCACGCTCGACCGTTACGGTCTGCGCGAAGTGACGCAACGCCTCAAGCTTCGCATCCTGGATCGGGGTGCCATCGCGCACAGCGGCCACAACATCCGCATCAAGCCCGGCCTTCTTGCCGTTCTTCGAATGGGCGGCCACGCAGAAATGGCACTCGTTTTCGTAAGAGACCGACAGCAGGATCAACTGACGCTCAGCCGGTGAAAAGTCGGTCTTGTCGAAAATTCCCTGCAGGGTGACGTAGCCTTCCAGCGCGGCGGGGCTTTCGCTCATCACGCCGATAATATTGGGAAGGAAGCCGAACTTGGCTTCCACCTTCTCCATGATCCCTTGGGATTGCTCCGGGGCGCTTTTGGCGTCGTGGACGGTGTAGTCGGTACTCATAAAATCCTCCGTCGATTGATTAATCGATGTGCTCGTTCGGGCAGCAACCCTGCCCATCACTTGTCACATGGGAAGTTGGAACGATCATTCCAATAGGGGGAGTGCCGCGCCCCCATCACGTCCCCGTGACGGCCGGCGTGACGGCTGGCGTGACGGCTGGCGTGACGGCTGGGACGACCGGCTAATGGCTATGCTGGGTTTATAGGGTGCTGAGCGTGCGCGCGGCGATTTGCTCCAAGGCGCGTCGATCCGGGTTGACCTTGGCCATC
>Ga0136554_1000619_pt1 | contig 13280 bp, 7 predicted proteins | sample AntRauTorckE5431_FD_104637 | JGI IMG/M metagenome (GOLD analysis project Ga0136554, IMG submission 104637) | Saline lake microbial communities from Rauer Islands, Antarctica - Metagenome Torckler E5 #431 | ecosystem: Environmental > Aquatic > Non-marine Saline and Alkaline > Saline | place...
GTGCCGTGACATATCGCGAAGAAAGAGCTATAAGTCGGCTGCTGCGACGACTGGTTTTGCATGCCAATATTATCATTGTGAATAATATTAACAGAGTATATAATATATATGTAGTATATATAGTATATGTTATAGATATATATATATATGGGCTATCGATGCTACTAGTATTAGTAGTAGTCAATCGGTTTGTGTGAGTTGGTGTCAGGTGTCAGTAGTTATCGAGCGAACAACCTCATTTTCTGGACAGTCATGGACTGCATGATCGGCAATTTCGAAATAAAAAATTGATTCGTTAAAAAATCTAAGAAAGAGCTTCGTTCGGCGAATCAAAAAAGGTGACGAATAAGAGTGTCAGCACCTGTCAGCACTGAAGCCATTAGTTATTCCCTTGGATCCGTCATCCTCCGTCATCTCAACAATGTTCTTCTGTTTCAATGTAATAACCTATTATCTAATATTAATATCTACACTGTAGTACACTACGATACAAGAAATAGTACCGTACGGCTTTACGAAGGACAGACGTTCGATCATTGAAACGGTTTATTCCATTTTCGATCTTTGATCATTTTTGCCCATTGCTTTTTTATTTTGGTTTACTCCTACTGATTGTTGTTGTACCGGTGCTACTACCTACTAGTTAGTGTTGCTGTTGCTGGATATTCCCACCACCTTCTAATAACCCTGCTAATATCTTACAAGTACCCATCAAATATCAAATATCGAATACTAGCGTCCAACTTCCACTTCACTACTACTGTACCGGACCATAGTTAGCTAAACAAGTCCAGTCCGTACAACCTTACCACCTACTACTGTTGTAGCTAGCTAGCTAGTACCCTCCAATAACACCTCCAACAAAACCCCGCTATATACTCCACCAAATTATCATCACACCAACCCCTCCGCTCCGCTCCAACCCAACCAATGAGCACCTCCGAAAAAAACCCGGATACATCCGATGATTCCGAAGCCTCCATCGGCGGCAATGCAAATACTAATACTAATGCATCCGTCCAAAATCCCAATTCCAACAAGAAACGCAAAAAATCACAGGAACAGAAAAAACGTAAAAAATCCCAATTTGAAAAAGGAGATTTAGTCTCCATGATTGATGATGCGGCCGTTCTTTCGGGGGAAGAATCGAGTGATGATGATGAGGATGATGCGGATCATAATGATTATGTCCGGGATGATTTCGTGGTGGATGAGCTGGAGGAGAAGAAGAAGGCTGAAGATGGTTTAGAGGATAGTGATGATGACGACGATGATGATGATGATAATGATGATGATGATGATGGAAAAGAAGTTCGCAAAGTGAGGAGAATGCGCGATATGGATAGATTGGATGATGATGATATGGACCTGATTAATGAAGCAAGGGGGATCACCGGGAAGGGACGGGAAGTTGATAAAGAAGAGAAGAGGGATCAAATCAAGGCCAAGAATACGGCGGATCTGAGAAAGGGTCTCTTCGATGCCTCGGATGATGAAGATGCCAATAATAATAACAACAACAATAACAAAACATCGGCATCGGGGGAGACGAGGAAGAGGGCGGTTGAGACGTTCGATGAAGATGGTATGGATGACTTTATTGATTACGATGATGATATGCCCAAGGACAGGTACAGGGATGATGAAGATGATATGATGGGCGCTAATCAAGGTATCAGCGAAGCGCAGCTGAACGAAGCGAATGATATATTTGGAACTGACTTTATGGATTTCATGGCCGGAGACAAAAATGAAGAAGATTTTGATGAAGACTACGCCGATGGTGATACTACTGCTCAAAGGAGATATAGAGAACGCGGGGTCGGGGTTGACCTCGGTATGGACTCTGATCAAGATTTCGCAGAGGAGTCTTCCGATGATGATATATTTGCCTCCGATGATGATGAAGCAGCCTCCGGTCTGACGGCCGAACAGCGGGCGGAAGCCTTGCGTCTCAAAAAGGAAAAGAGACAGCTCCAAAAGCAAGAACGGAGAAAAGCTGCGGCGAAGAAAAAGTCGGATAGAAGAAAAGCGAAACTTCGAAAAGCATTCGAGCCCGTGCAGCTTGTGGAAAACTTCTGCACTGAGAGAGATGATGACATTCGATCGAAAGATATTCCGGAACGGTTCTTTGACTGGAACACACCTTTTCATGGTCCTCCGGATTTTGTGGAGGAATTCTCTGTCATGGAAGAGGAGGAGGCGAAATGGATCGTTACCAGAATCCCTGCTATTCAGAGTGAATATGATAGCATTACTGCCGAACAATTAAATGATATCAAAGTGGACAACGATGGAATGGATGAGATGGAGAACAAGCAGAAAAATATTATTACATCCATTATTCAAGCCTTGAGATACATGCATCGTGAGAAGCTTGAACCAGACTTTATTCGCAAATATAGAGAAGATTATGTTACATCTCCCGCTGTGAGGGGTGATCTCTATGCCGTCATGGATGAAGATACTGAATGGGAACGCACCCTCAATGCCAAAAAGAAGGTGAAGTCATTGCTCGCGGGTCTAGTCAAGATGTCAGAGAGTGATGATGCACTAGGTGCTGACGAGGATAATGTGGTAAAGTTGAAAGAAGACTTGAAGCTTGCCCAAGAACGATTGGATGATAGCGTAAAGACGGAAGCGAATATCAGACATGAAATTGGGGCGTTGGACAATGATGACGACGATGATGATGATCTTTTTGGAGATGATGACGACGAGGACAAAGAAAAGGTAAGCACTTGTTTGTATTTGCGGAATTGTGGCATGCACTTTCTATGAGAACAATTGAAGCTCAATTTACAATTTCCACTCATGGCCATATGGCAGAATGATGCGGAAAAGGCCCAGAAGAAGGATTCGCTCGAGAAGCATATCAAGACAACTCAGAATTTAATATCCGTTTGTGCAGAGCAAGTCACACAAATCAGTGAATCCCTCCAAATTGCGCAAGACAGAAATGCCATTTCCAATCCTATTCAAAGGAATGCTGTGGACACAAAGAATAAGGTGTGCAAGGACAAGCTTTGGAATGAACTAGATTACAAACAGTATGTTGCCAATCTGACGGACCATCGTCAAGTTATGGATGTGTACAAGTACCTAAGTTTGATTAAGGAAGGTACTGATGCCATTCGTACAAAGAATGCCCTTGCATCGGACGCAAACGAGAAAAAGAAACGCAGCAGGAGATTCGATAGGGATTATTATCGTACTTGTGTGTCACAGGGCCTTCGAGCAATTACTTATCAGTTTGCGCTGTCACCTTTCCGTGCTGGTATCAAGTTTGTGGATAATACAACTCTAAATGGAGGTTTTAATTGGGATAAAACCATTGCTGGAGAAAATGCTGATGATATGGACATGATGGGTCCAAGAAAGTGGGAAGCACCCAAAGTTGATGGCGCAGATCCTGCCAGTTTTGCTAATGATTTGGTTTCAAGTGGAGAGCTTGTACTGATGGCATCTATGAATAAAGGCAGTACTGACGATACCGAAACCAGCGATCCTCTTCGTGGTTGTAGGTATGTAGCTGCCATGGAGCTAGCTTACGAACCAAGAATCAGAAAGCAATTGCGTGATATTTACAGAGCAAGAGCAGTGCTGAGCACACGCCCAACGTCAAAGGGATTAGAAAATATTGATCCTTTCCATGAATTTTATGGTCTCCACCTTTTGCGAAATAAAAGTGTCAAAGATCATTTCCCAGTAGACAGTCAAGAGCTTGAACAAAAAATTGGCTATTATGAGATAGATGACCGCACAGAACTTGAGGCGAAGATAAGAAGTATTGAACGCGATAGCTGTATTCAGTATATGAATATTCTCAAAGCGGAAAGAAGTGGTCATGTCAAATATCATGTCCATCTTCCATTTGTTGATGGGGGTCTTGATGATGACGCCTGGTATAAACAGGGTGATGATTATTTCAATAATCGTGAAAAGCAAGATTTTGCACTATTGATGGCTGAGTTGCAAAAGATTTACTTGCCGAACGATCCCGACACTGAAGAATGGAACGATGAACGCATTAAGATTCTTCGTTTCGCTCTCACTAACTTTCTTCTTCCTCAATTTGAGGCTGAACTGAAACGCGACTTGCGCGATGCAGCCGTGAAAGTAGGCATTAAGGCAGCTGGTAAAAACTTGAAGGCTATGGCTATGGAAGGACCGTACCGACCATCGCACCTTCTTGGTGAGAATAGATTCCTTGTTCCCACTGGAGATCTACCTATTGTTGGAGTTTGCTGCTCCTCTGATCACAGGGAAGCGTCTTACCTTGCTGCTGTGTCTGAGAGAGGTGAATTGGTTGATCATCTTGCAGTTCCAGGTGGAACGCAAGTCGATGGTGATAAAATGAGGGACAAAGTTATCACATTCTTGATGCAGTCGCGTCCATCTGCCATTGTAGTTGGATCTCTTGCTGGATTACCATGCCGACTTGTCGCGCGTAAACTTGGAGCATTGGCAACTCAGGCAACAGAAAAATGGAATAATAGAGGTATTCAAGCACAAGATGAGGATGATGATGAATATGAGACTCGCATGGATGAATTTCGACGTATGTATCCTGATGACGATGAAGACGATGATGATCGAGAAGAATGGAAGTGCAATGTGGAGATGGTAGACGATAATGTCGCACAGCTCTTTGGTCGCAGTGTTCGTGGAAAAAAGGAGTTTCCTGATAACGCAATCAATCTTAAATGTGCCATTTCCATTGCTCGTCATGCTAAGGATCCATTGGCAGAGCTAACGTATGCTTGGGGGGTTGCAAGTGATGCTGGCGTCTTCGGAACAGAAATGCTTTATTTAAATGTTCATCCATTGCAACAATACTTACCAAAGTCGATGTTGCTTCGTGAATACGAGCGAGTCCTTGCCGGAGCAGTTGCGGAAGTTGGCGCTGATCTCAACATGTCTTGCAAGTATGCTCATCTCCACGGATTATTGACTTTTGTGGCAGGTCTCGGACCAAGGAAGGCTGCTAGTTTGAAGTTTAGCATGGATCGTGTTGGTGGTGTAGTAGCTTCTCGAAAAGATGTTCTCGTCAAGCGCATGGCAGGACCAATTGTGTATAACAATGCAATCGCATTCCTTAGAATTCGTGATATTGATGTACTCAGTAATCAGTTCCTTCATCCTCTAGATGATACTCGTTTGCATCCTGATGTGTATGTCCGTAATAGTTGGGCGACCAAGATTGCAATCGATGCTCTTGAGATGGATAACGGAGATAGTATCTCCAACGCAGACAGAGACGATAGAGCCATTTCAGCCATTCGAGATATCATGCAAAATTCTAGTAATGAAATCAAGCGTCTTTATAATGCAACAAAAGAGGAATGGGAGCGAAGTTATGGGCACTCCTTTAATGTAGGAGGTTGGGACCCCAAGATCAATGTTCCCAGTGACAGCTGGCGTGACAAAGTAGACGAGTTGGACCTTGACACATTTGCAGATATAATCGAAAGTTCCAACCAGGGGAAGTGGTTAAGTCACCTGACAATGATCAAGTGGGAATTCCGTCTTCCTTTCGAGGATCCAAGAAAGCCGATGGATCCTCTTGATCGTGAAAAACTTTTTCGCCTACTCACTGGAGAAACTGATCAGACCCTTTGTCCTGGTAAAGAAGTCACGGGAAAGGTGGCAAGAATCAGTGATTTTGGAGCTCATCTGAAATTGGAAGGTGACGTTCCAGCATTTATTCCATTGAGAAACCTTGCGGACGGGCATGTGGAATCTGCAGAAGATGTCGTTCAAATCGGGACAATTGTGACTGCAGTTGTGACAGAAGTTAAGAAGGATCATATGAGTGTTGATCTTAGTCTGAAATTGGAAGACTTTAGAAAAGACCCAAACTCTTGGGACCGCCCTTCAAGCCTGCCTGCATTGGATCCTGCTTTTGATGCGGTTGCCGCCGCAAAGATTGAAAAGGGAAAGAGTAAGGAACGCGAAGAACGTCTTGCAGTAGCAAGAAAGGCTGCAACCGGCGAGGTCAGCATTGCTGATGCTTCCAGCTCAGTAAGCATGGGACGATCAAAACGAGTAACTCGTCGTGCATGTGCTCATCCTGCATTCCGTAATGGCAAGAGCGAAGAAATTTCCCAGGAATTAATAGATGGTGGAGAACTCATGGTTGGCGAGGCGTTAGTCAGACCAAGTAGCAAGAATGCTGAGTCTCTAGCTGTCCACTGGCTTGTCCGCCCTGGTGTCATTAAAGTTATTGAGGTCACCGAGGAGGACAAGGACAACGATGCGAGCATTGGAAACACTCTCATGATTAAGAATGAAGCCTACGGAAGTATTGATGAATTGCTTGCACGTTACATTGCTCCCATGAATGAACGTGTGGCAGAACTGATCAATCACCGTAAATTCCTACACTTTTCAGAAGCTGATCTTGATCAAAAACTACGTGATTTGAAAAATGACAATCCTGTCGGGGTGTTTTACTTTTTGTGCTGGAATGAAAATTTTCCTGGTTACGCTTCACTTCGATTCATCTTCAACAATCCAAGAAGCCATCCTGTTGGCATTACTCCAGATGGATTCTCTTGGTCTAAAAAAACGTATCCCAATCTAGACGCTCTAATGAACGCGTTCAAGAAAAACCCACGTGGGTCGGTCAGTGTTGCCTCGTCAAGGCAGAGCGGAAACTCATCGTTGAGGTCTGTAGACACCAGCAAAAGTTCCCGTTGGGGAGGTAGAAGACCTCCTCCTCCAAATCTTCCTCCACCTCCTCCGCCCTTCCCACCTGTTCCTCCAGGTGCCCAGTAGCTAAACTAATATAATTTGCTATCATAATTATTAAACTAACAATTTCATATTTGATTATCGAAAATATGGCGAATGCACAAATTTGGTCATTTTTTTCACAAGAAACTGCTATGGCGGCAGAACACTTTGACTTCCATTACCCACATTGGGGATATGTCTATGCAGATCCATTTCATTCAAAACAACACGATAGTGATTGAGGCTGTCATCGATATTCGTATAAGCGCCGATCAGATGCCTTTCCGTCATCGTTGCTTCCGTCTTAACACATTTTGGTACCTCAAACTTACGTCTTCCGTGCAACATTCTCGTATTATTGAAAACTATAATTTCTCCTGGATTCAAAAGGTATTGCCATGTAGAATCCCTCCCGAAATCAGACAACTTTGTGGCCAAACTCGAATCAATACCTGTTGCTTGACTGCAAGCAAGGGGACACTTGGCATCATCCAACATAAGTTCAAATGCAGCATAAGCTCTATAATATGCTTCAACATAATCAGGATGAATTCGCAAAGGCCCTTCAAACGGTGGCGCCCAATGAACACCTACAATTTCGCCATCTAGCACATCATGCTCCCCTCCCGAGCAACAATCAGGCTGAAGTAGGATGTGCGGACGCGAGAATGTCATTCTAGCACCTTCACGGTCTTTCACAAATGTTGCTGGAAATTTTGTTAATGTAGCAAATAGTTCAGGGGCAAGTTGACGAAAAGTATGCGCGGCAGCCATGCAGTCAATCAATATGCTTTCACCTCCAATGATATTGGATGGCATAGAGGCGCAGTGCAAGAGTTGAAACCCAGGTTTTGATTCATAGTACGCAAGATCTTGGTGGGGGCACAGTTCCTGAGAAGTATAAGCCACATTGATGGCATCTGTAGTGGATTTGACGTGAAAGGTGTCGCCGTAAAGGGAACCATGTGATAGAGATCCTCCGATTGCTTTTCCAATGGTGGATACGATATTGTCGGGGTTTGATTCATTATCTATAAGTGGAGAATTCTTAACGATTGCAGCACCATCTAAGAATAATGCCTTGAAGAATTTGGCAAAGAATGGCGTTGTTTTTTAGAATTTTCGCATCAAAAATATTTGCATTATACCGATATGCTGAGGATTCATTGATATTGGCAGGTCTTACAGGAAATGTCAAAGTGTGAGCTTACTTACATCCAAAAACACGAGCAAGCCATCTTGACTGAGTTGATTGACGACATCATCATAATCAACACTGGCAAGACCTTTGTGCGTAGCTCTCCTGTGAATTTCAAATTGATCTTTTTCCTCAATAGCATGTTTGTATTTATGAATGAAGGAGTGTTCAACCGAGACTTCTCGTTTAAGCCTAGAAGATTGAAGAGATGGAACATCATATGCCCAATCCTTCAACCACTGTAAGTTGTAAATTGATCTTTTGTTCATCTCATTCGAATTAAAATCTGTTGATAATGGCTGATTCCAATAAAGTACTAGCAAAAATTGGGACATGTCCTCGTGATTACTAATATCAATATTAGCATTAGCATTACAATCACGATTGTTGGCATTGGCGTTACTGCGTGCAGCACTGCAGCCATCATTTAAAATGTCATCATTGGTGTTATTAATATTCACTGGATGAATTGCACCCTTCCTCGTCAGAAATGAGGAGTAGCCTAATTCATCCTGTAAGAAAGAACAGTGATGGATCTCAGCCGTGACAACGCTTGCTTTCCCATTGAAATTTCCGGGTGACTGCTTTCTTTGCCCAGAAGGAATCATTATGTTGCTTCCACTATTTTGCCACAGCCAAATAGCGTGGAATGCACTCGAATGGTTTTCATTGAAGAATATAATTAGTAGCTTCCCATCTTTTTGTATGACTGGTTTTTCGAAGCGCATGATGATGATATAGTAAGCGCAAGCGTAGAGTACCTCTGGTATTGATGTTTGATGTTTGATCTTGTTTGATGATGCCTAGAGTAGAGAGATGTTGTGTCTTGTGTCTTGTTGTGAGTTGTGAGTTGTGAGGAAGGAGTGAGGTCTCTGTTCATTTTAGTTTCCTTGTTATTTACTATTCTGATAAATTACGTCATCAAAAGTGTAAACATATGTATTGAATTCAATTACACTCTTCGTAAATACCAGCATCTCATAGCACGGAATAAAAAATGACTCAACTACTTTAAATCATTGGCTAGTGCAATCAAACAGGGGAGTCAAAATTGCAGAGACGAAACTTGTGACCGATGCATACGTCAAATTCTAAGAGATGCAGGATAGGAAAGGAGTTAATTACAGTAGCCAGACGAATAGTAAAATTAAACATTTACAAGCCGTTAGATTTGTTTTGACCATACTATTTATTACCTTGACACATTGTATGGATTGCAACAATTTCTTAGCATTGCAATGGATCTAACTAGATCTAACTACACTCATCAATCGACATGGTTTCAATGATGATAATCATCTTGGCTTCCCCATCAGCATTGATATATTATTACGTCCCGCTATATGAATATACGATATCTCATCAATTGGGCGCCATTCCTTTATACAAAATTCATAATCCCACTCATACCAAGACAAGCGCTTAACAACAGTGTCACAGGAATAGCACTCAATGCATACATGACGGTCAAAAGCTTTGCCATCTTTGCAGCCCTCCCCTTCTCATTCGCAAGTTGCAGCATGATTACTGAATTCTGTGCAGGTGGCATGCATCCCTCCATCAACAAAGTAAAGGTTACAATAGCAAGAGTTCTTGCATTATCCACTGGAAGCAAATTAGCAAATGAAAGCAGACGGACAGTCGCAAGTGCCAACATTGGCGAGAGGATGAAGCGCGAGAGTAGTAGCGATACAATTGTTTTGGGATGCACTGATGATGACGATGGAGCTGATGCTGATGATTCGGACGACGAGGGAGATGCAGCTTCTTCCTTCTTCACTAGCGATCCAGCAAGGACCAATATCGCTGCAGGAAGGTAGGCAAGACCAAATGTTCTGAGTGCACCGAAAACTGGAGCTAACGGCGCTCCAGCATTCAGGAACAACCCCCTGAGAATAGGTGATGATCCCACAATGATGCCAGTGATGGATCCAACCACAGGTGGGCTGAGCAAAGCCTTGACTTGCGCAATCACTTTTGAACCAACGCCTTTATCAGCAGAAGCACTCTCATCTTCATCATTCAGTCCCAGAATAATTTTACCCAAGGTCCAAAAGAGAGGACTCCATACTAACAAATAAAAACTAACGCATGCAGCAACATCGGTTAGTAAAGGCCCAGAAAAAAGTGCATCAGCTAGGATCAAAGGTAAGGGTCCAGAATTGGCGAACGTTGTACACATCTTAATATCACTGGCACCGGCATCATCATCAGTATCAATTCCAAGAAAGAGAGGTCTCACACCAAATCTCTTGGTCGTAATAAGTTTAGCTGACAATGCTCCGAGACTAATTTGAAGCAATGCGGCCATGGGCAATAGCAATAGTGCATCTACAGGAAGCCCTCCTGTACCACTACAGGCCTTTGCAAGTGTGGAGGCTACTCCACATAATAAGAAACAAGGCTGAAATAACCAATATGTCAATTTCGAAAGAGCACTGACTGCCGCCCCATCTAAAACGTTTCCGAATTTCTTTGGTCCAGCTGGTGTCGCGAGTGCGCCAATTCCGATGGAAGACAAGAGCTTCGAAGTCGCAGATAAAGATGCTGAAAGCACAGCAGTGTTGAACACGCCACTGAGTGCAGTACTTGTACCCGAAGAAGGATTGACTGACGCGCATCCCTTTCTTCCCAGACGATTAGCATCTGTCAAATGTAGATTAGTTAAGGGGTTGGCAGTTCTGCAGGTAGACGATGATAGGTACGGAGCTGTTCTCAAAGATGTCGAGACAGGCTGAAAAGCTTCCGTACTTTGGAGTCCTCCATTGAGAAAGAAGAGGGAAAGAACCCCTGCTGGAATATACATATATAATCTGGGTCTAGCTAGCTAGTAAGTATGATCACCAATTTGGTTCACAAAATCTATTGCGTAGCAGTACTGTCGTGTGATAGCTACTGTTAGCTTGTGTTGTTCATGTTTCATGTTGTTTACTTTTACTACCGGTAGTTTAGCCCGCAGTACATACTTGTTTTATCCTGCGTGTAAAGTCCGTGCCAGTTGTTGAAGTTTGAAGTATCAAGTTCGTGTGAAAATCCCAACGAGAAAGCAAAACATTTCAAAACGTCACTATGACGTCATTCATCCTGACGTCCGTTAATCGCACGTTTGGGCACCACCACAATTTTCGAAGTAAATTAGAAAATAGAAATGTGCATCTATGCATTATCAATTATTCCACTTTTGTATTCAGCAGTCATCGTTCATAGATCAATAGAATGAAGTCGTCGATGAAGGTCTTGCGCCGAATTAATCTTGACAACGCAATGGCAAGCATCGTTGGAATTTCCAGTGGAATCGTCTTGGGAGAAGCATATTTCCGGACCTCACTAAGCGACGCTCAAACAGCAAAAGAATGCCGATATCCTCCTGCATCTGGCATACTTTCTCCATCACATGTCAGAGAATTGGAGAATAATCATATGGTTATCATCCATAACGTTCTCAGCTCCTCGGAACTTGAGGGGGCTAGAGAGTGCGCGAGAGAACTTGGTGATTCAATGGATAGGACCAATCATGAGAATGATAGTGATGTGCGCCAAGATCAAATATGTGTTGTCAAGGAAAGTGACACAAATGAACACGGGGACGATATGATGCATTGCATCAAATTGCTTAGAGGAATTCCGTTCCTTCTAGATCGTTTCACCTACGATTCGTCTTCGTCATATATAGTCCCAAGGCAATTACAGCTTGCGAGGTACCTACCAGATGGTTCTGTATATATAAGACACCTGGATAAGTGTACTTCGACATTGGCTGAAATGGGATTGTTAGGATGGCTGAGATCGAGTGACTATAGATATCGAGCCGTGACAATCATCTTATACTTGAATGACCCAGAGTGGAATAGTGGAGGTAACCTGCGCTGTTTTGGGGAGGACGATGCAAGCTCTATTGATGTCAATCCAACAGGAGGCACGTTGATTATATTTGACTCGTCCAAGATTGAGCATCAGGTGCTGCCGTCTTTGATGGATAGATATGCCTTGACTCTATGGATCAATGAAGCAGTGAATACCAATCATTGTTAAGTCTATACTGTAGCCACGAGAATTGTTTCAATTAAGAATACTCGTATGATTATGATGATTCTTGACAGTGGCTACCTGAACACCACAGTGTCCCGTATGATGATTCTTGACAGTGACTACCTGCACACCACAGTGTCCCGTAGGATGATTCCTGACAGTGATTACCTGCACACCACAGTGTCCCGTAGGATAATTCTTGACAGTGATTACCTGCACACCACAGTGCAAGAAGAAACCTTTTCCATCAGTGTTCAGTGGTATTGTGACCAGGCAACACCACCCAAGATACCGTACTGATATTATTTATGCTGATGCGGCTGCACTTAAGCACAACCCATGATGAAGATTCCTTTCTAAAAACTTCTTTGGACCATTCAGCAAGGAGGACAATTCATCATCTCATAGATACCATGACTAGCAGCAACACTAGAGTGCAGCACGGTACATATTGCACGATTTTGAGTATATTTACAATACGTGCTTCAAATACGAATATAAATATCTCGGTCGTCTAAAAGTGCAGACACATATAATGCATTAATTAATTAAGACCAGACAGGTATTAGTAGTTTTCCCTCAATTTACTCAATTGCCGTCTTTGATTCAGAATCGCGAAGGCTGCCCTTCGCTTCTTTACTAACATAGGGTGCTGTCATTGCTGATTCTGTCCATGCTGCAAACGCTTTGTGAAAAGAATCATCACTCATATCTGCTAAGGTAGTATTTAAAGGCATGAGAGGTGATAAGGTCTCCCCTGTTACAAATTTTTCAATAAAATGTAACGCTGCTTGAGGACGAAATTGAGGAACCATGTGGCCTGAACCATGAAAGGTGACAAATTTCAGACCTAATTCATAATCTGTCACTTCACCTCCAAATTGGGCTCCCATATCCTGAGCCACCAAGTTTGGTCCGTATAGAGCCGACTTCTCTGCCAATACCTCCATACTTGCTGCAGTTTGGTTGTAAAACCACGGACGGTAGGATCCTCCATCTTGTTCGTCTACCATAATTTGTTTGACAGCCAAACGAGTGCCCTCGTAGGAAACGCATGGATCAGTGTCACCATTATAGACCCAAGTGCGCTCAAGCTTTGGTACGACCTCCTTGTAAATATCAACCATAGACACGCCCTTCAACACAATCTCGTCCCCCCAGTTGCAAGCATCATACTCTTTCAAGTAATCAAATCCAACGCTAGGTTCGGGCCATGTTGTTGAAGGAGCATGGTCAACATGCAGTGCTTGACGAACATCCTTTCGAGACATATATGCTGTCATCTGCTCATCCTCAAGTGACGACACGGGAGCAA
>Ga0136554_1000621_pt1 | contig 13271 bp, 12 predicted proteins | sample AntRauTorckE5431_FD_104637 | JGI IMG/M metagenome (GOLD analysis project Ga0136554, IMG submission 104637) | Saline lake microbial communities from Rauer Islands, Antarctica - Metagenome Torckler E5 #431 | ecosystem: Environmental > Aquatic > Non-marine Saline and Alkaline > Saline | place...
AAAAGCTGATAACTGACAATTATGACTCTGTTTTTTCCGTATTGCGGTATAGTTTCCCTATTCAACGTGCATTAAAAATAGAAAAAGGGAAAGTTAGTATGTTATATCCTGAGTTTATGGAGAGCCGTTCTCAAGATTTGGAGCCTTCATTTCATGATGCAGGGCAATTTTATTGGTTTAAACCAATACTAGTGGAGGAGCATAAAAAACTTTGGACTAGTAACACTGGTGAAATTGAAATAAATGAATTGAATGCACAAGACATAGACAATGAAACCGATTGGAAATTAGCTGAATTAAAATATGAGCTCTTACAAAGTACTAAATAAACAAGTTTGTTCTTCAGGAGGATATTCTATCGTTCCCATTAGAATGGAGGATCGTTATGATATTATGCAATGGCGTAATGAACAAATGTACCATCTAAGACAAGCGGAACTACTTACCGAAGTTAAACAAGACGCTTATTTTCAAAATGTGGTAACCAAATTATTTGATCAAGAGCAACCTAATCAACTACTTTTTAGCTTTTTAAAAGGAGAAGAATGTATTGGATATGGAGGTTTGGTGCATATAAATTGGATAGATAAGAATGCTGAGATTTCCTTTATTATGGAAACTCAATTAGAGAAAGAAAGCTTTGAAAAAAATTGGGGTCTATTTTTAGATCTAATTGAACAAGTTGCTTTTTATGAATTAAAACTTCATAAAATCTTTATTTATGCGTTTGATCTTAGGCCACATCTATTTAAAGCAATCGAAACTAAAAACTTTATCAAGGAGGCTATTTTAGAGGAACATTGTTTGTATGATGAAAAATTCATTGATGTAATTATTCATAGTAAATTTTCGAAATTATGAGTTTAGGAATATTATGCAGTGGAAGACTCGGCTATCAAACTCTTTTAAAGTTACTTGATAAATATCAAATCAATTTCGTTTTCACCGATTCTAAATCGGAAAATATAATTGAGTATTGTGAGCAAAATAAACTAAGAGTGTTTGTTGGTAATCCAAGAAACGGAAGAGCAAAAGAGTTCATTACTAAAAACGAATGTGAAATTCTAATTTCAATTAATTACTTATTCTTAATTGAACAGGACATTATTAATTTAAGCAAAGGTTTAACTTTCAACATTCATGGTTCTCTTTTGCCAAAATATAGAGGTCGTACACCTCATGTATGGGCGATTATAAATGATGAGAAATTCACCGGGATTACAGCTCATATTATTGATGAAGGTTGTGATACAGGCGATATATTAGAACAGATTAAAATATCTATAGAACCAAATGATACGGGAGATAATATTTTAACAAAATATGAATCTAACTATTTACCGTTAATTGAAAAGGTAATTCAGAGCTTTGTTCAAGGAAAATTAAAGCCGAAAAAACAAGATCCAAAGAAGGCAACATATTTCGGAAAACGTGTACCTGATGATGGTCTCATTAATTGGAATTGGCAAAAAGAAAGAATTTATAATTGGATAAGGGCTCAAGCTCATCCTTATCCAGGTGCATTTACCTTCTTAAACGGTAAGAAAATTACCATAGATGAGATATCTTATTCAGATAATGGTTATGAATACAACCAGCCAAACGGAATGATTTTAAATGGTGATCCATTAATTATTAAGACACCAAATGGAGCTGTAGAAATAAAATCATTCAGAGAAAAAATTGAATTAACCAGAGGACAAGTATTAATATGAAAAAAAAATCAGTCTTTATAATTGCCGAGCTATCTGCAAATCACGGTGGGGATATAGAAATAGCTAAACGAACAATCCGTGCAGCTAAGCGCACAGGGGCGGATGCTATAAAATTACAAACGTATACAGCGGATACTTTAACTTTAGATTCAGATAAAGAAGATTTTATTATACGTTCGGGAAGCATTTGGGACGGAAAAACATACTTTGATTTATACAAGGAAGCATATACTCCATGGGAGTGGCATGCTGACCTTTTTCAAACTGCGAAAGAAGAAGGACTTGTTTGTTTCTCATCCCCTTTTGATAAAACAGCCGTTGATCTTTTAGAAAGTTTGGACAATCCAATTTATAAAATAGCATCTTTTGAAATCACCGATGTGAATCTAATTGCCTACGCCGCTTCCAAAGGGAAGCCTATAATCATGTCAACGGGTATTGCAGAATATGAGGATATTAAATTAGCTATAGAGACGTGCAGAAAAGCAGGTAACGATGATATTACCATTTTAAAATGTACTTCCTCCTACCCTGCTCCTATTGATGAAGCCAATTTGGTGATGATGCAGCGTTTTGCAAAAGACTTTAATGTCAAAGTGGGCTTATCAGACCATACGTTAGGGAACACAGTCCCAGTTGTTGCAACTGCTCTAGGCGCGACAGTAATTGAAAAACATTTTATATTAGATAAATCTATAGGTGGTCCAGATGCCAGCTTTTCGTTAGACGAAAAAGAATTTACAGAAATGGTAAAGGCAGTACGTGAGGCAGAAAAAGCCTTAGGAAAAGAAAGTTATGAATTGACTGAAAAACAAAAAGAAGGAAAGGATTTTTCTAGATCCTTATATGTGGCGGAAGATATAAAGGCTGGAGACGTTATTACTGAAAAAAATGTGCGTTCTGTTAGGCCTGGGTTTGGGTTACACCCAAAGTATTTCCAAAGCATATTAGGTAAAAAGTTTATAAGTAATGCTAAACGAGGAGAGCCATTATCTCTTGAAATAATTGAAAATTTATAGAATGAAATTACTGTTTATAGAAAATAGACATAAAACCTACCTTTTTGAACCAATTGCTAATCAATTAAGCAAGATTGGCCATGAAATTCATTGGCTTATTCAGAATAAACAGTTTTTACCTTCAGGAAACTCGAATAAGTACATTATTGATTACCCATCAACTAAAAAAAACGATTTTAAAAAAGATGAAGATGTAGAAGATGTTATTAAGAGCGATAGACAGTTTAATCATTTTAATAAACAAGACTCCTCTTATTTCTATTATTATAATGATAAAATAGAACACTATTTAAAAAAACTTAAGCCTGATTTCGTTTTTGGAGAGTCCACAGCCTTTCATGAATTATTAACCATAAATAATTGCAAAAAACAAGGAATACTTTATTTAAACCCATCAACGTGTAGATACCCAATTGGCCGTTTTTCATTTTACAAGTATAACACCTTAGAACCTTATTTGGGTAGTAATGAATCACTCTCTAACGAGGAAGCTAATGCCGTAATAGATCAGATTATAAATAGGAAAACAGTACCAGACTATATGAAACCTGCATTAATTTCTAAAGGTCAGTTGATAAATGATAAAATAAAAAAGATACAATCTTATATCAACGGTGAAAAATATAATACACCAAGTCTATTCACAAAATTTAAATTAGAGAGAGAAAAGAATAGGAATATCAAGCTTTGGGAGGCCTTTGCAATAACCACGTTAGATGTTGAAAATAAAATGCTGGTGCTCTATCCTCTACAGATGCAACCAGAAGCCAATATAGATGTTTGGGGACATAAGCATAGAGATCAATTACAACTAATAAAATCAATCAGTAATTTATTACCAGACGATACGATGTTAGTGGTTAAACCCAATCCAAAATCTAAATATGAATTGTCGAAGGAACTAGTAGATTATGTTAAAAGCGCCTTCAATATAATAGCATTGCAACACGCAGTGAATATGGATTATGTCTTGCCAAATATAGATTTAGTTATTACGGTTACAGGTACCGTTGCCATAGAATGTGTTTTAACCAATAAACCTGTAGTAACGTTGGTTCAAACAATCAATAATAAAGCGCATAACTGCATGTATATTGATGACCTTAAAAATGAGTTAGAAATTGTTATAAAAATGATTAAAAATAACACATTTACTAAGATTACAAATCAAGAAAAAATTGATTTTATTAACGTTTTAAATGCCACGAGTTATGAGGGTTTAGTATCAGATCCGTTTAATGATGAAAATTGTATCTCTGAAAAAAATATAGCAACTTTAAAACATGCAATTGAGTCCGTTATAAATACTAAAATTTGAAAAAAGCATTTACATTATTATTCGCGTTTTTGTTTCCTAGTTTTATGGCAGTTTTCCTTTTAAGAGCCCTAGGACACAAGGTGGGTAAAAAAGTTAAAATTGGTTTTAGTTTTCTTTATTGTAATAAAATTAAAATTGGAAACGAAGTTAAAATTGGTCATTTGAATTTATTTTTGAATGATAATATTTTGTTGAATGATCGTGTAGTTATTGGATATTTGAACATATTGAAAGGGCCTTTTTCCATAGTATTAAAAAAACAGTCGGCATTAGGAAATAAAAATTATTTGACTAGAGGTCCTATGGGAATTACATATGGCGAAAGTTCATTAATCTTGGGTGAATTAACCAAGATAACGACTGGACATCATTTAGACTTAACAAAGTCCATCACTATAGGTGATTTTTCTATTTTAGCAGGAATTCGCTCTCAAATATGGACACATGGCTATTACCATGCAGATGTTGGAAAAGATAGAATTAGAATTGATGGTGAAATCCGTATAGGTCACAATGTTTATATTGGTTCAAGTTGTATTTTTAATCCAGGGGTAAAGGTTTCAAATTCTGTTCACATTGGGGCAGGATCTGTCATCGCAAAAGACTTAACAGAACCTGGAATGTATGTTGGACAGGGTCTTAGATTTATAGATAATGACCTCGAAAAAATAAAAAGCAGACTTACTAAAGTAAATGATAACGATATAATTGAAAATGTTTATACTAAAAATTAATGGGGGTATTTAAACCACAATTACTTTTATTAAGTTCCTTTTTGATTTGGGCTTTCTTTTATATTCAAGTGGATGTAACTTATCTTTATGAAGGTAGTTTTTTATTTCCCGCAGTAACTCTCATTGGCTTTATCATTTTCTTTTTAATTGGAACTTATTCCTTAAAGAGCAACAGTATCAAAAGCACACCAAAGGCTTCAGATAAAAAAATTAGACAAATAATTTTTACGTTATTTGTTTTAGGTGGCTTAGGTGTTTTTCTAAAACTTTATTCAGGCTATTTTAATTCCGAAATATTTTCTACAGACGATATTTTTGAAAATCGTATGGAAAAAATGGACAAAGAATTTTCGGGAGGTATTGTTGGGTTAATAGGTTCCATTTTGTTTCCTTTTAGCGTAATATGTATGTTAATTAGTCTATATAATTACAAAAGCATAAATAAGTTGCTCTTAATACTCATTATTCTCTTTGGCTTATATCCTTTTGTTGAGACTATATTTATGGGAGGAAGAACAATTATTGCATTACTAGGAACTACAATGCTTTTTACCCTTTATTCTAGTTTTAATAAAAACGGGGCTTTTAATTTAACCAAACTCTACTATAACAAAAAAACTTTGTTTGCTTTTCCAAGTTTCCTGAGAAAGAAAAGGATTGTATTACCATTAATCTTACTTGCTATATTATTTGTTTCTTATTCCATAGACACAGTTAATAAAAGGTTGGATCGTTTTAATTATGGGAACAAAATTCTATCGGTGTGGGAAAGAAAAGATTATCAATGGGTTGAGTTCAACGAATCATTTAAAAAAGATTTTTTAAAAAGTGATGATGAAGAACAATCTAAAATGCTCGGTCTCTATAGTTTAAAGCATTATTTTTCTCACGGAGTATTTGAATATGTAAGACTAGTTAATCATTTAGATAAAACAACGGGGTATTACTACGGCATGAATGAGTTTTACGTTTTCTTCAAATTTTTTAAAGCTTTAGGTGTGCCTTTACCATCAAAACTTGAAATGGCAGATATTATAGATAGACAATCTGTATATAGAACTTTTTGGGGTGAGTTTTATATCGACTTTGGGCTTTTCGGTATTTTAATAATGTTCTTTTGGGGACGATTTATAAAGCGTATTTATATTTATGCTAAAAGACAGCATACCCAATATGTTATTTTTTATAGTTATCTATCAACAATTATAATTACATCATTTTTTATAAATTTCCTTTTGGGATCCTCTTCATATTATTTGTTTGCTTTTCTTTCAACTCTTTTAATTTTTAAAATCTGGCCTGAGAATCTCAAAATCGTTATGAAATGATTAAATATTTATATTTAACAATGTTCTTAACCGTACTTTATTCCTGTGTCGATAATGAAACAAAATTAGTAACAAATGATAGACCTACTCATAACAAAGGAATAAATGATAGTGTATGGGTGAAGGACTATTCCTTTAAAAAAGGCGATATAAGGCGGTATGGATTACAACCTAATCAACCCATTTTTAAAAGAAAACTAGATATTTTACTTGAGCTTGGTGAAAAAGGATTGATTTTAAATTTTCCCAAAGGGTACTATAATTCAGATCTAATTTTTGCAGGTAACAAGAATATAACTATGTATTTTGATGATGCAACATTTGGAGGATCAGTAGAAGTTATTGAAAATAACCAAGAAAATTCTCGCAATATTCAATTTAAAGGTAAACTTACAGTCTTAGATAAAGTTTTTATAAGAAAAGCTAAGAATATTAGTTTCGATAGTTTAACCATTAAATCAGATACAATAAGAAATTTACATCATAAATTAAATCGAGGTCTAAGTATATATGTCGGGTCTAAGAATATTCAGTTTAATAATTTGAAGATAATCAATACAGGAGGTGGTCAAAATAAATTTTATAAACATACTGCCGCTGCACTTCAAATACACGGCTGGAATAATAATCCTGAAAAAGTAATTATCGATAATTTATTAGTAGAAAACGCAAGTCGTACAGCTGTTTATTTAACAGGCAATAATCATAGGATAAATAAAGCATCTATTAAAAACTACGGCTTAAAAACGAGCACTAAAAACATTTTTGGACTTGACGACGCTAAACCAGGATCAGAAAAGCTTTTCTCTGGCTTTTGGATCAATAAATGTAATGATTGTTATATTGATAGTTTAGAAGTATCAAACATTGCTAAAGCTGATTATAGCTTAAAATTTGGAATAGGCGAATACTCCCATCCAGCAGTAATCAATAACTTAAAACTCTCTAAAGAAGCTAAAAGAGAACCTATTGACGATGATATGTTAACTAATGTACTTGTGAAAAATGAATATTAGCCAAAACCTCCGACAAATAATATTCAGCCTACTCATCGTGATTGTGTTTGTAAGTTTTATTTTGTCTTATGCTATAACCAATATAGCGGGAGTTTTATTATTCGTGATGTTTTTTTTGGACGATTGGGTCAACATTAAAAAAAAACTAACTCAAGCCTATAACGACAAAATAGTAAGACTGTTTTGGTTTTTATTTATAGCCCAAGTGATAGGTTATTTTTATTCAGACAACACTGAATTTGCACAGAAAAGAATACAGGTTTTTTTACCAATTCTTTATTTGCCTCTAATATTAAGAACTGAGCAAATAAGTGTAAAATACTTAAATAAAATACTAAATGCTTTAAAGATAATAATCCCTTTAATCTTTGCTGTTTTAATCTGTTACCATCTTTTTATTCTAAACAAAACCATTAATACATTTATTGACTTTACAGTAATTGAAATTTTAGGAGTTAGTCAGTTTTATATAGTTTTTATTTTAATTATTCCTATACTAGAATGCATAAGACAGATTTATATAAACAATAAATTAGTCTTCAATATTTCTTTATTAACACTCAATGTTTTTTCAGTTTTGCTTTTATCCAATAAAACTACTTTCTTCTTTTTATTAATTCTAGGAATAGGGTATATTTTTAAAATGTTCCATCAAAATAAAAAGAAAGCTCTTTTGATGTTTTTCGCCTTTGGGACTTTAATTATTTTAGCATTGCAGATAAACGTTGTAAATAATAAACTCAATGTATTTTTAAAAACTACTGATTTTAGTTTTAATACAATTGTTACTAAAAACAAATATGCTATTACCAAAAATACTGCGGAGCATCGCGTTTTAATAAACTTCGTTTCCCTAAAAGCAATTTCCCAATCTTTACCATTTGGTTTCGGAACAGGAGATTATATGGAAGTGCTGCTTAAAGGTTATGAAGATTTAAAATTTAAAGCTGGAATCTATTCTAAATATAATGCGCATAATCAATATTTAGAAGAATTCTTAAAAACCGGGATTATAGGAGGAAGCATCTTCATATGTCTTATGATATTTCTTTTGATAGAAATAAATTCTGGTAATTGGTTTAGACCAGTGATTTTATTCTTTTTATTCGCATGCTTTTTCGAATCGTATTTATATAGACAACATGGCATATATATTTTAAGCTTTATACTTCCTTTTTTAATATTTAACACCAATAAGCTTGCAAAAAAATAGTTATACTAAATTATACGCTATTCTTAATATGAGATCCTCAATTATTCTATTATTAATTCTAAATTTTTCAGTCTCTAGTCAAAAAATATACTCTCAAGATACCTTAGAAATAGAATCTAATTCTTTCAACGATTCTAACTATGTTTTGGACAATACATTTCCAAGAGGAGACGCAAGGAGGTATGGTGTTACTTCTAAAACAGCGAAATTAATCCATCCCTACACTGGGAAAAATAGACTTTCTACAGCACTTGATATAGCACAAAAAACCCAAGAAGAAATCTATTTTCCTTCTGGATATTACGGCATGGATTTAATTTTAGACCATAGACAAAATTTAAAACTCAGATTTGATAATTCTGAATTTAGCTTGATACATATTACACAAATACACGATAGCTTACCAAAACCTAAGAACATAATTATAAGGGGGAATATTATTATTTATAATAGATTGGGAATTACAGAAGCTGTTAATATTAAAATAGATTCTGTCCACATAAAATCGAATCTTTCTAAAAGTTTAACAGGCTTAAGGTCAAAAGGTTGTCATATTTACCATGGTTCTAAAAATATCAAGATAGGTTATCTACAAATTGATGATTTTGGATCTGGAGAGGAGTCTTATAAGTATAATCATGCAGCATTAGCAATAGATGGATGGAACAATAATCCTATCAATGTTCAAATTAATAAATTACATATCAAATCCACAGATCGTCATGGGATTTATCTAACTGGTAGAAATCATTTTATAGGCGAAGTTATAATTGATAAATATGGTGTTGGTGATTCAGAATTTATGGATCCAATGCAGGATGCTAAAGCAGGTGAAGAAACCAATTTTAAGGCGCTATGGATCAATAAAGCTTACAACAGTGTAATCGACAAGATTACAATTGATGAAAAGAAATCTAAAGGCAAGTATTCAGCTCATTTTGATTATGGTACCATAAACGACCCTGTGATTATTAATAATTTGAATATAATTAATAATCATCGTGATGCTAAAATTTTAATAGAAGAGAGTAATGGAGTTTTAATTTCGAAATAGAAAAGGCAAAATGAAAAGCATACTTTTTTTTATAAGACAAAAACTATGGTTTTTCATCGCATTTATTTTCAATAAAGGCCTTGTCTTTATAGCCCCTTTATTCGTGTCTGAAATTTTAACTAAAAGAGAGTTTGGGATTTTAGAATATGGTCTTGCTGGTTTGGGTATGGTTATTAATTCTTTTATAAATTTAGGAGTTCCTTCTGGCTATCCCTATTTTAAATTAAAAAATAGAACAGAAAACTTGTTTAATGCGTTTAACCTTCATTATGCTTGGCTCCTCTTGTTTTTTTTGGTATCACAGGTTTTTCATTATGTTTTTGATTTAAAATTGGAGTACTACATAGCGTTAAATATGGCTTATGTTTTAGGTAATCAAATCTATATTTCAACTCAATTAAAAACAGAAGCTAAAATTATAAAAGCAGTTTTTTTTGATTCTGGAGTTTACCTTCTCCTTTTCTTATTCAGCATTCTAGCTTATTTTGATTTGATAAATTCTTCAATTTATTTTTTCAACAAAATTCTACTAGGTTATTCTTGCCTTTATGTCATCTATGCCATTTCAAGGATTTTAAAAATAGATAGATTGGATGTTTTTATAAATTATCTTAAAGTCCTTAAATACAGTTTGCCTGTATTAGTTGGAGGTATTTTGATTTATTTTTTGACCGTATCTGGGAGAATTTTTGTAGAATACTTTGTTGGTGGTTTCGAAATTGTTGGCATCTATTCATTTTATTTTAGATTAGCAGCTGTTGTAGTTGTAATTTATCAAATTATAAATATTGTTTTTTTTAGACAAATGTATGAGCTAGAGCCTAAAAAATTAGACTTCTATTTCTCGATTTCTTTCATCGGTTTGTATATCATTTCAATTATAGCCTTTCTGGTTTCCCCTTTAATTTTACCTTTTTTCTCAGAGTTTTATAAAACTACTATTCAAGAAAATATAAGTATTCACTTCTTACTTTCAGCACAAATGATTTTTTGGATAGCTACTGCTTTATTATCAAATATCATAGATCGAGAAAAGCTCGCAGGAAAGAATAATATCTTATTTGTTTTCTTATTGGTTGCGCTTATAGGCATGCTTTTTTTAACCCAATCTTATTTAGACCTTGAGTTATTTGTAATACTTCATCTTATTGCAATAACATTAGCAGCTATGATTCAAACTATAACTTTAGCGAGAAAAAAAATCTTCTTTAAAAAATCTGTAGCTGTATTATTCTTATTAAACATTTTTACATTCATTATTTTATTCCTTTTTTATTAATAAATTCAACTCATAATTGAAAACTAATATGCAGACAAGACTTTTTTTCTGTTTTCAGCCTTTTTTTTGGAGCTTAATAATAGGAGTGTTATTGTGGATAACAATTTTCATTTGTCTTCCTGTAGATGTAGCCAAGACTTTTCAGCCCGAAACATTTATCTACATTATAGCTTCCTACCTGTGTTTAGTTGCAGGGTTTGCTTTTTTTGATTTTTCCAAATTCATTGAAAAGACTCATGATAATTACATCGGTAATTCTCTAATTTTGAAATCTATAATTGCCATTGTTATTATCTCATATCTCCTTAGGTGGTACGATTTATTTATAATAAGGGAGTTATCATTTTATTATGAGCCTAAATATAACCGAATTTTGAATTATGAAAATAGTATAAAAAGTAACATCCTGTTTTCTTTAGGTTCAGTTCTTAAAAGTTTGTACTTCTTTCCCTTCGTTTTGAGCTTTGCAAAATCTAACAAAGGAAATAAAGCCCTCTTGGTTTTTCCTTATCTGTTGCTTCTGTTTCCAATGGTTGAAGCAATACTTATAGGCACGAGACAACCATTTTTTGTAGTATTTTTAATTATTTTTATTACCGTATTGGTAACAAAAAGTTTTAAACCTAATTTCAAAAACGTCTCAATTTTCTTTGTCTCAATCTTCCTATTGTTAAGCCTTTCTATGTTTATTCTATTTCAAAGAGAGGTAAAAGCAGATAATACCTCAGACAGTTTTTATTCGGAACTTTTATCAGGGAGATATAATGATATGGTCCCTCCTAAAGATTTTGTAATAGACTTTTTTGAGTCGCCTGATAATCCTGAGCTTTTGAAATATTACTCCATGTCTTTGCTTCAGTTTGGACAATATATTATTCATGGTGTATTTGAATTTAATTATCTTTTATCTCGAGAACAAACCCAATTAGCTTTTGGAAAACATACTTTTTACCCACTCTTAAAACTTTATAATCAATTAAATATTTTCGAAAAAGTCGAGCTAAAAAACTATACGCCTAGAGGTTATGTTTACATCACTTTTTTTGGAAGTATGTATATAGATTTTCGATGGTTTGGGCTTTTGTCTTTTTTTTTATTCGGAATTATCCAGAAATACATTGTACAAAAGTCTAAGAGTAATTTTATTTATAAGCCCTTAATGATTTATTTCCTGATGATAAATGTATTTTTGTTGTCGTTTAATTTCTTGAGGGGGGCAGGAATCTATCCGATTTTCGGTTTATTGGTTTTTTTAATTCTCTTTCAGATATTTCAATCTTTGATTAATGAAAAAAGCTTTAATACATGATTGGTATTATGTTAATGGTGGTGCTGAAAAAGTGATAAAATCCATCAATACTATTTATCAAGATTTCGATCATTATGCTCTTGTTGATTTCCTTGATAAGAAAGATAGAGAGGATATTCTTAATGGCGCAAGCGTACAAACTAGTTTTATTCAAAAGCTACCTACTGCTAAAACAAACCACCGTAAATTTCTTCAACTGTTTCCTTACGCTATAGAACAATTCGATTTAAGTGACTACGATCTTATTGTGAGTTCTTCAGCAGCTATTTCCAAAGGGGTGCTTTCTAAAACAGATCAACTCCACATTTGTTATTGTCATTCCCCTATGCGATATGCATGGGACTTGTATCACCAGTACTTGAAAGAAGAAAATTTTGGGTATTTAAAAAATATATATGCAAAATATGTACTTCATAAAATGAGAATTTGGGACCGTATAAACTCTGATAGGGTTGATATATTTATTGCCAATTCAAATTACGTTAAAAATAGAATTAAAAAAATCTATAGAAGGGATGCTGTGGTTGTTTATCCACCCGTTGATGTGGAACAATTTAAACTATGTGAAATTAAAGATGACTACTACTTTACTGCTTCAAGAATGGTCCCCTATAAAAAAATAAGCTTAATTGTCGAAGCTTTTAAAAAAATGCCAAGCAAGCAATTGATTGTAGCGGGGGACGGTCCAAAATTTAATAGTATTAAGTCTAAAGCTTCTTCTAATACAACATTTTTAGGTAACGTGGAATATTCTAAATTAATAAACTATATGTCTAAGGCTAAAGCCTTTGTTTTTGCTGCTGAAGAAGATTTTGGTATTATCCCAGTAGAAGCTCAGGCTTGCGGGACACCTGTTATAGGTTATAATAAAGGGGGATTAACTGAAACAGTAATACATAAGAAAACAGGCTTTCTATTCGATCATCAAACAACTGAGAGTATTGAACATGCTGTAAAGGAATTCGAAAAGCTTTCTTTTGACCCCATTTTGATAAGAGAAAATGCAGAAAGATTTTCCAAAGTCCGTTTCGAAAAGGAGTTTGAAAAAATAGTCAATGATGCCTATTCAAAATTTAAAAATAATTGTTACTAATTTCTTTTCTCACTTTTTATCTTTTTAATTCATATTTTTGATCCTTAAAGAAAAGCTCAAAAAATAAACCTTTTAAATCGAGAGTATAAGTCAACACTCAATTAAAACTATTAAATCAATTTTATGAAAATAGCGGTAATAGGCACAGGCTATGTAGGTCTGGTCACTGGAACGTGTTTAGCGGAAAATGGAA
>Ga0136554_1000623_pt1 | contig 13251 bp, 5 predicted proteins | sample AntRauTorckE5431_FD_104637 | JGI IMG/M metagenome (GOLD analysis project Ga0136554, IMG submission 104637) | Saline lake microbial communities from Rauer Islands, Antarctica - Metagenome Torckler E5 #431 | ecosystem: Environmental > Aquatic > Non-marine Saline and Alkaline > Saline | place...
CCGTACAGTTCCGTCAAAGCTTTATGTAACAGGTGCGTGGCAGTATGGTGACGTTTCAATATTTCTCTCAAGGATAGGTCATAAGTAGCCTCTACCAGATCTCCTTCTTTTAACTCTCCTCGAAGCATGTAGCCCAGATGTAAGATACACTGATCTTTATAGATAGTATCCATCACCTGAAAGGTGCCAGCCTTGGTCTTAATTAAGCCCTGGTCGCCTTGTTGACCCCCAGCTTGGGCATAGAATACCGTCCTGTCTAGGATTACCGCTCCTTCGCCTTGTAGGTTATTGACTGGTATATAGTCAGCACCTGCATAGAGAGCCATCACTCTACTAGATAAGGAATGCACGTCGTAACCTTTAAACTCAGTTTTAACTACGGTAATGTTCTTTAACTTATTAAAGGCGTCAGGCTGTACTTTACTCTGTTCTAGTAGTTGTTTATAAGTCGCCATGTCTAAGGTGAGACCATAGGAGGCACAGGTATCTTCAATCATCTCTAGCGGTATGCCGTAGGTAGTATAAAGTTTGAAAACCACCTCTCCTGGCATGATGGATTCACATTTCTGTACAACATCCATAAGTAGTTTCTGCGTACTGTTTATCAGATAGGTGAATTTGTCTTCTTCCGCTTGCAATAAGTTCTGAATCATAGCTACCTGCTTAGTGAGGTCAGGATAGCCTGTAGCCATCAGTTCTACGGTAGCGGGAACGAGCGTAGCCAACACTGACTGTGTAATACCAGAGCGTAGTGCAAAGATAAGGGCTCTGCGGGCAATACGACGCATGACATAGCCTCTACCTTCTGCACTAGGAGTGAGGTTATCGGCAGCCAGCATTACTAGTGCACGCATGTGATCGCTTAGTATGCGTAGGGTTAAAGGAGCTTCACAGCCTAATAATTCCTTAATGCTAGCCTGGAGACTACTTAGTATATCTGTGTCAAAAGTACTCTCCACTCCCTGGCATACTGCCGCCAGCCTCTCTAGGCCCATACCTGTATCAATACATAAGTAAGGCAGTGCCTCTACTTGGCCTGAAACCTTGCGATTATGAGTAATGAATACGATATTCCATATTTCTAATAACTCCTCCTCTGTCTGATAGTAAATTTCTGTACAGGCTCCGAAAGGACCTACGTCTCCCATGGACCAAGTATTATCAGGATCGGCAAAAAATTGCTGTACAGGTAGGCTAGTGATTTCTTGCCATAGAGCTAAGGTATCCATATCACCTGTTAAGTAGGAAAATTTCAGTAGGTTCGTTGGGAGTTTCAACTGAGTGACCAAAAAGTCATAAGACCAGAACATAATGTCTTTCTTGGAAACCTTGCCATCAAAAGAAAAACATCCACACATCTCAAAGAAGGTATGGTGACGTTTAGTAAACCCTACATTAGAAAGGTCGTTGTGTTTGCCTCCAACGCGCAGACATTTCTGAATAGTAGTGACCTGGGTATACTGGCTACTTTGGGGATTAACAAATTCAGACTTAAAAGGGGCCATCCCTGCGTTGACAAACAGTAGGGAAGGATCATTATTGGGTATGAGAGAAAAGCTCGGTAAATTATAAAAGGACTTACTTTGAAAGTACTCTATGAACATGTGCCTTAGGGCATTTGTGCTATACTGCATGTCTTAATAAATATGTATTGGATTACCATGATTATATACGGGAACTTATTATGAATATTACGAAGAGTTATAGAAAAAGCAATAACGCTAGTTCTTATCACTTAGTCATACAAGCTGGACGTGGAGGTAACGGCTTGGTAGGTCTCTGCTATAAAAGTAATGCTAAAGGTCTACCTAACGGTGGTAACGGCGGTAGGGGTGGTCATGTATATCTTCAGTTAGACAAAAATCTTCATACCTTGTCCCTAGTAACCCTCCCTAGTGAAAAAGGTATTAACGGTTATCCTGGTGAGCGTGATAGCCGCCACGGATCTCATGGAAAAGACATGTACATTATGGTGCCTGAGGGTACTAGAGCTTATCACAGGATGGAGGACGGAGAAGAGTTCTTGCTGGGATCCGTGTCAGTCACTCAACCTACTCTATTAATCGCTAAAGGGGGTAAGGGCGGTCATGGTAATTGGCACGATCATAACTGCGAGAGCAAAGATCGTGTTGCAGGTTTACCAGGAGGTATTGCAGATCTTATTCTTAAACATGTCATACCCAGTGATATTTTAGTTTTAGGACCGGTTAACTCTGGTAAGTCTTTGCTCTTTAATAAGCTTATACAGAAAGATATATCGCCTTCAGCCTCCTACCCCTATACCACTCAAAAGCCTATACTGGGCTCTCTGCAGTATTATTCTTATCAGAGGCCTTTGATAGTCCTTGATACGCCGGCTAACAATGAGGACAACCTGCCTACACTAATAACTGGGGCTCCTACCCTTGTGCTAGTGTTTAAGGTACCGGAAGATGTCCTCACCCAGAAAGATCTCTTGGACCATCCTCTCTACAAACTAGTATTTGCATCTACGGATATTTCTGAGAAGAAAGTCTATATCATCTTAAACACTGATAAGGACCTAGACCCCGAGGTTACGGTAAGTAACCACCGCCCCAGTCCCAATTACAAGTTATATGCCTGTAATCTACTCGAACCTAAACTTTCTCTGAGTACTGTGATTACCAGCATCTGTAAACATGTACTGAAAGAAGCTTATAGTCGTGAAAGTATAGTTCCGGCATATCAGAGAAGGGCTGATGCCATAAACATATATGAATTTAAACTTTAAATGTTACACATAGAGCAACTAAAACAACGGATAGAAGAAACCCGTGCTAGCTTTTTAGCAGACATAAGAGTCATCAAGCACGATGAGCGAGCGCTTACAACCATTCGTAATAAATACCTTGCCAGAAAGGGCATCTTACCTAATATCTATGCAGAACTAGTGCAGTTACCCTTAGAACATAGGAAAGAGGTTGGGCTACTATTGAACGAAGTCAAGGCTCAAATGGAAAACCTAGTGAGGCATCGTGAGCTTAGAGCCCCTAAGGAAGAGAGCGTAGCATACCCAGATATTTCTATGCCTGCTAGCGGAGTTAGCATGGGATCTTTACATCCTATTACGCTAACCCTTATGAACATTGAGTCTTTCTTCACTACTCAGGGTTTTGCTTGCTGTGATCATACCAAAGAACTAACTACTTTGTATTATAACTTTGACAGTCTCAACATCTTAGAGTCCCACCCTTCACGTTCTTTAAGCGATACTTTTTACGTAGGACATAATCATGTATTGCGTACGCATACTTCTAGTGCCCAGCAGTCAATACTAGCTAACTGTAAGCAGCCTGCCCGCTATTTAATCCCAGGTAATGTTTATAGAAGAGACTCTGATATGACGCATACGCCCATGTTCACTCAAGTAGAAGGACTACTCGTAGAGCCGGGCTTAACCTATCAATACCTCCTACAATTACTCCGCTCTTTTATTCTGCACTTCTTTGGTTCTAAGATAGAAATGAGAGTAAGATCTTCTTACTTCCCCTTTACCTCTCCCTCCGCAGAAATAGATATAAAGCAGAATGGGACCTGGGTAGAAGTACTGGGATGTGGTGTAATACACCCTAAAGTATTAGCTCATTGTCAAGATTTGCCCGCAGGGTATAGTGGTTTAGCTTTTGGCATGGGAGTAGAGAGATTGACCTGTCTCAAATATGGTCTAAAAAACCTTCGTACTCTCTATCTAAACGACCTGAGATTTTTGCAACAATTTTCCCCACTATCCAAGCATGAAATTTAACTTCGACTGGTGGTATACCTATATATATTTAGGCGATCCTGCCTATCGCGAGCGCACGCTCCAGTTTCTCACGTTGAGTATCTTAGAAGCTGAGGTTTCACCTAACTACTTACTTTGTACAGTTCCTTACAATAGACAGGACTGCAAGTCTCTATATGGTATTGCTCGCTTATGTTATGAGTCTTTGTATGGATTGAGTCTACCTACTACCAATCATAGCATAAATACTTCCGTACACTGGTGGACGCCTGCCCAAGGTCTGAAGATCAACTATAATTTGAACCTACTACCTGAAGTAGTAATTAGAACGGACATTACCGACCACCTGAGAGTCAATCACTTAGAGCCTTATCCCGGTAACTGGTTGAAGCTCCTATTGGGAACTGAAACTTACTATTTCTCCGTAGCCTATGCTCCTATAGAAGAGTTGATCTGGAAAGAAGGTGCACCTGTCCTAGTACAAGGTGACAATATGATCTTGGGTAGTATTATTCCTACTGAGGGGCAATACAACCTGATGCTCACCTATCACGAGACAGAAGATGTAGTTGCCTACATACAAGCTATAATAGAGCAAGATTTTTCCGTGCCTAAAGCCCAACAGTACGGTAATTCTAAGCAGTTAGAGTCTAGGGATATCACGGTATCCAAACAGCACCTTCAAGAGGTTCTAGGCTATATGCCTACTCTTTCTAGCTTGCAGATGTACTTAGAGCAAAAGGACGAAACACACTTACACTACAGGATCCCTGCATACTATAGCCATTTACAAGAAGAGATAGATATTATTGAAGAGCTCAGCGTGAGAGCTATAGAAGACCTCCCCCCTGCTTTAGTCAAAGAAGCAAGCCCACCTCGAACCATAAGAAACTTAGGTAAGGTAATGGCTATGCGCGGTTACTATGAAGTAAAGAACTTTGGTATGATCTCAGAAGCACTAGCGCTGAAGTACAAACTAGCTAAGCAACAACAGCTCGTCTATCTTAACAACCCTATGTCTCAAGAAGGCGCAGTCATGCGCACTAGCTTGATACCAGGCCTCCTAAAAAACTTGACTTTCAACATTAATCATTTTCAAAGAAAAGTACATATCTTTGAAATCGGCAGTGTTTTTGAAGAGCATAGGGAAGTTAAGTGCCTAGCAGCCTTAGCTTATGGCAGTAGACAACATGAGCTGTATAAGGTTTCTAATAGCTTCGCAGAAATCTTAGGAGACCTCGGATTTATAGTAGACCTTGAGTTAATCTCTCTTCAAGAGAGCCATGTAATTTGGCTAAATTCCAAGATGTCTAAAAGTATTTGGTTACAAGACAGATGTATTGGTTATATTGGTCAGTTATCATCCACAGGATATCACCACAAGCATTTGCTACCTATAGTGCATCAGACTTATAAGAAGCACACTATTTCAGGTAATCCTTTCATCTTACACATAGAAATAGAGGCACTAGAACAAGCAGAGTTTAAGCTTAAGGGAGTCAACAAACTGCCCTCTATTTACAGAGATATCACCATCCTATGTTCACGTGACGCTTCTCTAGATAAGGTCATGCAGAAAATGAAAAGTGAGGTCACTATACCTTTCTTAGAAAAAATTACACTGAAGGACATATACTACGGTGGAGATGCACAGAAGAAGCTGACCTTTGAGCTAGAGTTTTACCTACCTTCCATGGATAACAAGTCAGAGATAATAAGCCATTACATGGCAGAGCTTGAAGCCATTAATTTTCTCAGTCTATAGACAGAGTATCTATATGCTTACTGTAGTGTTAAATGCTTCTTGTTATATAGCATACTCATCCAAAGATAGTTGTATGTAACGCAGCTTACTTCTGCGCCATCTGAACTTCTCAAGGCTCTATATAAGGCCTCTGAGCTAATAAAACCTAAGCTTATCTACTTATGTACTTATTACATCTCGCTTTTTCCACTTTAGTACTTTGGCCTCAGCATAACGTGGCTTTAAGCTCTAACGCGCCAGCACATGTCATAAAGATAAGAACTGGAAAACTACAGGATTTCAAAGCGGCAAATACATCCGAGCAGGAACAAACACCAGACACTAACGTTGTGATTCCTAGAAAAACCGGTAAGAAAAATATAAAAGTGAAAGTTCTCTTATTAGTAGTAGCTATATCTTTTATTAGCCTTATCTGTTTTTTTCTAGTCAAGGCTACGAAAGAGAGGCGAGATTTAGAAAAGGTAGCTATAAAAACTAGAAAAGATCTAAATATATTGACGCTAGAAGAAGTCACTAAGGTGCAAAAAGCAGCTATGGGTAACTTCACTAAAAAAATAGAGGAAGCGCTAACTTATACAGACCCTCTCGGACTTAAAATAGCGGATGCCTTTCTAACCTATAGTGACAAAAAATACGAAGCCTTAAAGGAATTAAATAGCTCACAAAGCCAAAGGGTAGTAGCCTATCAACAAGTTCGTACCTCATTAACATCAGCAATAAAAGACTATAGGGAAACCTACGAAAAAGCAGCTTGCGTAGCAGACGATAATGCCAGAGTTGGGATCTTGGAAGTAGCTGAAGAACGTATAGCCCAGAAGAAAAAAGAAGGCCTGACACAAATAGCAGAACTAGTAAAAAAGCATCAGGAAGCACAAGACACGTTTAAGCAAGCGATTCTAGGAGCAAGAACTACATGTTTGCAAACAATAGCAGACATATGCAAAGCGAGAGATGCAGCAACTGATGATACCCGTATACTACTACTTATTGAGTCCACGAGTACAGTGGAGCTAATACGAGCACTACGGAAAACTGACGCATATTACATATCGTACTACAAAAAGATCTCCTCAATATTGCCCCTAAGTGTACAAGAAGTAGCAAAAAGGCAGCTTGCAGAAGAGCGCCCTAAGGTGGAACAGCAAGTTGAAGAGTCATTGAGAGAAATCCTACAAGAGACTAATAAAGTACGGAGAGAAGCTTCCCACAGATGCTGCAAATACAATAAGACAATATCTGCGTTAGAAAAACTAAGGGCTCCTACTTTTGCAGCTTTATACTCTGTTTCTGACAAACCGTTATTCGAATCCATAGAAGGGTTATACGAAGAGAAAAAGTTACAGGTAAGGATATCCTTAATGTCAGAAGAGGAAGTGAAGCAATACCCAGACGCTGAGATAGTTAGGTATCAAAATAAGAAATTCTCAGACAGACTTTTAAAAATACAGGTTGAAGTATATCGCCTTGATTATTTTCTCAACGCTAGTCAAGAAGCCTTCAAAGAGTTTCGTAAGGAGCACACTAGCATAAGCCATAATCTTGTAGCAGATTTGTTAGCAGAACCTAATCCTATAAGTTTGATGGGTGACCTGGAAAAGACCTTACAAGTCCACCTATCAGCCTCTGAAAGACATCTAGCAAAGCTACAAAAGGCCGACTTTATAGAGGCATTGAAACAAGGTGTACATGCTACTCTCGCCAAGGATCCTACTTAAACTAGATACCTTGCTTCAAGGCTAAGAGATTAAGAGCTATCAGGTTTCTCGAAGGCGTCTGCCTCTACTAGGTCGTAAGATAATAGAGGGTTTTTTAAGCTGCGTGCAAGAAGAGTATGGAACCTTAAAGGGGTTTCAAAGCTTGCAGCGCGACTTAGTCGTAGTTTGCACGCATGCACTAAAGGAGCATACTTACTTTATTGACGATTACCCTTTCGCCCAAATGGCCTGATGAAAGCAGCATGAACAGCTGTAAAGGTGAGTCATGTGTATAAACTAGCCAAGCTAGCTTTATCAGTGAAGAGTGCTTACACTAGCTCAAAGTTGGCTACGATCAAGGTAATAAAGCTTTTTCCTTGTACTTTAATACGCACTAGTTCATGAATCACGGTCGCTACGTAATACTTGATAAGCTTTGACAAGACAGGAGGCTTACTCATAATATCACCTTACCATGTCATGTATAGGATCCAAGCCCAGACCTCTCTTATGCTTATACTGTCTACTTTAATTGATAGCTTATAGAATACTGCTTCGCCTTCCTTAGTAGTCTGGATAACAAATAGTGTGTTAGGACTACTCATTTAGACACTTGGCACACCTTTACTAATGTTGATATTCATGCGGAGACCCTACTAATAGGGGACTAGCTTAGCGACTGGGTCAATGCGATTGTTAGACAAAAGCAATCTTTATGCCCAGTAGGACCCTAGGATAATAACGAGCGCAAGCTCTATTCTTCTTCTGCTTCTTCGACTACCTACTTCTTCAGGCAAAGAAGGTAGACTTTATTTCTGCCTACTCTTCCTCTGAGGACCTGCCGGTGTGGTCATTAATGAAGCGCTTGCTTCTTCGCTGGTGGGTATAGCACCGGGAGCACTGCTAGGGCTTGCAGCCCCAGATGAAGTCCTAATAGAAGCAGCTTCAGCTACCGCGCTAGTTTCAGTAGGGCTACTCACAACATGCACAGCACTATAGGCACTGCCACTATTAGGGTTAGTAACAGGAGTTACGGCAATTTGGACAGGATCCCTAGCAGATAGAGGTACAGGTTTAGGTATGGGTACATCGACAGCGCTAGAACTACTGGGAGTAGAAGCAGTGGGACCACTTAGAACTAGGAGAACTACTATTACCGGTCCCTAGCAGCTCCACCAGCACTCCCCCCAGACCCGTGAGAGCCCCTAGTGTTATGAGGACTCTCCTAAGGTGTCAACGGGGGGCTTAGGAGGCAGAGCTTGTGCAATACTAAGTGCAACGGCATAATCCTCTAACCTAGCTCTTAACTCGGAGGCTGCTTCCGGAGTAAGGTCATTCCCTTCTAGAGCTGTAAATACAGTGTTGCTAAGATCTCTTAAGTACTCCACCCCTGCGAAGGCGGGGTAATAAAGACCGATCTGCTCGTTGAACTTAGAAATATCTGTCTTTAGACCATCCCTCCCTCTCTGAGCCTCTTGTAACCATGAATCTACTTCATAAGCTTCAGGTGCCAATAAATAAGTAGCAAGCTTGTCTATAGTCCTCTCTACACTGGCAGCTATATTCGCTAACAGATCTTGCAATCTCGGCTTTTTCTCATTCTGTATTTTTGGCGGCTTCGTCCTCTTCTCTACACTGGCAGCTATATTCGCTAACAGATCTTGCAATCTCGGCTTTTTCTCATTCTGTATCTTTTTCCGTTTCGGATTCTGGCTAACAGAGCCACCAAGCACAGTGTTGTCACCGACAGCGCCAGTAGCGGGGTAAGCTCCTGCTCTCTCCCAGCTAGAAGCAGTTCCAGGTGTGTCAGCCGGATCATATATGCGTCCCCCACATATGCGTTCCCATTGTTCTTCGTCGTCTGATGGGTCTGCAGCACAATGAAGCGTATCTGCTGAAGGCTGATCTAGTACACGGTGCTGATCTTGGAGAACGCCTAGGTGTTCTGTCCTGAGCCTCTGCCAAATCTCTCTGAAGATTTGAGTTAAGTCTTTAGAGTGTCGACCGAAAATGTTTTTCAAATGATTAGGATCTTTATTTTTCACACTAGTAGTGGTAGTGCGCAGAAGTTTCTGTATATCCATTAACTTCCTGCGCATGAATTCTAACGTCTCGATCAACCACTTATCTATAGAGATATTTGTTTTACGCATTACATGAAGTGAGGATCTACTTTGCACTACTTTATGCTCCAAAGCCAAACTTAGGTTAAAGTCTAGTAGTGCAACTTCTATGAGTCTTTTATCATATATTTTAGTGCAGACCTCTTTAGAAATTTTGGTAGATAGAGGCAGAAACAGGGCCCTAGCTTTTAGAACGAGCTGCGTTAGATCATGGATTATCCTTCTAATCCTACTCTCTTTTGATCGGGCCGACTCTCTGGCAGCTATAGTGTCCTTATCAGCAGGAGTAGATCCCTGATCACTATGCATGATACTTGTATGGTTTACTAGTAAGTTTAAAATCCTGCTAAGCTCTTCGTACCTTGTTCTCAGCCTGTCGGCATTTTCCCTAATTACCCTAAATGTGACGAGCTGGGGTTCTTCCCTCATGCTCTGAGGGTACTTCAGTTTCCGAAGGTCAGTAGCAGCGGAGTTTAAGGTATTTAGCAGCTCTTTGACTCCATTGAAGAAGTTAAGCAACATCATACTAGCCTCAGGGCTAAGGGTGTACTCTCCCACATCTAGTACCTGAACTAGGTGCTGACATGTATCTATAGCACACCGTACAGATGGAAGCAGACTCATACGCGTCTGACAAAATTGATGGAGGAGCTCCTGGTAGGTATTCAGACTCAAATCAGTAGCAATTAGCTCTAGTCTATCCAGGGCAGCGTACGTACTCTGACTTAGGGTAAGAAAGGTCTGCCTTAGTACATCAAAGTAGATACTACTAGCAAGGTGAGTCGTGCTGGTTAAGAAGCCTGTAGTACCAGAACCTGGGTCCGCATCTGCTTTGATAAGCAGTGCAAGCATATCCTGTGTCAATTTCAAAAATAGATTGTCTAATTGTCCTCCGCAGAGAGCGAGATTATGGTCACGATCCAGGGTTTCTATGATCTTATTAATTGCCTTTACTAAGTCATATATTTTCCTAGATATACCATTCATTAAAGACTGCATTTCAGGCGCTTTAGCGAAACCTTTAATCTTGTTTCTGCACTGATCGGCATAATAATTTAATCTTGAGATGACCGTACCCCTATTATGATCCGTACCCTGCCTTAGGTTCTTTATTATTATTTTGATCAGTTCTTCCTCGGTTGTCGTTCTAATTTCTTTCAGGTTTCCTCTTGCGTTCTCTAAATCTCTTGATAAATCAAGGACTAGCTGCAATACCATCTCCTTATTCTTAGTTTCTAGAGGAAGAGAACTGTCTGTAGGTAGCTCAGAATTCCTATCTCCACTGCCAGAGGGAGCTTCAGCAGCCTTATAATCTTGTGCTTGTGCTTTTACCTTATTATCGAGGGCTCTTTCATACTTAGCCAAAGCCGCTACTAGGTCATTGGTTAGGGCATAAGTTCCATCCTGGTTTAGGTTTGCTTCTACTAAATATAGTGCTTCAAGTATAGTCTGGCTCAGAGATACTAACTCCTCCGCTCCTTCGCAGTTAGGGTAATGCTCATTAAGCTGCTCATTGAAATTCTTAATATCTCCCTGTAAAGAAATCAGTTCCTGGCGAGCATTGGCCTGATTAAAATCAGATTTGCCGTCAAAAAATCTTTTGGCTTTTCTTATCATACTCAGCATCTTTCTTAGCATATCTCGGAGACTCGGCTTCTTCCTTGTGTTCGGCTTCGTATGTTTGTTCTCAGAGCCTCCACCAGGATTATGACCACCCGAATCGTCGTTACCTGAACCAGAGGGATCATTATTACCGGGCCTATCAGCTCCACCATCAGGTCCCGAATCGGTAGGGTCGCCAGAATTCGTACCGGTAGGGTCGCCAGCTACGAAGTGATCAGAATCTGGAATATCATTGCTTGAGTTCGGGTATTGTGTTACGAGTCCAGAGTAAGGTACAGCTCGTTTACCACTAATATTATAAACGAATCCTCCCAAAGCCTTGAGCAGCTTCTTACTTTCCTGGATAAGGCCAGCATAATCTGTAGGCTGGTAACTCAACACAAACTGTTTACTACTTCCTAGGCTTAGTTGTGTACGCACGCTTGCGATACTTATTAACTCTAATAGCTGCTGGATTGCAAGGTCATCCGTATGCTTAAGATCAAAACGTACCATAAAACGAGCAATATCTTTATGACTCTGTCTGATAGCTGACGGTATGGTATCCACTAAGCGTTGAAAAAGAGCATACCCTTCATGTTCTGGTAGGCTAGGAATACTAGCAAGAGTCTTTCTATCTTTTTCTATGGTGCGAGCTAGCTTACTGAAAATAGTTCTAAGTTCTCTACGCCTCTGCGTAATAGTGTTATATGGGAAGAGCCAAAGAGGCATACATAAGCCACCCAGTCCCTTATTCATAAAACTGGTGACGCCAGTTACCCCTAAGCCTAGATCCAAAGGTTTAAAGAAAGATTCAGGCATGCTTATAGTTTTGACAGTGCTAGCTACAGAGGCGTGAAGGCCCGCAGGTACTGCGTGAAGGCCCGCAGGTACTGTTACTATAGGCTTTTTGTGTGCTATCAATTCTAGTAGAGCGAAACTTTGACCACCAGGAAGTAGCTTGCTGCAAAAATCATAACCCTGAGTAATAGCCTTCTGAAGGAAGGGGGATGAATTACTCAGTTCAACGCCAGCAGCCACTGTACCCCCAGCCTGGGCTGCATGATATAGTTTATTAATTAGTGTTGGGTGCCCTTGATTAGTAACTAAACGTAGATTACTAACCCCGGTAATAGACCTCTCAGTTTCAGTAAGAGTTACACCCAGCTGGTGACTATGCAGCAGCTTTTTGCTAAAAGTAACACTAGCCTGAAACATGTCGCTGGCCTTTTTACCGACGACCGTAAGGCCTCGAGCTGTTCTGGACAGTGGCTTTAATAGGAAAGCTAGAGGCTTGCTTGCTAACTCAAGCTGAGCCTCTCCAGCTAAGAGCTGTTGGCCTACTTCTAACATCGTAAACAACACAAGAGTAAACAATACAAGAATAAACAGTTTGTACCTTTTCATGAGGTGCATAAGCTGGGATCTCGGTCCTCTAGTATCCCGTTGAGCAGAAGTAAGGTTTTTCGGTAAACAAGAAAGTGTTGTACTAGAACTGCTACTTTCTCCTAGTTTAGTAGTAGGTAGATTATCTACCATCCCTTGACTTTTGAAGGCTGGTTCAAATCGCCTAGCATAGGAAAAAGTCGGATCTTCCTTACCGCTGGTATGCAGATTATTTATAGTTAAGTTTTGTGCCCTAAGGAACGATAAGGTCATCGGAGCTAATAAGAGCACAAAGTTTTTATTCGTATATAACATGTGTTATTGCAGGCAGTGAGATTGGTTGAAGTGGACAATAGACTATTGGCTGGAATACTGCTCTCTTAGGTGCGTTGCTTTAGTAGGACTATGGCACGATAGATCTGAAGCTTCATTTCACAACAATATTCGATTCACCTATACGGCCGCCGTGCTAGGACAGCGTTAGTTACTACTTAGCCTGTTATAGGTATTTACTTAAATAAGACGAAGGGCATTGTATCGCGCTTTCTATATATGGCAAGCTCAGTTGGTTCGCTTTCTACATACACTTACCAAAGCTTCTAAGTCCAGTCTTACAGTTTCGCCCACCATTAAGTGGTTGCTTGCCTAAACCTCCAGTTCCTGGATTTCAAATCCGTTAGCCTATCCGGGATGAAGGCTATAAAGCAAGTACCTAGTGTGCTCAATAAATCCAGCTTAATCTTAGTTTTAAAGAGGCAATGACAAATAAACTACTAGAAATTACTTATCAAGCACAGAAGTTATAAAGACCTGGATTATCACCATAACCTATACGTAAGGTATTGAACTATGGTTGTGATGCATTACTTTAAAGTATTCTTTTTATGGCAAGCAAAGGCTAAGAAGATATCTTACTACAAAGACAAAACCTGCTTA
>Ga0136554_1000624_pt1 | contig 13247 bp, 9 predicted proteins | sample AntRauTorckE5431_FD_104637 | JGI IMG/M metagenome (GOLD analysis project Ga0136554, IMG submission 104637) | Saline lake microbial communities from Rauer Islands, Antarctica - Metagenome Torckler E5 #431 | ecosystem: Environmental > Aquatic > Non-marine Saline and Alkaline > Saline | place...
CCTGCAGTGGTCATCATGAACAAAATATCCTGATCTCTTAACCTATATTTGATAATTATTCCCTCTCTAGCTACTACATGGTAGGATGATGATTCGATTTTTCAAAATTACATTTTTTAATTTTCAACGATCACATTCACATTGTAAATTGTTATTATCTACTTCTTCTTATTACGTCGATGAACGATTGATAATATCATTCGAGTGCCACGACTACAGTAACAAAAACACAGCAAAACACAACAAGCAATCAAACAATGGATCTAGGATTCGGAAACAAAAACCAAGTGATCGGCCAAGCCCTCGCCAAGGAATTCGACAAGAGCGCAAGAGTCCAAGAACAACAAATCATCGAAGAAATCAATCGCTACGATGCCCTCCTTGACGCCAACGATTCCGATCTCGAACTCCTCCGAGAACGAAGACTCTTTCAAATGAAGAAAAGTCAAGAACAGAAGCAGAAATGGAGATCAATGGGGCATGGCAGCTATACCTCGATTGGTGACGGACAGCACGGTGCGGATACCGCCAAGGAATTCTTTGAGGCTACCAAGGATAGTGCGAGAATGGTTGTTCATTTCCATAGACCTAGTACGAGAAGTTGCGATGTCTTTCATTCGCATTTGGAAAAATTAGCAGTGAAGCATTTGGAGACGAGATTCATCAAGGTTAACGTTGATCAGTGTGCAGAGGATGGAATGACTGGGAGTGGCGCTTCGTATCTTGTTGATAAACTTGGGATCGTTGTCATGCCCACTCTTGTCATTGTCAAAGATAGGAAAGCTGTTCATCATGTTAGAGGATTCGGAGAAGTGGGGGATACTGAAGATTTTAGTACTGAAGCATTGGAATGGGTGCTTGGAGCATATGGAGGGATCAATATCCCTGAAGGGAAGGAAATGCCAACGGAACTTCAAGAAGGAAAGAAAGGAATCAATGGGATCAAAATGAATACTCGATACGCCGGAGGAAGAAAAGGTGGTGTCAAAGAGACATACAATGAGTACGATAGTGATTAGTAGTACGTACCCTACTAAAACGTCATGTATTGTACTGTATTGTACTGTATTTTACTACCAGTGAAATTCTCTGGGTCACAATTTCAATTACATTGTGTAAATTCAATTTTAAGTTGATTATCGTGCATTGCTTAAATCTTCTTTATCACTGTATTTTGGCAATTTGATGGATGCTAGATAATGGACAACCAATACAACATCTGAGCGGTTCTTTTTCGTCCCCTTTTGAACCTTTGCCAAACTCGCAGATGCATTACATTCTTGACCAACCGAGCAATGCGATTATGATTGTATTCCATTGAGACAGTACGTTATGCGCAATGCTTAAGCTGTTGCAACTGCAGGCTTTTTGAGATCATTTGCATCCACGATTGAATCATTGTGCGCGTTGGGATTGGGACCAGCCGTTATCCTGTCGGCAGTGGTACGGGTATAAATTGTCAAGGTTTGGCACAATGTCATGTACAAACGACAGTCCAATCTATGTTCCATTGGGTTTAGAGCTTGTCCTCTTTTTAGATACTGTCTACATGAAAGACATTTTTCGGCTTTGTTGGCAAAGAACAAGTTTGTATCAGACGGATGAAAGAGGACGAGTTGCTCGGCTTCGTCGATTTCAAACGGTTTCTTGGCTGCTAGCGATTCTTGCTCTTGTTCCTGTGTTGCTGCAGTGAGTTCATTCTTTTTCCTATCTTTGAGTTCAATTTCTTTTCCTGTGGGAGTTGCATTGAGATAAATAGGAATTCCTCCCATGGCTTTCTGAAGAATTGTGGAGCGTCCTCCGACGTTTGTACTTTTCAATCCCGTAGACTTGTAGGATGGCCTGGACTTAACAATGATTGTCTCCTTCATCAAACTACCAGTGATATCACTATATTCTGCATCGTCACCACTTGCAGGGGACACTTTCAATTTGAATCCGATGTGTGGTTTATGATTGGTGGAAACTTCCTCAACACGGAAAGCAAAATGAACAGAACCAGTATCTTGATCGATAACTGGTTCGGGTCGCATGCGTCTGAAGACCTCGTTGAAGGATGTCACGGATCCCTTCTTCAGGTAGGACGGGACCTTTTGAAACCCACCCACAATCAACGTTCCATCCTCGTACACCAATTCTGTACAGAGCTGAATATCTCTTGGGTAGTCATTGACGTGTCTTCCCTCGGAATCCTTCAGATGAATCATTACGTCAATGGATTTGTTGTCGCCCCCATGCTTGAAGAACCATTCAAAACTTTCACTGTTTCCGTTCATTTGTGTATTCGATGATGATGTGAGAGTTTGAATGCAGAGCTTGAATTTTGATATGCTGTTTGAGGAGAAAGGGACGGGTGAAAATATCGATAATGTTACTTTAGGCTTGAGGATATTAAACCAATTTATAAATATGACATTTACAGTCATTATGCTCAACTTACTTGATGGTATTTGAATACAATCCAATCTGTCTTGGGCCTGTGCGATATTCTTCTTTGAGCTGAAGGCACATCTTGAACGCATTGACATGATCTGGCAGCGAGGTCAGGTCAAGTTTTACTGTCATTTTTACAGTACCACCTGAGGATGCAAGGTATGAACAAAGTATGCTGGAATGTTTGTCCTTGAGGTCGAATGGGTTCAGAGGACTTTGATCGAAAAGAAGAAAGGGATGTGCATATTTGCCAAGCTTGAGTGATGATGGAAGGGCACATATGAAGGTAGAACTGTCTCGGGCAAAACAGAAGAGGAATACATTGGCGCTTGTAGCATTACCAACATTTGAGGGCAATGATCCTTCGAAGGATACGATTGCATGTTCATCTCCTATCCACACATTATGGACAGTTGATGTCAGGCTGATGGCGGTGTTCATGTCAATTTTAAAGTGAGTCTATATATGCTACTGTGCTTTATGAGTTCCTGTAAAAAGTGAAACATACCGTTTTTTTCTTTGACAGTCATTCAAACTGGCTACAATCAAAGTCCAAATCGTGGGGATTCATATTCCCTTGAATAAAATGAATGATTTCAGTAATGATTGGAAGGAAACCAAAATGATTATGAGCACAGCTTATTTTGTAAAAAACGCAATGCTTAGATTGGCGGTGAGAAAACAGTTTAAGTGAAAGTGAGAGGTCGAAGTTCAACATTTCGCACAGATCGAGTGAGAATATGATCAATTCGTACGAATATGGTAAACTGCTTGTACTAAAAAAGAGATCGTTCTTAAAAAAAGATTATATACATATGTATTCATCACAATTGATTCTGGCGATACGGATGACAACAATCTAAAACTTAAAGTACACTGGTGCTGCAACTAATCCCATCCCCATTCCTATCGATAACGATGATGCCTCATCAGTCCGTAATTAGTAATTTTAGGGTTAAAATGGACGCCATCCTTGTTTCGTTTCCACATTCAGGAATATGTATAATGGTGGTAAGTGGTAAGACGAATCGATGATAATTAATTTGCGACGACCACACCCAGTCTGTACCTGAAATTTCTTGGCGGACGATAATTCGTTTGTTCCATTTTGAGCAAAAGAATCTTCGATGGCTTGTCGTCAAAAACTTTAACCATGAAGTCGAAGTTACTCTTCGCCACGACCCAATTCCCTTCTAAATAAGCATCAAATCCTGTCTTGAACTTTTCGAGAAACTTGTAGGTGCAACGCTGACGAATAGAGGTGACGAGTTCATCTTTCCATAGAGAGGAACGATAATGAATCTTTCCTTTTGGGAGACTAAACCCTTTCTTTTCCAGAGTTATTGGATTGTTCTCCAGTAGCATTTCAATATGAATACTGTGGAACGATGAATTCTCGAATGGTCTAAATTTTTTCCTCCGGAAAGAGCTGAACAAATTGCTGCTGCCGCTGATACTATTGCTAAGGACGTCTTCAGGAATCCCAGAAATTGAGGAGTGTACACTCTCAAGGTCGGTATTATCATTGAGATGGCGGATAGGCTCCAAATCAATATCGAAAGTGTATATTTGCATGAAACTTTCGCTTTCTTCTTCTGGAACGTCAAAGAAATCATCTTGATCGTAGTCCTGTTCAAAGAAAGCTTCGTCGATTTGTCTACATCGCCGTTGATTACTGAGATGAAGTAGACGGAAAAATGTGCCAGACATTAATACTGATGTACCATACTTTTTCGTGGAAGACTCTAAGAATTCGGCCAGCTCTACTTCATTGCTAAGATATGTTGCATCCAACTTTCTTGGCGAACCAATTGCGCCTTCAACCGCCTTACCAGCATGCAAGCCAAAGCCCAGCTGCACTAAATTTCCGGGCCTCTTATCGAATTTTGCCTTGAGTCCGTTCTGTGCATCTGCGCTTATATCTTCCAAGAAGAATTCCTCATTACACAAAGCAATACAAATATGAACTACAGACAATAAAGCCTTGTCTGCCTGGTTTTTTTCTGCAGTTAACCCCGAACTACCGAGTCTTGAAGATTGATCGGTTGATTCCTCCAATTTCCAGTGGAGAAGGAAGGCGTCTCCGATATTCTTGTTCGCAAATCCACCTAAAGAATGACATACTGAATGTATCACCTCCGCAATTTTATTTGTGAAAAGGAAAACTTCTTCCTGAAGGCATTCAGATGCATCGGTGAACTGGCGAATGTCGCAAAATAAAAAGATGCAACTCACTGTTGATGCACGGTGATGATTTCGGAAAGCAATACTCGATCCAGAACTCTTACCCAGACTACTACGGATGATTTCTACACCTGCTGCGCCAAATCCAACTTTCATAAGGGAACCAATGCGCAGTATTGTACTCATTAGAAAGGAGGTTTCCATCCCTTTTAGATTTGCATTTGTAAATTGTGTACGTGATGCGAGCTCGTCTTCCTCTGATGCCAAGAGTTTGTATCTTTTTGTGGTGTCAAAACCAAGAGGATCTCGCACTAACATATTCAAAAGGCGAATCATTCTTTCAATAGGTGCCACCACAAGTGTAGTCACTGGAGCTCCAAAACATAGGAGACACAAGAACCATAGAAGGATCTCAAATAGTAAAAGTAATATTGATGCGGTTCCGATCGCCCTTTGTGTCCCATACGTGTGGAAAATTCCTGTCGTTGTAAAATTACCGTCAACTACATTTATTGTCAATACCTCATCGATTTCATTGAAGTTCAATTTGGTGAAATTCGTTTCAAAGGAATAATCGCCGGTACCATCGTAGTGAGTCAACGAAAGAAGGTTCTTAGCTGTTGTTTGGAAAGCAATGGTGGCAAAAAATTCGGCGCCTGAGTCAAAAATGCTCCGATCGCTCTTCTCCATTGCATTCTTTGTCAGTAGAATCATGCTACCATGGAGAGAAACCATGATACTTGGCATTGACATTTCAGTCTCGTGGGGTGAGAAGGTAGATGATAGAATCATTGCCAAAACAATTCCATACGCTACACGCTTCGTCACAATGACATTCATGGCAAGTCCAATCTGTGAAGCTTTCATCCTTCGTGAACGACGCCTTCCTGGAGATTTAGTGTCGCATTTCCTAGTGCGTGAACCACGAAAAGCTTGCCTGGAGTGTTTCTTCAATCGATCAAGGCGGTCTTTCTGTTTTTGATTGTAGTTTCTTTCGGTTATTGCTAGTTGTGTTTCATGGTGGTGAAAGTAGTTGCGCCATGCTCTTTGAATTTGAATGGCAGCTATAACATCATGTGAGCCTATAAAACGTATGTCATCCTTATCACCGATCCCGATATTCTGTTGCATTCCCATATTTCTAGTTCCATCTCTTCGACCGCACAGGAGAAAGCTTTTTACTGACGGCAGAAACTTCCTTTTGTCAGTGAGCTGACAAAAGAAATCACATATTTTGGACGAGAGGTTCAGGACACCTGCGATCTCAAAAAATCGTGCAACTCTTGTGATTCGTAGCATAACTGCTACGATGATAGCCCAGTCAATTCTCCAAGGTCCCTCAACAGTATCATCCATGTTGAGAGCAACCATATCAGAAACGTGGATCGTCAATATTGTTGGGTTTGTCCAACATGGATCAATGTAAGAAATGCTATACAGCAATGTCATGACACTGAGGAAGTCGAAGCAAAATATAAAACTGCCAAAGGCAAAGTCAGACCAAGAGTTCCAATAACACCTGAAGTAATCCTTCTCTGTTTGTGCAGTCAAGAACATATCAGCAAGAAGGATGATCATGGTGGCAATGTAGACAATATCGAAATAGGTTTTGGTCTCGTACTTGAAGTACCATTGGATTGAACCGCCGAGCAGCAACACAACCGTGCATGCGATGACTAGATAATTCCAAACAGCTGAGTTAACAATTTTTTTGTATACGTTCATAGCTGCCTTATTGGATAAACAACATGGAGGTTTCATAGGAATAGAACTTTCTTTGCTTGAAAAAGTGTTCCTGTTCGCGCTGGTTATTCGATAAAAGGAAAACGGCCGATGCCTTTTAATTGGTATTGAGCCATTGTTTGAGTCGCTGTCGCGAGATGTGCAAGATGAGTAATCGTTTGTGAACACTGACTGGTTGACCCTTTGATGGTTGAGCGTATTTTCATCTACACAAGAAAAGGAACAAGAGCGTCTATCCCTGCCCTTCGTCTTTGTACCTCCTTTTTCTGTGCGGAGGATTGAAGTTTGTCCTAATCTTCTCATAGAAGAACTCATGATGATTCAGTTCGACCCGGAATCAATTCCCAAATGCTATGATGGTTCAGTATTGGTTACTTCTGGCTTCTGGATGCGTGCAGCGTGCAGTGTGTAGTGTTTGGTAGAAACGAACACCAGTCAGATGGGAGATGGATCGTGGGTGGGGTCGTTCGAGAAGAGATATCTTTAGGTAGCTAATAGTGAGTTTATGGTTTATGTAGGTATAAAGAAGTCAATGATTATTGATTATATTATATTATCATTAACATGTCATAATATGGCCTTTTATAGCCTTTTTATCCTTCTTCTTTCTTCCTTCAGAAACGACGACAACGACAATTTTTCTTCATTATTACGACGACATACGACATTGATGATCCGTGATGCGGTGACCGGTGTTGGTACGGACTTGGTACGGTTGTGATACGTGATACGTGATACAGTGGTGATCGCTGCTGGATGCCGAACGCAACGATGAAAATATAAAATAAAAGCGAGATCAAATTCTTCAAGATGGCGACGAGATCAACTGTCAGGCCAGTCCAGCCATCAGAGAGAGGTGGACCAACATCTGAGAATGATAGGCTCGAAGATCTGTGGATTGCAGCAAAGCACCTTGACCGATCTAAAATACATCGATGCCTCCTGAATAATGAAGCCCTTGACGAAATTCGACAGTTAAATAGAAAATTGTTGGTCCAATCATCACATGAAGCCCTGGTCCTACACGATATGATATTTACAAAGGATCCAATATCGGTTCTGCAGCAGTCGACGAACACGTTGTTTGATTTGTCAGACCAGGAAAAGAGAACCATGCATTTGCGAGCAATGCTTCTGCTGCCGCCATATTCTTTGACTCCGTGGGAAGCCATCTCAGCAATCATCACGACAATACGCTTGAAAATAGAGATGAGCACTAGTTCTGAGAATACATGTGATGCCAGTGAATTCTTACAAAGAAAGACTATTTGCGATATCAAGATATTCTTCTCTTCCGTTTGTGACGGCGAGGGGAATGCTGATGATCATCGAAGCATGGATGCTCAAAGAGAAATGATAAAAAACGTTTGCAAAGATATTACTAAATTGATATATACATATCAGGATGTCACCTCTCTAGTGTGCAGATCAATGTTTCAGCTGCTTTCCTCATTATTTCAAGCATCTCTGAGACTAGATGATAAGATTGGCATTTCTCCTTGCGACGATGGAACTATTCAGCTATCAGAATTCATATTAATCAACATTCTCAACCACAATGGCTGCATCAATGCGAAATCTCAGACTCCAGCCTTATGTTCTGCTATTTCGATGGCATCGACTGAGCTAAGTGGACATTTGACAACAAACCATTGGAGAAGTTTGCAACAGTTTGTGCTGGATAACATATACACTTGTACTGCTATCAAAGAATTGAGTGGATTAACAAGGATCATTATTCAAGGGATATCAAGTGGTCCATTATACGACAATTGTTCCAATGAAATTTGGAAGTGCTGGGTTGAAATTTTACTGCATGCCTACCAAAAGCTTTCTTCTGATGACCAATATCTGAAATCAATGGAGGCGCAGATAATTGCTGCGTTTTCAGTTATGCAGAGTGCAGCAATAGCTGCTTTTATTTCAATAGTGGCACCAGTCAAGCACATTATGAATTCGGACAAATGCCTCTCTCCCGCTAGCTTTCGTGAGATTCAACTGTGGGTCAGGGTGAATTTCCTACTTCTTGTCTTTCAGTCAGAACAGAGAGTTGTAGAGCATCTATACGTTGGGACTAATGTGTTATCCACAAAATTGAAGTATGAAAAAAAAGGGCATCAAATTTATGGCTCTGCAAGAAAATTAATCGATGTTTTAAAAGGCAATAATATCAGCACAGAAGATGATAGTTGCATAGATTTTGGTGTGCGCACAGAAGATGCTATGGAGAGGATTGGGCATCAATTTGATCACATCAGCATAGATGCTTGTGATTCCCAGGTCTATTTCGCCAAGTGTCGAATCGTGGTGAGGAGAAGCATATTCTTGAATGGTGATGGTGTCAATATCTGGTCTCGGGAATATTTATGGAAAGAGCTTGCGCACTACCTAATGTCGCACTACCGCCCTGATGGCGAATGTATGAATTATATTACCTTTGCTTCGGCGATCTTGGTCGCTTTATATCTTGAGTTACCATCCTGTCAGCAAGGCATCGTCCAACAAATCGTTAATATTTTGATTGAGAACCCTGGCACCGATAGTTATGGCGCATATAGAGAGATAGGGTACTGTTGGGTCCTATTCATAATCTCCAGTATTGCGAGTAAATCAAATACGAGCTGCTACGAACTTGACAAATCTCCTTTTGTTAAATTTTCAACTGTATTCCAAGCACTAAATAGCTCTATCTATACAGTTCCGAGAAGTGTTTACCTTGCTATGTTGCAATCTTTTGTGTGCATTCCTGGTGATAGGATGAGCATAGTACGGTTAGGATTAAAACAAGTTCACTGCGACAAACTATCGTTGCATTTGGGTGCCAACGTAGAGGGCAAGGTTTCATGGGGGTACGATGGTCTACTTTTTCTTAATCAAGATAATCTCCAGCCCGAGAGCCGTATTCTTGATAAGCCTGCGCTTCAGGCACTTTGCTTTATTTCAAATAGTATTGTTGGGGACGAGGCCAGCTCCGTTCCTTCATCTTGGCGACAGCATATGCTTTCTAAAATCATAGCTGCCTGTAGGTCAGGTTTTCTTCATGATGATGCTATCGAAAGGATTCTGAATGCGACTGTTGCACGAATGCTTCCATGTTTCTTGCCGTTGAAAGACAGTTCAAGTTGTAGCATTGGAGATTCACACGAACTCGAATTAGTCACTAGAAATTGCCATTTGCTGCGAGAGATTCCTTTTCTGGTTTTACTTCTGTTAGCTTCGCTTCAACAGATGGCTGTTCCTTTGAAATGGAGAGACTTGTTGGAAGGTCTTATTTTGGAGGGAAACAAGTACTCCACTTTCATTCGTGCGGGCATTACTGATCGCCAAGTGAAGATCATTCTTCTGGCAATTTCTTTTATCAAGGCACTAGTTGATATTCCACTAACTCCCTCCATTGACCTAATAGAAGATGAACATCATTTGTATCTTCTCGGTTGGCAAAAACTGCTATGCGAAAGAGAAAGAGAATTTTGGACAGCACAAAACATTGACATCTGCCCATCGTGGTCACATAGTCCATCTACGTTGAATTTAAAGAGGAAATATATTGCTTTTAGCCTGAGCAAAGAGGTGATAAGTTCCATGCGAGACCAAATAGCATGTTCACTGGCAGATGGAATGCTTTGTTTGTGGATTGACGGCGACAGCACAAATTCTGCTGAGTACGAAGATGAATTCAAATACTCATTTCTTGTAAACTCACTTTTGAGCTGCTTACACTTTCCTGATGATCGCACTGAGGGCGAGGGGCGAGTTCCTCTTTGCTTCAGGATCTCCGTACTTGAAATATTCTTTAAACGCAGTGCAAAAATCTTCCAAGCCATGACAAACTTTAACCTCTGCGGAAAGGGTGAAAAAGCAGAATATGTCGAGACAACTCTTTCGGTACTGCAAATGATGAGTAGTTGGATCGGTGCATTGCCAAATTGTAGCTATTCTGGTGGTCTATCTACTTTGTACCTTTACCGGGACATTGTAGAGTTTTATAGCATATGCTGGGATCATAAGAATGATGACATCAATCCCGATTCCTTTTCTCAAGCTGTTTCTCGAGCCACAGTATCTACCCTTAATGTGTTGTTGCAGCAATCTTCTGTGAATTTCTTCTTTCAAAAAAGAAGTGAAATAATACAGATCTGTCAATGCCACTGCAAATTGTTCAACATGATTTGCAGAGATTTGAATGAACTTACTTCGCAAAGCCTTGATCAAGTCAAAATGATGGGGAAACTGATTAGTTGCCTTGAAAAGCTTTGCAACTCGAGGCAATTCATTTGTTTTGAAAACTTTGAAATAGCCCAGACTTGTGCGGATTGTATTCGGGCATCTTGGGAGATTCTTTGGAATACTCTACAAAACTTTGAAGGGGGGAAGCGATCAGTTTTCAAGAGCTTGATTTCCATTGCCGTGTCACGTGTCCCCAGCCTACTTAGGATCTTGGATCGTCTCACAGGTGTGATCAGTAGCTCTTCTAGCGAGAATCCTTCAATAGACAAGACTGTGAAGTCATCTTATTCAGTTGCCTCATTTAAAAGGTGTGTTGAAGATTACAAATCGATTGCCTCCGTGACAAATAGAGATCAATTAAATCCTAAATTTAGCTGGATGAGTACAAATGGTTCCAGAATTCATGCATGGTCCCTGTCAGTTTCTGTAGAAAACATTGCTAGCCTTTGGGCCAATGCAAATCCTACCAACACAGCCATATCCCTTCTTGACAAGCACTTGTCTAGTAATCTAACTGACTTGCAGAATCCAAGGTCATTCAGATACGCGATTGAAAGAGTCTCCGAACTTGAAATTTCACTTTCTCTATTCAGCACTCTGCTTCAGATTACCGACACTGAGATTTCATCGGACAAAAATCAGCAGCTATATGCGTTGCTTTGGGAGATCATGTCTACTGTGTCTAGTTCTGTAGATGTTATCACCAGTTCCCACGAAAGGGTACAGTCAATAGAACTTGATAATATGAAGAGTACGTTATCTCTAGTCGAGGCAATTGTTTGCATATTTTCTGTTATGAAAGTAGCAACGCTCTCCGATAAATTCTCAGAATTGAATATATTCGTGAACTTTGCTTCAGAATGGTGTGAGCGACAAAGTGAAGGAGCAGGAAAATTCAATGGAGTTGTGCATGATCTAAACGAAAAATTGATAAAATGCAGTCAAAAAATGAAAGTTGAAACCAATGAGAATCGTGTTATATGTAACATGTTTAAAGCTCTCGCACAAGACAAAAGTTTTAAGACCCTCCCAGACGTCATTGATGACTATCTTGAATCATCTGGATTCGATCTGACGATAAACAAAAGGCAGAAATTAGGTTCTTCAAATCAAAGACCCGGTAGAGATGAGAGATCCAAGAAAAGACGACGAAGACATCGAATAGGACGGAAGCGAGGGAGAAGTAGAAATAAAGTTGTAAATGAATGGCTTGGACTTGACCAATGCCTTGACAAAGAAAGTGCTAATGATGGTTTCGGAGATTTGGATGACTTTATCTTGCCTGGATAAAAGGAACAGGCTGTAAACCATAGTTTGATTCTGAGATGATATTGTCAATTCTGTATGCCGAGTTACGATCAACAAATCCTGGTATGAAAAAGAGATAAAGCGTAAGTATATGATGCCAAGTGTTTGCGATCTTCTTCTGAGGATGCATCAAGCTACACGAGGTGGTTTATTATGTAATTGCTGACATTACATTGAATAGCACAATGCCATCAATAATAACCTTTTAAAGATCCCTAAAAATGGATCATTCCTTTATAAGTCTAGGCAGCAGTAAATTTCATCCTGAACAAATTTAGTGCTGGCAAAGATTGAAAAAATGTCTGCAGTTGTTGGGAGAACATGGCATTGGGTTGGGCACTAATATCCTCATAAGTATGGAAGGAATCTACAAACAAGGCATCGTCAAGAGGCTCGCAGAACCATGAATAAAGAATATGCACTAATTCATTTATAAACATGATAAAATCTCCCGCCGTTCCAATGCAGTTCCATACGAGAAGACCATCCATGAAATTGCTTGGGGTAGAGAATGTTCAAGCAGAATTAACGACATTGTCTTGTAGACCAATTAATCGCTTTGATGATCACAACAATATACACAGTAGTGCCCTACTCTGCAGAGATTAGAATTGGTACAGATCTATAAGATCTGATACAGTTTTTAGTTATTGCCCTAGCCAAGGGAGTGCACACTTACCTCGGTGTACTCTGTGGGGATCGTTAGATATGTCCTTCCAAATGTCAACAATAACTGCATTGAAGTGATTACAACGAAGCTTCTACTAAATTGCTCCAACTGATACCTTCACCATTACCCTGGCCTCCGAGTTAACAAATGTATGAGCTCTATGCACTATCACGACTAGGACTTTCCTTCTTTTTTCAACCGATTTAATACTGTCTAGTGTAGTCACAATCTACGCTTCTGTATTACATTGATAGATCCGTGGTATAAACTACTTTCTGACAATGAAATCTAAAAGAAGGATCGAGAAGCTGGCGTCCATCATGAGGCCTATCATGTCTACATCCATATGAATATTGTCCCACTTCTTCGAGGAATGCGAAAAGACAAGGTCTGGTCTTATAAATCCATTTTCAATATCATTGGTTGGATCGCTATTGTGATTATCGCTGTGTGGCTTTCTGGGTCATTCATTTTCACTCGCGTCGTCGTTTTCCTTGTCTCGAAAACTAGAAAAAACATATTTTATAGGACAGCAGAGCCTGCATTTGTACCTAGAGTACCCACAGCCGAAATGCCTAAGTACTCATCGCATACTTTGAGAACACCATCTAGGCTAGTTGGTTACTCAAGGGATGGAGGCAGCCTTGATGTGTATGATATGTACGATATGAAAGATGATACG
>Ga0136554_1000629_pt1 | contig 13231 bp, 8 predicted proteins | sample AntRauTorckE5431_FD_104637 | JGI IMG/M metagenome (GOLD analysis project Ga0136554, IMG submission 104637) | Saline lake microbial communities from Rauer Islands, Antarctica - Metagenome Torckler E5 #431 | ecosystem: Environmental > Aquatic > Non-marine Saline and Alkaline > Saline | place...
GCGCGGCTTCTTTTTCATCCGCGCTGTGGCATACTACAAATTATATAAACCCAGCGCGGAGTTAACATTGAAGGAGCCTTGCCTTCTGCTTTCCTGTTGAGCCAGTTGTGACCTCGGCGAGCGCTGTGTTTTGAGAAATTGGCGCGCTCGCCCGACCAGCAATTCGGCACATTTTCGTCGCAAGAACCTACACCACACAAACCCAATTTCTCCTCACTGACTTTCACTTCTTGTGCATCCGTTGCCCCCGTTTGAGCTTTGGAGGGTTCACCTCTTGAATGTTTGTCTACATTTCGCCTTCGTTGCTCTCACAGTGTTTTCCGGCCTTGCGGTGCGCTTTTTTTGCTGTTCCCTCTCTTTCAGAGCAACGTGGGTGGCGGCGAATGGCGCGTTGCAGTTCCTCGGGGAAAAGGCGCTGCAGAAATAGCCGGCCGAAAACAAATCGAGAACTACTGGCTGAAAACGGTGAGAGCGAGCTGTTTCGAAGACCTGTCGTTGTTTCTTGGAGTTCTTCTTTCTTCCGAAGCTCTTGCCGCTGCGCACTCCACTGATAAGTTCGAATGCTCTCTTGAGCATGTTGTTGTTGCTACAGCACCGCTTACTCTTCTTTTTCCATGTGCAGGTGCTGGGGTGCATCGGCGAAGTGCTGGACGAGTCGGGTGACGTCATCAGCGGCGTGGCCGTGAACATCCGGAAGCGCGAAGACCGCGTGTCCATTTGGACTCGCACCAGCGACCCCGTGAAGGTACAGGGTGTGGTTAGATTCTTCTTCACCTTGATATGTGAAAAACAACTTGGGCAGTGTTCTTTTTTGGTAATGTTATCGTGGTTGTGTCCTTGGCGCCTGAACTTCAAGGCGGTCGATGGGACACTCATTTGACTTGTTTTCTTCGCAAGTGCGCTTCATTGCACAACTTTTGGGTCCTTGATTTTATAAATTCCTTTCGCCGCGCTACCTGTTTCCCTTTCAGGTCATGGAAGTGGGCAAGCGGCTGCGCGCCCTTCTGGGAGTCAACGAGAAAGTGACCATCAAGTTTCAAACCTACGCGGAGGGAAAGGCTATCATGGACGCCTAGGGGAGTTACCCACAGCCTTCCTTAGAGCTTAGAGCTCGCGCCTTCCTCCTCAGTTGCTTCCATGATTTTTAACAATCGCAAGCAGCCGCATTAATTTCGCTGGCTTCCTATATTCCTGGCCGATTTTATTGGAATTTTTTAATAAGGATATACTAGCGGGGCAATCTTCGTCGAGTTTCCTTTTCTTGATTAACAACTAACAACTCAACTGCATGGTATTTGTTATAAAAGTCACAGTATTCCAGTATACAGTATATTATGTACCTATACCGAATTATGAATTCGCCTTATAATAAAACAAGTAGCTAATGCGTTTGAAGTTTGAAGATGGAAGTACGACTTGATACTATCAGCGCCAAACGCCGGAAGTGGTTCCACTTACACTTACAACTTATCCACTTTAACATTTAAAAACGCTAGACCGCGAGACGCCAAAATACGCAACGAACACATGAAGTTGTTGACATTAATTGATTTATGCATAGCACACGATTCGAACATAGCACTTCAAGAAACCAAAAGCGGGGCTCTTGAATTCCAGCACGAAATGCAAATGCACAAAGGGGGCTGCTGACTCCTGGTTGCTCGTAATCCGCGGTCAGCGCGCCTTTTTGTTTTTTTTATTTAGCCTTCACACGAGAGCTCTGATGTCTCTTTTTTTCTTTCTTTGGTGTGGCTCGACTGTTGAGTATTTCGTGGAACCCCAGGAACCCTATAGCCAGCTATAATTGCTCTCGTGCACTGCGCTTAGAACTCAACTTTGAGCACGCTGCAGATTTGAGAAAGGAGGAAGCCCGTCGCGTAGCAGCCGTTGCCGGATGGCAAAACCGCGAACGCCGACAACGTAGCCGCATCCTGAAGAGTGGAAGAAGTGCCGGCGAGAGAGAGAGAGAGAGAGAGAGTGAGTGAGAGAGAATAACCCAGAGAAATATGAAACATAAGGAGCGTTCGTGGGGTTGACGGAACACGGAAATTCGGGGAAGTCCACATACACAAACACACACCTGAGTGGTGGTGGAGATGGAGTCCCAGTTCACGAGGTCGGTGGTGTGCCACATTTCGCCCTTGTCCGAGCTCGAGCCTCCAGCTGCCCACACTTCCGTGGCGCCCACCATGCGCACCGGCATCAGGCCGTTGCCACCGCCGCTAGGGACCTGCATGACAGTAACAAGGTCAATGGAAGCCAGATAGCAAGAAAAGTGGAAGTGGAAGTCGCGACTTCCAAGGAAAAGTTCAAGAGACGATAAGCGCTGTAAGGCACGTCAACTGACGCGCTTTCGTGAGAGCGTGTACTGCGCGTACCGTGAATTCAGTCCAGGAGTTGCCACCATCAGTAGTGGAAACGATCACCGACTCCATAGTCGTGCCGGACCCGTCCTTCACGAAAGTGCACGTGTTGGCGTCCCAGCACGAAATGTCGTTCGGGTAGCTGAAAAGGAAGGTGCGGAAGAGCGGTGAAACCAAATGTAAGATACAAAGGTCGAACGAAGAAAGCAGATAGTTTGCTTAAGCAGGTAAATCTTCAGGTTTTGCAATCAGGGTATTGCTCTTCTGGGTGAAGAAGAACGCAAACGAACGAACAAGAAAAAAAAGAAAAAAAAAGGATGCATATGGGAAAGGAAAGCGCGCTTACAGGCCCGAAGTCGTGTCGTTGTACACCATGATCCAGGTAGCGCCGCCGTCGCTGGACTTGAGCACTTGGCACCACGGGTCGCCCGGTTGCCACCCGCCGTTCACACGGCTGGCTGCCGCGGCCTTGGCGGCGGCTGCGCGCGCGGCGTCCGCGGCTTGCATCGTGACGTGGCCACTGGCCTGGTCCACCATCAGGCGAGGCGAGAGCTCGTGCACGCCCTCTTTCTTCGCTTCCTCTTCCGGGGTAGTGGCCCAGAAGCCCGCCGTGACGTACAGGGTGTCCGCGGAGGGCACTGAACCGTAGCGAATGTCAGGCGCCAACAAGAGCGAGGTGTCCACCTGACGACAAAAAAAGTAGTAGGTAACGAAATAGTAACATCATGAACATGCCCACGCAGAGCAAAGCGCATACGAAGAATGCACGAGAAGACGAAACATTAGGTGCATCAAAAGGGCAACAACGTGTCCACGAATTCAAGCCAAACTGAATGGGAGGCGGCTCATTCAACTCACGTCGATGGTGGTGAAGTTGGTGCTGGCAGAGGCTGACACCGCAACAGCGGGTTTGCCAAGGAAGTTCCCCGTGATGGCGTACAATCCGGAGTTCGCCTCGTACTTGACATCTTGCGTGGTTGCTGCCTCGATCCCGCCGAGTTTTTGCCAGGTGGCGCCAGAGTCCGTGGAGTATCCTGCGCCAAAAAGCCCTCCGATCACGACGCTCTTGTCCGACTCCGATGCGGCAGTCGCCATGGCGATGGCCATCCCGAGGGTTTGACCAACGTCCGCGAAAGTCATGGTTTTACCGCCATCCTTCGACTCGATCACGCCCACAGATTCACCGTTTGATGCGGGCACGTACATGTCAACTAAAAAGGAAGGGAAAAAAAAGTGTGATTTTATGTTTATAAGTCGATGCACGTATAGTCAAACAAAACAAAGCAACGCACCCCCCGATGTGGTCGAAGCACCAATTGCAATGGCCGTTGTTGTCAGGTGGGTGACATTGGATGCCGACGCGCCTCCCAGGAGGGCGAGGGACAGGATGATGCTGGATGATCGTGACATTTTTTGTCAACGCGGAGAACCTCTGGAATTGGAGAACTCCCGGCGGATTTTCAGACAATTTTCTCTAATATTGTATGGAGTGTCGAATGTCGAGCATTTGAGCATTTTGCATTTGCGCGCGTCGAAGTGTCGAGCATCGAGCAACGCAACGTCTTCTACGTACTACTAGTAGCTAGCCTAAGGTACATAATTACTTATGAAAAGCATGAGCTCTGGAGCTCTCTGGAGCTCTCCAGGATTGCTGCTGATTAGAAAGTGATCAGTATTACTTTAGATAATTGTTTTTGGCCTTCGATATGTAGTTACTCGATTTTGTAGGAGTATTCGTCTACTGATGTTGTAGACAAGTCTGTAGGACATCTGAGAAGTATTCATTGCAGATTCGAATATCTTTAGCGGCCAACTCTTTTGTGAAGGCTGCAGTAATGTACTAGTATAGCTAGCATCAAAATCAAGTATGATGCGCAGTGTCTATAGCGAATTTATAACTTAAGCTCACTTCAATTAGGTCTTATTTGTATCAAGCGCGGCGCGATGTACTAGTAGCAGATCATATCTCATGCAAAATCTTTACAAACTGATCCTGTTTTAGATCACCAAGTTCTCTCGTTTTGTAGGATGAGCTTCACGTACATCCTGTGCGTTTAATACTCTATGAGCACGATGATCAACGGGCTGGCCTCTTTGCAAAGTACTCTAGCGGCCTTGCTTCCTACCCCGCCTGATCTACTTCCCAATTCACTCATAGAAGACCTGGATGTTCAGTCCGCGGGAAGTTTGACCTCGGTACGATCAAATCATAAAGACTGGGTGCCATTAATCTTGCTTGACCCACGCAGCAGAACTCACGCCGAAATTAGTCTTGCAAAAAGGATGACATTTATCGCATCTGGTATTGCTTTGGCTGCAGTTTTGCAGAGAACGCCTGTGGTAGCGTGGGAAGCTGCCTTTGACCACAGTACTTTTGGCGACTCACTTCCACTCACTCTTCAGAGTAGCATCTTATCCATGGATTTTATGCAACCTATAGCTCAGTTAAGCACGTATGATTCAACGAAGTGTTCGCTATCTCTCACAGCTACGACAGAAGATGATCCCTGCTTTGGGGCTCTTATCGATTATCTTCTTTCGGACGTGACCTCAGCAAAGTTGAACACATCTTGTAAAGTTCTGCGCGTGAGTGGTGATCAGCACTTTTTCTCCCTTTTACAGCCGCTTTCAGGTCATGAGAACCATCGTCTTCGATCAGGCTGGAAGGAATTCACTAAATCTAACGAAACTACCAGCGCTAGGATACACTTTGCTGCCGTAGCTGGAGCGCTCTTTGTTCCGCCATTAGAACTCATACGATTAGTCACTGCGTTTAGAACTCATGTTAGCCAGCCTCCAACACCAATCGAGGCACCGACCTCATATAAAGCTGAGGTAAATGCTTCCAGGCTTGAAGGGTCTGATTTTGCCAAAGACTCAACGAGCGCACAATTAGTCGTTGAGGACACCATAGATGGCCAGATCATTGCCTCTCAAGCTACTTCAGACGGTAATGGTCAAATTTTAAAGACTGAAAGTGACGACGACATCAAATCTGGTCATATTACCACCAAGGCAGCTACCGAACGTGTGCTAATGGTCTCAGTGTGTTTTGATGCTGCTGCCGTTCTCGGTCCCCGTCCTTTACGTCACAGCGCGTACCGGCCACGGCACCCTTCTGGTGGAGCAGCTGGCCTTGTGGCCGAACAAAAGGCCCGAGCAGCTGCCGCGCAAGAAGCAACGGAAACATGGTTGGCAGCTGCATTGAAGGAGGCCACAGCCTTCGGGAAGTGTGCAGCAGACGCAGTGGAAGTTCTCGTAGACCGTGGCAACTTGGTGCTGTTGGTGTCTTCCGATGATGTTGGAGCTCGCAGAGCACTAGCAGAGAGTCTGCAGCGCTACTTTGGCGCACGTGTGCTCGCAGTGCACACTCCCGATGATTTAGAGCCTTTTCTTCACGGCGCCTACCAAGACACATTGCACAACGAAGCAGTGCGAGAAGAGGCTGCGAAAAGAGCCCGCGAGCACCGCGCTCGTGCGAAGGCCAGAAGTGAAGCTCAAGAGGCAATGTCAGCGCTTAGCAATGCTCAGAATTCAGAAGCTACAGCAACGAAAAGGGCAGGTGAATATGCTAATTCAGAGGTGCAGGTAGCGAACCCGGCACTTTCTTGGGCATCAATTGAGTCTACGGCAAGCTCTATGGACGACGAATACGTGCAAAGAAAGTCTGGCAGCAATAATTACCAACAGCATACTAGTAGTGAGGATGGCAGCGGAGTTGCTGGGTTGCTGAGTACAGCCGGGCTGGACTATGGTCGAGCCTCTGCCCGTCCACGATTAAAACGTCCTGACAAGGGTTTCCGTGGCAGCAGTAACGGAATGAATCGCGGGAGCGATCGGTGGGATGCGGCATTTGCTATCGACAAGTCGCGTGAAAGAGGCGGCAAAAGTCGCGAAGATGAAGAAAAAGAAGAAGAAGAAGAAGAAGAAGAAGAAGAAGAAGAAGAGGAAGAAGAAGAAGAGGAAGAAGAAGAAGAGGAGGAAAGACAGGAAGCAATTGAAGATAGCAGCAGTAAACTTGGCTGGGTTCATGAAGAGCCCGCAGCGCAGGCTGCGCAGTGGCAGGCTGAAGCTGAAGCTGTGTGGCATCAAGAGGCGGTGAAAGACGCAGAAGCTAAGGCTCAGGCGATTGAAAACGCTGCTGCAAATCGAGCTGCATCAGCATTATCCTCGTTTGCAGCTGCACCGCCAGAGCTCACGGCAATGTTGTTGTTGGGCCAGGCTAACGTGTGTGTGGGGACTTTGGGATCAGCTCTTAGTACTGTAGCAGCGAGCGCATGGTGGAGTTCGCCATACTCGGCTTCTGGTAGTCATAATGCCAGCAGTATCAGTAGTGGGGCCTTCACTGCTCCGTGCCATCACAAAATCGAAATCGACCCAAGAAAGTGCTCTTCAGCTAGCAGCCATTCATCGGAGCTGCGCACACACCATCATCATGGTTCATTCAACTTCCACCGGCACGATCTTTTGCGCAGCTTCGATAGTGAACTCGCACCAGATGAGGCTTCTCTTCGTCATCGCACTACTGTTCAATTGCGGCGAGGATGCTCAACATCTGGTGTAATATCGGAAGACCGAGGTGACTTAAATAGTTCGGTGGGACGCATTAAACACCTGGAGAAATGGCGCATAAAAAGGCTGGAGAAACAGCGGCATCAGCAGCTTAGACAAGCAGCTAACGGCACCTCAGTACTAGTAATGGAGCATGAACGCCGTGCGCTTCGCCATCGAAGCACGGACTCAAGACGTCGACCTCATATTGGTGGTGATTCTGGCAGTCAAAAGGAGCGTGGGTCATTGAATTGCTGTGCGCTTGCTCAATTGTAAGCGCAAATGAAAATTAGTCGTGCTACTACCTACAAACTTGGATTGCCACTGCCCGATAAAACCACACTGCTGCTATCGTTTTGACCCAGAAGATCGCATATGCGACGAATAAATCATAAATGGTGCCTTCCTTAGATATAAAAATGGTTCAATAGGAATGAGGTCCAGTTCGAGTTCAATAGGCGTATTTTAGAATATTCGTGCTATTTTTATTCATCGAGTACGTGAAATTTCTTATCTACTAGCCATTGAGGTGTATACGCAGGATCCTGCAGAGCGGGAGCAGATCCAAAATGCCAGGTAAAAGAAAGCCACTAGCTCTCACGCGTAGATGCAGAATTAAGCTTTAGAAGTGAGCTTCCCCTAAACGCCCACAATTGTTTCCTACTTGCTGAGCTTCGCAACTGCATTGGCGTTGCCATGGTCCAGTCCACAGAACCCGAACGATGACACGCCACCTGGAGCAAACCTACAAAGAATTGAACAAAGGCAGCAGGATGAGGAGGTACGCTTCGGAGTTCATCACAGCAAACACAAGTATACATACGATAAATAGACAAGGGTAAAAAAAAGATGCCAGCAAATTTTGAAAGATGCACAATCTACGCACCAGCAGCCGCCCTGCCCCTTGTTCTTAGTCTTTGTGCGCCGCTCCATGAAACTAGACACGCTTGGAAGAGCTAAAAAAGCGTCCGAACTTAGGCCAGGGACATTGCCGTCTAAAGCGAGACCTTTTGTATTGTTCGAAAACGCATGTTTTATTGAACAATTTATAGAAGGCAAAATCGCATTCGTCAGATGAAGCAAACAAAACATGCATCAATAGTAGGAAATAGGGAAAGAGAATGGTGCAAAGATAAAGACCTCAACTGCATGTCAACAAATGCGTGGAGAGGGGTCAAAACTTGAAGAGGAATAGAATGAAGAGTGATAGTGAGACAGAGAGGATGCTTATGAAAAAATGATTGAGGTTCTATTGGAGGAATTATGCATTGCACTGCGAACCTTCGAGCAAAGTGTCAGTGAACACCCACGCTTGAGGCAATCCATCAGCAGCAAAGCAATTGAACGACAAATCCAAGTGCTTCAAGGCTGCCAATGGGGCCATAGCACGAATGTCGCTGATGTTGGTGCTGCTGTCGCCGACAGCAGTGGCAGAAGTGTCAGTTGTCGCCGCAGCTGTAGATACATCCATCGCCACTGCAGTATTCTCGGGTGGAGTCACGACACGACAGCTTCCAATATTGTTGCTACCAGAGGGTCTGGCTGTGGGCTTGGGTGGAAGGGTTGAGATCAAATTACCCGCTAAGCTTATTCGCTCAAGCCGTGGGCACCAAAAGAGTTCCTGTTCACAGTAAACAGCCACCAAAGCCCAAAATTAGGGAAAGGAATTCAGCTACTTTAAACCAAAAAAAAACCGCTGAGAAAAAAAACAGACTTCAAAGAAGAGATATAAGATGGTCACTTGCCTCAGGGAAGTCCTTCAGGCGGTTCAAATCGAGGTTCACTTCACGTAGGTTTGCGTGCATCGCGACAGCAACTGGCACTCTCCGGAGGCCGTTGCCTGCAAGGGCTAAGCGCTGGAGTCCTAGTGGCAATGCAGGCACGCAACCGCTGCAGCTGCCGCGACTTTCGCTGTCGCCGAATCGATTGTGGCTGACCGAAAGCCGCTCCAGGTTCGCCAAGACAGAAAGAGACGACGGCAGCGCTGTGAGCTCGTTGTTGTCCAGATCAAGGTTGCGCAAGCTTTGCAATGAGGCCCACGGCTGGTCTAAGCCAAGAGCAAGGCTCGCGAAGGGTATCCGCTCCTGATGCTGTTTCTGGTACTGCTGGTGCTGCTGATTTTCTGAACTTTCCTCGAGTTGAGCATCTTCTGATATTTTAGTAGTATCTAGTGAGCCCGTGCTGCCTAAGCCGGTGCCAGCCAAGCACAGCACGCGTAGCCTTGACGCACATTCAGGTAACGTCAGCGCAGTCGCTACCATGCGAAGCGCTTTCAACGGGTCTAAGGAGTCGCTGCTGTTCTCATCGTGTGCAGCAGTGTTCATATTGAGATCGCTGCTGCTGCTATGAATCAGGGGGTCAGCCGGGGTGGTATATGCTGCAAAGATGGCTTCGTTGCGAAAGCTCAAGACTCCAGTGGCAGCCGCTGCTTTGAGCCGTTTGGCCAGCACTTCACTTGCAGCCATCGTTGGTCCCTCTGTGGTCCTTGTTGTGGCGCCTGTTTTTGCGAGCGTGGCGCCACTCGTCTGTCGCGTGGACTCACCCGCAAGCCCTTGGAAGTGTCCAGGTTGGTCGTCGCGGCGGCGCTCTGATGCGACTCGAAGGCGTTGCGCAACATGAACATGCAGGGCAAGCCTTGACGGTGACAAGTGCGAAAGCTGAACCAGTGCTGTAGTAGTCTCTGCCAGACTTGATGAAGCCTTCGCCGATAGAGGCGAGGAAGATGCAGCAGTTGATGAAGCTTCTTCTTCCGTGTAGCCGAGAGCTTCCAGGAGGCACAGTTGGCTGCCGTACCAAACTTTCTTTGTGGTTGGGTGCTCCAACTTCAAAGTTCTGTACTTCGGGTCGCTTGGATGCGAGACAACGTTGCTGATCACCTGTACCGAAAGGAAAATAGAATAAAGAAGAAGATGCAAGACATATCAAGACCACGCTTGAACCATAGAGGAGTCTCCTCCCAATCACCTAGCAGTATGGAATTCGCGCCCGTAGCATTCAAGTGCTGGAATTTCAATCGAAATGCATTCTTGCAGAGAGATTGTTGAAAGCCACAAAGAAAGGTGCGCCAGTGGCTTCTGCTGACCTTCGTAAGAGGGTCCAAGTTCCGAATGCTAGCAAGGACTCGTTCAAGCGCAGGCTGTACGTCCGAAAGAAAAATATACGTATCATCCCTGTCACCACCGAGGTCACAATCAACGAACCCTTCACCACTGCCAACAGTCTTAGTGACTGCGCCACTGTTCGTTGGTATCGTATTGTGTTGAGTTAAAGAGGTAGCGTGAAAACTGTTTGTTCTGCCAGAAGAATCGTTGTCATCGTTTCGATGACGATCTTTGGAGTCACGTTCAGATAATACTGCTATGGAGCCCTCCTGAACCACATTAGCAATATTCGCTTTCTCAGCTAAACTAAAACGCGTTGCGAAAGATGGCTTCCTAGGTGAAGCTTTTTCCTCAGATGCGTTAACTGACTTCGTTACTTTGATGCCTTGCATTTCTGCTTTGGGGTGAGACGCGGCATCAAGCAAAGCAGCAGCAACTTCAGCGCCGTCATTTTCAGCTTCTCGCAGCCTTACTTTCCCCAAAGCTTGGAGGTCTCTGAGTACAGCGCGCTGGGCTGAGCCCGTTTGAGCGCGAGCTCTGAGCTCTTGGATCCAAGGTCGAAGGCTGGGCCACAAAAATAACAAGGCTCCAATGACCATCATAGCCACTGTGACTGGACCAATAGCTTCGTCACCCATCGTGTATAGCACACAAGACTTACTGTATACTACGTATTCCAGCTACAGAAGCTAGAGCTAGCGAGCTAGAGTAAATTCTGTTGCCACTTCTTGTTAACCAAGTAGTGCTCTCTAGCTAGGCAACTGCTACGATAGCTGCTGCGTCAACGACTAACCAATGCACCTATGAATATACAGAGGATAGCAGTTGTCGGCTAGTGATTCAAGCTCATGCTACTTGCCGGCATACATAGAGATTTGTAGTACATATTTAGGTTCCTGCTGGGGCTTTCTGTTGTACAGGTTGGTTTTGGCGTTCGGGGTTTGGTGTTCGGCGTTTTGGAGAAGCGTTCTCGAAGAACTTCACTTTCTTCACTTCCTACAGTACCAAGGGTATCTACAAAACGCCGAACATTTTCTACTTACAGTACGCATACATCTCCTACTTACAGTGTTACAGTATCATCATCTGTAGCTTCCTAATCAACGAACTAGCTAGACTAAGACTCTAACAAGTATCAGCACTCTCTTTAAGCTAGCTAGCTAGATAGCAAGCACATTAATGTGATGACTTCATCATTTCAGCTGTTCTTGGAACAATTCAAAGCAAGACGATCGTATCTATAGTCTACGTAGTTCCGTGGGTAAAACCAATGATGGAAATTGCAGTAGATGATCCTACGCTTGAGCCTATCAATGGTAAGGGTGGAAAGCATTTTGAAAAGCGGCTGGCGGCATCAAAGGCAGCTTTAGATTCTCATAGGGCAAATCAAACGCTGCCGGTTGCTTTCGCTCCAGCGAATGAGTACCTTCCAGTTGATCGCATGCGGGATTGTTTGCTCCCTGACAGTCATCCAGATGCGCCAGTTCTTCGAAATGGAGTCGCAAGCGCGGTGGACGGATCTTTGCATGTTGCGACAGCGGTTTCGTTTCCTGGTGTTGACCCAGCAGCTCTTGCGTGGTGGTTCACTACTGGCTGCCCTGGCGATGAAGAATACCGGACGTGGCATCCTGAAGATCACGTGAGCGGTCATTTCGTTGCAGCTTACGAGTCCTTGCCCGGTAGGGAGCCCATTTCTGAAGAACCTTGGGCGGGCCTAGAACACGTGGTGGTTGAAGCACTAGGAGCGAAATTTGGTGGACGCCCACAGAGTTTGCGCATAAAGTTCCAGCCAGCAGCAGCGTATGGCCTCGATCGCGCTGCTCTGAAAGAAGCCCGCTGCGACGTGGCTTTGGTGGCGAGGGTGTGTGTAAAGGATGCTGTGTTCGGTTGGCTTGACGTTGGGCACTTCCTTCATTTCACTCAGCCTCTGCCAAACAATTCTGGTGGATTCGAGTTACGGTCTAGATTTTGGCTCGGCGATGTAGATCTCCCAACAGACGTGAGAGTGAGGAAACACGGAAAGGGCTGCGTTCTCTGTTTGATCATTTAGCTCATTTTAAGATAACATTTCTCACATTCAATTTATTTGTGTTGTTACACTGCGCGTCAGGGCACTTTTTCGAAGCGTCTTTTCGCACCGTTTGTGCGGCTCGTCGCGAACACCCGGGGGATGCGCAGCGTTTTTGCTCGGCTCATTGAAGGCCGAACGCCCCTTGAACTTGCTGTATCGAATTGGCGCCATGCCACTGAAGAATTTTCTGTCCTGGCCTCGTTTTTAGCCGACGCTTATAATGATGCAACCACGGGCGATCTCAAATATTGAATTGCGCATTCTTGTTGTGCGCGCAAATTGTGTTTCTTCTGTGAATCCAGTGTATAGTGTTCAGTAAATCAGGTAATAGGATTAATAAAAACGACTAGCCTTCGTTTACTGGATATCGATCGATGTCAGAAAACCGACCAGGGGCAAGGGTATAAGGAAATTGATTCGAAGGTTCTGCTCGGTGGTTATGATTGTCTTTTGACTGCTATCCATATAAATAAATGAAATTTTAGGCCCCGAGGCGGCCCGAGGGCCCGGAATAAGAAGAAGACTAACAGTGCCAACAGACAAAATATAAAGCAAAGCCGCGTATACAAGGAGGGGAGTCAAATACTAGAAGTGAAGCCAATTAGGTGCTGACAGGTGCACATGCCCGAGCGGCCATAAAAGTGATGACAAATGAAATTTTATGCATTTTGGACTGCTTAATTATAACAAAAGAGCATCCGTGACTCTTTTTTTCTCTACCTGTTAGGCTTCTAATTCCGGCCCTTCGGGGCCTGTCTCAAAAATCCTGTCTGCTTGACCCTCTGATCTTTTTTCGATTGGGTCTTGGATTCATGCGAAATTCGGGTTTGAAGCGCCTTGTGCCTAGGACTGTGGGACAATGAATAGCGATGACGATAGTTCAATCCAGGTCCCTGTACTGACCGTTTATTTCCAAAAATGGGCGAATGCCGGGAGGCGCTGGGCGGCGGACCAGCACCTCCTTCGAAGCTGTAAACGCTTCGAGTGCAACCGGGATCTCAAACTTAGTGAGGTATGGTGTTTAGAGTATCGCCGGTCGTTTACGACCCGTCGTGCAATTTTCACCTCTTCATCACGTTCGAGGCGTCAATTCTTGTCGCAGCATCCACCGCACGGGCTTGTAGTCGCGTCGCCTTGAAGTGTAA
>Ga0136554_1000630_pt1 | contig 13212 bp, 3 predicted proteins | sample AntRauTorckE5431_FD_104637 | JGI IMG/M metagenome (GOLD analysis project Ga0136554, IMG submission 104637) | Saline lake microbial communities from Rauer Islands, Antarctica - Metagenome Torckler E5 #431 | ecosystem: Environmental > Aquatic > Non-marine Saline and Alkaline > Saline | place...
AAATTTAGAAGAGAATGATCCCAAGGTTAGTCATTTTACGTTTAATGGAGGGTCCACCAGCTGCAGCAGCGTGGATTTCCTCTGAGGTTGGTTCTTGGTACTTGGGGACGACTTCCCAATAGAGCATGCAGAGTTTCTTCAAGGGTTTATCTTGGGAGTTAATGCAGAATCGGATAACTTGCATAAGAATACTAGGCATAGCTTCTCCACCGAGCATTGCCATGATAGCAGCCTTGAGAGCGTGTCTCTTGATCTGATGCAATAAAGATTGAGATTATTCGTGAGGAAAGTGAACTGAAAGGATCATAGGAAGAAGAGAGTAGCGAGAATTGTATTTTCAGGTCCTGCCTTGCAATAAAATGCCAGCCAATACACATGAATCGTCCATGGATTGTATCGTAGCATCCAATGAGCATAGTCCACGTACTCCAGTTTCAAGCGATTCGTGTTCTTAAGAGAAATGCATCGAAGCAGTGGCACTGTAGCTGAAAGTTAGAAGACTGCCGCCTCTCCAAATCTGTTTACAGCAAAACGTAAAATGACTAACCTTGGGATCATTCTCTTCTAAATTTTTTCGAATCTCGGCTTCACTGGGCAATCCACCAGCAGTCATATCACCAGCAAGGGTAAATGTACAATATGACTCGTTCGAATTCATTGCAGTCGACATGGTGATTTACGCAAGTGATGGATGTATAGCGCTGTAATAGATGTGGGTTTGAGCGCCTGTGTGTGGGTGTTGTGGTGCTGTCGTTGGTTGTTGGTTGTTGCTACAATAATCTCCGATGGGTTCTTGTTGCTTGGTGTTCGTTCGTTGAGCGAGCAGTAACGGTTCTCATCGATCGCATGGAATTTCGCATTGGAAGAAAAAGATAATAACCTATTATCACACACAGATGGACTGGAAAGAGAACTAAAAATAGTTAAGCTGGCGAATATCTGCGAATATAAGTACCTATCTCTTCACTTTCTTACATCAATCGAAAGTCGACTAGCGTCTCGGAAGATTACCACTTTAGGTAGAACCTAAAAACTAAAAATCATCCTCTTTCATAGCATTTAATCTATTTTAACAGTATTCTGTTGGCTCCCAATCTACTGCAATGACGTCGTCGTCGCCCCAACCATCTCTTCTGCCAAGCTTTCCCGCCGCCCAATCAACATTCAAACCATCGATAATCTTCATTTCCTCATCAGTTAAAGCAAAAGATTTTCCTCCAATATTCACTCCTCCATAGGAATTCTCAGCAATAGCGATTTTTTCCACTTTGGAAGCAGCAGCTGACCGTGGAACGCATATATAACCTTTCTGTAATGACCAACGAACCAAGACTTGGGCTTTCGTCATTCCCTTTTTCTTTGCGATGTCCGCTATGATCATCCACTGATCTTGTGGTCCATCTGCACCACTTAATTTTGACCAGGCGCCGCATGATACTGCAATACCATTTTCCTTACACCAAGAAACGATGCTTGCGTGCGTATTGAAAGGGCTGAGCTCTAGCTGGTTTACACTGGGTAAATCAAGTCCCGACTCCTTGATTTCGCGCAAAGGTCCTAATCCATAATTACAAACTCCTACACTCTTAACGAACCCTGCGTCTCGCAATTCAAGGAGAGCACCATATGTCTCCATCCTTCTAGCTTTATCAGTTAACGGAGAATGAATGCTGACCATGTCCAAATATTGTGTTCCTAAAGCAGAAATTTGAGCCTTCACAGATCGCCGAACATCTATTCTTGCTGTAGACTGTTCATTATTTGATAATTTATGGGAAATGAACAAACCTTCTCTACGCCCTCTACGCCCAATTGAACCTCCCGGTGCTGGTAATACACCAGTGAGGATTCCACCGCTAATGGTTGCCAATGAATGTTCATCTTCTGACATCTTTGCGCTATCCAAAACTGCCATAACTTCCGGTTTCTCATTAGAAAAATTTACTCCGTCGATACCAATATCTAGATATTTCTTCAGTGATAAGGCGACCTCGGTATTGGAATTGTACAGCGTACCAACATCGAAATGCCTGACACCGGCTCTGAGAGCAAAAGCTGTGCACCTTGCAGCTTGATCTGGAGCAGTTTTATAAAAGGAATATCCAACCCTCGGAATCTTTATCAATGATTTGCGGTTTAGTCCTCCACGAATAGACAATAACGGAGGAGGATCTTTGGATGGTATCACAGCTGCTAGCACTCCTGATTTTGAAGTATTTGGTATTCCTGGTACAGATGCTGTTTTGGCTTGAGCTGTTTTGATTGCTGCAAGGTCTACAGTTTCAGCTTTTGGCAATTCAGCGAGAGATCGAGAAGGCGCAGATGTGATGCCCATGATGGAGGCACTTGCACTGATGAGGGCGTCTCTTCGGTTGAAATTGATGGCATGCGTATGTTTTCTGCTCGTGGACATGGATAGATTCAAAGCGAAAGTAGAACTATTGTAGGTTACCAAAACGAATGTGGCTATAAAGATTTGTTGCATAGACAACATATTTTTGGCCATGTTGAATGATGATTATTTTGTTTAAGCCACATACAAGCTAGCAACTTGCAAGTGCTTTGTATGATATGTTATTCTATGTTCTATGTTGCTAGGTTGCTAGGTAGAATTAGTATTGCTGATGGCTGATGGATGTCGCTGATGTCGCTTGCTACTTGGTCGGCTGAAAACGAGCTTTGAAAGAAGATTTCTTTTGTGGTGGGGGAAGAAAAAGAAAATCCACAAGGCGTTTTACTCGGTCAGTAACCTATTTTATATTTTGTTATTTACTGGTACTTTTAACAACAGAGAAACATTTTTTGTTTTTTGAACTTTGAACCTTCGAATCATCTTTTACGTATCATCGTATGGTATGGTAATATAGATACATGCAAATAAAACAAATAGAGAATAGCGAATGAAACACAGAGATAAAGTGACAACAATTCACACATCAAGTAAAAATCTGCCTCCACACTACCAATAATTCAACAATATCAAAACAAAGGAATCATGATGGAATGTTTGCTGCTGCTATGTTTCTTTCCTCCGATGGGTTTCGTCATCTCGATCTTGACAGAAAGACTGGCTTCCCGAAATATCCTCACCATCGCTCTTCCCCGTGTTTGGACGACGTTGGTCAAGTGTGCATCCTCATATCTAGTTTGGAATCATCTCATTTTCTTTACATGGCCCAGTGGGTCAGGCTTTGGCGCAATATGTCATTTGCCTACCCTTTCTCTATTGGTGTTTCCATCACACGGAGAGTTTGGAATTTGTGACACCAATAGTTCTATCAAAATTACCTCGATGTTGTTCGCCAGATGTTTCCTATTCTACATTGGAGCTAGACTTGGCGCTACACTGCAACCTATAGGTCTCACAGGAGGAATTGCATGTGGAAAATCGACTGTATCTAAACTGCTTCGAGAACCAAGTAAGGAAAGCAACAAGGATGCTTTTGCGATGATTGACGTTGATTTAATTGCACATGACATTTTAGTTCCAGGAAAGATGGGTTCTTATTGTGGTTATAAACGGGTTGTTGAAGCATTTGCTGGGGCTGATTTATTTACTGAGTCAAAGAAAGAAGTACCGTTCATTGATCGCAGAAAGCTGGGAGATATCATATTCCGTGATACTGGAAAGAGAAGAGCCTTGAATCGAATTACGCACCCATTGATTTCAAAAATTATGATGATGCAAATTGTTCAGGAGGGTTTATGTTCGTCCAAAACTAATACCTCTATTGTGTCGGTTGACATTCCTTTGCTCTATGAAGTTGGGCTAGTAATGAGACTACTGTTTGGGATCAAAATCGTTATAGCATGTAAAGAAGATGTACAGCTCAAGAGATTAATGGAGAGAAATAGGGATTTAACAAAGGAACAATGTCAGGATAGGATTGATAGCCAGATTCCAGTCAGCAAAAAAGCCAAAATGGCAGACATCGTTATTTGGAACAATGGATCCATGGATGATTTGTCGTTTCAAGTATCTGATGCTCGGAGTGAGGTTCTTGCAAGGACACATGCTTTCTTGGGAGTGTCCCTCGCAAGACTAATTTTGGTTGCAGGATTATTGACCGCAGTACATGCGTTGCTGTCTGTTATTGTTTTGTCAAAAGAGCCTGGTTTGTAAAGCCACTTAGACTGATGTAGGGTAAAAAATCTTGAATTAAATTTTCATTTGATTTGATGATTCTCGCTGGTTCCCAGTCACCAGTCACGTTTCTTGCAATTATTTTCCAATTTTGGAAGGGCAGCATCCGTAAATCTACTGCAAGAGAAAAACACGTGGTGAATTTCATAACGAACAGAAACGAGAAGAGGTTCTCCTTGGAGGTGTTCAAGATGAAAGAGAAGGATGGCGAAGGCAACATTTGGGAGAGTCCTTGCACTCAGTTCGTGGTGAATCGAATCCTTGTGACTTTTCCTCAACTTGTTTTAGGTGCCAAATTTGAAAAAATGTTTCGCACTGAAGTAAATGGGTATGTTTTCGTAATACGGAGGAGAACTTTTGAATGATTCCTTTATTTGTTTATCGCACTGCATGTGTCACTCATTTATCCTACTTTCTGCGTTCTTCGCTATGTTTATAGGAATGTGCTGGAAAAGTTCTTTACCGACAAGACTGTAAAATGTATCTTGATCCCAGAAAATCTAAAAATGGTTGAGGTGATGCCGACTAGATTGCCAAAAACAAAGTGTTTGGCTTTGCTCAAGACAGTGGAAATTCTTACCAGTAACAATGTTCATCACTCTGTGGATTCGACTGAGCTTGGTGGTAGGAATCCTTTTGAGCAGCTAGAGCTAGTCTCCAAGTCTGTACTTTTACCCATTTTGAGTAACCCATTGAACCAACAAAGGTGGGGAGAAGTTACATATCGTGAGATTAATGAGAGCTTTCATTCCTTCTTATCGTCGACGACTATTTTGTGTGCTCAAGTGAAGGGAGAGACGAGGTTACCAATGCCTTCTGTAGAATCAGTTGATGGTTCTATGACGCCACATAATCCCATTCCTCTCTTGGAATCATCGATTCTTACATGGACGAAACAGATCAAAAATATTCTCAAGCAAGATCCGGAAATGCTGTTGAAGGAGGGACGCAACCCTTGTCCGGATGTAGAGATTGCGTTTTGGAAGAGAAAGTCAGAAAGCCTCAATGCTGTATTTGAGCAGCTCCAAGGGAGTCAGATTGGAAAAGTACTCCGGGCATTAGACCAGGCAAATTCAACGTATTGCTCATCATTTGCGGATCTTTGCAAGGATGTCTACATAGCCCGCTTAGAAGCAAATGATAATGTCAAGTTTCTTACTGCGCTTGAAGATTTACTAGAGAAGATCATGAATAATGATGATTTCGTAAAACTGCAAGAATTGTTTCGTCCGATCCTATACACAACTCTGATGATATGGCAGAATTCGAAGTACTATAATACACTGTCAAGAATTGTTGTACTTTTAAAAGAAATTTGCAATGCGGTGATTGAGCAGTCATGTCGTTATGTTTCGGGAGACCAAATATTTTCCATGATTGAAAATGAAGAAGCAAATGCTGCTGTGGATCACATCGAGATTGTTTCTGTTGTGTGTAACAAATTCAAGAGTGACTACTTTGAATACAAAGAGAAGGCTAGAGATGAATGCCTTGCAAATCCATGGAAAATTCAGAACAACGCAATTTTTTCTCGCCTGGACTCTTTCCTCGAGAGGTGCCATGATATATCTGATATGATCAAAACTATCATACAATTTTCCAAGCTAGCAAAGATTGAAATTGGGTCTACAAAGGGCAAGTCTCTCTCAGAATCTGTGCATCGCATACACAGTGACTTTGAGCATGAAGTCAAAACGATCAAAAATGTACAGTACCACCTCATGGACGTGGAAAGAGTCGAATTTGAAAATTGTTATCAAGACTTTCGCCACTCTGTTAAAGAATTGGAGCGTCGTCTTGGATCGCTTATCTGTGTGGGTTTGGATGACTGTTCTACCATTAATGGCAAATTTCAGCTTTTAGACTCCTTCGACAACAATCTTCTCGAACGCCTCATTATTAAGGACGAATTGGAGTGCAAACACATTAATCTACTCCAAGCTTACAGTAAGGACCTCAAGCAAGTCCAAGACATTTTTCTAGCTCACAGGAATAATCCTTCGCTAAATTCCAATAAGAACCTCCCGCCCATTGCGGGTTCTCTGTCCTGGTCTCGGGGCTTGATTAGAAGAGTAGAAGTTCCCATGATGAAACTGCGTCAGTTGGACAAGAATATTTTAAATCGCGAAGAAGCAAAGGACGTAATCAAGATCCAGGGCTCACTTCTTGCCCTCTTGAATGATTATGAGAACATTCAAACCAGCGAATGGAGCAATAGCATCCAGTCTTGTTCCGAAGAAAAACTCAATTTGAATTTGCTCAAGAGATGTGAAAAATCAAGATTCCTTGTGATGAATTTTGATCCTGCCCTTGTGTGTCTCCTTAGAGAAGTCAAATACTTCTTACTCCTTGGAATAAACATACCTAAGGATGCCCTTCAGCTTTATGAGTCTACAGAAAAGTTTCGTCGTTGGGCTGGAAATCTTGATCTCATTGTCAATATGAACAACTCTGTGCTCAAGCAGCTGCTACCCGTAGAAAGGCCTTTGGTGGCTCCATACTTAGCAAAATTCGACGCATTTGTTCAAAAAGGTATCGAGAAACTTAATTGGTGCTCTAATGGTGTGGATGAATTCATTGCCATATCCATGGAACAAGTTGAGACGGTTCATGGCATCATGAAAACTATGAAGGACAATTTCTCTACAATTGAAATGATCCTGAAGGAGTGGAACAAGCCAATGTTGGAAAGAAAGTCAAAACCGCTTGAGAAGGACGAATTTGAACGCATGACGAAGAGCTTCAAGACTACTAGATTCGCAGCATTGAAGGAGTCAAGCAAACAAATTCACACTCTATTGAAGGAGACAAACAAAATCCTTCGTGTCTCCAATGCTTCCAGGGATTGGAAGTCTTATGTTGACTATGTAGGTGGGTATGTAATTGACGGATTATCGCAGGCTGTGATGACTTCCTTGGAGTTCCTATGTCAGCAAATTGATCCTGGCAGCATTACTGCGCACGGTAAATTACCATTATTGGAAATCAAATTTAATCTCAACGGAAAACAGAGAGCGCTGGAATTTGTTCCTGCCATTGGAGTGACTGAAGATGGTAAAGGTCTCGGCTCAATGATTGATGAAATGATTGGCTCCTTTCTACAACAAGCTTCGCTTTGTAAAAGAGTGGATGGAGATGGAAATTACATTCGTGAGATGCATTCTGATATTTACATTAGTAATTATATGTCAGCCATTTCCGTCGCAATCATTGCCACTGAGAAGAAATGCATGGATTTGAAGCTAACTTTTGAGAAAGACTCTTTTCTGTGGAGGCTAAACCTGTCTGACTACTTTGCCGGATTTTGCAAAGAGTCCACTATCTTTACTAAAAATGGAAGTGTATTATTGGATTTAGTTAGGTTTGATGCGGAGATCCGCAAGTTTCATGAAATTCAGGCCGCTGTATCCAAGTGTCCATCTCCAGTGGATGTCGACTGGCTTCGGATCGACGTAAATCCTGCCAAACAAGAAGTGTCAATGTTTGCAACGAAGTGGATCAACATGTTTACCGGTCATATCCTGAGTACAGTTCTTGGCACGCTTGCTGGCTTTCAAGCCTTTATGGAGGATGTGGGTGAGGGGCTGGAGCAGGAAGTGATTGTTGACGCGGAGAATAATAAGAGCTTGCTCGCAGTTATGGCAGTCATTCGTGATGTTCGGTGGAAGAAGGAATATTTTACGGAAATCTACGAGCCGCAGAATCAATGTGTTGAACTTTTGAAGAAATACGCTGTTGATTTCGTTCATGAAAAGATTGCTGGGAAAAATCTGCAAGAATATTTAGAGGAATTGCCGATAGTGTGGGAGGCATTGGTGAAAAAGACCCTCAAGAAGAAGGAAGAGATTCTCCCAATGCAAATGGACTCTGTAGATGCACTGAAAAATGATTTGGATGAATTCTGCCTCTTAATAAGGTCGTTCCAGGGCGATTTTCGGGCAAATGCACCTTTCAAGTTCAATGGAGTAATTTCTGTTGCGTACAAGATGATGGATGAGTATGCAATGCAGCTTGACAAGTTGGAGGCAAAAATTCACAAGTTTCATGAATTTGAAGATTTATTTGAGCTCCAGCAATCAATCTATCCAGAGATTGGCGAGACTAGGAATGAAATTAAGCAACTCAAGAGTTTGTGGGATTTTAAAGGGATGATTAATCTCATTTACTTTGATTGGCGCACGACTCCTTGGGACGCAGTCAATACGGATGACTTGGAAGCACAAAACAAAAAGCTCAGGAAGCAATTGAAAGAGCGTGGGAATTGCTTTCCGGCTATCAAAGGATGGCGGGTATATCGTGATATTGATGAAATGATGGAAGTGATGAGTGTTGCACTACCACTTGTCAATGACCTTCATTCTGAAGCGATGAGATCAAGGCACTGGTCCTCCCTCGCTAGAGTCTGCAATGTCAAACTTGTGGACCCAAGCGACAATAAGAAATTTAAGCTTAACGACATGATGACGCTCAATCTCCACGAGCACAAGGCAGCTATTGAAGAAATCGTTGAGACTGTAATAAAGGAGCTAAAGATCGAAAAGAAGTTGAAAGAAATTGAACAAGTCTGGTCCAAGATGGAAATTGATTATGCACCTCACAAAGACACAGAGATGTTTGTCCCAAAGCCCTCTGAAGAAGTTGTGGAAGGAATTGAATCTCATCAGATGGAGTTACAAGGAATTTTTGGAATGGGCAAATTTATGGAATACTTTGAAGATCGCGTTATTCACTGGCAGTCGCTTCTCAGGATTGTAGATGACACTCTTCGCATGTGGATGCTTGTGTCCAAATCTTGGGCTGGACTGGAGTCAATCTTCTTGGCATCTGCCGATATCCGATCTCAGTTGCCAGAGGATACTAAACGATTTGAGGAAATTGATTCCGACTTTAAGGAGCTAATGAAAGATGCAGCGGGGGAAACAAATTGTGTCATTGTGTGTTCGGTAGAAGGAAGATATGAAGCCTTGGTTAGTATGCGGAAGCGTCTGGAACTTTGCCAAAAGTCATTGAATGAGTACCTCGATATCAAGAAAAAAATATTTCCCCGATTTTATTTTGTGTCTTCTGTGGCACTGTTGGATATGCTTGCAAATGGCACAAACCCTCCGAAGATCATGCCTTATCTTGGCGACTGCTACGATGCTCTAGCCAATCTCTCTTTTATCAAGGCAGAAAGTGGAGAAGTTAGTTCTAAAACTGTCGATGAGATGATTGCCAAGGATGGCGAGCGCGTGCCCTTGTCCGAACCCTTTACTATGGAAGGTGAAGTTGAAAGTTATCTCAATAACTTAACTTTGTCGATGCAGAAGTCTCTTAAAGTGATTTTATCAGAAGCTATTGAAAAGGCTGCGAGTTGGGAGATTGAAACTCCAAGGCATGAATGGCTATTCAACTATCCTGCACAGCTGTGTATAACTGGTACACAAATTTATTGGACCGATGAAACTCAATTATCCCTTGAGGAATATGAAGGAGGGCAAGAGGATGCTGTCAAGAGATATCTGCAACTTTGCAACAGCCGCTTGTCTGCCCTTATTCAGTTGGTACTCGGAGAGTTGACTGGAGAAGACAGAACCAAAATCATTTCTCTTATCACCATGGATGTCCACTCTCGTGATGTCATCGATCGCTTGATTCAACAAAAGATTGAAGGTCCATCCGCATTTGCATGGCAACAGCAACTGCGTTTTGAATGGGAACACTCAACCAAGGATGTCAATGTGAAGATTTGTGACTTTCAGTGCAAGTATTTTTACGAGTGGGTTGGCAATACTGGTCGTCTCGTCATTACACCTCTTACAGACCGTTGCTATATTACTCTTACTATGGGTCTCAAGCTCTTCTTAGGCGGTGCTCCTGCAGGCCCTGCAGGAACTGGTAAAACAGAAACCACAAAAGATTTGGCTCGTGCTCTTGCCATTCCATGCTACGTTTTTAACTGCTCGGACCAAATGAACTTTGAGTCCATGGCTGATATTTTTCGTGGTTTAGCCCAAACTGGAGCATGGGGTTGTTTTGATGAGTTCAATCGTATCCCAATTGAAGTGTTATCTGTTGTTGCAACGCAAATAAAAACAATTCAAGATGCAATTGTCAAGTATTCAAATCCAGACAATCGCGATGACAAGTACAAAAATTTGCCAGCAGGAACTCCGCCAATGAAGGTTGGAGAGTTTGATTTCATGGGGGATACAATATCTTTAATTCCTACGTGTGGTTTCTGGATCACAATGAATCCTGGATATGCGGGTCGAACCGAACTTCCAGAGAATCTGAAGGCGCTCTTTCGATCTTGTGCAATGATTCGTCCTGACATGAAACTCATCCAAGAGAACATGCTCATGGCAGAAGGCTTTCAAACCGCAAAAGCTCTATCGGTCAAATTCAATACCTTATATGAACTATCATCTGCTCTATTGTCGAAACAGCCACATTACGATTGGGGACTGCGCGCAGTCAAGTCAGTTCTCCGTGTTGCCGGCGGAATGAAGCGGGCGAATCCTGATCTGGACGAAGCTCAAGTGCTTATGCGTGCGCTTCGTGATTTCAATACTCCCAAGATTCCAAATCATGATCTTCCGATTTTCCTCCGTTTGATTAATGACTTGTTCATGGGGCTTACCGTTGACTCAAAGGTAGATGAAACTCTCAAGACTAAAATTATTCGGGTAGCTAAAGATGAAGGACTTCAACATGACGAGATGTTTATAAATAAGACATGCAATTTTCAGGAGCTACTTGACGTTCGTCACTCTGTAATGCTGTTGGGACCATCAGGATGTGCGAAAACAACTATTTGGAAGACACTTCAGGCTGTACACAATCTTGACAAAGCGAAGCCTGTTTGTGTTGCTGAAACTGTGAATCCCAAGGCTGTGACTGGCGATGAATTGTACGGATACATGACACTGGCCAAAGACTGGAAAGATGGAGTTTTGAGTATCATCATGAGAGGAATGAGTAAGAACTTTGCTGACCAGGGATTTTATGATTATCAAACCCACAAGTGGGTGGTTCTTGATGGTGATATTGATGCGGTTTGGATTGAATCCATGAACACAGTCATGGATGATAATAAAGTCCTGACACTTGTTTCAAATGAACGTGTGCCCTTATCACCAGCAATGCGTATGGTCTTCGAGATCAATTCATTGAAAAATGCGACTCCTGCCACTGTCTCGAGAGCTGGAATTCTATATATCAATGAAACAGATATCGGTTGGAGACCATTCATGGAGACGTGGGTACAGAAGAGATCCTGTGCTACGGAAAAGAATTTTCTCCCTGCACTTTTTGATCGTTATGTTGATGGTCTCGCAGAAATGACAAGGAGAGGTTACAAAGAGGTGACAAGCTTACGCCTCATCAATAAGGTTAGCACTATTATCTATCTTTTGGAGGGAATGCTACCGTTGGTACCAGAGGAGAAAATGACTTCAGAAATCATTGAAATGACGTTTGCTTACTGTGCTATGTGGGCATTTGGAGGACCAATGATTGTTGACAAATCTGGTGACTATCGCACAAAATTTTCAGAGGATTTCGCATCAACATTTGGTTCCAAATTTCCAAAGGATGGTCTTTGTTTTGACTACTTCTTCGATCCTGCGAAAGGAGAGTACGTCCATTGGAGCAGCAAGGTGTCACCGTACAGTGCAGCACCAATCGGTAACGGACAAGGACAGATTCCATTCACTTCAATGTTTGTTGACACTGTAGAAACTACTCGAATGTCTTACTTGTTAGATAAGCTAGTAATGAACAGCAAATACGCCATGTTTGTTGGAAATGGAGGTACTGGCAAGACACAAATCATCAAGCATTATCTCGACAGCCTTGATAAGGAGACTGACAACGTCCTAAGCAAGAACGTAGTTATGTCATACTACACGTCATCCTTTACACTGCAACAAGAATTAGAAGGCTACATAGATAAGAGATCAGGAGCATATTTCGGACCTCCTATGGGAAAAAAGATGGTATTTTTCATTGATGACATAAATTTGCCATACGTCGAGACTTACGGAACCCAAAATTCAATTGCTCTTCTTACCCAACATATGCAATACGGTTCTATTTTTGATCGAGGAGATCTTGGGATCAGGAAAAATTTAATGGACATTCAATATGTGGCAGCCATGAATCCGACTGCAGGATCATTTGAAATTTGTGAGCGTTGCCAACGGCATTTTGCCACATTTGCAATTGCAATGCCTTCTGCTAGTGATTTGAACACAATTTTTTCCAGCTTGTTTGGCGGCCACTTGAAAAGCTTTCAACCAGCATTGCAAGAACTGACTGGCAAAATTGTAGACTCTGCAATTCAACTTCATGAAAGCGTCAGCACACGATTCTTACCATCAGCCGTCAAGTTCATGTACAATTGGAATATGAGAGAGCTTACAAATATATTTCAAGGGTGCTGTCTTGCCAAGCCTGATTACTACATTAAGCCTGTAATGCTTATGCGCCTATTCATTCACGAAACACAGCGAGTTTTCTCGGATAGGTTTATCTCTGAGGAAGAAATTCAAATGTTTAATGGCATGCTTATGGATGTAATGAAGAAGAATGTATCGAGCATCCCAACTGAAGAGCTTTTCGAGGCTCCTCTCGTGTACACAAATTTTGTTTCTAGCACTGACGGTGCATACCTTCCAATACCATCCTTAGATCGACTAAAGACTGTATTGGATTCAAAGCTGAATGAGTACAACGAGAATTTTGCTATGATGGATCTAGTCTTGTTTGAGCAGGCCATTCTACATATCACACGCATCAACCGTATTATTCAAAACCCTGGTGGCAACGCAATGCTCATCGGTGTAGGAGGATCAGGAAAACAAAGTCTATGTCGTCTTGCCGCATTTATCAGCGATTTTGAAATCAAGCAGCTTGCAGTCACTTCCAACTTCAAGGTTGAGGATCTAAAGGAAGAGTTAAGATCGATGTATATTGCTAGTGGAGTGAAGGATGTACAGACTGTCTTTTTGATCACAGACTCTCAAATCGTTCGAGAAGAATTTCTGGTGTATATTAACGGAATGTTAACAACTGGTTGGATCCCG
>Ga0136554_1000636_pt1 | contig 13179 bp, 9 predicted proteins | sample AntRauTorckE5431_FD_104637 | JGI IMG/M metagenome (GOLD analysis project Ga0136554, IMG submission 104637) | Saline lake microbial communities from Rauer Islands, Antarctica - Metagenome Torckler E5 #431 | ecosystem: Environmental > Aquatic > Non-marine Saline and Alkaline > Saline | place...
GACCAAATAATCGTTCGCGGGAATATAGTGGAATACAGTAGAATATAGATGAGGCTTAAATTACTATATTCCAGCCAATCAGAATTGGGCCATATTATATTCTGAGGAAATAAATGAGCTCTGTGATTTGAGATTGTATGTGACATCATTTATTAAAATAGGCCTCTTCCGCGCCCAAATGTAGTCCATCTGAATTTTTCCACAAGACTGACTTTTTCACGCCGCCATTTTGGAGCATTCATCCATTTCATGATATCATTTACTACCTGAACGAACCCCTGCAGCTATCAATAGAAGAGGATTCTTCATAAACAAGGTATTGCAATATGCTTCTACAAAAAGAGAATTGGCGGTTAGGATACCATCAAATAATATCTGACTGTAGAGCATCCACAGCTCATTCTACTGGCGGCACAGTCCTCATCCTCGTCAACCCAGATGCAGACGCTCTATGTGCAGCTCGAATACTGTCGTATGCACTCCGAGCAGATAAAGTGCCTTATCAACTCAGACCGTGCGGTGGGTACAATTGCCTCGTCAAGATATTGCAAAAACTAGCTCTTCATGGAGATGACGTGGAGGGGAGCAGTAGCACCATCCGTGCAGTGGTACTTTTGAACCTTGGGGCTACGCGTAATCTTCAACAGGCTCTATTTGAACCAACAATCGATTATAATGATAAAGATGAGGAAATCATTACTGTTCCGCTGTTAAATCAGGATCACACAAAGCTGTATGTTTTGGACAGTCACCGTCCATACCATCTCGCAAATATTTATGCACAAAAGAATATTGTATTGTGGAATGACTTTAATTTCTGGCATAATGAAGAAGGGGGTATTCCTTCCGATGGTGAATATTTAGATGACCAGAGTGATGATAGTGAATCAGAGGACGAAGATGATTCGGAGAGCGACGATAGCGATTCCGATGCTAGTGATTCTGAGGGTGAAGCCGAGTTTGATGATGAGGATGACAAAATTAGAAATAACGATGGTGATTCATCCGATGAGAATGTTGATTTGGAAAGTGGAATTAGGTCTTCTACCGGATCTCCTGAATCAAAGAGACGGAAGAAAGCAAGAATCAATCCAAATACTCCGGAAATTCGAGACACTGACGATGAACGTGACAATGATAATGCTACTGCTGTAAAAAAAACAGATGTGCCCATTATGTCCATGCGTGATAAGCATAAACTGCGAAGAGATAAAGTCCGCAAGTATTATAGCAATGGAAGCTTTCATTCCTCGCCGGTAGCGTTCATGGCCTACACGCTTCTTGCTGATCAGCTCCGTCATGATTCCGTTGGTGATTTATTGTGGCTTGCTTGCATTGGTGTAACGGATGCATTTGTACATGATAGATTAGACTTGAGTGGATATGCAAGGCTTGCATTGGAGTTACAAGAAAAGATTGAGAAAGTTTATCCTGACTTGAGGAATGAGGACAGAATTACGGAAAGATTAGCAAATACGATGCATGCCGAAGAGCTGTATGAAAAAGAAAATTACAATGGGCCGATGACAGAAGTTGGTTTCAGCGAGAATGGTAAAATCCTGTATCAGAGAGATGAATTTCGATTCTTTTTATTGAGGCATACTACTCTTTGGGATGCTATGATTTTATCACCAGATGTGAATACAAAAATGGAGCTATGGAGGAGTAGTGGTATCAAGAAGCTGAAGGAGATGTTGGCAAAGATGGGACTGCCTTTGGCACAATGTCAGCAGCCGTATGCTTTTATGAAGCCTTCACTGAAGAGAAGACTAAAAGTGATGATGAACGAGCACGAAGAGGTGAGTCTTTCGTGCCTGAGTTGAAGCATGATATTTCTGTATGATGAAGACCTCTAACTTATTTTTTCACTAGGAATATGGGTTGGAACATTTAAAATATACTGCTTTTATCAGAGTGAGTGGTTACAAATCGCTACTATCTGCAAGCGATATGAGTCTCGCAGTAACTGCTCTACTTGAATGTGACACAGCAAAATCAAAAGAATCCATCCAAAATGGCAACGGTGGAGCTGAAGTCCAATTAGACGAAGAGGAGGAAGAAGAAAGAGCTCTCACGACTTCGTTTAATATTGCTTACGATGCATTAAATTCAAACGGATCCTCCTCAACTTTTGCAACAATTGGTAGCGGCGGGCTTGGAGGATCTACGGAGGGAACAGATCTTACAACAATGGTAAATGGTGGAGATATGAATGGGAATAATGGACTCGGAGCTGGGGTCAGGCTGGCAATGTCTGTTCAAAAATCGATTATTTCAACTGCAGTGAGTCTAGTGGAACGAAACGCTATTACACGCCTATCACACTTTCGCTATGCATATTTGCATGCTACAAGCCATGGAGCAAATGGAAGCACGAAGTTCCAAGGAGGCAAAGCCGATAGTAATAAACAGAACGCTCATCACATTTTCTCCAAACCGTTGGCACTGACAAAGTTGGCCAATTACTTGATGGACATGCATCGAGCTAACAACAAATGGACGGGAACAAAAGCACTTCCACTCGTTTTGCTCGCCGAAAAGCCACAGACTCAGTCTTACTTGGTTGTGGGATTTGAATATCCCTCAATCAAGGGAAGTACGAAAAGGAATAGTTTTAAGGATCGTTTTGAAATGGCTGCGAACAGTCTTGAGGAAGGAGAATTTTTATTCGACAGCTTTGATTCGAATGTTATCGAGGTAAAGAGTGATGTTTCACGTTTTATCGAACAGCTTCACTACATGATTGATTCAGTTATGATCAAGGATTAGATTGGGGGGTCCTTGTGAGGGAACAAGGATCAACGCTGCTAGTCTAATGAATAATTTATAATACTGTTGATTAAAGTCATATGATTTGTTAAAATTTCTACGAAAGCCCTCTTGCTTCGGTATAGGCGGCATTATTTGTTCGTTGATGTAATGAATTGCAATGCTCCTCTTCTCCACTATTTGGTATGAGTAGAGGATACATTGCCGATGAATCATCTTCTTCAACTTCTTCAAGAAACTCACAACAAGGGCTTGGAGATGTTGATTGATGATGATTCGTTGGAAGGCTACCTTTTTCCTTATAGAATATATAAAACCCAAGCGAGAGTCCAATTATAGCGCTCAGTATCAATTCTATAGAATAAGTCATAGCAGTAAGCATCAGAATGTACCCTAACAAAGCTTGCGAACCATGAAAGGCTGTCAAAACAAGCCTTGGATTCTTGTTTTCTCGTTCTATTCCGTCCCTTCCTAAATGTGTCAAATACCGAAGACGCCACACTGGGATAGCCTCAAGCAAAATACCTAAGCATATCACAGCCATCATACCTACCATGAACTTAAATTCAGAATCCAGTTTCCAGTTTGGGGAGAGCAGGTTTAGACAAGGAGCATCTGGATTAAGCAGAGTTGAACGGAATCCACTCATGTACATACTCATTCCACCACCACCTGACATTGACTGGCAAAAGTTGTTCATTTTACTAGCATCCTCGAGATAGTGCTCGTGTCCCTCCATTATTCAGGAAAGCCTCAATAATTCTGCGCAGAATGTCAAGGTTGTAAATAGTAAATAAAGAATGGAACTAACTCCAGTGACGACTCGTAGTGAATACTCCACTCTGAAAGTATCTACTGTCCACTATCTATTATCTCGTTGTGTTCTGGATGTTGGTGTTCTCAATCTCAATTAATTCTAATTCAAGGAAGTATTTAGTATTTGATGTCTCTTCTATCGTAACCTGTTTGAGGTCTTTTCATTCCTGCTAAATAGCCCGTAGCCCGCAATTATTTTTAACTCATACTTTCACTTGCGCTTGCGACTTGCTGATTGCTGATGTGTTTTTGTTGTGGTGGTTCTTCGTATTGTGGTTTGCTCTGGTTTGCTCTGACCTCTGACTTCTGACCTACCTACCTACCGTACCATCAGACATCTGACATCAAGCCTCGTGTCTCGTGTTATAACGACGAAAGTTACAATTTATTCAAATGAAAGCTGGTTACCTGTTCTGCTTATATGTCTTTGGGAATTGCACGCAAAGCAGTGCACTATCGAGTCCAGGAAAGACTTTTACCAGAAGAGACACACTTCAAAGCATTTTCTTTGCTGGCACTCTAGCAATCACTCCTTCTGATTCGAATGCAGCCACAGATGAAGGCATATCTGCAATAACTGACTCGTCGATTGGAAAAACCTTCCGCCGCTCTGCTATACAAGGTGCTAGGGTTGCAGACAGTTTGGATGAAAAGTGGGAGAGATTCTCAGATAGTCTTCGAGACAAGAACAAATGTGACGATAATACAGGTCGCAGATTATATGACAATGGCTTTCGCAAGGATGGATCACGTATTGGAAATCCTGTTCTCGGAGGTCTGTGTAAACCGGAACCACTCCTGCCACTTGACCAAGTTCGAGCCTATCAAATACTGGCTGCTGCTGAAGAATCTGCAGTTTCTTGTGGAGTAGACGGAGCAGCTTTGAAGCAAGCAATTAGTGCCGTCGAGATCTTAGTGCGCCCTTCTTTTGAGAGAAATATACAGAGCAGCACAAGTGAAGAAGAGAAAGTAAGGAAATCATTTGACTTTGCTCTGTATACAAGAATGAGGGCCATAAGCAATATCTTAAACGGAAGTGCTGCCACAAGAAACTTTCAATTGGCATGGGGGGGAGCAATGTTGTCACAGCTTGCTCCGTCTGCCAATCGAAAAGATTATGTATCTCCAATTCCCGAGGCAAAGGATGAATTCGAAGACTACGACTATGACAAAGGTAGACTTCTCGATGCACTTGGTGCATTGAAAGTATCCCTCGACAGTTTGAAGAGCATGGGATTGATTGGATATCCTGAGATATCCATTCCGTATGATGATTATGGCAGTGTGGTGACTATTGCAATTGATGATTATGTACCAATAGGTGCAGAGATGCTGTTGGTAGAACAGAACTACGCCATCGGAGGGCCCGGACAAGCTCTAGTTAGGGCGGCAATTCAGAAGGCAGGCGTCTTGTATAATCTTGATACTTTTTATCTAGATCCGTCCACAACGAAGCAGAACGAATTCAATCCTTCTCAACTGTTACTGAGCGTGAGCAATCTACGTAAAATCTAATAGAATGGCATTTAAATAATAAATCACATAAATTGGTGACATTTTTAAAGGCTCATCATTCCATTCACAAAGTCTCCAATGGCATTCAAGAATCCGGGCCCCTTCGAATTTTCTGGATCACTTGCATTTCCATTTTCATAGTCATAAATATCTTCCACGTCAGGATTACTTGGAAGGCTATTCATGCTCTTGATCATCCTGTAACCCTCCTCGGCATTCTCGTCTTCTTGCCATACAGTGAATTGGCTAGGATAAAGCCTAGTCAAAGCGCCCCATGGTAAAGTTCTGAGGTAATACACAGGCACTAGAGGATCAATCAACCGCTCGCGAAGCATTCTTCCAGCCATTCCAAATCCAGTAACACCCATATCCACCAAAAGAGGATTCACAAAGATAGACATTTTCAAGTTGGTTCCCAATGTTTCCTCACTCTTGAGCAGAGCCTCCTCTACAAATTCAGCATCTGATGCTCTAGGACAAAAGAAAAGTACGAGTTCGTCCTTTGAGATATCTTGCATTTGAATTCCGCCACAAGAAGAAAATTCAACACAGGGAGGTACCTGAGCATCTTCGGGGTTGGCAGCTGTAGGATTCCAATCTCTGCGTGCAAGTGCTGCAGATCCTTCGTCAGGGAAATAAACACGAGCCTTTGGTCCATTCCATAGGGGTTCAGAGGGATCACGCGGTGCCCTACCTCCATTCTGAATAATGGCGTTCAATTCAAGAATGCGTGGATTGATGGAAGAATCTTCATTGTTCTGATTCTCCTCATCAGTCTCATCTTCCATATCTTCATCAGAGATTCCTTCTTCTTCCATGAGTTGTTTTAGATCAATCTTTGCTTGAACGAGATCCATCATTTCCTTCTCTCTCGCTTCTTTGACACCAGGGATCATTTCATAACAAAGAGCGGAAACAAACTTTTGCATAAATTCGGTACTACTTTTCAGGGTTGTAAAGGTTTCATCTCCAATTGAAGTATCGAAATCAACGCGGGTTCTTCCCATAGCTCCAGCATCGTTGTAATACGTGAGACACCCTTTAGCTGCAAGGAAAGCCGAATCATCTAATGAATCAGGGAGTTCGGTGGGCATACCGTATGCCGTAGACATGAGATGCGATTGTGACATTTCTTGTTTGCCATTTTGGAAAGAATGGGAAATTGATGGGGAAAATCCAAGCGATTTTTGGATCACTAGAGTGATACATAATATGGCTACAGTGTATGATCGTATCATTGTATGTGCGTGAAGAATCGAATTGTGTTGATTGCAATCGGAACTGGGGATACTGCTGAGAGTTATGGGCTATGCGCTGCTATGGGTAATGCAATTAAAGATTAGTGATTTTGACTTGATGGATTGATGGAAGATGGAGAAACGCGACAAGAAGAAGCAGAGTGAGTGGAGAGAGGAGAAGAAGAAGGGACGGGATTGTTGTTTGTGTTGAAGTAAAAGATGTATTTTCTCTTTCGTTTTCGCTTCTCTTTCTTTCCTAATATTTTTTATAAAAGAGGAATCTTGGGAATCTTGGAAATCTACTACTAGAAGTTGTTGGAACTGGTTGGAAGCAATTTCTAGATTTCTTTGCCAGGAGACTACTGTGCCAGATGACAGATGTACGACTGTGTAGGTACTACTCCGATTTCTCACCTGTTTAAACTGTTCACAATACAAGCCAACACAAATTTCATTCACTTTTAACAATGAGAACAACCATGATGTTTACTGCCTTCTGCCTATGTTCCACTTCTTGGAACCTAGGGCATGCGTTTGCTCCCGAGAGGCAGTCTTTGCGATTGAAGTCAACAACAATCGCTGATTCCTTCATTGAAGATTCCATATTGACTTCCATGCCTTCTTTAAACATCCATCCACCAAGTAAGATCAAAACAAACAAATCATCCAAATCTTCTGTGCATAGAGTGAATAATCGTCATTCCTCTAGAGATTGGCTGCACAATGTAGCGTCACTGCCGCGATCGACGGTCCTCCGTGAAATCAGAAACCCAGTTATATCGATTGCTGCTTGGTCCACTGTTGTCTCTATCGCGCATAGGGCCATGCAAGCAACTCCATCGTCACTTTGGAACAATTTTGCAATGAACATGTGTGTTCCGACATCAGTACATTCTTTCCTAGTGTCTTCGTTGGGATTACTTCTAGTGTTTAGGACTAATTCTGCCTATCAGCGTTTTGTGGTAAGTCACAAAAGATACTTTTTCTGCGATATGAACACATTGTTTACTGTTTCAATTATTTTTAGACAACGAGCTCACCACATTTTCCTATACATTTCTATCATGATTTAACAGGAAGGTAGAAAGATTTGGGAACAGATATTGTCTGTATCAAGAAACCTTTCTCGAATGCTGAACTTATACGAAGCCGACATTGGATCTGAGAGAATCTTTCGAATCAAGAATACTTTGGCAGCATTTCCATACTTGCTGCGTCACCACATTCGCCCAAAATGCCTCGACAATAGCAAGACCTCGGTGCCTCCTGCATTTCAATTGAAAATTCAGCAGCCTCCCTGTGTTATTGAAACGAGACATGAAGGGGATAATAACCATGGAGGTGTTGTAGATATTGATAGCTACGAGGCGCAAGTTTGTTTTTGTACCGTCGACAAGCGCACTCTACCGTGGAGCCTCTTATCAGCCACATCAATAAACAAGTGCAAGAACGCAATCAACCGTCCTTTATGGGCATGCGATCGTATATCAAAAGAAATTGTGTCTATCCCATATTCAGACAATTTCACTTCTAGAGAACGGCTGAGTCTTCTTGGGAGTGTTGACAAATTGAGCAACGCAATTGGAGAATGTGAAAGAATTCATCAAACTGCTGTTCCTCTGAATTACGCAAGGCATGCTTTACGGAGTTTAACATTGTGGCTGCTGACACTACCTTTTGCTCTTGTAAAAGATCTTGGTTTAATGACCGGACCTGTCGCTGGTGTCACTGCTTGGCTCATGTTTGGAATTTACCAGATTGGACATAGCATCGAAGATCCATTCCAGAAAACGATTCGACTTTCGATACTTTGCGATGCCATCAAGAGAGATGTTCTTGGGGAGACTGAATATCGTTCATCAGCTTTTTCACTTGATGACTCCTCGTCGTCGTCAACGCAAGCAGAAGCGCCCTGCTCTACTGTCTCATACTTTCAGTGAATGAAGTCAAAGTGCTGCACTACTATTGTGAAGTAATGTCTCATTGTAGATTATGATAAATTGTAATGTTCCATTGATTATATCCAGTGAATTCAAGTTACTATACCAGCACCAGCTAGTGTTCGTAGGCCTCCTTGATTCATATAATAGCACACCAACTATCATTCTGACATTTATTAAAGAACATTACAAACTCTACCCCTCTTCCCTCCATCTGTGCTGCTACTCATAGAACATGGGGTCAGCGCCTTTGTCCAATGATGCATAGAATTTCCTCAAGAAAAGAATTAAATTAGGAATGTCAATACTATGAAAAGGAGATTTTTATTTTTGACCAGGTGTGGTGATGAAGAAGCCGAATTAGCTCAGTCGGCAGAGCGCACGACTCTTAATCGTGTGGTCGTGGGTTCGATCCCCACATTCGGTGTAGGCTCAATTTTAGTCTTCGTTTTGCTGAATACATCCTAACGAACTCAACAAATGCGCTCACTCCATTGTAATTAACAAAGTCAGAAGACTTTGAGACCTTAATTACAATCAATGTCTAAGAATTTTGATAGCAACAAAACACGTAAAGGTTTTAACAAAAAGGGAAATGAGATAAAGAAAAAGGGGAAGTTCCTCAAATCAAGACCAATCGACCTTCTACTGGCTGGCGGAAGCAGTTAGTAAAAACCTCAAACATTTAGCAAACTCAAACATTCAGTAAACTCATCTACATCTTGATGTTGATTGTTCAAAACCCTTTTTCCGGGCTTTGATTTGAGATTTTACCAGGAAAGGAAATTTCTACTCAAAAGTCTGGAACTTTGTGAGATTGAGATTGGAACAATAACTCCGGACCCGAATGGTAATCCCGTCCCGGCAAAATGGCGTGGGTGTGGGTCCGCTTCTTTAAAATATTTTTTTTAACTGCTTTTGCGTTCAGGTGCGTTCCGAGGAAGATTATCTACGACTTTCTTCGCAGTCCCGGACATGATGTGCATTGCATAATTACCTTTAAAACCCTTTAGTTTTTAGTTGAATTTTAGAGGTGGAGTCCCGGACATGGCAACCCTTTTTAGTTGATGTTAGGCTTTTGTCCTTCCAACCAAGCTTTACGGGTCTCAAACTTTTTCCAGTCATTCTTCTCCAGCAGCCCGTTCTATTATATCTTAGCTGTACCGGGACCGTACGAACAAGCAACCAAGCAATAGTCATTATCACTCATTGGCACATACAGAAGCATTAACATGCGTGGTCGTACCTTCAATACATTGTCGCCATTGGTCCGGTATATTCTTATGCAAAAATGGACTATGGTGCGCAAGTATTTAAAAACTAGCGCTGGAAGCAACGAAGTAAAATCCTACAAAAGCCCGAAAGGCAGGAGTGCTCTTCATCTGGCTCTTGAAAACAATCCGCCGATAGATATCGTCAAGAAACTGATCAAGATCGATCCATATTCAATTCGATGTGTTGACTATTTGGGGTTGTCAACACTGCATGTTGCGTGTTGTTCTTTCCTACCACTTGAGGTGGTCAACTTTTTAATATCAGAACAACAACGACAACAAGGAGAAGCTTCTCTCGTCATACTGCGTGATAGACGGGAAAATACAGCACTTCACCATGCTGTTAAAGCACTATTAGATCCCCTGTATTATGAGCGATTGGATTACAAAAATGACTCCAGTGCCACGATTCTTTGCAACTGTGGTGATTTGGGACAAGATAGTTGTTATACTAGTCAAATTCTCATTGTGGGGAGGCTAGTTTCGATGGAACCACAGCTTGTTCACATGAGAGATAGAAATGGATGTACTCCAGTTGAAATTCTTGAAGACTGCACATCAGGTTGGTCGAAGATCGCAATTTCAGTTATCCTCGGGGGGGATCAAACTGATTTTTTTTTGCGTGAGATGTCTGGGGAGAAAATGAGCAGTATGACACCCGATAATGAGAAACCTGCAAGACGTGGATCCATCCTAACCTGCGTACGATGCATGATGCGCACATGCTGTCCGCGACCTAGAATACAAGCATTGACAAAAGAAGAAATAGAATTACACAGTAGATTAACAGATTAAATTTTTCGTATCATTTTCGTTCGACTTTTGTTCTTGGGTTCCTTTTCAATAAGACTTCCAAGGCATCCTGAACGAGTTCAGTCTTCATCTCTATGGTTGAAGTCGGCGATACAAACGCATATGGTTCCAATCCAGCATTTCCTGCGTTTCTGGAGATTTCGCCATCAAAGTCTACGCCTAATTCTTTCCAAAATTTGTCGATACTCCTGACAGATCTGAGGCCTTCGCCAAGGCATAACCTACGGATTGTATCAATGCTTGACGATTTATCATCTTTTGTCGCGTGATCAGATATGTGTGCAGACACTCCAAAATCAGTTTGAAAAGTTGTTCGATGACTTCTTGACCACAAATGATAGCAAACCGTTGTAGGTGGAGTGAATAAGTCAATGCCACTTGTGTATAGGCGTATCGCCATTGAAATCTCTTCTCCGAAAAACAAGTGATGAAGAGTCCCATCATATGGGCAGATTTTCATAACCAGTGAAGAAGAAAAGTTGAATCCTCCAGCGAACAAGAGGCATCGAATATTCTTGCAGTCGATATCTTTTTCATTGCCACCGACAGAATTTCGCAATAATCGACCTTTTTGCCTAAGCATCTTATCTTTGTCAAACTTCCAAGGTACTAAGATTGTCGCCCGGGTCTCAAGTGGGATGAAGTTTGGAAGTGAATAGCCTGGGGGGTATGTTGTCAACACAGATCTTTCTGGGTGCTCGCACCTATGGAGCTGCTGGATGAGGTATTCATCCCACTTTGGTCTAAATCTCATGTGCGAGTCGATCTGAAGGATGTATTCTTCATTTCTATGTAATGATTGGGCAAGGTATCTAGCGTAGCATGGACCTGTTGCGTCTCTACAGTCAAGAGTAAGCGATCTGAAGTTTGATGCTGACCATGGCAATGGTAATGAGGATCTAAGTCCTTGATACATTAGTTGCTCTTCCCCCGATGATATGTCGTACTGGTAAACAACTCCGATGTAAATTCTATTCGGAAACGAAGCGTTTTCAAGCAGAGAAAGTATTGTTGGGTGAGTTTCAGTATCTCTATATGCTGGAATAGATACAAAGATATTCTCGGAGTCGTGACTACTTGAATCAACGTTAATTGGCAATACGCATTGTTTGTTTGCCACAAACACTTTGTGTGAAACGCTGTCTTGGATTTCGATGCAAGATTTTTTTATCGGATTCGACACCTCTTTTTGATTTTTTGCGCTCACTTTTTCAATTCTACTAATAAAGCGACCGTAGAGCCAGACAGTGATTGCCATCCTCGTCTTCTTTGTACTCGGAAGAACTTCGTGTTCTACAAGGTCTGAACGGAAAAGGACAAGTCGATCCGCATGAGGAACGATATCATGAGAATTCTTACTGTCTCTAGTGTTGTCAAAGATTCGAAGACAGCCTCCATCTTCAATCTGCCAATCGTCCTCAGTTAGATAATATACTGCAGTAATAATTCTTTGCGCCTTGTCGTGGATAGGATACTGGGTAGAATCGGATTGTTTTTCTGTAACTTCATGATTGCATTGTGAGCCAGTATCGCAATGCCTAGCATATCCAGAGTTGGCATCTCCTGGGTAAAGTGCAAATTGGACTGAAGTCATTAATGAGTCAAATTCAATTTTGGACGAGGTTGATTCATTTTCCAAGTTTCTCTTTGCAGAGTGTTCGATGGATAAAATCATTGAGTGTAAAAATGGATACTGCGATTGAAACTGTGGTTTTGCTCGGAATGATCTCGGAATTATAACAGATAAATCATCTCTTGCGCTAGTGCTATACTGATTTAAGTTTTGGCCAGTAAAGGAAGAAAGTGATGTCGCCAAGTCATTGATGGTGTGATCCATTGCAGTCTTGGCTGGTTTGAGCCTTTTGAAAAGATCGCTTGAATGAACTTCCAACTTCAAGTTTGTCAAGAATGTTTTGCCAAAGGTGTGATCTATGATGTCGCAGGCTCCGATTGTGCTGCTTGGGCTTAAAAGCGATTGCGTCGTAGAAGGTTTCCATTCTTTAATATAACAATCCATCTTGTCTATTTCCAAATGATGCTGCTGTACAATACCATCACTAGTATGACGGTCAAGGCGGGAAATTCTATCTAATTCTGGTAAGCTACTCGCAGCTTCGTCGGGTGAAGAATGAACAGCGTCTGTTAATGCCAGGGATGTAGTGGCAATGTCTTGTTTATGGGTTTCAGATGAAGCCAAAAAAGATAGGATCAGATTGGAAGCTTGCTCTGGCATCTGTTCTCTCATCGACGTGTATGAAAATGCAGGCTGGACTTACCAGGGAGGAGGGTCGATGTCTTTGTGATGGTGTCTGTTGCTTGATGAGTGATGAGTATTATTATTTTATTTCTGTTGTCAAGAATTTTCATTTGTCAGAAAGCCGACAACTAGAAAAAGGAAAATTAAAAGACATTTTTTTAAGTTTCGTGTACCATACTCTTCTGCGGTGAGTGTGGTGTGATGAGTGTTGTGCATGAAGCATGTGAACAGCAGGTTAACAATCTATTTTCGAATGGTGTATCATATATCATGCACTGGTAGATCTAAAACAATTGCATTGAAAAACCGTGCAGACATTTTTGAAGTTGCATACAACTTTGAAAATTGTTAGACAAGATGATGATTCTTCTGATTCAATAAATAATATGATAACTCTTGTGTTATCATTTTCTAGTGCACTTTCACTTATGATTCAAGACCATTCAAGGTCTAATTCTTCATATTTGCCTACAGACTATTGTCACTGGTCAAGATTGTGTTTGCAAAATTCTGCAAGGTAGAGACTGACAAGGGTGAAACGTTAATTTTGCTGTCGC
>Ga0136554_1000638_pt1 | contig 13143 bp, 12 predicted proteins | sample AntRauTorckE5431_FD_104637 | JGI IMG/M metagenome (GOLD analysis project Ga0136554, IMG submission 104637) | Saline lake microbial communities from Rauer Islands, Antarctica - Metagenome Torckler E5 #431 | ecosystem: Environmental > Aquatic > Non-marine Saline and Alkaline > Saline | place...
GAATGACAAGCAAAAAATATACTTTAGCGTTTGATGTATACGGAACACTTATAGATACCTCCGGAGTTTTCAATTCATTGGAACGGATGATTGGAGACAAAGCAACAATTTTCATGGATACTTGGCGAAACAAACAGTTAGAGTACTCTTTTAGAAGAGGACTCATGAATGCGTACACAGACTTCTCTGTTTGCACCAAAGACTCACTAGAGTTTTGTTGTAAAATGTTTAAGACTGACTTAACCAAAAATCAGAAAGATAGCTTAATGAATGAATATACTATTTTGCCCCCTTTTTCTGACGTTAAGGCTTCATTGATGAGTCTAAAAGAGTCAGGACATAAACTGTTTGCTTTTTCAAACGGAAGTAAAAAAGCTGTGTCAAAGCTTTTAACCAATGCACAAATCATTGACATGTTCGATGGTATCGTCAGCGTTGAAAGTCTGGAGACTTTTAAGCCAAACCCGTTAGTCTATGAATATTTTAATCAACAAACTAATTCTAAGAAAACCGACTCGTGGTTAATTTCAAGTAATACATTTGATATAATTGGTGCTGTTTCGTTTGGTATGCGTTCGGCTTGGGTTCAGCGTTCTCCTGATTCCATCTTTGACCCGTGGGGAATTGAGCCAACAACGACAATTAATAAGCTGACCGACTTACCTTTGGAGTTAAAAGAAGAACCCACTACCAACACAAATATATAGTAACTAAGCACCACGAAAATGTGCACGAAACTTCTACTACTGTGCCATTAATTATTGCCAACTGATACATGTAGAACAAGGTAAACCACCCTTCACTTAAAGTAACTTCTTACCTCTCACTACCGCAGATTAGTTTTTTAGTAATAGCAAAATCAGAACTACTAACAGTTCGACCTCCACAACAAACAAAAACCACTACAAACCATGCCTTCAGGATTTTTTGCCTTATTTGATGACATCGCAATACTCATGGATGATGTGGCGACAATGAGTAAAGTTGCCACCCAAAAAACAGCGGGTATTCTCGCAGATGATTTAGCAGTCAACGCCGAAAAAGCTTCGGGCTTTGTTTCATCAAGAGAATTACCCGTTTTATGGAAGATTGCGAAAGGCTCTTTGCTGAGTAAGTTCATCATCTTGCCGATTGCTTTTCTGTTGAGTGCCTACCTTCCGTGGATTATCATACCAATCCTTTTAATAGGAGGAGCATATTTAGCGTACGAAGGTGCCGAAAAAATATACGAATACCTATTTCATAAAAGCGGTGCTGAACGTAAGGTTATGAAATTGGAAATGACGCCAACTGAGCAAGTTGCTTACGAAAATAAGAAAGTCAAAGAAGCAATTGTTATAGACTTTATCTTATCCATAGAAATTATAATAATAGCCTTAGGTACGGTAGCGAACGAGCCGATACAGACACAAATACCAGTGGTCACGGTAGTTGCCATATTAGCCACCATTGGGGTTTATGGTTTAGTGGCATTATTGGTACGAATGGATGATTTGGGTTATCGACTAATAGCTCGTAGCAAAGGGGAAGCAGGCTTTTCAAAAACAGTTGGGACGGGATTAGTTAAATCATTACCAACTATAGTCAGAGCTTTGGGAGTATTAGGAACCGTCGCAATGATTTTGGTTGCGGGAGGAATATTTGTTCACAACCTACACTTCTTCCATGACCTCTTCCCAACTGTACCTTCTATTATTGTGGAAGGTACAGTTGGTTTACTTGTAGGAATTATAGCTTTGGCTGTTGTCAAACTATTCTTTAAAATTTCCGGAGTAAAAGAGTAACTTAAGTTATTGCCAATGGCACCTAACTATCAAGAAAATAATGCGGCAATACCCTCCATCACGGATAACTTTTATGGGGATTATGAACAAGTGTATTGCACACTTGGTATTTATTTAATCATGTGATATCTTAAATAGAAAACCTTCTTTCAAATGATAGAATACATCCAATCTCATCCGCTATACATTCCCTTTCTAGTTTTCAATGCATTGGTTATCTACGAAATCTATAAGACTATGGCAGGGAAAAATAAAGGGAAAGATGACGAAGACGATAATAACGATGGAGGTATTTTAGTAGGTGATGATGATCCTATATTAGATTTGCCGCCCGGTGTAACACTTCCCGTCTCACCCAAAGAACCCGTTTTAAGCGAGTAAACACGTTAATTTTTTGACTAAAATCTCATGCTGAAGGAAAGGGGGAAAACTTTGACTGCCACACAAATGAAATGAATAAGTTGATAAGAATACTGATGCCACTTTTCTGTGTCTTTTTATTATCAGGTTGTGCTAAGAAAACAATTAATTTGCCTTACCTCAAGAATTCTAAGGCACTGATAGAATCTCTGCCAGCATTGAATATTTTCCAACCCAACAAATCCAAAAACAATCCAGTGATTGTTTTCATTCACGGTGGTTACTGGGAAACAGGAGATAAAAACACTTACGGATTTTTGGGTCGTAATTTTGCTCAAAGAGATATCGTGACCGTTATACCAAGTTACACATTAAGCCCCAATGGTAATTATGATACGATGGCAAAAGAAATTGCGGCGGCCATTAAGTGGACCTGTGATAATATCTCCGAGTACGGTGGAAATCCAAGGCAAATATTTCTGATGGGACACTCAGCGGGAGGGCACTTAATCGCTCTCGTAGGCACGAATTCAAAATACTTAAACAACACCGACTTAATCAAAGGCATCATTCTTAATGATGCAGCGGGGCTGGATATGTATTCTTACTTAGAGCAATACCCTCCAACGGAAAGTCACAACTACAATATTACTTGGACCAAAAATCCAAAAAAATGGAAAGATGCTTCGCCCATCTACTCTTTGTCCGAGGAAGTACCACCGTTTTTAATATACGTAGGTACTAAAACATACCCTTCTATTATTTCTCAAAATAAGGACTTCGTCAAAAAACTAAAAACGTACCAGCCAAACGTAGAGATAAGTTACTTGCCCAAGAAACATGTACCAATGATGAGCCAATATTTTCTTCCGTGGAACAAGCATTACAAAGAAATTACTAAATTTGTGGATACTAACAAATAAGCGAAGGGATGGAAATCAGCATTCATCTTGATTAATAAATCAGTAATCGCAAGTTTTATCAATTCCTCTATGAAAAATAGTATTATCCTCCGCCAGTTTAGGTACATCTTCGATTTGAGTGACGACCAAATGATTCAACTATTTGGGCAAGCCGAAATGGTAGTGACTCGTCCACAAGTCAGCGATTGGCTAAAGAAAGAAGAAGACGAAAACTACAAGGAAATTACTGACGTAGAATTTGCCTCACTCCTCAATGGTTTTATAAACGAAAAGAGGGGTAAAAGGGAAGGCGAGCAACCACAGCCTGAGAAGCGCCTGAATAATAATATCATATTTAGAAAATTAAAAATTGCTCTGAACATGAAAGATACTGATATCCTGCAAGTCTTTGAAAAGGTGGATATGTCTATCAGTAAACATGAACTCAGTGCCATCTTCAGAAACCCTAATCAAGGCCAATACCGCGTTTGTGAAGATCAATTCCTTCGTAACTTCCTGCACGGCCTTCAATTGATGCATCGCCCCACTGAATCTGCATAATTTTTCATCTATCGTAATACCTCACTCCTACTTTTCAGAAATAACAACAGCACAAAGTTACGTTTTACGGAAACGACAAAATCAATGCTCAGTAAAGTTAACTTTTCAATAAGTTCCGTTGTCACTCTCATTTTATTTCTTCTTAAACGCTTCGCTACTAACCATCAGTTTAGCAAACTACGAATAGACAAAAAAACCTTACTTCTTCTCCAGTTTTATGCACAGCTTTAAAGTTAGCCTATCAGGTTAATAATTAAAACGGCGATAACAAAGCACGAAATTGGCAATTTCTCTCACAATTACTGAATTTTGCCTTTAGCAGGATGGGGTTACAAGAAAACTAAAAAAGATAAATGGAAAACCTATTAACGTTTTCAATCACTGTGTTCACGGGTTTTTTGGCTATAATGAATCCAGTTTCAAATATGCCTATCTTCCTAACTTTATTAGAAGGGGCTGATCACAAAACAAAACAAAGAGTAAACAAAAAAGCGGTAGTCACTGCGTTTATGATAGTGAGCACATTTGTGGTACTCGGAAAGTTTATCTTTGAATTATTCGGGATAACCATACCCGCATTTAAAATAACGGGAGGGATTTTAATTTTCTTCGTAGGGTTCCAGATGTTGCAATCAAAAAAGTCTCAGGTCAAGCACATACAAAACACAAACTTCGATGAAAATATAGCCGTATCTCCCCTCGCAATTCCGATTCTTGCGGGTCCTGGTACTATCGTGACCGCAATGAATTTCGTCTCAGATGCAAGTTACCTGCACATTGCTATCGTTGTGGTGATCTTCGGTTTGATGTGTTTACTTACCTATTTCACTTTCAGTTTTAGTAATATTATCTCTAAGAAAATTGGCGACAATGTAATTTCCGTTATCGGTAAAATTATGGGTTTGATAATCGCAATTATTGGCACCAGTATGATTATTGAAGGAATAAAAATATCTTTCAATTTAGAATAGGTGAAATTTCTTTGCTCGCAAAAACCACTTATTATAATCGCTTAATACAAGACGAAGAAAATAACAACCAATCGCACAATGAGAAGACCGCGGTGATGCTCTGAAAACAGTTTTGATAGAATGACCGTTGTGGGAGGTGCGGCACATACTTAGCCGTATCAAAGAAAGCTGCCGTAAGTATCAAAAGCAAAAACCAGATGTTCATCAAAAAGACGAAAAGTACGTGCAATGGTACACGTATTAAAAACCAAATCTTTCAAAGCGTAAAAATTGAAATAACCAATAGTCTGATGGTTATGCTCGTTTGCTCGCTTTCCTGCTTACCCCACGCATCGTTTTCACAGAATGGTTGGGTCAAAGATTTAAAAACTGTCGGTACTTTCTCTTCTCCGAGGGTTACAGACCTTAATAATGATGGCGTAAAAGACATTATTCTGGGAGCTGGAAGGTTAGAGTTTCAGGCATGCGATTCCGCAGTAGTTGCCATCAACGGAGAAGATGGTAGTCTCATGTGGCGAGTATCGGCAAGCGATCAGATTTTTGGTTCAGCTATATTTCAAGATATTACCAAAGACGGCATAGATGACGTTTTTATCGGCGGGCGTTCAGCAGAATTAATGGGAATTGACGGCTCGAACGGCAACGTTCTGTGGCGTTTTCTCGAAGTCAACAAAGAAACAAATATTACGTGGTTCAATTTCTACAACCCCCAGTTTGTTGCGGATCAAGATGGAGACGGCCTACCCGACCTGCTCGTTTCGAACGGTGGCGATGTATTTGCCGAACCGCACAACTCCAACCGCCCAGCGGGGTATTTATTAATCATTAGTTCAACAACCGGAAAGTTACTTGCTAAAGCTATAATGCCTGATGGTAAAGAAACCTACCTTTCGCCCGTTGTGCTCAACTCTAAAAAAGATAAAGACACCGAAGTACTTTTCGGAACGGGTGGCGAAACAGTTGGTGGAGGCTTTTACATCACATCACTTGAAAATGTTGTAAACGAAGATTTATCAAAAGCCATACAATTGGATAGTTGTACCGATAAAGGATATATCGGACCTCCGGTTCGGGTTGATATTAACGAAGACGGTGTTCTGGACATTCTGACTAATTCAGTAAATGGCCGCCTGATAGCGTTTGACGGAAAAGACCACCATCGCATTTGGGAAGCGGAAATACCAAATACAGAAAGTTATAGTTCCATCACAGTGGGAAATTTCAACGGTGATAAAATCCCTGATATGTTTGTCTCCTACGGCAAAGGAGTTTGGCCAGATTTAAACTGGAGCATGCAGATGATGGTAAACGGTTCTACGGGAAAAGTAGAGTTCACGGATTCGCTTGGCTTTTATCAAAATACAACGCCACTTGCCGTGGATGTAACCGGCGATGGAATTGACGAAGTAGTAATGAGTTTGAACTTTCAAGAAATCACAGAATACAACCAAACATTTTTCTATAACTCGCTCATCGTGATTGAATTTAGTAACCGCGATATTCTGCAAATTACCAATAATTTGGAAGGTAGTAACCTTTCTTCCACGCCTTGGATCGGTGACCTAGACGATAATGGTTTCTTGGACATTATATACTGCCACAGCACCAACCTCCGGCTGACCTACAAATTTGACGGAATGAAAATACACCGAATCGAAACTCAGATTCCGGTTTACAAAGACATAAACTGGGGTGCTTATCAGGGAAGTAATTACGATGGAATCTACTCCGTTGAATGATTACCCATAATTGATTTTAACACATTATCGCCCTTTCTAATCTGCTTTACTCGCCCTTAATTACAACCTAAAAGTCTAATCTTAAAGTCAAGCATCAATATCTTACTGATAAATAATTTACCTTTACCGGAGAATGCTATCGGTATAAAATAATCTGGAAGGTTTCAAATGCTCTGATACCACAAGAATTGCGAAAGAAGGACACGGAACTCTCAGTAATTGTACGAATGACTTAGAAATTCTGAACATTTCAGAAAATGAAAGGTAAAGTAATAAAAAAGATATGCCCTATTTAAGTAACCTTATCTCGCCAACGCAATCCACTGAGGATTTAATAACTTCGCACTATATTGAAAAGTAGTAGTGTACTCGTATAATACTGCTTGAATTAAACAACTAATTCTCCATTTAATACCAACTTTTTTTAACACAATACACACTCCCAATAATGAATAGCAAGAGCGTTATACAGGCAAGTTTTGACAAGTTATTATCGCATAAGGCAAAGGATCATGTAGAAAGAACGATACTTGTCATTGCAATATTTAGTTACCTTATTCACCTTTTCCTAATTCTGCTCAACGTTCAAGGGATTATAGAATTAGAACAAAAATTCTTCACAAATCCGATTGCGGCCATCTATACTCCGTTCTCGTTCATATTACTGTATGAGGTATATTTACTAATATATTTTTTACCAAAGTCAATTACCATATATATTGGTAAACAGTATGAAATCATCACGCTCATCGTCATTAGGAGAATTTTTAAAGATATTGCATATGTAGAACTGACCTCAGAGTGGTTCCACGATAAGAATGACCTACAGTTTACTTTTGATGTATTAACATCGTTGATACTTTTCTTTCTAATATTTTTATACTACAAAAACATCATAAAGAAGCCTAATGAAATGCTTGAAACATCTAATATCCAAGGAGACTTAGATATTAAGAGGTTTATACTTCTGAAGAAATCATTGGCTGTAATGCTCGTTCCAATATTGACTCTTCTGTCTATTTATACATTGGTAAACTGGGGCTCAGCAACTTTCAATAATTACGCGAACGGAATCATGGAATTCAAGAAGATTAACAATGTCTTTTTCGATGAATTCTTCACGATATTAATAATTATTGATGTCTTGTTACTGTTATTCTCCTTCTTTTACTCGGATGAGTTTCATAAAATTATTAGAAACTCAGGATTTGTAATATCTACAATACTAATCAAAGTCTCGTTTTTATCTGACGGAATAGTCAATAACCTACTTATCGTTAGTGCTGTTTTATTTGGGTACGTCCTCTTGATTGTTCATAATTTGTACGAGCAAAACTACTCGGAAAATAAAGCATCAAGTATAGGTAATTCGGAGAAAAGTCTTTGATATAGCCAGAGAACATTCTAGCATCAATGGTTTTATTCATTCGAATTCATACCAAATCACATCTAATAAACGCTTATAAACTAATCAATTCTATGGAAAAAGACCCTTACCTCATCGCTGCCATCAGAGAAGCAAAAAAGGGACTCCAAGAAGGGGGTATCCCGATTGGTTCCGTGATAGTTCATGATGGTAAAATCATCGGAGCGGGTCACAACAAACGAATTCAGGAAGGAAGTGTAGTACTTCACGGTGAAATGGATGCGTTGGAAAACGCGGGTCGACAGACAGCCTCAGTATATCGAAATTCCATTTTGTACACCACACTTTCTCCCTGCCCGATGTGCACAGGTGCAATTTTACTATACGGAATTCCAAAGGTCGTCATTGGAGAAAATCAAACATTTCTGGGCTCAGAAGAACTACTGAAGCAACACGGCGTTGAAGTCGATGTTATAAATGATGAAGAGTGTATCAAAATAATGCAGGATTTTATAAAAACCAATCCTGCTTTATGGAACGAAGATATTGGGGAGGACTGATAAATAGCCTAATGATCTTCAAGTTCATTTACGGTGAATTTACCACTCAGACTAAGAAATTTCACTAACATTAATTTTACTAATAAGTTAAAAAAGTAACAAATTCAGAAGGTCATTAAAAGGGAATTCAGTGTAAAAGTTTCAGGCTTCATAAAACCTAAAAGAAAATAACCATAAACAGCAAAGAGCAACTCTTGCTGGTCACTTATGCAATGCGGAAACGTTTGAGGGACGGTCAAAAATAATTCTGCTTCGATGAAGAAGCTCCGATTAGCTTTCTGAAATAACTGCGGGCTTCAAATTCCGCGACGGTGAACTAGCCACAATGAAAAAAACATTGAACTAATTATTATCAATGCGAGTTTGATATTAGTTACTGAGTTTAAAACAATTCAGTAGCATGAAAACTACCGAAAGACAAATGGGGCTGACCGGTTTTGACGGCGTGACGTTTTTGCGAGTATAAGCATGTAGGGTGTTGGTAGAAATTCCCTTTAAATAATCTTCCGAAACACAAATGGTAATACACAGTATGCCATGGCTGCCTAATTACGGAGTAATTAAGCAATAGTCACATCCCTCCGCTACTAACCTTTGCTGCGGCGGAATCAGGGGTGTCGACCCGCAAAGGCGTTCAAAGACGGGCTTCTGATCTTTGGATAGTACACGAGAAGATAAGGATTGGCCAAGGTATGTCAGACGGCTACCCAATCCCGAAAATCAAGACTGACTAAACATGTAGAAGGCTTGACAGGAGCCATGTTCGGACCAGGGTTCGAATCCCTGCAGCTCCACAAAATCCGATTGTTGAACAATTCAACAGTCGGATTTTTTTTGTTCCAAAACAGGATAGCCCTTTTTCATTGTGGCTTAACAAAAAGTCATTCTCAATAAAAGTTCTCAATTATTACCCGCTAGTTTTATCTACTCTCCTGACTTTTGACGGGATGAATACAGATTTACTTGGAAGTACAATCAATTGCGAACTCTCTGGAAGTAGAAAAATCTCAAAATCTGGTTTTTCTTAATTTTGAGTTTAGCATGATTCCAGAGAGTTATAAATTCCACCCAAAAAAGCTTTTGAGAGAAAAGGTATTGAGACCCATAATGTTGGAGGAAGCCAGCAAGTTTACTGATACAAAAACTGACTCTTTAAAGTCAGTTTTTTAGTTAAAAATTCTGGGTAGACTGCACAGCGTGTTTCTTTCTACATTTAGGATAATAGATTAGATTATACCGCAGGTCATCAGACGAGATGGAAGGAAACTCAATTAAGAAGTTTTGCAAGTATATAAAGTTAAACACAAAAACCAATCGCTCGAAAAAAGCAAGCTTTAGGTTCGAACGAACTATTTTGGTTCAAGTAGAACAAATAGGATTCCTTCAATCAGTATTATCAATTGATATGGTGTACTCCGACCTTGATTGGTTAGACATTGCCAAGGAAACCGCCGACAATGACATGATGAATAAATCAGAGGTAGGCTCTGCTAACACGTACCGATACTTATAAGATTATAACTCGGAAGCTAATTTCTCCAAACGAACGGTTACAGCATTTTTGTGTCCATACAGACCTTCGTTTTCCGCCATTACTTCTACGTGACTTCCTAAGTTGTTCAACCCTTCCGCAGTAATGCGTTGAAGAGTTATTTTTTTGACAAAGCTATCCAAAGATACGCCACTGTACATGCGGGCGTAACCATTTGTTGGTAAAGTATGGTTCGTTCCTGAAGCATAATCGCCGCATGATTCTGGCGTTAAATGCCCCAAAAATATTGACCCAGCGTTGGTAATTTTTTCTGCAATATCTTCTGCGTTATCGCACGATAATATTAGGTGTTCGGCAGCGTATTCATTCAGAAAATCGATGCAATTTTCAGTGGAACGAAATAAAATAAAAGTTGAATTATTAAGCGAAGTTTCAGCGATTTCTTTGCGAGGCAAAGCTTCCAGTTGTTCTGCTAATTCTACCCGAACTAACCCAATCAACTTCTCTGAAGTTGTTACCATAATAACCTGACTATCAACACCATGCTCAGCCTGAGATAATAGATCGGCAGCGACAAAAGCCGGATTAGCTGAATCATCTGCATAAATAGCAACTTCAGAAGGTCCGGCGGGCATATCAATGGGGATTCCCTCTTTCGAAACCAGCATTTTGGCAGCAGTCACGTACTGATTTCCAGGTCCGAAAATCTTATAACATTTCGGAACAGTATCTGTACCGTAAGCCATCGCAGCAATAGCGTGTGCCCCACCTACCCTAAATACTTTAGTTACGCCCACAAGTTTCGCAGCGTAAAAAATAGCCGGATGATCAGATGGAGAACACAAAACAACCTCTTTACAACCCGCAATCTGTGCCGGTACACCCAGCATTAAGACCGTTGAAAATAGAGGTGCAGAGCCTCCAGGAACGTAAATACCGACCTTTTCGATGGGTACTGATTTTCGCCAGCAAGTTACACCAGGCATAGTATCAACCTTTGATATCGTCTCTTTTTGACTTTCGTGGAAAATCGTTATATTCTTATACGCAACGTCGATAGCTGTCTTTAACTCATTAGAAATATGCATTTCCGCATTCTCAATGATTTTCATATCAACACCAAAACTCTCCACCGAACGGTTCTCAAATTTCTCGATGAAGCTCACTACAGCTTCGTTTCCATTATTTTTAATAGCGGAAAGAATCGGCGAGACTGTCGCTTCGATAGAATCGTTTGATTCTACGGGACGCTTAATTAAAGCATCCCAGTGAGCGACTGGTGGAAAACGAACAATATTCATCAATTTATCATTTTTTCGATTGGTACAACTAATATTCCCTGAGCACCCGCTTTGCGGATATTCTCAATGTTTTTCCAGAAGTCATCTTCCACCAAAACAGAATGGATGGAAGACCAACCTGACTCTGCTAAAGGTAAAACCGTCGGACTCTTCATGCCAGGAAGCATAGCTACTATTTGTTCAACCTTATCGTTTGGTGCATTCAAAAGAATATACTTTGAGTTTTTCGCTTTCTGAACCGAATCTACCCGAAACGTCAATTGATTGAGCAAATTCTGCTTCGTGTCACTCAATTTATTACTGGCAATTAAAACTGCCTCTGAGTTATAAATCTTCTCGACTTCCTTCAATCCATTACTTAGTAAAGTACTTCCAGTACTCACAATATCACAAATGGCTTCCGCCAAACCAATGGACGGGGCTATTTCAACCGAACCACTAATTTCATGAATATTAGCTTTGATATTATTATCAGCTAAAAACTTGCCGAGTATATTTGGATACGAAGTAGCAATCCGTTGGCCATCAAGTTGTTGGATTCCCGAGTAAGTAATTTCCCTCGGCACAGCTATAGAAAGACGGCACTTTGAAAAGCCGAGCTTTTTCACAATCGTCACCTTAGCTTTCTTTTCTTCCAGCACGTTCTCTCCTACTATGCCAATATCCGCAATACCGTCCTCGACATATCCCGGAATATCATCATCCCGTAGGAAGAGGAAATCCGCGTCAAAATTTGTGGCAGAGGCTTTGAGGCTTCCATAACCTGCTTTAAACTTTATTCCGCAAGCTTTAAACAATGAAAGCGAGTCATCGCTAAGCCTTCCCTTCTTTTGAATAGCTATTTTTAATTTTTCAGACATTTACATCATTTTTTGAAAGCTCAAAGGTATAAAACGCACGTAGCTAAAAAAACGAGCAGCCCATATTTATCATAGGATTCATATAAAATTGCGGAGAAATCATATACGATTAATGGATGTTTGTCGAAGTTTCACAACAATGCTTGTACATCCGATATTTGAAACGGAAATTGCACTACACATAATCCAAACTCAAATGAAAAAAATTGTTCTTATTTGTTTTGGGGCGATGGTGACTTTAGCAGCAAATGCCCAAGTCACTTTTCCCCAAAACGATGTAGCTGACGAGCGTAGCAGTAGCTACTTATTCACCAACGCAACCGTCCACGTTGACGGAAATACAGTCATCGAAAACGGCGAAGTCTATATCGTCAAAGACCGTATAAAAAAAGTAGGTCGGAATATTAGCGTACCCAATGGCGTAATAAGAGTTAATTTGAAAGGTAAGCATATTTACCCTTCGTTCGTTGATCCATACAGCAGTTACGGGATGCCCAAAGTGGAAAGACCCAAGCGGGGAAGCTACTACAATACTGTCCTTGAGTCTGATAAAAAAGGAGCATTCGCTTGGAACGCTGCCTTGAAACCAGAAAATAACGCCAAAGACCTATTTACCATTGATAAAAAGCAATCCGAAATGCTTCGCAAAGCTGGTTTCGGGGCGGTGATTACCAATGCTCAGGACGGAATTGTTAGAGGAACCTCCGCACTTGTTTCACTTGCCGACGAGTTAGAAAATAACAGCCTGATAAAATCAACTGTCGCGGCAAACTACTCATTAAATAAAGGCAGTTCACCTCAGTCCTACCCCATCTCCATGATGGGGGCCGTTGCTCTCTTACGCCAGACATTCTACGATGCTGACTGGTACAAAAAAGGCGGAATGAAAAAAGAACGCAATAACTCATTAGAGGCCTTCAATGCTGCGTTGAGTCTACCGCAAGTTTTTGAAACAACCGACGTACTCGCGATTTTACGTGCCGATAATATAGGTGATGAGTTCAGCAAGCAATTTATTTTTGTTGGAAACGGCGACGAGTACCAACGTTTACCAGAAGTAAAAAGAACGAACGGAAAACTAATCCTTCCGTTGAATTTCCCAGAACTTAAAGATGTAGAAGATCCATACGAGGCTCAATTAGTTTCGTTGCGGGAACTTAAGCACTGGGAAATGGCTCCCGCCAATTACGTGAAGGTCTACAACGAAGGAATTCAATTCGCAATCACCGCCGATAAATTAAAGAAAC
>Ga0136554_1000643_pt1 | contig 13092 bp, 16 predicted proteins | sample AntRauTorckE5431_FD_104637 | JGI IMG/M metagenome (GOLD analysis project Ga0136554, IMG submission 104637) | Saline lake microbial communities from Rauer Islands, Antarctica - Metagenome Torckler E5 #431 | ecosystem: Environmental > Aquatic > Non-marine Saline and Alkaline > Saline | place...
AAGTCCTCCGCAGCCCCGCGCTCGCACAGCCACGATACAACCTCCACGCTGCCCTGTCGCGCTGCTCGTAGCAGTGGAGTCCAGCCGTCGAAGTCTGCTCGAGTAATGTCCTCGGCCCCACCGTGGGTGAACACGTAAGCCAATAGCGTTAAGTCGCCCACCATACAGGCGAAAGCTAGAGGCGTTACTTCACTAAACCTACGCACACAAATACCAAATCAACAAGTCATATTTGAATGGGGCTTGAGGCATACAATGAGAATATACTTTATATGAAAGTAGTGCGATACTCTTGACTCACCTATAGAAGCTTGTCTTATGGAGGTCGTTGAGATCGAACCCTTTGCGCTCAAGCAAGAGAGCCATTTTCTTCTCTTCCTTTAAAGCTCGCTTGGAGTCTAGTTACCAGAAAATCGTACGTTTCGCAAGGAAATCATTGCGAAGCGTTACTAGAAAATGGAAAGGATGCCCTCAAACTTTAAAAATAATACATGAGTAACAAAACCAAGGTTGTGCCCTGACCTTCTCGATACTTTTTCGTCAGTTTCCTCACTTCTACTGCTGAACGCCTCCTTTCTTTACGTTCAAGGCTAGCTTCGGATGATGCTTTATTTCCCATTGCGTTTTCTCGCAACAGCGACAAAATTACTTGAATGGAAGCGTAATAGTCACGTATGTGTAACTACCGTGGAACGCGGAATAGAGACATCGTTACCCGTGAGCTGACGAACACACTCAATGAAATGGAATGAGAAATGCGCATCAAATCGGAGCATTCTGACAAAGGCACTTACAACGACTAGAGAACTACTACTTGGATTCTTCATAAAGATAGAACCAAGTAGTCTTTAGTTTTTAATATCGGGCAAAACGCCCGAGTGTACATTACACGGTTTGGGTTGTACAGACAGCTTTGTTTGTATTGATAAGACAGCACAGAAGCACAGATAGCTGCCGGTGAAAAGTTGTTGGAAATTCACCTCTGAGAAAAAAAGATACGAAGCTACGAAGTCAGTTCTTTACCGAATACAGACACTGTAGACTAGACGACTGTTGCGCCGCAACGGCACAGGTGCCACAAGCAACAAGAAGGGCCCTGAGAGCGCCCCAAGATCAAGAGTTTGATGTTGCTCTCGTTGCTAAGGTAGCCAGTACATTGCTTCTTACACCAGTTCACTAATTTGTCAGCTACCCTAGCCAGTTTCTGTCTCCATGAGCACTAATACCTAGCCCCCTAACCAGTTTCAAGTCATGTCTCTGGATGAGTTTAGTTCGCTCACGAACTAATACAAGTAACGGTACAGAGTACCTAGGCTTGTTAGTAGCATTCATTTATCAAGGCTAGCTAGAGAGCTTGGAAGCAAATGTTCAGCAGAAAGAAAAAGAAGAAAGAAGAAGCTGAGGAAGAAGAAGAGTCTGGAAGCGAGGGCAGCAATCAAGAGGAGGGTGCCGAGGAAGAGGATAATGCCGACGAGAAAAGCGCAGACGCCGCGAGCGAGAGCCCTGAAGATGGCGACGGCGGGGCGCCACAAGACGAGGAAGCGAGTGTGGGCAGTGTTAGCACAGCAGCTGCCAACGACGATGCCAACTCAGATGCAGCTGCTGAGCCACCAGACGACGATGGCGACGTAGTGCCCGAGGATCCTGCCGACGCTGCCTCAGCTGTGGGCGACGAGGTGAATGAAAACAACAAAGATGAGGTGGATGCCGCCTCTGCAGCAGAGTCATCTATCGCTGGGGACGCTGAAGATGCAGCTTCCACCACAGAGGCTGCTGCAGCTGAAGACAAAGATAAGCCTGAAGGTGAAAACGAAGATGACCTTTCAGAAGAAGCGAAAGCAGCTGCAGCCGAAGCAGCAGCGCAAGCAGCCATAGAAAAGGAAAAGAAGGACGCGGAAAAGGCCAGAAAAGCAGCCAAAGTTGCGAAGAAAGCGGCCAAACAAGAAGCTTTAGAGAATGCGGGCGCTGCCGCATCGGCTGCAGAAGAAGAGGCAGAGAGACAGGCAGCGGAAGATGAGGTAGCGCTCCATGCCGAAGAGCACGCGAGCATGCACCCAGCGCAGACTTTGCGGTCATTGGCAGTGCATTTCGTCGACCCAAGCGGCTTTAAGGTATATGAATCTAGGAGAGAGTGTAAAAGATTCAGAGCAGGAGGTGAACTGTAATCATGGAAATATTTCTATCTCGATATTCATTTTGTCCGTTTTCTATAGGTTTCTCTGGAGATGGTGCTCTTGTGGCCATGCACATGTGAAGCTGTTAAGAGCAAAGCAGCAGCTGCGGTCAATCTCAGTCCCGACAGCATTACCCTGGTGCCCTATCTCTCAATGAAATTGAATGACTGGCTTTCGTCACTGTGTGATCATATTCGTAGTTCTCAAAATCACACCTGTTCAGATTATTGTCCTATCAACTCTTCGTGCTATCGTGCTTGGCTTCATCCACTCAGGTCTTGCACTCCAAGAAACTGCCTGACGAAGGAGAATATCCCGAAGAAGGATTAAGGCCAGTTCCTGCTTTGCCTCCTGTTGCTGGCGCCACCAGTCATCGCTTTTCCGCTGCAGCTCTAGCTCAAGAGCAAGCAGAGGCGGCTGAAGCACGCGAGCGCGAAGTGAGTTCAACCAATTAGGCATACCCAACGCGATCTCTTCTCAATTTTCATTGCTCGGACCTCTTTTGCATGCTTCCAGCATCTTTGTCTTCCTTTGTGATGTATTCATATGCCCAGTGTTTGTTCTGAAAGCTTTCAAATACACCTTTAAAAAAATAAAAATGAAGTCCTCTTTGATTTTCAATTCTGACGTGTGCACCAACCACCTCTAGGTGGATCCTCCATATACTAGGGTTCTATGGATTGTGGTGCCCGAAGCGTTGCCCGGCAGCCCCATGCTCGATGATCAGAGCAGCGTGAACCCAGACGAAGCCAACTTCGCGCTCGCGGCCATGAGTGACGAGTACGGCGACAACGAGAGCATGAGCGGGGGTGACGAGGATGGCGACAACGGCACGTCTGAAGCTGCCGCCGCGTCCGACGCGAGAGCGCATTGGTCGAGGAACCCTTCGATGATGCCCAACCAGAGCAACCACCAGTCGTTCAACCATGGCCGTGGGTCCGAGTCCGACGACAGCAAGGTTGGGCTAAATAATAGCGAGGGAGTGGTTCACGTGGTTCACTATATACTATGGGAATACTTGTGAGCGTAAGTACACTTTCGTTGCATGGACGTTGCAATCGATCACAACGTGCAATGTTTACTCTCATACCGTATGACTTTCTTGATCTATTCTACCCGTTCCTGCCACTCAGCTTTCTCTGCGGTACCGCAAGAAGCACTTCGACTTAGCGCGCGAACTTCGGTCGGTCGACGCTGGAGACTACCTGCCTCAGGTAAGTGTCTGTATGTGTGTGTGCATGGGAATACATGAACTAGCAGGTGATGAAATGATGAGCTCTCTCGCGTGCCCCTGCGTGCCAGCTCTTGTACATAATTCATCTGGAACACCGTACTGGTCGGTAAATGATTTACAACACTTCACATTTTTCATTTTTTTACAGCTGATGTCACTGGGATGCGATGAATTCAGTTCATTTTCGACCATCACCCTCACCGAACTCAGGTCTGTTAGATTATTGTATCATCAAATCTCTTTTGAGCTATTTACAATTCAACGCTTTGCATGTTGAATGAGCGGTATTACTATTCGGTTGTCCTATGTTTGTTTTGCAGTTGACAACTATTTGACTAGGTTATATCTGAATCAATAAATATCTTCCGCAACCTTCTGCATCTGCTCTAATGTAACAGCGCCCCCGGCTTTGGGATTCCGCGGCCTGCTCAGCGCCGAATTGCGTCGTTGGCCGCGGTTTACATGGTGCGGAAAAAAAAGGGGGGAGAGGGAGACAGTCTGTGTGGTGAACATATGAGTAAAAAAGTGGCACACTGTTCAGCTTAGTCTATGTGTTGACCTTACGCACAGTCAGTAAGCAGTTTGAACGAAAGCCTTTGATGTACACCTGCAGATATTTACACTTTCTTTCTCTTTCTTTCTCTATGCATGTGTGCCTGTTCCCATTGCAATCACCAACCTGTACGTACCCTTTCCAGCGCCAAATGAACGAGGAGGATGCGGTCAAAGCAGCGGCTCGACTGCAAGCACGCGCTGCGAAGGCATCCAAAAAGAAAGCCGCCAAGGAGGCCGAGGAAGAGGACGCTGATGCAGGGTGCTGTATTTGTGATTGTTTTGTACTATTATCATTTGCAATGGCTGTGCTAGTACCTGTATTTGAGTGCAACGGAAGGAGGAGTGCGTTCGTTGTACAACTTTCGTTCAGTTCTTGATTTTTCTGACGCGCGAGTACTGCCTTTTTCCTAAAGTCTCAACACCTGGTCACGATTTCACCAAAAAAATCTTCAAGCGTGCTTCTTTTTATCGGTACATACCAGGTGGCACGATCCGGCAGATGAAATGGCAGCTCAGTTAGCTTTATTCAACAGCGACGAAGAGCTCTCAGTAGGCTCCGCATCGCAAGTAGCAGTCCAGAAACCAATGCCAGTCAAGAAATCGCCGGAAGGAAAATGGACGGTGGATGGAGTGTATTTCTTCGCGACCTACAAGGAACTGCAACAAGCGTGGAAAGATGCTGACGTGGTACGAGATGAGAGATTGATTTAAAATGCATGCACGAGTGGCAGTTGAATGAATTGAATTTGGGGAAAAGAATACATTTTCCTCTAGCTTACTTCCATCCTCTTGGTATAGTTGTGAAACAAAAATGTACTGATTTCTACCCCAATATCATGTATATTTTTGTTTCTCTAAGGTGCACCGTGCCGACTTACCCACGGCGGAAGAGCTCGATTATCGCGCTGAACTAGCGGCGTTTGCGGCGACAGCTCCTCCAGGGGCACCTGGCATTGGTGCGGCTGCTGCAGGTACTCTATCAGCAGGAATAGTTTCTTTCTGTCACTCTCTCTCTACCCCTTTTGTTGTAAGCATTTCATTCTACTAGCCGTCTATATTTCTGTCTTTTCTTTTCTGTGTACTTTTTGGGTTCAAGTGAGTCTATTCCTTGTTGCTTCCCTTCCATCCTTTTGTTCATGTAATTTTATGTTTTTCGTCCGACTTGAAATGTTGTTGTCACAGGCGGTGATTTAAGTGAGGATGCCTTAAACGAGTTAGATGATTTGGAGAGGGACCAGCAGTCAAACGAAGAAGGCAAAGAGGATGCGTCTTCCTTTGCTGCCCGTATGGCTGGCGCTTCTCTGCCAGACCCTGCTGTAAGAAAAAACGAGAAGAAACAAGGCTTGTTGAATGTGTGGACGGGGGCATGCGTGGGCGCCTATACCGCGAACTATTGAAGTTTTCCTTCTTTTTGTTAACTTTTATCCTCAACTCAAGCGCCCAATACACTATCAGAACGCCTCTCTTATGTTCCCCTTCCATCATATGCGTCAATTCACGATCCCCAGGTGCTGGACTCTTACATGAAGCGGTTGATGAGGCCACCCACCCCCCCACCGCCACCGCCACCTCAGCTGCGGCCCCACGGGGTGCGCACCACCAAACTGTGCCACAAAATCCGGAGGCGCACCGCGCGCGACGAAGAATACCAAATCCCCCTGTACACCGACGCCCAGATCCGGGTACAGCTTTTTGTAAATTGACATCCATGTTTGTGCGGGCTCTTCGTCGTTCATTATCTTTGCACTATCTTTAGTCTTTTGTAATCCTTCCTGCGTACTCTTTGGATATTGTTATTTCGTGATAGTTTGGCACTTTTCTTTTGAATCTTGCCCTCTTCATCATGAACGCCTTCTTTGCTGGCGCAGGTGCGTTGCGCGTGTTGTGCCAAACACGGCAATCGCTGCAAGTTTTGGCGCGAGCGGAAAGGCCGAGATTTGAGCCGAGCTGTGGCCAATTTCTTGGACGATGCCCTCACGGCAGCTGCGCAGGTTAGGTTGTGTTCGCGGGCGTGCGTTTGAGGGGTTCTTATTGAATGAATGGCGTTCAAAAATGATTTATGTAGCCTCTTGTTTCATGACGTAGGTATCCTTCGGTCAAGAAGTACTCCACATTTTCCATCTCCTTATTTTGCATGTGGCATATTTCTATTCTATTCTTTAGGCGCGCCACGGCCACGTCAGTACGGACGCACAAGCAGACGCTGCTCGCCGAGCGCTACATTTCTTCAAAGTGAGGGCTTTTTCTTTTTCTCTTTTTTTCGTTCAAACCCTTTGCTTTATATTTTTCACCTTATCTTCGTCACCATCGGACCCCACCGCACACAACTCTGCACCACTTTTTTTCAACAGGTGCAATTTGACTCCGCCCAGGAAGAAGACGAAGAAATAGCCGCTATATTAGTGGCAGCCAACCCGTCAGCCCAACCGCTGGGATTCCAGCAGAGCGCTTACGTGGACGCGGTGATTCAGCACGCTAAACGCCAGTTCCATGATGACAACCCCATTCTCAAAATCCCCGCCATCAACAAGCACGCCGAGGACACCTGAGTGCTAAAGAGCGAGTGCTGCATGGGGATGGGGGGTAGCAGCTTTATCTCAAATATGAAATGCGTTCTTTGGTCTTTAGCGTTCAAAGTGAAGGCGCATGAAAATAGAAACGGGGTGATGGGAAACAGAAATGGCCTGCTGGCCTGTGGCCTGGCTTAGGTGTTATCCAGTTATCGCCTATATATATATATACCCTTTAGAGGTTATCGCGGTCGCGCCGGGCTGCTCTGTATCGTAACTGGTTTGAATTTCCATTGCGGATTGGCGCTAGCCCCTATCCCTATTGATGGAAAGTAATAAAAACAAAAATTGCCGCGCTCAAGTCCTTTTAATGGGCATAAAACCAGATATCAATGGGCTTTCAGCTCGCCAACTCCCTTCTCCGGCCATAATTCTCGGAGTGCTTTCTGGACCCCCGGAAGTAACAACAGAGGTCCCAGAGGGGCCTCAATATTCTTGCGTCGCCTACCTATCGATCCAATCGTGGAGTTTCTAGGATGGCCATTCAGTCGTTCTAGTTCATTCGGGGCTGCTGCTGATGGTTGTGGCGTGGGCGCTGCAGGCTCAAACGGCACATGTGCACGGCAATCACCCATACTGAACACGTCAACCGCTGTTTTCCAACCAGGTATCAACATTGCTGCGCCTGCAGTGGCACTCTTTAAACCACTGCTAGTTAGGCCTTTGACGCCATTACTCCCTCCTGAAGTACCACGTCTGCTAACACCATCCTCAGCTGCAGTGAGACCGAGAGGGCCCGCACCAAAGCCAAATCCTTTTGCCATCAATATTCGCTGCCGTGAGCCATCCTCAATGCTCTCTTCGGCTACTGAACCCTTATCTGTGAGCATTTCTCGACTGGCTTCTGCTGTAACAAGCAAATCATGGGTACTTCGACTTTCAGGCTTTCTATCTAGAAAGGCTTCAGCAGCAGGAGCAGCAAAACTTCGTGATTGCTTCAACAACTGACCTTGCGTGCGCGTAAACCATGCTGTGCGCGTGGCTGAGTCCAAAAGAACAGGTCGAGCTGCCGAGAAATCCTGCGATAGCAGCAACACATAACAAAAGAAGTCACCCCTGCTTTTGTACTCGAACCGTGAGGGGTTCGACGAAAAAAACAGACAATACAGTCTCCTGCGCAGTGCACGACCAGAAGAAATGATCAAAAGAAAAACAGAAAAAACGCATTAGTTTCGCCATCTATGATTCTCTAGCGCCAATCCTATCACCTTGGCTGCTAAACATTGACCCCATGGATTTTCGCTCCCCACTGCCTCATGCTTTCTGCTCCATGCCTCATCAAATAAACTGGAACTACTTGGATTCGTTCTAGACTCATGTTGTTGTTCCTTTTCGACTGGGCAATCACGAATATCGGCATCAGCAGAAGATTTAACACGATCAATCAAGGCCACAGTTGATGGCACACAATCTCCAGCGAGGCGCTTGACAAAGGAATACACTTCGCAATCAGCTAAAGTGCTCGCGTAGGGCAAGCGGTGCATCCAGGCAAGCATGACCTACCAAATGTCAAAAAGAGGCGTGTGATTAAGTATTTTGAAGTAAGTACAATACAACAAGAAAAGAAACAAAACAAAACATAACAAGATGCTGTGCACTTTTTTCACCATAGCGCCATCGTGAGTAACGCCCCATTCGTCGCATGTGCGTCTCACAGCTACGCCAGAGGACAGCGCGGGTTTTAGGCGTTTCAAACTTGCTCGTGACGCAATCAGCGGCTGCAAGTTGCCAGGGAAATAGGCCTAACAATCGAAGAGGGAGTTGATGCGTCATCAAGGCTCATGTCTACGATCACATATTGCGTCATAATTTCAGGATGAATCTTTTTCTTTGTTTTCACTGGTGTTCACGTAGGCGCACACATCTGCACATATTTATATTGTTACCTGGTGTGGTCCCATGCACTTCTCCACGGCACGAATGGTTGTGTTGAGGCAAGCCACGCATGCGGTGGTATCAGCAGGAGATCGGCAAGGTTTCCATGCAGCACGGGCTTCTGCTGCTACGAGGTCAGCTTTGGTGGGTGGCTTCAGTTCCATGCCCATTACACTTGCATTGTTATCTATAATGGTAAATATATTCCCTATGCTACTCATACTATTCCCTTCACTACTGCTGGCGGAAGTAGACAAGTTTGGACCTCGGCGCCTGCGATAGCGTGGTTTTCGTAAAGGAGGGGGTTCAGTGCACACTTCATGAGGTACCCCCGCGCGCACGTTGTAGTGCTGGCCCAGACTCAAAGCTGAGGCGCAGCGGGGTATTTCGCGCCAGCAAGCACGCAGGACCGCGCGGTTGGCTTTGGGATTGGGTGCACCGCGAAATTTGGCGCTTGCTTTGTCCGCACCCAGCACAAACGGTAGGCTTGGGTCGAAAGCAGCCAAAAAGCGCTTCGCGAAGGAGAATATAGCATTGGATCAAAGGGAGAAAAGAAGAAGTAATAAGACTAGGCACATGTGATGGAAAATCTGAGTGAGTTAAACAAGATCAATTAAAGTGTTATCCAGCGGGAGTCACGATATGTGTGTTACCTGAAGCACCAGCGGGCGCACGAAGAGGTCGTCGTCCGAGTAAAGCAACCAATCCACGCCCGAGCTCAAAAGATCCCGCGCAAAGAAGTCTCTGTATTACGTATTATAAACCACGAAGAAAAATGGATGTATCTGAAGTCCTAGTTTCACCAATTTGCAGTCTCACGATTGCTTGTACTGCTTAGTATACGCCACCTGGATGCATGAATTGGCGTATATGATGCGGTGTTGTATCGTGCTTTCATATCACACCTGAACGCTTGGTCAGCTTTGCAGCACGGGCCGGTGACACCAAACCACACTGGGGCACAACCCGTGAGTAGAACGCGGCTCTGAGCGCCCCACACAGAACAATGCAATGCCGTCGGCACCGGCCCACCGAAGCTTTGGCCTCCACCACCGCTGGTGCTTTCACTATCTTCATTAAGGCTATCGCCAAAGCCACGCGCTTGCCCCAGAGACCTGCAACGGTGACTCGCCTGGAAGTCTTTGAGAGCTGATGGCGACAAATCGCTGTCCGCAACTAGAGTAAAATGTTTAACCTGTAGTATGAGGTTTATATAACACGTTAGCAGCACCTTCAAAGATGGCCCGGAATGTTTTGCAAATCGTATTCTATTCCTAGAACCGCTTCGATCGTTTAAATCCAATAGACTTCAAGAAGAGGGCCATTACATGTCCAGATAGATTACCTGTTTCGACCATGTCGCAATAAGCGCACCGCGCGTTTTGATATAGCTTGCGTTATACTCGTTGGCTGCCGCAAATGTGGTTGCCATGTATATTGCGATATTTGAGACAAGAACGCTCTCTGCTTTCTTGTCAGCATCAGCCCCGCTAGGAAATTGCGCGTATGGTGTCAATGATAGGCTGGCAAGAGCGACGACTACCGCTATCCGCATATGATATCTCAATTCATTTTTAATTGCCGAGGCAGAAGTGTGCTATAAAAGTTAACAATGATGAGTCGACTAGCGTCATACTCGCATTCTTATCATTATGAAACATAGCAATATATGCGACATTCTTTAACCTAGTTGACGTCTAGTTACCAGCTTGAATAAGCTTCTAGGCTAGCGGAGCTACAAGCCCGTCGAGTAGCGCATGATTAGTACTCCTGTAGTCGTCTCCTGGTCTCATCAATTTTGTCATCGAGACGGATACGGGCATACGGATGTACCCTGTAAAAATACGTCAGTTCTTTTGTTTATATACTAGTACGTTGACAAAATACGCCATATAACTATAAAATGTACTTTGCGTACCCCCGGCGGTGTATAAGCAGCAGGAAGTTTTGTCAACATGAACATCGATTTATTTCTAAGTGAAGCAACGCACGAGTTCTAAACGAAATCGCTTCCAAGAACAATTTGTGCCTTCAAAGACTGCTGGGGATGCGCAGTCTTGTCATTTTAGCGCCTCAAGAATTGGCCCGTTTTGATTCAATTGCGGTCACTATAGAGAAGGAAACTAAATCTAGGCGCCCAGAGCACCAGCTTCCCGAAGCATGCCCTCGAGCTTTCCGCTTTCCTTCACTTGGTTGATTCCACCCATTGGACCATCGTTGCACCCACCAACAAATTTACCGTTGATCCAAATCGCGGGCACCGAAGTACGGCCTAGATTTACGAACGCACGTTACGCGCACATTATTTGAGTTGTAAGCAGAGGAAAAATCATATGTTAGCACTTGTTACCTGTGAGCTTTCCCAGCTCAGACCGCAGTCCTGGACCGTCCTCCAGAACATCAAGCTCGAGCACCTTTGATAGAAATATGATTGTAAGAATGTCAACATCAGTGTCTCAGCAAATTGGGCAAACAGAGGGCTTACCGTATAACGGCACCCGAGCTCGTCAAGGACCGCCTTGGCCTTGACACAGAAAGGTCATTTGGTGAAACTGAGCATCAGCACGGGTTCGTTCTGAATCAGTGACTCTAGCTTCGCCTTGGTCGCTGCCTCGTCATAGTTGCCTGCAAGCATTGATACAAGTTTCTTTTTGCCTTCAGCGAGTGGTGATGCGTTTACAAAGTTTCCGACCAGATTTGCGATTGAAGCTGGCACGGACTGCGTAGGGTCTTCCTGGTTGCTCGCCTGATCAGAAGAGACTCGTGGTTAGTTCTAGCTAGCACGCAGGTCAAGCGGTGTCAAAGCAGGCGCTCGTGTTGAGATTCTATGCGACCTTCGCTGAGACCCAGCGACGAGTAGGTGCAGCAGACGGGACGTGAAACGAGTCCGTGCCAGCGGCTAAGGCCACGCAGACAGCGAAAAGAAGGCGCATTTTCTGTGTTCTGCAACGACAATGCGACAATACGTACGTGTTGTTTTTGCAAACATACGGGTGTAGCCGTCTGTCTCATCAGCTCATCAGACGACTCATCGTCGCATCATCTAGTCGGGGTCTGCTCGTCTGCCCGTCCGCCCGCACGCAATCGCTTCGTCAATAAGATCGTAGTATCCTTGATTTCATCATTGATACTGGCTTTTCGTTTTCTACTCCGTGAAAGACGCATAGATAACAACTCATCAAGCAGGACACCGGCACAATAGCACCCGATTGCAGCGGCAGTGTCTACAGTTTGAGCTCTAACAACTTCGCACCGATGATTTCGCGTGCGAGCTATGCCTTGATCACAGCGTTGATCATGAGACGTGCTACTTCTTTTATGCTTAATCAACCGGCTGCGCGAGTTTCCATGATGCACAAGGCTCCAGCTGGTATCCTGTGGAGATGCAAGCATTCATTGCGAGCTACGCCCAAGGAGACGCAAAGCGAAGCTATCGCTAGAAGGGGGGAGCGCAAAGGCTTCTACGTTCGCCCTTCGGCAGCTATTGAAAAAGGCGGAGGGTTCTTTATTCCTGGTTTCGAGGGCTGGAAGCTTCGTGGGCTCATAGCCAGCGTGCTGGTTTTTTTACTGTTCTCGAACCGCGCTGGGGGTTACGACCCAACTCCGAACCAGTTGGTTAGCGAGGCTATTGCCTCAACCGCAGTCCTAGCATTGATCGTGCAAACTGCCAATCAGTACCTTGGATTTGGAGACGCGGTGGCGAAGGCGTCAGAACAAGCGGGCGACTTAACGCGCAGCACTTATTTGCGCCCTGAAGCGGACGAGTTCACGGCTACATGGGCTGCAAAAGCTCTCGTGTATACTTCTGACGCCTCAGTGGTGATTCTCTTTCGCGACGGCCAAGTCGAAACTCTTGCAGGCGCGTTTGAGCGTGGGCATCCATTAGTGAAACAAGCAGATGAGGGCGCGATTTTGCCCCTTGAAGACTACGAGCCTTTTCTCGAGCAAGAGCGCACCGATTTTGACAAGAAGTCTCCACAAGCAGCCCTCCTCGTGGACTATGTGCCTGCGTCCTGCACTGCCTTTTGCAGCCACGTGGTTGGTCCTGGTTGCTTCTGGGTACTGGGGTCGACTGATGTGGCATCATTGAGATCGGAAGGACAACAGAAATGGCTCGAAAACATAAGCAAATTTTCAGCTCTTGGGCCCGCCTAAAAGCTTCAAAGGCGTCTGTGTGTATGCACACCTAAGAAGATGAACGTTTGATTTGCCTTCATCACCGCCCATTTAGAAATAGCCAGCGGCCTTAGCAGTTTGTTGGTCCATAGCTCTCCATTCCCCAGGACTTCGGTAAGTAGTTGTTAGCTTGTAGATTTCAGACGGCAGAGTCCGAACAGCGAACAGCAATAAACCATTCTAAATATTTTCAATAGGAATAGATATCACTGGGTGCACGTGAGAGCAGGGTTCAGAAATAATCGCGTAGCTATGTGAACTAAATTTCGCTATGATTGATCGGGCTTTTGCTTTAGTAGGATGGTCCGTTTTCGTTTTCATTTCGTTATCGCTAACTCGGATGGACTCGAGATGAAACCAGGAACTAAGTCAAGAAGTATCCAACAGGGGGAGCTTTCAATCGATTCCAAAGCCAAGTGAATTGGAATTTTAAAAATAGCGAAGACTTTTATAATCCGGCCGTTAGCAGACTAAGGTGTTAGCCAAAGCATTCGCGCTTGCGGCCGCG
>Ga0136554_1000648_pt1 | contig 13030 bp, 9 predicted proteins | sample AntRauTorckE5431_FD_104637 | JGI IMG/M metagenome (GOLD analysis project Ga0136554, IMG submission 104637) | Saline lake microbial communities from Rauer Islands, Antarctica - Metagenome Torckler E5 #431 | ecosystem: Environmental > Aquatic > Non-marine Saline and Alkaline > Saline | place...
GCCTGCGAAGCCTGCGAAGCCTGCGAAGCCTGCGTAAGAGGCCTCTATTCCCTGCGAATGAAGCGTGCAAGCTTGAAACTGACGCACGCGAATGAAGCCTTCGAAGTCTGTGAAGCATGCGTAGCTCGTAGCCTGCGTAGCCTGCGTACCTTACAAAGTATGCGAAGCCTGCGGATTTCGGCAGGAATTCGGCTAGCACGGTTGCAGGTACCCCAACAACTACAAAGCCCGGTTGTGCTAGCTAAAGCTATCTCCGAATTTTCGGATCAGCAAGTAACAACATTCACTGCCACTGCTATTTCCCAAGTCCTCATGCTGCACCTGCTGCTGCTGCTGCACCTGCTGCTGCTGCTGCTGCTGCCTCAAGCGTGCGCTCATTGGCGGAAGAAGCAGAACACTGACGTGCGAATCTCCATCCTCGTCGTCTTCGTCTACAGCCTCGTCTCCCTCGTCTTTGCTGTTTTCATTTGAATTTATCTTGACGCTTCACGCTGCCGAATTGGACGGATGCGAGGATTATCTGTAACGCCTCTCCTAGCTACTTCTTGGCTCTAGCTCAGTGGGGCGGCGCAGCGTTCGGAGCGTTTTAGCGGAATAATTATCGGTTTAGCTCCATGACGAAAAGTGCTAGGCCATAAGCGTGCTAGCTTCCTGCTGTTTGTATCGGAGAAAGGGGGGTGGGCCAGTGTTGTTATATCAGGCTGATATCTCAGGTCTGATACCTGATATCAGGTCCGTTGGACCTGAGATTTGAGTATCAGGCCCCTCTAATATTTGTATAGAAAAATATGAGCAATCAGAGTGTGAAAGAGTGTGCAACAAGAAGCTAAGATTACACGACATGGTGTTCACATTCACAAACGTGCACGCGCCTGCGTGCTAATGAGCTTGGACTCTCACATGACTTCGCACATTTGAGTGATAATTTCCTTCAATTGAATACCATAGGAGAGGCGCGCCCGTCAAGACGGTCTCGCTAGCGAGCGTGACCAACTCGACGATGCTTCAGCCGGGTCACGTATGAGGCTCGGCTCTCCTAATGATGTTCCACTCAATGATTGAAACGTCAAGAGGTCGAGGCAATTAAAAGATTAAAAGCATGCTTGAATCATAAGGATTAGAGTTTGCGAAGAAGGGAGTAGGCGCTGGGCGAGGCCACCGGAGGAATCATTTGTTGTGAGAATGCACACTGTTGCGCGCTGCTCATCACGATTTTTCCCGTCGTGCTGACCCTAAGGGACGGATTTTCTAGACCTGATATTTACCTGAGATAAATCTGATATCAGGTCTGAGATCTGATATCAGGTCTGTCAAACCTGATAACCTGATACCTGACAGAACACCACTGGGGTGGGCTTCTTCATAATGGAGGTTTTATTATTTCCCTTCTTTCCCACGGACCATTCCTAAGCATTAGCTGTTGTGCGCCATTTCGATTTGTCTTAGTTCGATTTCGATTCCAAAGAACTGAGACATCCCTAGACAATCCATTCACTTGAAACTTACAAAGGTGCATGGCATCACCAATTTTGGCCCCTGAATTCTCAGAATTTTGGCGCAGCCACCCCGCTAGAAACCTAGTCTAGAGGAGATAACTGATAACTCTATTACAGTACTACAGTCTGTCTGTAGTAGCAGTATAAATAAGCCTCTAGTATTAGCTGATAGCGCCGAAACGCTCTTAGCTTGGTCATAGTATGTGTATGGTTCTATAGCGTTATTCCTACACGTAATCTCCAACTAGACCATGCCCCGCATCATCCTGTTTCTTTTCATTGGCCTGGTTTCATCTGTGTCTGGGCTCGCTACTTTACCTCATCCTACACTCAAACCGTATCGAACACTGCGGCTGGTTCCGCAAAGCGACGACGAAACTAGCTCTTTACATGCTGCACACATGTGCAATTGGCTGTCTCCTGAAGATGCCGCCTGGATGGTGACGGAAGCTGAAAGCTTCTCGGCAAAACGTGGCGGGTGGTCAACCGACAGGCATGGGCAATTTCCAACCACTGACTTCGCAGTGGAGGCATGCCCTACTCTCAATCGTCATTTGCAGCCGAGACTGCAAGAGCAGGTGCTACCACTCTTGGCTGAGCTCTACGGGCTAAAGGCACACGACCTAGACATCGACGACTTATTTTTCGTCAAGTATGAAGCTGGAAAGCAAGCTAGGTGAGTTCACGCCTACGCGCGAAAAGAGTGAAGGGAACGATTCGGTTGTGAATATCCTATTAGATCTCACTGCGATACCCGGTTGTAATTTCTATTCTTTCTATCTCTATCTCTAGCCTAGGTGCCCATTACGACGACACCTTGTTGTCATTCAGTGCGCTGTTAGCTGACCCGAGCTCGTTCGACGGTGGCGGCACGCACTTTCCCACTAGTCTGTGGGTAGAAGAAGAAGTAGACACTGGCAATGGCAACGCTATTGCTGTAGCAGATAGCAAATCAAGAAGAAGAGCGAAGAAGTCGACAACGAGGACGCTGCAGCCGCAGTCGATCGGGGATTTAGTAGTGCACTGCGGCCGGCTCACGCATAGCGGTTTGGCAGTGACCTCAGGGCTCCGGTACCTCCTCGTGGGGTTCGTTCGCGTGTACGGTTCGCGGGTCGACCACGGCGCCTACGACGAATTCCTGAAAGGCAAAGGCCGGCTAGCCCACACGAAGCATCTCGCGTCGCACCGCAAATTAGCGGAGACGATGAATGGCGTGGCAGCGCGTGGGGCACCCGCCTACCAGGCAGCAGCACAGGCGCAGCTGGAGTACGAGTATGCAGCGCGCGCGCTCACAGGCGCAGACAGCGAGGACGATGGCATAGAGCGCCCGCCTGAATTCACTATATTATAAGTTCAACAAGCATAGCCAATAGCCAATTCAAACATATACCTCGGCCCGTGGTGTGAATAATTGATTCACATCCCGGGCCCTGAAAAATAAGCAAGCAGGGAGGTACTCGTACTCGGGCATATGGCATAAGGAGCATTAAATGGGCATATAAAAGACCACCACCCGGCATAAGGGAGCATTAATTGTTTTGGCCTATAGCCCGCAGTAAGAAGGCTTCGTTTGGTTTCTGCTTTTAATGCTGGGTTATTGGAAGTTATACTAAATCGCGCTCGAGAGCTCGTAAGACTGCTTAAGTGGCGGTGGCGGTGGCGGTGGCATGATGGCGTTTCTTTGTAAGTGGTGGTAATTAGAATTGCTTATCAGTTAGCTTTAGCCATGCATTCAAGTAAATAGGAGCTCACTTACGCGGTGATTCACAGGCGAGAATATGCACTTCGGAAAGGGATCACAGAGCACCAACCTCCATATAGATAACACACACATTTGTACAGATCGAAGCTCACTCTTCAGCACCTCCCTTAGGCCTTTGTTGAGGACCATCCAACTCCAGGTACTGCCAGTTCATCCGCTGTCGGTAAACTAGTCGAATCTACATTGCCAGTAGGAGCCTGGTCTTTGGCTGAACCGCACGGTATCCTTGACACGCTTGCCGCTTTTGCAGCGTCTTCCGCCGCAGGCTCCGCCGCTTTGGTGCTGGACCCGAAGTTGATCACTACCTGAGCGTTGGTAGGGCTGTGCTGCCGGGTCGCCACCCCCGCCATGGCAAGCATCCGCCGGCTCGCAACGAAAGGAGGCAAGTGGTGGTACTTGTCGGACAAGAAAATCACTTCTTTGATCCCCGACTGAATGATGAGCTTGGCGCATTCGTTGCAAGGAAAAAGCGCAACGTACATGCGTGCACCGCTGATAGACGCGCTAATTTTGTTCAAAATGGCGTTCATTTCGGCGTGAACCACGTACATGTATCTGAAGCCAGCGAGCAAATTAGAAACACAGGTAGATGCGTACAATTTTGAAACCAGACGAAAATACTTTTTAAGGAGAGGTAGGGCTTAGTCGACATCTTACTTCGTATCCAAGTTGCTTTCGGCCTCGCGATCCCACGGCAGTTGGTCATCACTGCAGCCCGTTGGAAAGCCGTTGTAGCCAATGCCAACAATCCTGTTCTCCGCGTTCACGATTGCTGCGCCCACTTGCGTGGAAGGATCCTAAATATTTGCATTACCACACAAGTCAGGCGTGGGTTTCCTTCGTTCAAACTAGGAACACACGTGCATTAATCTAGCGAACTCAAAATAGGCTCCCTAGTTCACCTTGGAGCGCATGCTGCTCAAGAATGCCACTGACATGAAGTAATCATCCCAAGATAGATAGTCTTCGCGCTTAGTGGCGGAAGAAGACGGCTTAGCATCGGAGGTATCGTCAACCCTGGTATTGAGGTACGGATGTCAGTTATGTAGGACAACGTCGAGGTTACCTTGCTCGTGTAAAGCCTAGCCTCGGCATTTCGTTACATACCTTGCTTTTTTCCTTGTGCCGTTTTCAGAGCTCATGTTTGGCTCCTCTTAGCCAGTAATGGAGAAGGAAGCTAACTTAGCTAGGATTTGACTTACTATACTTCTATACTGTACAGCATTAGATATAGACAATGACGTGGGGATTTTTTTTTGCAGAGCTTTTCTCGCTCCGATAAAAGCCGTGCTCATCATCATTTCAGCTCTTCAGTATATAATATAGAATATAGTAGTCAGTCTACCCATACTTCAAAAAATTAGCTCAGGACTTGCTATCGTAAAGTAAAAAAGGAAGTCAATAGTTCAAAGCGCTTTCAACTCCGAAATAGCAGATGCTGCAGCTGTGCTAGCGTGGAATTCAAGTTCTTTCTAGCGTTCGAGTGGTCAGCCGAAGCCAACTATTTGTCTTAATTCACCCTAGCTAGTTGTTTTGCTCGGGATTCGTATCCTCGCTAGTAGAAAGAGCTTAGCGCTAGCGTGGACAACATGTCAGACTTCGGCGATAATGTCACGATTGAGTTCGTGACGGGAGCTTGTGCGGCCGTGATAGATTGCTGTTGTTTCCACACGATCGACACTCTGAAAGTACGCTCTCAGGACAAGCGGCCCCTGCTTCCGTGGGATAAGCTCAAAGCTACGCCTGTTACCCTGAGACCGTGGGTTTCAACCACTTCCTTGTATCAAGGATTTAGCACAAATTTATTCCTGAAAGTGCCGTACATGGCGAGTTTGTTTGGTTTCCATTCTTTGAATCGAAAAATTCTGGCGGAAGTCGCACCTGAGGGTTCACTTTCGGACACATCCCGTGAAATGGTTAGCGCGTTTGGCGCTGGAATCGAAGCAAGCCTTTTGCTTTCGCCGTTGGAGCTCATTCGAATTCAGGGCCAAAATTGTGGCAAGGGTGGCCTCTGGGAAGCAACGCGCTACTGCTACAACAAAATTGGCTTATCAGGCTTACTGTCGCGGGGAATGCACGCATGCATGCAGCGTGAGTCCAAGTATTGCTTGGGGCAGTTCGCTTTTGTGGGCGTTGTTCATTCGGAGGTCACGGCGTGGGCAAAAGAAAGTCATGACCGGTCAGCACTGGCGAAGACTTTGCACGACAACGATGCTTTGCGAACTGCGCTAGCCAGCATCGTGGTGGGGTTCCTTTGCACGATAGTGTCACACCCTGACGACGTCTTAAAGACGCAGCAACAAACTCGGTTAAGCACGTACGGCAGCAACGGCGACTCTTACCGCTCTTACTTGTCCGCTTTTCGACATGTAGCCCAAAACGACGGCATGCGGACACTATGGCGCGGTGCTGTCTGGAGATGCTGTGTGCGTGTGCCCCTCGGCCTGACGGTGATCAATACGGTTCACCCGCGGATTCGGCCGTATGTCGAAGTGGCGCTCGGTAGTGAAGTCGTTAGATGAAAATTTTAGTGCCTAGCAGTGCTCCTATCTGAGCTTCGAAATGAGTCCCTGCTAGCCGCTAGCTCCTAGTAAAGTAGTTGCTTCAGCTCTATGGTATATGGTAGATGAGATGAGCAGCTCCATACTGCATACTAGTACGGGCGCATGGGAACAAAGGAACTCAAATATAGTTATACAGGAGACATCCAGGTATTGCGACGTTCATGAGCTAACGAGACGGCGGGGCGGGATTTCACATAAGCATAGTTTTAGATCCCAGATCTCAGTCGTTCAACCGCATAAAGTGCAATGCAAATTTGGGATGTAGTCCAGTTAATTAAGCATTCTTATGACACATCTATTTCCCTACCTTTTCGGAGAATCCGAACATAAAAAAAAACTCGATAAATAGCAGCGCCAGCAGCATTAGCGGAAAACTTGTTACCCATAGAACTATTCAATGATACCGCTTCCATCTACTCATCGTCCTGGTCGAGACGAGCGACAAGTGAAGGTTCAAAAATATTCCTAGGTCCAATGACCGCAAGTCTCCCATCAGCCGCCGTAGGGCCTTGCGAATGACGAAGAATAGTTGAATGTATTCGGCTCATAGCGCTTCCAATGGCTGGTAGAGCACAGCGCACCGGAGCGAGGCCTGCGACGACAATGGGAAAGAGGACCCCTGCGTCGGTGTCTTTGATTGCAACTAAACTAGCGAGGCACGCCACTTGCACCAGGGTGTACGCACGTACAGTGGCCGGAGGCAGCCCATCGCCTATGTGGTCTCCAAAGCTCCTATTGCTACTGCTGCTGCTGCTGCTGCTGCTGCTGAGCTCTCCACTGGGATGGGTAGCTGAGGAACCTTGGCGAGCCCAAGGTTTACCAGGAGGGTCCATAGCTGGGTCGGTAAAGAGGGCCACGCAGCGCTCGAACATTTGGTTGCCTCGGAGCGCGGATTGGCCCAAGTAAAAGAAGAGCCCCGAGAGTGCTGGCTTGGGCACCGCTCGCAGCAGCGGCCGGTACGCCACGACCACCAGGCCGATGATGGCGTGGATCAAGAACCCAGACACCCGCTGCTCGACGGTCCCTACTACCGCGACGGTCGCCGCAGGTGAGGTACTAGGTGCAGAGACGCTGCTGTGACTGTCTGCGAGTGATGTAGCTTTTGCACCACTGTTGTGGCTATTGTTGTTGTTGCTGCCATGTTTTTCGTTGTTGTTATTGTTGTTTGGTGCATAGACATGAAGAGCTTTCACGTGGTTGATGGACCTCACAGTGGCCGCACACAGCCAGGGCAAGCCTATTAACGACTGAATGCCAGTAAGAAGGGCCAGCACTAGCAAGTCTAAGTGGTCGCCGTGTCCTGTGAATTAGGAGTGAAAGGAAACCAAGGGAAAACCAAATAAAAGAAGAGAAAATAGACAACAATCAGAGTACTCCCTTTAACCTGCCCAGCCTGTAGTGTCAAAATATGCATGACTCTTTGACGACAGCAGGTTGAAAAGGTGAAGAAATAAGGAGAATAGGCAAGAAATGGGCAGCGCGGCACGCACGCAAGAAATCACATGTAGAAGATTCGTGTTCCGTACCTTTCCGCAAGCGGTTGCCTTTGCCGTTTACGATGCGCGTGGTGATGGTTTGGTCGAAGAACAGCAGCACGCTCACCATCGCCGCGGGCACCGCCGCCGCCCACCGCGCCCACACCGGCAACGCTGCCAATTCCACCAACCAGGGTCGCCCACTGGTGGGTTCCAGCACCAGCGGCACGGCTAGCCTCGGCAACTGCAAGAGCTGCGGCCAGCGGGTCTGCGCCCACCAAGCTAAGGCACAGCCGCAAGCAACGCCAACCGTGGGCGCGAAGTCTGCGAGCAAGCTTCGGAGCCGTTTGGGCCGCAGAGCACTGTGCCGCAGCTGCAGCAGGGATGCGGCTACCCCAAAGGTGACCGTGGCCACGTGAATGGCCATCAAGGCCGCGGCGGGGTTGTCGTTCTTGGAGTTCAACAAGGGCGCGGCCAGGCCTTGGCATGCTTCGTAAATGAAAATGAACGAAATCAAATTCGCGAAAATTTCGTCCGTGAAGCGGCTGTTTGAAAAAAGAAAATGTAGAATGTAAAATTTAAAATGTAAAATGTCAAGTTATGAATCACGAGCAAGCACTCAAAAAAAAGTGTAGTCGAATGGAAGCCAAAGCCAAAAAAATAGTGACAGTAAGATGAATAAGTTTTTCTTTTTTTTTTGGTGTGTGTCGTTCGATACCTCAAGTATTTTGCAGAGCCAAGAGAAAGCGAGTATAAGCTGTAAAGTGTGAGAAAACCCGACGTCCAGAGCCCCGTCCACGCGTAGACGGGTAAAAAAGGCAAATCGGCGAGTTTCGCAAGCTTGTACAGCGCTGAAATGAACGCAAGCACAGGGCCTGTGGAGCCGACTATCGTCAGTGGTTGACCTGCCAGCAGAGCATACGCCATGCCCTGAAGAAGAACAAAAAAGTGGAATGAGATACAGTAATGCCCAATTAGCATTCAATGGGAAATCAACTGAGTGCCCGTAGAATCAACTGCATCAACTAAAAACATGACGTAGCGGAAGGACCTACAGCAGAATCAAGCTTTGCGCTAGGGCTCCTAGTAAAACAAAATAGCTACAACTCTCAAAACATTTATATTCACACCAAGAAGGTGCGCTATTAAAACGTGCCTTCTAAACTCATATCAATTCAAAGTTCGTAAAAATGCATTACCGAAAGCGCAGTCCCCAGAACCATTTCCACTGTGCCCATGGCGCCATGTGTAGCTTTGTCGCACAGTGCACCGAACGCAACTGCAGGCGCCAAGCATCCAAACACTAGGAATGCTGTGGCCGAAACTACTTTAATACAGGCTCCATCGGTGACGTGCGACACGTAAGTAACTTTGAAATTCGTGAGATCGCGCTGAAGGCCTATTCCGAAAGGCTCAGTTACGGAACCGAGGAAACTGCTGCTGCTGCTGCTGCTGCTGCTGCTGCCTCCTCGAAGCGACTTCAAAGGTGCTAGGCTTGATGGTCGCGCCTAGTAGTAAACAGAAGTGGCAATTCATTCTACGGCTATATAGCGTTACTCAAGTGCGTGTCTCCTCGAGAGAGGGTCGCTACGCTCAACATCATGTATCATTTTATCATTTAGTGTAGTTAGTGACACTTCAACGATGACTGTGCCTCTTACTCGTTTCAATGATCGACGATTCTGCACGAATTTGGACGCTAGCTCTGGCAGTGCAGCCACTGAAATTGCACATGATAGGCCAAATACGGCTGAAATCTTCATGCTAGCTTGCGACGACCTTGCTAAGGCCTTTTTATAAAAAGCACCACGGCACACGGCACCGCGCCACTGAGCAAGTAATCTTAGTCAATCACAACAACAACAAAAGATCCCAGCGGTCCGAGGACACTCATCATCTCATCATCATTCGCAGCAAGGCAGCAAGGGTTGATTCGCAGTGACAAAAATTCTCATCCCTGTAAATCCAATCTCCAATCTCAACTACGTACTCGATGGTTTGCACCAATGGGAGCTCTTGAGTACATGAGTGGGGAGGATTTCTCTAACACTTACTCTTCTGCAGAGCTGCGAGCTACGAAGCGAAGCAGCCATCAAGCCAATGTTGTATCGTCGTGCCGAACATCTTGTCTACCTCGTCGTCTAGCCGGCAGTCTTTCGATATCACGCGCTCGCCCTATTCAGAGGATCGAATTCGTTGGTACTCGTTTTCGTAGAAACTACTATTCTGGTCAGAATCGCACATCATCTTCATTAGAGCTAGCTACCAAGTTGAAACACACCATATATCTTATTCGTTGCCACTCGCGTTGGTCGAGAGCCTCACAGCAACCCCTTGTTCCTTTCACGAGCAGATGAGGCAACAGCTCTTGCCCGATGGTTTAGACGACGAGTCGTACCATGACCCTAATCGAGTCGCTCTAGCAGTTGCAGCGCGTAGTGGTGCCTCCCAGGCCAGCGGTCAGAGGGGCGAGTTCCGCCGGAGTCAGAGCTACGAAGAAGCTTTTTCACCGGCTTGGGCAGCCGAGTCCCGGCAGGGGACCGTGCTGAGCTCAACCTTTTCGCTGGTGTCTACGATTTTGGGTGGTGGGGTGCTGTCGCTGCCGTACGCGTTTCGCGAGGCCGGTCTGGTGTGGGGCACTTTCCTCCTTTTCGGGGTGGCGGCCGCGAGCGACTTCTCCGCGTTTACCCTTGTGGCCTGCTCGAGGCGCGCCGGCGCGCACACCTACGAAGACGTTGCTTTCATTGCGTTTGGGCCCAAGGGGCGGCTTTATACGATGATCTTGGTGATCGTGCTCTGTTACCTCGCGCTCATTGCCTGTAAGCCACTCTCTTTTGCCTTGTATTTTTGTCTCTCCTCTGTCGCACGCCACACGGAACAAGACAGGCCATCAGCTAGTACTGCTTCACAAGTACATGCATTCAACAACCTGCTCGCGTGCTTCATTTTTTCATTCAAATTGGCAAAATTATTGTCAATGTGCTTGTCGTCACTAATATTCACGTTGCCGTCATCTTCTCCTTCCCCCCGGTCAACGTGTGCCCAGACTCCATCTTAATTCTGGACCTCGTCGTCCCCGCGTTCGTGCACTTTGTACCTTCGGCCATACTTCCCGCCAACCCGGACGCCGTCGGGTCGCAGTACGTGCTCAAGCTTCTGGTGGGTGGGTTTCTGGAAAGCTGCATACTGCCGTTTGCCTTCGTGGAAGAGTTCAGCCGGCTTCGCTTTCTGAGCGTCCTGGCAGTCGGCAACATTTCTTTGGTAGCGGTGGCCGTGGTGGTGCACTTCGTGGGTGTCCTGTTGAACGGCCCACCATGGCTCAATGACCTAGACGACGACAACATCGACGGCAGTAGCAGCAACAGCAGCTCGTCCGAGGACTACGACGACCCTCGGGACGGGCTCTGGGCATCGCTGATGTGGCCCGACAGCGCCATGGCGGTGGTGAAAGCCATTCCCGTGTTCGTGTGCACTTTCATTTACCACTTCAACGTGCTGCCCGTGCACGCGGAGCTTCAGAGCCCGACCCGCGGCCGCCTGCACTGCATGGTAAGGCAACCAGGTGGAGAATAGGATTGGGTTGCTGTGATGAGCTTCGACGCCCTTGCTCTGCATTACTCCGCTTGCACGCAATTTCACTTTTGCTCTTCTGCTTTTTTTTTGCGTGCGCTCTGCACATGCGGCGGCGGTGGCGGCGACACGATTCGCCTCTGTCACAACGGCTATGGGTTGCTTTGCTTTGGTTCCATATGACACACACACACACACACACCGGCAGATTCACTCCACCGTGGGCTTTGCCGTTGCGCTGTACATGATTGTCGGGGTGGCGGGTTTTGCGTTTACGGCTTGCCGCGGCGAATTCACCACGGCGGACAACATTTTGACCGAGTAAGAAATGAGAGAGAGATTTGGTAGCCAATGAGACATGAATTATTTTGGGAGGGAGCAAGAGATATGGGGTTTGAGAGCGTGTGTTTCTTTTCTTTTTGTTATTCGAACGCAAAGATTTGCTCCGGGGAGAGGAAGATGAACGGCAGACAAGGATTGTGCTGTTTGTTATGAGGTAAGTTTATAAACGTTACATTGTTTGTGATCCTTGTTCCTTACTATGCTCGATTGCAACAATCTTCCTTTTACCCTCGCGATTGCATGCGGCAGGTACACCAACGACAACGTGATTGCCAACGTCGGGCGGTTAGGGATTTCGTGCACCCTTTTGCTCGCGCTTCCCCTCATTCTGTCGCCGTGCCGCGACACCCTTTTGCGGCTTCTCAACGAATGGGGGCCTTGGGCCCCACCTCGGCCGTCGTCCTCTGACGGAGCCCTTACTAACGAGGAAAAGATTAGCCGCGCCCTCTCCATCGCACGTCAAAAAGCTGGGCTAGACACTAGCGTGACGCCGTACCACCCCCCTCATCAGGGAGACCTTGGCGTTGGCGACAATCACGTGGTTGGCAATGGTGGCGGAGTGAACAACGGAGAGCTCCTTGCGTTTCCTGCCCCAGCATCACTCGCTTCCCTAACCCACGGCTACAGTTCCCCGAGCAGCGCAGCTTCTCGCAGTACTACGGGCGCTCCCAAGTCGCCCGGGAGTGCCATTGTGTCCGACCAGCTTTCAGACTCGGGCAACTTTTCCGAGGGCGAATGGGTAGGGGGCTTGTCGGAAAGCATGCCATTTGGAGGTGGCGCACAGCACAACCCTCATCACCCGCACCACCAGCCGATCGACGCGCGGACGCGAGCGCGCACCGTGAGTGGGGGTTTCGGTGGGTTTGCGCGGGAGGCGGCTCTGGCGCGCGCAGAAGCCACTCTGGCTCGGCATTCGGCCGAAGGCAGCGAGCAAAACCACAACTGCCATGACCGCCGGTGTCGCAGCAGCGGGAGCGACGGCGGCAGTCGACACAGTTCCACCAGTGAAGGGAAGCTGCAGCAGCGACAGCAGCGGCGCGTCTTTTTAGCGTACACGTTCGCCCTATACGCGTCGCAGTTCCTGCTCGCCGTCGTGATCCCGTCGGTGTCCGTGATATGGGGCATTTTGGGCGCTACAGGCGCGCTGGCCATTTCTTTCACCATTCCTGCGGCGTCGTACTTGCAAGTCACGAATTCGCCGGACGTGATTGACCGAAAGAAAGGGCGTCGCGCCGTGGCCTCGGCCATGGTGCACGGCTCGATTGCGCTCGCGCTGTTGTGCACCTCCAACACCATGTACAACCTCATCGCTGCGCCTCCTTAGAGGAGTTTAATATGCTGCTGATGCGTGCGGCAGATGCCGGGTTACTGAATGAAGTACTCAACCGAGCAAGTGGCCGTCTACTTTGCGCCGCCAGGAGGCCCTCCAGGACCAGAATACTACTACTAGAGTAGTAGTAGTAGTAGTAGTAGCTCGGGCTTTGTGTAGCGCTGTCTTTCGTCTTGCCTATGTACTATCTAGTTAAAATCCATCCGCCTTGAGCCAATAGTTTAATAGCGCCACAGGAAGTGGTTTAAAATTGAAGTGGAATATTTCGCTATATCCCCCTCGCCTAACTTCCCTCTGAAGCCGGAAAGTAGGTCTCGAATTGTAATTGTAGTGCAATACAGGAATTTATCTCCTCTTGTCGATTGTCCGGTAAGAACGTATCGCCCGCTCTCTAAATCTCGTTAATACGGCAAGTCGAACCTCCCCCACAAAGGGGAAATTCCTCAATAACACTTAACACAACACCTCCCACATACATCAACATCAAGCCC
>Ga0136554_1000650_pt1 | contig 13007 bp, 16 predicted proteins | sample AntRauTorckE5431_FD_104637 | JGI IMG/M metagenome (GOLD analysis project Ga0136554, IMG submission 104637) | Saline lake microbial communities from Rauer Islands, Antarctica - Metagenome Torckler E5 #431 | ecosystem: Environmental > Aquatic > Non-marine Saline and Alkaline > Saline | place...
ATTACTGCTTACCGAACGCGCGCACGTGGGATTCTTCCACCATTTTGTTGCCCGCGTCGTTGTCGCGCAGGACTTCGGCCAGCAGCACCACCACTTCACTGCCGTCCCACCACGGCAACAAGTATAGCAACACCTCGAGATAGTTGGGGCGTGACCACAGCAGGTCCGAGTTGCGGGCGTGCGCGTAGCAAAAGTAGAACAGAAACACCAGGCACGCTTTGAGGACTTGCTTCTGCTCCGCGCACAGATTTGCGTCGAACTCTTCTTTCGAGCGGGAATTTCGTACCACGTCCTTCAAGAACTCAAACACCGTTTCGTGCACGCCCGACTCCCCCAGCATTTGTTGGTTCATTTCTTCGACTTTTTCTTCCCGCGGCAGGCCTCGCACCAGTGGGTGCGCTCCATAACCCTCCAACACCATCACCCGCTCCGAGGCCGTGAGCACTTTGGGGGCAGAGGTCACCGCTGCGTCGCTGCCGCTGCTCGCCACGCTGGAGAAAGAGCCTTGCGTGTTACCAGCAGCCGCGGCCGCTGACGACGAAGCTGCCGTTGCGGCAGCTGCTTCCGTGCCGTCGTTGTCGCCGCTGTTGTCGAACGCGTCCCAAAGGGGGGTCCAGCACAGGTTAATCAAGCCCAGTGGGCCCGGGCTCAGTTCGGGGTCGTTGAACAGCACGCACACGAATTCGGCCAGGTTTTTGAGGCGCTGTTTCGTGGTTTTCGCGCGTTTGTTGGGGTCTTTCGAGGCCGCTGCCCCACCGCGGTACGGGTTGGCGAATTGTTGCATGCATCGGCTCAGAGCCAAGCGGCGCTTCGCCACAAACTTTAGGGTGTCTTTGTCTTGCTCTTCGAGCACCAGGGTAGAGTTGATGAGGCGGCTGGAAAACTCGATGCGTCGGTTGAAGTGGCGGTACAACATTTTCACCGCCAGGCCACTGAGTTGTTGGTCGTCATAAAGCAACAAGTTCAAGAACGCAATGCCGCGCTGCTTTTGAAGCTCCATGTTCGCGGACTCGACCACGAAGTCGCCCATGAGCCGGCTCCGCCCTTCCGTCGTGAACACTTTCAAGACCTTCATGACCTCAGCCTTGGCTTCCCGGCGAAATTTCGCCCATGCTTTGGCATCAACATCACGATGCTCCAAGTAGCGCCGTTCGTTGCGTTCTTGTTCCGTGAGGGCTTTCCCTTTCGACAGCTCTTCCACGGGCAAATCTTCTTGGGACACTTGTCGATCGGGCATCGTGGATTGACGCTTGGGTGCCATTTCAATGCCGCCTGCGATGCTAGGGTTTTCCATCTCGAAGGTTGATCCTTGTTTGTTCATTTGGCCGGGTCTCATGGTCTCCCCCATCTTATCGAGATCGACTTCGTCGCCATTGACCACGCTGCTCACGGTCTTCACAAGGCCAGAACCATGACCACTGCCGTCATCATGACCATCGCCGTCCTCGTCGTCGTCGTCCTCGTCGTTCCCAGCGTCAGCCTCATCAGTGAGTTCTTGCACAGGGAAGCATACGTCTTCGATGTACTTTTTGTACACGGTCTGAAACACGTTCCAAAACGTGGCCACGCGCAAGTTTTGATTGGTCGAAATGGACAGCTGCCAAATGTTGAGGATTTCGCACTGCAAATTCATGCGCCCCTTCTGCAGGAGCCCGTCCAGAGGGGTTTTCTGCACATAGGAGAACGCGCGCCCGAAGTGTTCCTCGGCCAAAGATGCGTCTTCTGCCAGGGAAGGCCAGGTTTGCCCCGGCGAATCGAGAGGCTGGTCTTGCACGGTTGGGTCCAACGCCTTTTGCAAGGCCCGTAAAATAAGGCGAATGACTTCTACGGCGTCCTGATCTTGGTTAGGGATCCCAGTGTCGTCACTGCCTTCGCCAGAAGCGTCAAGCGGCCCGCCCGTGACGGGGCGAAGCACAAACACAATGCTGCCGAAGTCTTTGCCGTCAGTAGTATCCACATCGTCAGGGAGAGCGCGAAGGGACACCTCTTCGATGGCTTTGATCTCAAGGCCAGTGGGCACGGCCGGCACGACTTTGGCATCCACCGAAGTGCGAAAGCCGGGAGGCACGAGCTTATCCCCGCCCGGGGCGAGCACAGGGGCTGCTGACTGAGTAGAGCCAAAGGAGTAGACCAGCTTGGGAGCGACTTCGCCGTCTGTGCCCCTCTGAAAAAAAGCAAACAAACATGCTAATAAAGTACTCACGTGAGATCAGAGCACTGTATTGAAGACGGGCATAGATTCTGAGGAAATGCCTAAAGTGCACAGCCTTCACAGATCATCAAGGGGCTTCGTTTTGATATACCTGCGCTGAAGTGCCGTTGAGCATTTGTTTGGTGCGGCGGTAAAAGAAGGGCTCTTCTTTCACGCCGCCAATGGTCAGCTCGCAGCGAGGGTACACTTCGTAAATGGGCGAAAAGAAGTTCGCCGTGACCAGTTCCCGCACCAGGACCAGAAACGCGTGCGCCGCTTCCATGGCCTTTGGAGACCCGAACAAATCTTTGCCCCCCTCGCGCTGCGCAAACTTCTCCACGGCGCGCATCGTCTTGAACACCGTAGTGCGGAGGCGGTAGCGCTGGGCAAACGACCCCAAATCCACCAGCATGAATTCGGACCAGCGCCGCCGGAGCACTTTTTTGGCTTGCGCAACCATGGCAGCATCATACGCGCCCGAAGTGGTTTCGGCACCAGTGGTGCCATCTGCAGACATGTCCTTGAGAGCAACCACGTCGGATCGCTTCAAAAAGTTGCCGTCGTACCGTTCTGGAGGAACGGTTGACAGAAAGGAAGAGCTTAAGAGAAATAAACTACAATGATCATGAATAGCAATCTAAAAGGAAGAGCACGCATCTGCATATGTGTGTACAACTTCGACTCATCATCACTTGTCTATCTCACCAACGATGCGAACGGCTTCTTCTGCGTCCATCACTTCATTGGTGGCCCGGGGTTCATCAAACTGGGTGGACGCACTGAAGATTTTGTTCAACACTTCCACTCGAACGTCTTCGTAGTCGTCAGGAACATCTTCTTCACCCAACGTCCACACCAGAGTGGAATCCTCCAAGGTTCCTTCACTCACCTGTAAGAACAGATTCATGTGTTTACAGGGAAGAATAGAAAGCACGTAAAAAAAGTTGAAGTTTGGAGAAACGCGTACGAGCTGAAAAAGCTGCACACTTGCACTCAATAGTCTTCAGGAGGGAGCAACAGCAATTAGCAGCAAACTAACTTTACCTTTTCGAGAGCAACCGCTTGAACGTGCAAGTTCTGCAGCACGCGAACAAATGCGGTGTGCAGACTCGCGAAACCTTCCTTGTCGCGCGTCTGAGACAGGCCCAAGTCCGACAGCTCTTCCAAGCACTCCAAGATGGTGTCTACTGGCAACAACTTCTTGACCAGGCGCTGCGAGGCGCCGTTCCGCCCGGCGCAGAGCACGGCGAGCAAGTTGACGGAGGACGCAAAGAAGCGGAGCTGCTTGCTGTCGAGGCTCTTGAGCGCAACCCACTTCCCCGCCAGTTGAGAGTGTTGCGGCACGGCCTCTTCGTTGAAGTCTTCCGCGATGTCGCGCCACTGCTCGTAGGTCAACCCTTTATCGGGGCTCACCAAGTCGTACGTTTCCGAGACCCCCCCGGGCTGCTTCGCCATTTCTGCAGGGCTCTGCCCACGAAATTCCACAATTTTGTCGGGGGAGTATTTGGGCCGCCCTTTCCCATACCCCGACACTTCAACCATCACCCGCCGCCGCTGGTAATGCGAAAAAGACGAGGGGTCACTTCCACTCCAACCGTCGTTGTCTTCGTTGACGGCAGCGGCGCCAGTGGCAGTAGTGCTCGTTCGTTTCGGCTCTTCGAGCTTGGTCGCGTACAAGAGGCACGAAGAAGTGGCTGACGCCATGTCCAGGCCCAGGAACAATTCCCGCACCCACCCCTGCACGTCTTCCTCCGGCATGTCATTGGGCGCGCACACGTCCGCCAAGAAACTGTACAAGTCAGCGTCGGGCACTTCGTGGGCTTTGATCTTGTCGTACACCTGAATGTAAAAAAAATAGTAATGACACACGATAGGTGAGAGCACGGTCAATTCGCACGCAAACGCACAACAGATTAAAAAAAGCATGCCATAGAGTAGTCAAAAGGTGTCTGTGCAATCATACGTTTTACGTGTTACATTCCTATCGTACCTTGTTGAGTAACAGGCGCACGTCGGTCTTGAAAATGGTTTTCAGCCTCTTGGCCGAATTGTCCCCCGCCGAATTCGCTGCTAGCACTTCACGAATGGGCGGGCTCCAAGCTGGGCTGGTGTTCAGCTTATGCTTGATCATCAAGTCCACCCCGTCGCAGCTCATGATCCGAGGGACCGCTTTTTTGGTGCCCACCACCGTCAAACTCAAGAGCTTGTAGCACAAGTTGCCGAGCTCGTTGAGGGCGGTGCGGGTGGGCAAAGTTGCACGGAGGTACTTGTGCGAGGCGAGGGCAGCTTTCGATGAGGCACCAACGGACGAACCGCTGAACCCGCCGAGCCCCTTCTTGGACACCTGCTTGGTCACAGCACCACGAGCAGCAGCAGCAGCAGAGGGTTTGGATGTGAGTGGCGGTGGTGAGGACGGACTAGCAGTGGTAGAAGAAGAAGACGGAACTCTCTCATCATCATTCTCATGCTGCTCGTAGCCGTCTAAACTCGTGCCTACAGGGCTACGAGAAGATGAAGGAGCTTTGGATTTCAACGGCCAAAAAGGAAGCGAAACCCCTTTGGGATTGGCATTTTTGACTGCCCCTGCACCCGCAACTGCCCCAGCTTCTGAGGGCCTCCTTCTTGAGACACTAGGAGGAGGCCGCTTGTTCGAAGCAATATTTCGGGGAGATTTGGTACTGGGGGCAGCACTCTTTGCTCTCTGCCGCGTGGGCTGTGCTGGTGGTGATGATGAAGCAGAAGGAGGTTTTGCACTAGGAGCAGCACTTGTTTTTTTGGCAAGAGGAGGAGAAGAAAGAGAAGAAGTCGCTCTCGACTCTCTTGCTACACTCATTCTCACTTGAAGAAGGCTGCTCTTCGCGGCGGCACCACGCCCCGTCTTGGTGGCAGCAAAAGATTTTTCGAGCGCCGAAATGCAGTTGAAGGTCGAGTGGGCAAGCATAAGGAGGAGCTCGATGATGTTTTGCCTGGATGGAGACGAGATTACGACGAGAGACAAGAAAAGGTTAAAAAAAGAAAGAAAGCAAAAAAAGGCAAAAGAAAAGATGCATGCTATTGAATTTGAAATCCGAAGCAATTCATACAGCCTGAGGAGTAAGTTTGACCTCTGTCCAAAACTACACTATGAACTCACTCGATGAGCACGTTTTGTTGGACTTTCACAGGCGGTGACGTCACGTTGAGCGCGTCGGCCCACTTCACCACCCCCAAATTGCACACAAACGCCACTAGGCTGGCCAAAGCATCGCCACAGGACCGCGCAGCCGTGGCGGCGGCCGTCACACTCCCACTCCCACTGCTGCTGTTGCTGCCGCCTCGGGAGTCGGGTGCAGGCAGAGGCGTAGACTGGCCTTTGGTGGTGGTGGAGAGGGTTTGGGCATGGGCCAAAGTGGACTCGCAAAAGGCAACGAACTTTACCAGCTGGTCCGAGTGCATGCTGGCAATGAAAGTGCGGTCGACGTCATCGGCAGCTACGGTTTGCACCTACAGCACGGAGAGAAAGAGAGATGAAAAGGAGGTAAAATTGATGACACGAAGAAAGTGAAGGTGACCAAGAAAACCTCGAAGGAAAATGAGAGGGTAGCTTTAACAAATGAAACAGACGCGTTTGCTTTGTAAGCCCATGTTTTAAGCACTAGTGTGAGAAAAAGGGGCGGCAACCAAACCTGGTAGACACATTCGTCCGGGTTGTCTTGAGCGGTGCGAATCGCCATTTCCTTTTGGAGCAGCAACGTGTTGGTCCCTGCCAGCGCGGCCAACTCGGAGTTTTCCTGGATCATGTCCGCGGCCTCTCCATTAGCGTGGCCGGTGCCTTCGCCACCATTCTCGTCGTCGTTGTTGTCGTCGTCGTGTCCACCGCCTCTGAAGTGCAAGCTCTTCAAGAGGCCGCCTACCATACCGCCGCCACCTTCGCCGCCTTTGCCAGAGTGGGCAGTGCCGGTAGCGGAACCCGAAACCGCGCTGCCGGCGTCCGAGCCGGTGCCGTCGGCAACCGATCCGGTGGTATCCTCGGCCCCCGCCCGCAGGCCCGCAGTGACGTACTCCCGGGTCGCCACGTGGACCAACCGCATGAGCGCATGCAAGGACAGGTACACCCCCCCACCGTTGTCGCCGCTGCCGCTGCCGCCCTCTCCAGCGGCGGTCAATGAAGACTCCAGCGCGCCGGCACCGCCTGCGCCACCACTGGCGCCACTGGCCTCACCGGCGCCACCGCCCCCGCCAGTGGGGGCTTCGTTGTTGCTCACGTATTCAAACGCAAACAAGGTGTCCGCTTCGTCCTCTGGGGTTTCGAGCTTGGGCAACACCATCGCCTCGTTGTTGCCAGTGCCCGCCCCGGAAGCGGTTTTCCGCTCGCGAATGCACAAAAAGGCGCCGGTTGCGAAGTGCCGAAGCCGCACGGTCTGGGAAAAGGCCACCGGGCCACCGAGGGCGCCCTTGTCGTTGTGAATTTCCCAAATTGACTGCACCGAATGCTTGGTCCGGCTCTTGCGCTTGGCGCCGCTGTTGCGCAAACCCACAAACATGCGCTGCGGGATCTGCACCGTTTCCCCCACGTTCACGAAGCTGCGCGCGTACAAAGCTTCCAGCTTTTCGTTGACCGTTTCCGTCAAGGCAAAATCGTCCCGGCGCCGCAGGTCGGTGTCGACGATGTGCCCCACCAAAAAAGCTTCTTCTTCCATGTGAAAAAGGCGCAAGAGGTCCCCAAACTTGATCACGTTTTGAAGGGAAGCGTCGTATTGCATGAAGCGGCGCAAGCGCCACGCGCAGCGCTCTTCGCCGCTCACCTACAGTACAGCGGAGGAGGAAAGATCGCATGCGTAGAAGTTCAAAGAGAGAATGACAGATAGATATCGACATTTTTTCCGCGATCTACAGTAAAATTGGGGCGCAAGTATTCGAAAACCGACACGATGCACTCACCACAGGCGTTGCAGAATCGCTGCTGTCCGCGGCGGCGGCGGCCGACTGCGGCGGGTTCACGGGTCGGAGGTACCGGCCGTTGGCGTCTTGCAGACCCGTTGGTTCTCCGTAGTAGACCAGCTCACCCTTGGAGGCGCACAGACAGGCAGAAGATTATTATTATTATTATAACATGATGATATTTGACGTGCAGGACGACAACTGGAGTACTGAACAAATGAGGAAGTGGGCTGAAAAATATTTCAGAAACACACTAGGGAGAGTGGGCTAATGTGCAGAGGTTAAGGAAAGTCCACATGACATTCAAGCGACTGCAGAATCCAAAACAGAGGGGCGAAGACGACTGCACAAGTGAACCTCGGATCGGATTTTGAGGTACGGCTGAAGCCGGAGGAAGCAGTCCTTGGAGCGGGCCTTGTTTAAGCTGAGGCGAAACGAGCGCTTGGCCTGTTTGGACGGCGCGTTCGTGGCCGTCACGAACTGGCGAGTGCGGAGCAGCTGGAGCCGGACAGGGTTGCCGAAGTACACGGGCGCGCCGGGCGCTTCTTCACCGCGGCTGGTGTCCACGCGGAAGACGCACTTGGACAAAAAAGCTGGGTCATTCGTGCCGCCTTTCTTGTGGTACACCACGTCCATATCTTGCGCCGATCGCGAGTCGGACGACATGATGCCTTCCCAACCTGCCCTCAAAGATAAAGATTGGCAAGAATTTAAAGGAAAGAAACAATTGCTTTGATAAAATTATGCGAGGCAGAGCATTCCTCATACACGCATCATTGTGAGGATCATGGTGTCAAAAGCAATCTAAACACCATCCTGGAGATGGGTCGATGTAGATAAGCTTACCCGGGGGACCGTCGCATTCAAGCACCACGACATCCCCGTGCCGCAACGAACTGAACTGCTCCGTGCGGCCCGGGCGTTCGATGCGCGACATCTTGCCCTAGCAGCTGTCGGTGTTGTATGCGTCGGACAAAATTACTCTCCTGGTTGGTGGTTGGAGGCGAGGCCAAAGATCGCATTCTTGTGCCTACCAAAGAATTCGCAAGAATTCAAAGAACCGCATTCAGTTGGACAGGTACAAAGTAAGTTGAAGTCTTTCGAACAACTTTTCTTTTGTGACGTCGTTGATCACTGTTGTTCCTGTGAAGTACTACTTCGTTGCTGTGCTGATGTGCTGAGATGAACCTTGTGAAAAGTCTAGCACTAGAGATTCTGTGAGCTCATTGAAACGCTCGTACGAGCTTCAAAATAAAAAGAGGGACTTCGCGAAGGTGTAGAGGTACATAAAGACGTATCATGAGGCTCCAGTCGGATGCCCTCATCGGCGGCTTACTCATGACCTATGGCGCATATTTTTCGCCTAATTTGTCACCTAGCCGTGGGAATCTTGGCATCAAGACAAGCGCTTTTAAAGTCCCCAGCCCTAGCGCGGCAGGTTCTTTTGTCCCTGAGCTTCAAACAAGCACTCAACAGTCTAGGAATATACCTACTGCACCGACTATGATTTCGCTGGGGCCGCTTGGCCGCTTTATAAACAAAATTCGCGGCCGTGGCGCTGCTGCTGGCTTAGGGAGCAGCAGCATTATCAACAGCAATCAAATAAGGAGCACTAACTTGGAGAACGTGAATTCAATGGTAGAAACTGACGGCAAGCTTTCAATAGAACGCAGCGGTGGGCAGCAGAATTCTTACAGCCAACTGAGCAATGATGGCAGTAACGTGCAATTGCAACCGGCCAAGAAAAAGGTGCGAGGTTGCTGTTGAAGGGATAAGGAAGATGCACAGCCGCTATATACTAGCCACCTAGCATCTCCTTAGGCTTTTGCTAGAGTGTACTTAGTGCTATCTTTATTCTCTTGTTTTCTTTTCTGTGAGCTCGTATGTTGACAATTGCTTGAACGTGGCGTGTCAATGTGATGTAGGGTAACAAGAAGAAAGTCATGATTTTGATGAGCGACACGGGGGGCGGCCACCGCGCATCCGCGAAAGCCATCGAAGATGCCCTCAATGAGCTTTACCCCAACCAGATTGAGGTATTCATATGTTTCAACATCAAAACATCATCGCTGCTTCCATTACTGTGCTCATTATTTTTGTCCTCTTTTGACTCCTATTATCATCACCCTCACCAAAATTGCTGCTGCTGCTGCTGCTGCTGCCGTTGCTTGTTAGTGCGAAATTGTGGACATGTGGACAGACCACAGCGTGTGGCCGTACAACCAGGTAGTGCCTTTCTACCGGATGCTCCAAAACCACCCTTCCCTGTGGCGCTTCTTTTGGTACTACGGGATTTTTCCGGTGACTACCTGGCTGCAAGAAGTCATCACGCGGCGCACCTGTTTCAAGCCTTTCAAGGAAGCCATTGCCGCTTCGGATCCTGATTTGGTGGTTTCCGTGCACCCGCTGTGTCAGGTGTGCGCATGTGTGTGTATATGTGGCTACTTCGATAAGAATGATACGGTTGTTGGGGGGGTTGGTGGCGAGTATTAAGTAGCAGTGGGGTCTTGGCTGTTGGAACTAAAGAAGGGATGCCGAGAGAGAGAATGGACGAGGAGACAGAGGCAGAAAAAGAGGAGAAAGGGTGAGGCGAGCACATGAGGGCAAGAAGAGCGAATTTCTTGCGCTCGTGCAAGGAGGAGCTAGTTCTTTTACCTGGCTTTTGACTTCTTTCTGCTACTGCTACCAGGACATTCCGTTGCGCGCTCTCAAGTCCATGGGCGAAGGCGAAGGCCGGCGTAAAGTGCGCAACATTCCCTTTGCCACTGTGGTGACGGACTTGGGTGGAGCGCATCCTCTGTGGTTCAACAAGAAGGTAGACGTACTTTAATGGATTACTCGATCTTTACGTGTGTTTCTCTAGCGGTAGAAGTTTTCAAGAGGGAAGAGAAACTGTAAAGGAAGTCAACTCCCTCTGACTGGAGACATGTAGATTTTTCAAGCATCTCGCAACTATATGGAAAGTTTTATAATGACTTGCTTCCCCTTCTTTCTACGCACCATTACGCATGTGCGCTGCATTTGCATTTCATTCCGTGTAGGCGGACCTGTGCTTCGTTCCTTCCGACGCGTGCCGCAAAATCGCCCTGCGCCGGGGCCTGTCCCCGAGCCAACTCCGGCAGCACGGTTTGCCGCTGCGCCGGGGGTTTTGGCAGCCCGAGACCCGCCCGAAGGACAGGGTGCGAACAAGCCTGGGCTTAAGCCCGAACCAGCGCACCACGCTGGTGGTGGGGGGCGGCGACGGGATTGGCGGCATTACAGGGGTGGCCGACGCGTTGGGCCATGCGCTCGGGGCCTGCTCCAGCTGCGGCGAGGTGGGGGTGGGAGTGTTTAAGAGGCAGAAACGAAAACATGGGTGCCATGCATCTCAATACGTACTGTGCGAAGTCGAGAGAGCACGATGAGTCTTCGTCCGTGTACTACCTAGTGTTAAAGCCACTCTCTCTCTCTCCTTTACTTTCTTTGTGGGTACCCTCTGATCTTTCTCTTTGAACCTTCTATTCCTTTCTTTCATTGCAGGGCGGGACCTCCACTCCACAACAACTGGTGGTGGTGTGTGGCAACAACAAGAAAGTGAAAGCAGACCTGGAGGCAAAAGCAGCGTCGCATCATTGGGGCAAAGGGGTGGACGTTGTGGTGAAAGGCTTCATTGGCAACATGGAAGATTACATGTCCGCAGCCGACTGCATTGTTACCAAGGTATCAAAAACACGGGGTTGTGCTTTTGACGCTCGTAAACGTGTACTTAATTGATGTGATCGTGGTAGCTTTCAGGGCGTGCCTACTGAATGTGTGCTTTTGGCCAGTATAGTTCATGGTGTTTTCGGGTTTTTGCTCTATACGTCACACGCACACGCTCTTTCTCACTTTCCCTCCCTCTTCTTCGCACTGTTTTTGCGTGTGTACAGGCGGGCCCCGGTACCATTGCCGAAGCCATGTGCCGTTCGTTGCCGACGATGCTGTCGTGCTACTTGCCGGGGCAAGAAGCGGGCAACATTCCGTTCGTGGTGGACAACGGCTTTGGGGCTTACTCCAAGAAACCCGAGGAAATTGCGGCCACCGTTGCCAAGTGGATGAGCGACGATGAATTGGTAAGAGGGAACAAAAATGGGCAAATGAGCAACCGAAAAAATTTAGTGCCCTCTCCTTGCAGGCAGTGTCTTTGGGGTGCAGCTTTCGTGCCACAAGTGTTTCTGTGTCTGTGTTTTGTGTGTGCACACGCTTGCATGTAACGCTGTGTACGTTCCAAGTGTCGGCTTTACGTATCGTCCTTTTACATTTTTTTTTACTTTAAAATGCATGCACTCGTTTTCCAGCTCGCCAACATGAGTGCCGCTGCGGGTGCGGCTGGCCGGCCCTCTGCCACTTACGACATTGCTCGGGATTTGGGCAACCTCATGTACCGCCAAGAACCTGCATTGGGCTCCAACCCACAATACGCTGCGTCGCCTGCGGCATTTACGGGTTATGCGCCCCGGCTTGCGACGGGTGGCACGGAGCTGTAAAATGGTGCGACGCCTCTGTTGCTCTGCAGAGTGCCACTCTCTTCCTTTGAGACAACCTTTTTCGGGAATTCGCGGCATCAGCATCAGAGCAATAATTATTTTCAAGATTGCATTGCCCAGCGGCAACTGGAAGTGCAGTTTTTAAGCAGCAAGCGCATTGAGAAAGCAAGCCAAAGCAATCCTCATGAGCGACATGTTTGGACTCATATAAAAATAGTCATAACGCCACCACACACTGTATACGGCAGACTGCATGCAGGCTATACACTGTGAACTATAGAGAGGGGTGCGAGTGCCTGTGCGAATCCCGAAAAAAAATGGGATCTGGGAGCTATACGTAACTGTAACTATGTAACTGCGTCAGTAGTGTTATGAGTTATTTCTTCATGTATTCATGGGCATGGGCATTTGAGCGGCATGAGAACGCCCAGTCGAGTCTACCGGACTCGCCAACTAACCGGCAGCTAAATGCAGGGGGAGGTCAACTTTTATGAAAGCAGCAAATTTTGTTCTACCACAGATGCCTCAAGTGCTACTTCGTAGAGAACTCCCATGTCTGAAGTCATTACAATTGTTTATGCGAAGAGAAGGCGCACAACTATTTGGATGTGCATGTGTAATGTAGAAGTCGCCAACACCGGGGGTGTCCTGTGCCCTAAGGACAATACAAAGAAGTATCCGTATAACATATAGCAACAGAAAGTGTAACCATCAGAACAAGTTTGAATACGCTGAGTGTCCTTTCGCCTAAAGCAATTGTATTCACTTGCTCTCGAGATGTCCTTCAATCATCAGGCATTAGGGCGTTCAGGAATGGGGTGGGTGTTGTCTCCATGTCTTAAGTTCGGCGTGTCCTTGGCAATGGCGATCCGCAGATCCACACCGATGAACCGAGAACCGATTTACCGCATAACACTGACATGCAAATATTTGGCTTTGTGTGGTTGCTGGCTGATGGTATATCTGGCACAGGCCCCGAGGAGGGCCGCTTTCGATTTCTTATTTGTAAGCACGAGGCAGCGAGGCCGCTGGTGGGCATCTCAAATTGCCTTTAGGGCTAGTTCGAATTCGAACTAATACAGACCCAAATGACTAATATGACCCAGAAGCCAATGCTGCGGGTAGAAGTGTACACGCGTGCGTAGTGCGCAAGTCAAACGGATAAGCGTGCCATTTTGGACCGCTGCCATCACTTCCATGGGCACTCGGGCATGTGCGCCTGATTAGCTTCATAGTTCTAGTTTGAGCTGCTTTGCTTTTTATCTCTTCCTGTTAGCCTTCTAATTCCGTCCCCTCGAACTCGAACTCGAACTAATACAAACCCAAATGGCACAGAAGCCAATGCTGCGGGCAGAAGTGGGAATGCGCGTGCGTTGCGCAAACAAAGCAAA
>Ga0136554_1000651_pt1 | contig 13002 bp, 10 predicted proteins | sample AntRauTorckE5431_FD_104637 | JGI IMG/M metagenome (GOLD analysis project Ga0136554, IMG submission 104637) | Saline lake microbial communities from Rauer Islands, Antarctica - Metagenome Torckler E5 #431 | ecosystem: Environmental > Aquatic > Non-marine Saline and Alkaline > Saline | place...
ACCAAGGATATCTTCATTCGAAACACCATGCCCTCCAACAAAACCAAGGATATCTTCATTCGAAACAAGATTCACAAATACGCAAGATACAAGCGCCTTAACATCATGGCTTAAGAGGGCGCTGTGATTCGATGAATTTCCTGCAATGTTGACGAGACACAAGAGGGCATTCTGCCTAACAACATCATCGTTAGACAAGGCTCCATGAAAAACAACCTGGCTTTGCATCTTTTTTTCATTCGTCAAATTTGGCAAGCATAGGCTTGCATATGTTCGGCATCCAGGGCCACAGCATAACATTCGCTATCTACATTGTACCGTTCTGCCTTGTAAGTACCTGCGTAAGGTCATTTGCAGCCACATTACTAAGAGTCATCATCGCTCGTTGTCTGCAATTATCAACACGAATCTTGCACATATGCACCAATGCTTTAAGAGCTGTACGCTTTGCAAGACCCTGATGGCATTGTCGTTCTTGGAAATATTGTACACTATCAGTGCAGACGCCTCTCGTGTGTTTTCGATTTAAAATGACTGAGAAGGTTTGAAATCATTTCAATACCACCAATTGCTACAACAAGCTTACTGCATTGGATAGAAATGCACAGATTACAGAGAGTCAAAATGCTATGTTCTTTTAGCACCATGTCACTTTGTAGAACTAGCTACAAAATAACAATGATACTATTGGCATTCATTACTTCTTGCCAAATTGCACAACGCATTAAGGCTGGACAGAATTACTTCGTGACAGCAAGATTGTAAGAGAGAGAGAAAGACATCGACACCTCCTGACTGTAATATGGGCGAGTACATTACTTTGTATACCGCAATATTGCAGAAGGCCATAGAAGTGACCACGCAATCATTAATTTGATTTTCACAGCAAAGATCAATTAGATAAGAGAATAGAGGTGTCCGCACAGAGTAACATACTTCATTCTTGTCTGGTATCACGAATCTGCTCAGTGTCCAGCAGCAGCTCAAGCTACACTTCGTGACCTCCTTCGTAGCACCTATGAGCGCCACAATTGGTCCAAATGCTTTGAGATCACCTAGCACCAATTGCCCATCAGTGTCTTTGGCGAAATTTCCAATAGCTGTATCCGCATCATTTGCTATTTGTTGGTTTTCAGACACCATCAATTTTAGGGCAATCTCAATATTTTTTCTAAGGTTTTTGTATGTATTTTGGGAAGTTGACAGGAAGCAAATACATCTAGCAACTTGGACATGGATCATGTCGATTTTTTCTGAGTCAACGCAAGCAATGCTGATACTAAATCTCAAGATAAGTCGCATTTAGCATGGCAACTGAAGTCCGAATTGTCCGATAGGATAATTTGCTGACAGAGTGGAAATAGGATTCCATTCTCATAAAGAGACCATTTGAGTCACGGAGATATAGTTAGATGCTGTAGCATCGCTCCGCTCGCTGAGCTATTTGCATAATCGTCGCAGTCAAGTAGACTAGAGGCTGTTTTCATGCCACCTTCGTTAGCAATAATCATCTTCATTTCTCGATTCGAGGCTAAATCCCTTAAAGTCCTATTTCTCGATTCGAGGCTATATCCCTTATAGTTTATAATCGCTTGACGTGTAGCATTTATATTGTTCGCTGAATGGCATGTGTGTAGGGTGATGTAAAGGCTTTACTTTTCATCATAAGGTCGTGGTTTGATGTCTGCGATGCCATTTTTTCGCAAAGATAGACTGTACTGCATATCACAATCTCTGCACCAAAAGATTGTGTTGATTGAGTTCAAACCGCCATTCTTTTGGAAGACGTCCGTTGCAGTGTCAAATGAAAGCAGTTCAGAGATCGCTCTACATACCTCACGGCTTTGGGACATGACCTTAAGTTTCATTACTCTTGTCAGCATCCGTACTATCCTTTTAATCTTATCACAAAGATGGTTATGCATAGAAGGGCTTTCAATGCTATTTGCAAGAGCTCCAAGAGCAAACCGACTGGCTTCTGAGTCCACTGACTCACAAAATCTGAAGACGGACTGAAACAGGAGGATTTCCAAAATTAGAACCCTCAGCTCTGAGAAGGTTGTCATATGGTATGCTATCGTGGCAATTTCACTTTCCATTTCCACGCTTGCCTGGTCAAGAGCAAAATTAACGACTTCAAATCACTGTGAGCAACAACATTACTCGCAATTTCGCGATTGATGCTAAGGCAACGAAGGCAGCTGACAGCACGATTCGTATAGCATGGTTATATGTTATCAATAATTTCAATTAATTAAATTTAGATGTTCAAACCTTCGCGTAACACTCGATACCTCGATAATCCTTCAGTAATGGATGAAGTACAAATGTAGCAATGATAACTAATTTACCATCATCATAAGCGAGGGGGGAAGTGATACCTTTGCAGAGCAACAGAGTTCAAAAGTTATTAAAAGATCGTGCATATGCATCCACTACGTCCGTTGCGGAGAGAATGCTGTATCGTTTTCGTCAATTCTTTTCGTATTTTTGTTTCTTTTACTAGGTCTTCAGTCTGAGACCCCACTTGACAAAAGCAAATCATGATAATGATAATGTATCAATAAGCAACCCAGGTGTGAGCAAGCGTAACGCTTTATTTGGATTCTGTAGTAAGGTCATTGGGATCACAAGCTTAAAAAAGAGCTTCAGCTACCACTTTTCAAAATGGCATTATTGTCTTGTGAGATTTTTGATGCGATGCTATACTGAGTAGTGAAATCATTGCACTGGTTCGTACTGATGAATGTTGCGACCTTGACAAGGTCAAATTACGCGTCAGCATCATTTGATCCAAAAGTATACTGTGGTTCTCATGCATAGAGCCCAAATTTGGGACTAATCTAGACATTCTGGCGCAGTCTTTGATAAGTCTTGATCGAATAGGTTGCCAAAGAATGGTAGCGTCGTTACTTTCAATATTGTTGGTTGGAGAGACATCTTTTCGCTACAATTGGTCAAGATAAGGAGCAAGGAGCATTTAATATTGACATCATGGGAAGCGGAAATGCACATAATTGTTGAGAATTGTTTGTGTTTTACGATACTCGTTTTAGTTTCATCTTCCAGAGATAGCCAACAAAGTGCATGGCATGCTTCAATAATATTTCTGCGCTTGCGCTTATCTCCACAGCAGGAAAACTTGAGAGGTTCCAAGCCACCACATTGTACAATCAATCTCCTCATATCGCCACAACATGAAAGAGCACGAATAGTCATGAGTACAGCAAGCACATCAGAGCTATGACCAGAACTTGTAAGCGAAAGCATTGGAAGTAGGCCACCCTCTTTGACTGTTTTCGCTCTATTCGAAGGATCCGTACACAAATTACAAATGGTATAGGCAATGCATCTCTTTGACACTGAATCTGATGCATTTGCTGCTTGAATTAATTGGAGTATTGCTCCTCCATTCACAACAGTTGCTTGAAGTCTCTCTTCACTGGAAATGTGTCCAATTACCACAGTACCGAAGTGGCGATAAACAGAATAGCACGTTTCTCATTTGGATCTCCTCCAGAAATGAGTCGGAGTCGTCCCCGATGTTACCACTCAATGATAAGTTACACATAGTTGCAAATATTTCTCTTTGTATTTCGAAATCTTTCCAAACTGCTAGCTACTAGTTTCAGTAAAGTTTTGCTCATACCAGGTTGAATTAGACCAAATCTCATGACGGTGGAGGTTGAGGCTCAAATGATGCTGCGCATAGCTACATGTCTATAAGGCCATGGTGCAAAAACATTTGCACGTCTTCCAGCGCATTAGAAATTCTCAAAGATCCGTGGGTTTCAGGATTTGATGTGAGATTGCAGAGAAACAGTGCTGCGCTAGACTTTAAATGTCTATCGGAACTCCTGAGAAAAAGTAGTGACTGCTGTACAATAGCACAATGAAGCAAATCGTTGTGATGGATTTTATGAGACGCAATATTTGATAACGCACTAAAAGCATATCTTCTGGCCTCTACATCTTCAATTTCTCTTTGTGAGATAATGAAAAAAGAGGATCAATGGCACCACTTCAATCAGTCTCGCTTGCACGCTTCTGTTTGTCGCGAGATTTGATACAGCTATTGATGCGAATCTGCGACATAACACTACGCTCAAATGAGATCAGACGTCGGCAGAACTGGCTTGTGTATTGAACGAGATTAATGCAAGAATGGCATTCAAATGGAATTTGTCTGCCGACCACGCTTTTGCACCTTCTGTATGGACCGAGTACCGAGTATGTAGAGGATGGTACCGATACTGCTTAGAATCACGAGACTCCTTTTGTTTCTGCATTATAAATATCATAAATACAATTACAAAAACATTGTTTTGAAATTTGAAAGCATTTTCGAAACAATCTCTCTCCACACTTAAAATAGAATAGTGCGAATAGGTGATATGAATAGATCCGATTCTAATGAGCAATACACGCTCATTATAAAAATCGCAGAAGCTAAAAATCTTGAATTACTCAGTGGTGGTAGCACCTGGATTTCTTATCAATTCATGGAGAATTTACTTCAAAGTGACCAGTTTCGGTTCACCTCAAACTCTTTTCCATCAATGTGTGACCACTTTCAGTGGCTCAGAGCAAGCACAGGCCAAATCGACCTTTATGTCTGTTCAAAGGAGTGCATCCTGGGTTCAGCACAACTCCGGATTGAATCATTGTTCTTTGATGAGAGGGGTGAGTTAGGGACGAATTACAAGGAACTTATTGTAAATATCAGAAGTGAAGATAAGAAAGTTGCAGCAAGCAGAAAAATACCGCAATTGTATGTATCAATCGAATTATGCGCCCAACAGAATGATCAAGTAATTTCTCAAACACTTAATTTCGATGCCACAAGAGATTATGGCAAGGTTGGCCACGACTTTGATGTAGAGTCCGCTGCTGCTTTTGATGAATCTAATGATAAGATTATTGCAGGTGCGAGAGAGACGAGCATTGCTAAAGCAGAGTTGGAGAGGAGACAGAGAGAATGGAGCACTTTTCAAAAGAAGGAAGAGTCCAAGTTTGGTAAACATTTGCAAGGTAAGGAAGAGAAAGTGCGCATTTATCTACAGCAGCAAGTTGAACTGGATCGGGAGGAGCACGTAAAGACATTGGAATTGTGCAGAAATGAATATAAAAAGTTAGAAGCAAGGCTAAAAAAGTCGCTGGCTGCAGTGGAAGCAAAGGAAAGGGAAATGAAAAGGGGTGATGACGAAAGGGAGGCACAACACAAGAAGAGACTGAGCGAGATTGAGATTAGGGAGATCATTCTTAAAGGAGAAGCAAAGCATGTAATAGGTATGGAGGTAAGTAAGAGGGAACACGATGATGGTGTATGCATGCAAACTTCAGGATTGTGCTGATAACTATGCATTGTGCTGAGACAGGGAGCAAAGCTGCAAGTGTCAACTGATAGAATAAAGCTGCTGGAGAGAGAATTGAATGCCGCCAATGATAAATATCAGAAATTGGAAGAAAAATATCAGGAATCAGATGCATGTAAAATTCGCAATGAAATTTCTAGGCTCAAGGGTAGTGTTGTGGAATTGGAATCCGTATTAAAACGAGAGATGGCCGAAAAGAATGTGCTCGCATCTGAACAAGAGCGTTATCGAACTGCCGCTCATAAACTGGTGAGTTCTTTAGTACTTTGCTTGGACTTCTCAGTTTGCTGCATAGCAATCTAATTATCAATGCCAATCCAAAATAGGCAAAACTTGTGCGGCAAGAACGCAGTCATCAAAGGGCACCGATGAAGGGTGGAGAAGAGATTGATAGTCTTAAGCCCAACGAGAAAGGTCGAAACGTCAAGCTACAAAGAATTAAGTCTGAACTCAGTATGCTTGAATAGATTAAATGAGGGGGTTTCTCAAAATACTCGAGTCGCAATTTATTTGTATTTCTAATGCACAAATGAAAATTATAGGAAGGGCTGTGCAATTATTTTAAGCTTCCCTAAGTTATTCGTTCACGAGAGCTGCATCAGCAGTCACTTCATCTTTGATATAAGCAAGACAGAATTACCAAACTGGATGCGATCCTTCACAAACGCCTGTCTATTCGACCCTTTCGGCAAGATCTTGTTATTCAATTTTGTCCCGTTCGCAGACTTCATGTCGTATACCTTCGTCATCAACACTGGATTTTTTACTGAACCACTTTTCTTTAAGATCAGCTTGGCATGGGTAGTAGAGATCAATGGATCCTTCCAGAGATTCACCACAGAGCTTGTATCCTTGTAAGAGCTGTTTGGAGTATCATTCTTTGCAACCTTGTGAACTGGTTTCTTACCAACAAAAAGTGTTCCGGTCAGAATGAATGTTTCTCCACTATGCGGTCCTTCGATACATTCTAATTTTAACGCTGGTGTAGCACATGATTGAACCGGTTCAGATTTCTTCCTGGACTTATTCTCCTTCTTTTTGGAATCATTATGAGACATCCAAATCTCTTCCTTCTCGCGCACAAAATCGTCAACCATGCGAAAGCATTGTTCTTCATGGCGAGAAACTAATTCCTCCTTCTCTTTTGTCTGCAGAATTAGCATTGTGTTCAAACGTTCGTTTTCTACAGCCAAGTTTAGCATTGCCTCTTGCACTTCATTTAAAGTTGAAATAGGCACTGTTCCTGGTGTTCGAATAGGGGGGATGCTAAAAGGGAAAGCACCCCCGCTTCTCTTTGTCTGAGAAAATCCGTGGGCTCTCCGCGGATTCTTAGCTGTGCGCTCAGAGTTGGTGTTGTCATTAGGAGGAGATGTAGGAGGAGTGAAATAGGGAGACGCTGGTGAGTATTTCTGCCTCTTGGGTTCAAAATATCCCGAAGCATGTGCTGCACTCGTGAACGCTTCTTGCTGAGAACCGAACGCGAAAGGGACTTTACGAGTAGGATTTTGATCAGGAGCATTAGCCGACCTAGAGGACTCTTGTTGATGGCAAACAGGGCATCGGAACATGTCAGTTTCCAATGTTGATGATTGGAGGCGTTGATGGAAGCAATTGCGATGAAAAGAATGAAGACCGCAGGGATGCTGGTCCACTTTCTCATACCATTGGAATGCCTGATTACACAATGCACAGCTCAATTTCATGGTGGTATTGGTTGAAGAGTGAATGATTTAAAAGTTGAGGCGCAGTGAGTACGAACTTGCTTATCAATTGATTGTTGTGTCAATTGTGAGAGTGAAAATAAGGTTTCTTGAATTCTGGCGAAAAGGAGAGTGAGCCAATTCCGTAGGAAAAATAATGATAAGGCCTGTTTCGATTTAAATTGATGCCACTTTGAACTTTGATGTCCGTCCTCCATCAATCAATCAAAGATGTCGCTGAAAGAGTGTGTTTTGTGTTTTGTGTGATTGAGAGAGCGAGCGAGAGCTTCACACTTCACACGGACGGTAGTAAGTACTTTTGACGCCGATAACCAGCGATAACCGATAATAGGATGATACAAAGATCGTAAGCCTGGTACGGATTCTAACTTAGCACACACGAGGCTTCACGACCGTCACAGCATCATCCTCCTTCTCAACAAGGAACTGAATCAAACTACAAGCATGGACTCTACTTCTAAATGCCTTCTCTATATGATTTCCATATTGGATAATTATGGCGCTCTAGAATGGAATTTAAGAGCAGTTGCAGCCACGGTAAGTTGTTGGAAGTCTGAATGTTTCACATAACATCGCGATTAGTTGAATTTAATAACATTAATATCTCTTCTGCGATTCAAGAGTGCTGTTCTATTCTTCACGATTCGGACGCAAATGAAAAAAAGTTATGGAATTGACTGGGACTCGTTCATCCATTCGATAATCGTTGGCCTTGGTAGCTTGTTCTGCGTATATCTCAACGCCAATGCAGCATTCCATTTGTCGGGATTCCCAGGTATGTATGGCAGATACTTCTTTGACAGCAGTAATATTATCGAATGTCATCAATCTAAACCTTCTAATCTATGTCGTCGTAGAACCAATTGGATCCTTGCAAGAGTGTGGAGGGCCTTTGACTAGTCTACACAGAATCATTCCTGCCATCACACAAGGTTATGCATTATGCGACATCATTAATGGATTTCATCTAATCTCAACAGGACTTGGGCCGGAGCATTTAGCGCATGGAGTTGGTGAGTGCATTAATTTGCAAATATCTCAACAGTATGTTTGGGTTCTAACTGTCACCCTTCTTTCAAATATCGTAGCAACATTTGCAGTCACAACTGTCTTCAATGAGCTCAAGGCAAGTCACGTCTTGACACCCTATTTGATCATGGAGATGTCAACAATCATTCTTGGAATTGTGAAAGCAGACTTTCTCTCTCCTAACATGAGAATAGCAACTCAGTTCTTGTTCGTTCTTGTATTTTTTGTCTGCAGACTGGTTGTCTTTCCATTGCACTACTTCAGCACAATATCACTCTACCGATATGGTTGCTTTACTCCTTTTCTATTCTACGTCTCTCTCTTATTTGGAGCATTTTTCAATTTGCTGAACGTATTCTGGTTCATAAAAATGCTCAAGAAGATTCACCGAAAGTTTTCAGGGGCGGAATCATTTTTGAATGCGGACAAAGATTAGAGAAGACGAGTATGATACTTAAATATACAAATTCCAATGCGCTATTGCAGTATTAATACTAATCACATATTACTTTGCAATGCTAAGACCTAAGACGGTCTCTACCTACTATCGTTTGCTTTACAATTTAAAAAATGTGCAGTCAAAAATATGAAACTGTATAAATGCCTACTTGAAGGTGGATAACTCAAATGTGCTTGTCGTCGCGTGGCAAGCAAGGTGACAAGCACACAAAGCACAAACAAAAAACAAGCCACCGATGAAAACAATTTCCACACTCTCTAATTATTTCTTCATCGATTGCAAAACTGCACAACCTCTCCAAAATGAAAGTTTTGGCTGATGCACTCGTAGCATCATCCTTCATCTGGTCAACAACAGCATTCGTGGTTCATAATCAGCAAAAACCAACAACATTTGTACACGAAGCAATCTCAGCGTCTGCTGCCCTGTTGCTTGATGAGACTTTTACCCCTCCCGACACAATGGGGGATGGTGAAATCACTGAACAGGCATGCGCAGATGCAGCAGCAAGAATGAACAGAATTAGAGTTCCTGTACCTGAAAGCGTTAGTTCTACTGGAGAAGTTGGTGTCTCGTTTGTTCACTGGGCAGCTGAAAAGAGGACCAGCGCTCTTCCAATCATTCTTGTGCATGGATTTGACTCATCATGCCTTGAGTACCGTCGAATGGGACCACAGCTTGCAGCATTGGGAGTCGACGTATATGCAGTTGATTTGTTGGGTTGGGGTTATTCTCAACTGAACGATGTCAACACATTTTCCGCGCAGGCAAAGGTTGATGCACTTGCTGGTTTCTGGAAAGTGATTGGCAACAATAAGCCTGTATGTGTGGCTGGGGCATCTTTGGGCGGAGCTGCAGCAATAGAATACGCTGCCGCTAACCCTGATACTGTCAAGGGGTGTGTATTTATTGATGCTCAAGGTTTTGTAGATGGAGTAGGACCAATGAGCATGCTGCCAAAATTCCTTGCTGAAGCTGGAGTTAAAGTATTGAAGAGTGTGCCACTACGCAATTCTGCGAATCAAATGTCATATTATGATACAGATACCTATGCTACAGATGATGCTCTGAAGATAGGACGGTTTCATTGTCTTCAGGAAGGTTGGAACGATGCCTTGGTTTCATTTATGCTCTCTGGAGGATTTTCTCCTTCTACCAAAGTACCTACAATTGAAAGCCCATCCCTTATCTTGTGGGGACGCCAGGATACTATTTTGGATATTGAATTCGCTCAAAAGTTTCTGGACACATTGCCAGATGCCGAATTGAAATGGATTGAGGAATGTGGTCATGTGCCACATTTGGAACAACCAAAGAAGACAGCTGAAGAGATAGCTGCTTTCCTTCTTTCTGATAAATTCGTTTCTGAGGAAATCCTTGTTCAACCTATGGCAGGAGATGAAGTTACTTCCAAACTGCTGGTAGCTGGAAGTCTAGGGGCTGTTGGGGTAGCAGCAGCAGCACTTATTGGGTCTTTGTAAATAGCAAATACACTAATCTTTTCTATTTATAAGCTTTAGTAGGAAGTGTTGTTAACAGTGGATTGTAGGAGTGTATTATGTTGCATTAACAGTTACTAAAGATAGCTAGTCACTGTCACTATCATCACCAAAAGTTGGTCCTTGAATGTCACCAAGTGGCACCGCGGTTTTAATACCATTGATCGTCACATTGGCAGTTTTTCCCGACTGGATTTTGGATGGTAGTTTTGGTGTTGTAGATCTCGGACCCTTTGTACCTGAAGTCATTTGCTCATAAACAGCAACTTCCAATGCGTCCAAATCCAAGCGATTTTCATCCACTGTGGATATCACAAAGTCATGTATTGCTGTAGCTTCGTTTCCTAATATTGATCCAAGGCCATTGAATGTCACAGCATTGTTTTGCATGAGTTCAAAGTCTTTCATAAAATCGAAGACTGTGCGATAATCGTACCTTGCAACAAAGAGAGTGAAATAGGTCAGTTGACATGATTGAATGATTGCTGATGCCGCCTATACTATGGCAAATACACTTACTTTTGGATCTTATCTCTTATAGTTTGCAAATCGATGGGCCTCTTGATTTTTTCATGATAGACATTAAATGATTTATCCACAGGACGATGAAACGGTCCACTGTAAGTATAAGCAAGATAAATGGAAAAATGAGATGGGAATCATGATCAATAGAAGTCAACTCCCGCATACACTCGCTCTTCATCGATATATATACTAACCTGTGAGGGCGCTTTTCGCACACGAGACGAATTTGTTCAAGGCGATCAGCAAACATAACGTGAGGTATACGCTCACGAGCCGCTCCTCTCTCTTTTCTATTAGTTGTACCCTTCCTCTTCACTGAGGCAAAATACTGCTCTTCGTAGTCGTCTTCTTCACTGCGCTTTCTCTTTGGCTTTGATTCGCCTGTCCTTGACCTTGATATTTCTACAGCTTTCCTGGTCGGAGAATAGTCGTCATCAGATGCTTTCCTTCCTCGACCTCCGCGACTTCTGCGTTTCCCCTGAATATGGAGTCTTCCATCTTCGTGCTCTTCTGCAAACATAGCATGCCCGACAGGGGCTTTGCTGCCGTCACGAGGCAGGAATTGGTTTTTCTGCTTCTTGCGTCTCTTCGGTTTGGCCTTTGAATTGGCTCCAGAGGTTTTATCTGTCAAAGCTCTTTGTACATCTTTAGGAAGTACAATAAACCTAAATACCACCGTCTGTGTGCCATCAGGATTGGTTTTGGTAATTTTCCTTCGTATTACCTTCCTATCTTTGTTGGCTGCGTAGTTGAAGGTGTGCTGCCTCTTGCTCTCTCCTGTGCTGATATCCATCTGAAATGCTCGCTCTTCCTCACGCTGACGTTTGAGTGCCGCTAGTTCAATTGCATCTCTATTATCATCTGCATTTCCACCTTTAGAGAGATACGCTTTCCCCCCTCCAGCTTTCAATTGATTCGAGACCAATTCGTTTGCAGCTTCAGTGTCATTGAACTCGTCTTCCATATCATTGCTATTTGAGATTCAGGAAGAGACAGTGATAAGTGAGACAGTGATAAGTCTAGACAATTTTTTGCTCCCTTCAATAATGAAGTTGGATGTAACAGACAAACTTACAAAAAATCATCATTCTCGTCGTCACCAGAATCGTCATCGTTGGCATCACTTTTCACATTCTCGTCATCAACAATTTCCTCTCCAGCTCTCTCAAAGCCTTCAGTTCTACCTCCTTCTATTTCCATTGAATCTTCCGAGAGAGCGATTTTTTGCCTATTCCAAATCTCTTGAATACGTTCTGTGTAAATCTTCTTTTGGTCACTGAGTTTCATTTTCTCCCCACGTGCAAAGCGCTCTAGGCCATCTCCCATGTTATCGCTCGCTGCTTTTGTTGAAAGATCACGGATACAATGTACTCGATCCCATCTCTTCAATTTATCAATATCTTTCTGCACCATACCATATTCGCGTAAAATACTAGCCATCTGTCCCATATTCAGCTTTCTCAGATCTTTATCTGTACCAGTGATTTTCTTCACTCTCGCATTCAACGCACCGTCGCCATTCGGACTTGATTTATTTGCTTTTTCGACTTCGCGGATGAAGTTGAATCCAGATCCGGTTCCTGAAGGGTCGCCAAGACCGGTCAACTTCATCATACCTGATCCCTTACCTTCTTTATGAACCTCAATAAAGTCAGAGGTTGATTGCCACGGAGCAAGCTGAAGCTCTTCATGAATGAAGTTTGCAAGTTCTCCTTTCCGTTTCAGTGCTTTCCATGCAGCCTCGAGTTTGGCTTCGGCTTCAACAAATATTTTATTGTTCTTGTATTTGCTATGATTCTTCACTTTCCCGTACATGCGCCATCTTTGTCTAGCAGCTCGAATCTGGCCATTCAGATATGTCATTGCAGCAGCAACATTTGCTGTACCATTCGCTGTGCGATAAATATGATTGATTCCGAGATCCTGCAATCGTAAAGTTGCTGCCCTTGCGGTCCAATTTGCTGCAACACCTTCAGGGCTGAATTCACGGCCAAGCGTTTCAACTCCTGGAAAGTCTTCGAAACCAAGATCCTTTAGAGTCCAAATTTGAGTATTCTTATCATATATGGCAACCTTTTTTATTCTTAATCGCAGTTGATTCGGGATGACACCAGCATATGGAAATAGTCCATCCTTGATGTCTTCAAACCTTAGTCCATTCTGCTTTCTTTGTAAGCCCTTGGCAATTTGAAAGACACTGAATGATTGGAAGAAACTTCTCTCACCACTAGAATCTGGTGCGTGAACTTTTGTTTTGGGCTCAGTTTGACCAACGGCAAACATAGTGTCCGGCATGGGCCGAATGACTACTGGAAGCCTCAAGGACCCGCCGCCTTCTTCTTTACTAGGAATCTTTCCAAGAGTAAGCAAGAAATCTGTTGATCTAGGTTCAT
>Ga0136554_1000654_pt1 | contig 12989 bp, 7 predicted proteins | sample AntRauTorckE5431_FD_104637 | JGI IMG/M metagenome (GOLD analysis project Ga0136554, IMG submission 104637) | Saline lake microbial communities from Rauer Islands, Antarctica - Metagenome Torckler E5 #431 | ecosystem: Environmental > Aquatic > Non-marine Saline and Alkaline > Saline | place...
GCTGAAGGCGCACGCACAAGGCGGGAGGAAAGGGCGCGAAGAGAGAAAGAGAGAATAATGAGAAAGGCAAGCGCACCACACACGAAACTTGAAGACACGACGACCCCCCACCACCAAAAAAAACACCGAATCCCCCGTATTTACCGTATATTTGAGGATGTTACCGTATATATACCGCACGTGATTCCCACGTAAATACCGCGTAAATACCGCGTGAAGTGAATTTTTTAAGACCTCGCGCGTGATTCCCGCGGGTACGTGAATCGCAACCTTGGTCGAATTTAGACATAAATAAACACCTGCCCTGCAAAGCCGACCTACAGACAAAAGACTTTAAAAACAAAAATTGGTTCGACTTGGATGTGGCCTGTACGAAGAGTTTAGACTAGTAAGTAAAATGTGGAAACTTTCTCACGAGGCGTAAAGCCTAAATCGTAAGAATCGTTACGCACGAGCCTTCAGAACTCCAATTAGTTTAGTTAATACTCCCCCAAAAACAAAGAAAGGCAAGTACACAGCAGTCACAGAGGCACATAAAAATGCACTTGAGCTAAATATGCGCTAGCAAATTCGCTCCAGAAGGCCATTTAAGGCTCCAACTGGCGCCTTTCCTCCTAATTCCTAGCAAGTCGACGGGACTGAGTGCTCGTTCGTGTGTCACGTCTCCAGGTCCACGGCGCAATTCTCTGGGCTATTTTTGTTTGCCCCAGCAAGGTGCCGTCTCAATGTTTTTCTCAGGCGCCGGGCGCCAGGCCCTTTCTGTTAATTACTAAATCCAGTACCCCCTCGGAGGGGGAGCTCTAAAAAGATGTCATGTGTCCAGACAGACTGCACTCGAACTGGGTCACAGGACTTCTCTAGGGCGGCTGACTCTACTTCCGTATCGCCTAAAGAACATTGAGGTGTTGAGGAAGCGGGCGGGCACGTGGGCACACTTCTCTTGAGTAAAAGTTTAAAACGCAAAAACACTCAGGGTTTTGAAAGAACGGAAGAATTGGCCACTTCAAACCGCTGTTGCCCCTTCTATGGCCGCTCGGAAAGTCTTCTCGTACTGCTATAAGTAGCATACAAATCTTTTTTAGAACACAAGCTCCTGGCCCAACAATATGCACCTCTCGCGGCAGGTGTCAAAATTGATCGCGCGTATACTTCTGCCCGAGGCTCGAGGCTTCTGTGTCATTAGCCATTTGAAATTTGTATTTTGTATTTTTGTGTTCAAATCCATGGCCACTCGGGCATGTGCGCCTAATTAGCTTCTTAGGTTTAGTTCGCGCTGCTTTGTTTTTCTTCTCTACCTGTTAGCCTTCTAATTCCGGCCCTTCGGGGCCTGTCTCAAAAAGTACAGTAGTTCGAGTGTTCGAGTTCGACTCAAATTTGATGAATGCCAAAACTGGATCAGCTGGCACTGGATTCGGTCAAGGAACTTCGATTGGGTCATTTGGATCTCGTGTCTCGGCGTATTCCGGATACAGCATTTTTGTATCGAGTGATACTCCATGATGGCTGCCGATAGTTCCCTGCCAAATATTGGCGGCAGCGAGGGTTCTTCGCCAGCTCAGCCAGGCTCTAAAATACGAGTTGGCGACTTTGAAAGCCTAGCAATCCTCGGCCGAGGCGCCTTTGGAGAGGTTAGGAAAGTGCTACATTTGACTGATGCTTTCGTTGCTGTCACTGCAGCATTCATTTTTCTTGAGTCTTATGCGATCACTCATGTGCTTGAGATCAAGTGAACGGAAAAGCAAGTGAGACATTAGCCCCATTTCGTTTCATTTATCTCCTCTATCTACTTTGCTTCACCACACTTTGCACCGTTCAGGTTCGTTTGGTTCGGCAACGACGCGACGGAGGGTCGGGTTTGCTAGTGGCATCGGACGGCAGCGTGGAAATTTACGCGCTCAAATCCATGACCAAGCAATCTATGATTCAAAAAAATCAAGTAAGCTTTGCATTAAAAATATCTTGGTATCACTTGGTTGGCACTGTCTTCCTCGTCTTCACCAACCCCATCCGCTCATGACATGAAAGATACATCTCAGAGGGCAAGTGAATCCTTTGATCTCGTGGAATCGCGTTCGCAATAGGTGCATCATTTGCGAGCTGAACGAGAGCTTTTGGTAGCGGTGAATGATGATAGTAGTGGCATTGATAATCCTTGGATAGTACCACTACGTTACTCCTTCCAGGACGCTCAAAGCTTGTATCAGGTTTGTGCACTTGCTTACTCGTTCTCGCTGCATGAGTGTTCGGCATGTGGATATTTCGCAAGTGAATTTGCTAGATCATCCATTTCATGAAGCCTAGAAATTAAATCGATTCGACATACTCCGAATAGGTCCTTGACTTCTTACCTGGCGGTGATCTCATGCAGCTGCTGATCAAGTATGATACCTTCAGCGAGCCTGTCACGAAGTTTTATGTTGCTGAAATATGCCTCGCTATTGCCACGGTACCTAGCAACTCGAGCTTGTGCATTCCCAATGCTAGCAATATTAAAGTGCAACCAGTACTATTACAAGCACGTTCTTCGTCTTCTTCGTCTTAACCCATGCGTGCACGAGCGGGTAGTTCGCCTTTCCTCGGCCTTTATCAACAACCAGAACTCGCTTCTTCACACAATCTTATTCGTGTCGTAGTCCAGCTCTACGAGGACAATAAAGGAGTTACAATTTGCTGTCCCTATATATGTTTCTAAACCTCTAACTGTGCTACCTAGGTTCACGCGCTGGGGTACGTGCATCGCGACTTGAAGCCCGATAATGTGCTCGTAGATTTGCAAGGCCATGTGAAGCTCACGGACTGTGGCTTGTGCGCTAAGATTGACGCCAACGACGACTCACTGCCACCCGCCACTTTCACGACGGCTCACGGAAGTGCAGCCGCGCACAATGGGGAAGGCAAGACTGGCGCTGCGACAAGGCGGCAGCTTGCGCACTCCGTCGTGGGCACTCCAGACTACATCGCCCCCGAAGTGCTTGCAGTCGGAACAGCGGGTGCTGATACCAACAGGAGAGGTTACGGGCAGGAGTGCGATTGGTGGTCGCTGGGGGTGATTATGTACGAGTGCCTTGTTGGGCACACGCCTTTCTATGCCAACGAGCCTCAAGAAACCTGTCGACGAATTTTGGACTGGCCCCGAAGTCTCATGGTACCTCTATCCTGCTACGAACTGTATCAAAGCTAGGAACCGCATCGTATTCTTGAAAGACTTTCCGTGTAGGCGTGGGGCTCAATCTTGATGTCTTGACTTAGCTTACTTAAGCCCTATTCTATTATCTTACTTGCCTTCTTTTAAACTAAGATCTCTGATTGTGTCTTCCTATCGTTTGCCGACCATGACAAGGTTCCTGAGGCTGTGCATTCGCGCTGCTCTCCAGCGTGCATTGACTTTTTCTTGCGGTTGATGAACGATGCCTCGTTACGGCTCGGCCGTGTATCTGGCGCAGCAGAGGTAAAGGATTAATACACTGCCTCATACCATGTCACTCGTCTTGTTCTTCAAATTTTAATCCTAAATCATGTCTTACTTATGATACATTCCTAATTGTAGGTTGCACAGCACCCCTGGTTGGCGGGTGTTGATTGGGCGAACCTGCGCATTGGCCCTGCCCCGCACGTGCCATCTACTGAGATGGCACCTCTGCTTGAGCATTTGCGCACATGTCCAACTGACGATCCACGCTTCCCGCACCTGGTACTGGAACGTTATCAATTGTTCATTTGTGTCCATGATTATGGATAGCTCCTTGCCCTTACCTTACTTCTATCATTCCAGGTGGCAAGCGTTACCCAACACTTCGACTCGTTTGAGGGTGCAACTACACTTGTGCATGGAGGCAGTGTAGTCGCTGGTGATGTTGGGCCTTTTGCTGGCTACACCTACAAGGGACGACATCATGATGTAAGTTCGAAGTGAAATCAAGGAAAAAGACATTGTTCTGTGTCCCACTTATTTTTGCAACTATGCCATTGTTTTGAAACATTCATTCTATGAAACATTTTCATATAGATTTGTCCTTACAGGTGCGAAGAATTGTGAGCGATGAAGCTTTTACGTGACAGCTGCCGGCGCTTTGAAGTATATAGGCAACCTCGAAAAATAGTTTAAAAGCTGGCCATGAAGCTTGACGAACCGGCATTTATCTATCCATTCAAAGTGGGGTATATGGCTTGCTGAATCTATTCTGGTGTCTGCTTGTTGGCTATTGATCGCGATCGCGCTTGCTAGCTTGGTTCTTGGTTCCGCCAACAAACCAACAAAAACACCCTAAAAACTGAGAAGTTTCTCCCCCAACAATAATGGCCCTCTATCGTATCTGTATAGTATCTGCCACAGACCTACTTGTCTTTATCCGCTAGAATTCTTCCCACGTAGCCCAATTCTGCTGAATTATAGTAAACTAGTATATTAAATCGCTTCTGCTTCGTAAATGCTTCTGATTGTGGACTGGGAATCAATTAGCAATTACAGTAGCACCGAGGCTCCGTCCTTGTGAGATTTGTTATATAACTAGTTGGCTATAGCTGGGCCACCTGAATTAGGCCCCTCCTGTAAGAATTCCTGCTTGAATTGGGGAGCGTATCCTTTCATGAAAGAGCGTAGTTGAATACCGCTTTTCCTGGGCTGAGTGGCGATTTTGCACGATCAGCTGCATTCCCATCGGGTGTAGGCGGTGCTAATGGTTTGATGGAGCGAGATGTAGACGCCGTAACAGGAACAATAGGCGCCACTGGGGCAGGTTTACGATGTGGATAATTGAGTCGTTGGGTCAGGGCCTGATGCGCAGCTTCGACCAGACTTTTGTCGACCTCGGCGCCGTACCTACGAATAAATCAAGCACCAAAATATGGCTTGAGATAACTCAAACGGAGTTGGGCAAGTGAAGCATAATGGTGGTACAGCGACACATATTGGGTTCTTCCATCATGGTTCAAGAAAGAAGCAAGCTTACGCGACTCCGTGCAAATCGACATCCTCTTCTTCCAGCGACATCTCTAAGTTTTCTTCTGCGGTGAGCGCTAGCGCCAGCGCCGCTGCCGTGATTGGTTGGCCTGTCGCACAGAGCGCCGCCCTCAATTGCGCTTCCACCTCCGCTACGGCCGACGCTCGTCGCGCCCGCCGCCACGCCGTGTTTAAAGTGCGCGGCGAGGCTCCTGAGCGACTTGTGGCGGTGGCAGGAGGATTGGGAGGTGCAAAAGGGTCGTGTTGCGAATTCGTCGTAGTCGCAGCGGGAAAAAAAGGCGTCAGGTCTTGGGCTGAAGAATCAGACGCTCGACTCGCCGTGTCACCATCCACCTGTTCCCAGCAAAGGAAATTTTTGTGAGCTGCAAGGAATATGATTGGAATTCGCCAACATTTACGTGTACGTTCGCGCCCATAGCTGGCGTTCTCATCGCGTAACAGCGAAAAGCTGTGCGTTAAAAAAATATTCAAACTTACCGTGCACATTTCGGCGAAGTCAAAAGCAGAATTGGCCACGGCAGCTGCCCCTGGAATGCCGCGCATCGAATGGCTAGGCGGTGGCGCAGGCGGGGCCATAGGTGGCAGCAGCGTCGGTGGAAACGCTTCGAACGGGTTGGCTAACCTTCCACCGCCTTGAGCTTTGGGGGAAAATGACGCAAAAGGGTCGAAAGCTGTCGCACCTGAAGTCGTGTTGGCTGCTGCTCCGAGCCCGCGCGGTGACCGAATGGGCGACCTGGGTGTTAAAGGGCGCTGGGCCGTGGTTGGCTTTCCAGTTGGCGACTCGCTGTATGTGGCAGGCCAATCGTCGAAAGGGTTCTTCGGCGTTTGAAGGTTCGGCTTCAGCCTTGCAACAGGAATGTTCTGTACCAAGGAGCCTGTGTTGGTAAGGCGCACATCTGCCGCGGCACCGCTCGAAGACAGCGCTTCAACAACGCCCACAAACACAGCTGAGCCTTTGTCCACTGACACGCCATCCCCGACCGCAAATGCCGAAGAGGACGAGGAGCGACTTCCTTGGTGGCGTGGACTCGCAAACGGGTCGAAGGTGTCAACTTGCTCCGGAGAGGAAAAAGAAGGAGCCTTGACTAGGGAGCGCGGCATTCTAGGAGAGAGCTGTTGCTGCTGCCCACGCGGTGACTTGGAGCCAGAACGAGGCGACGCCGCAGCCCAGGTCTCCCACCCAACGGAGCCGCCAGGCTGCTGCGTCGACGCTGAATTCATTGAGCCCTGCGGCCGTTTGGTGGGGCTTTCCCACGTGATGCCCGCAGCCGAGAGGCCTTCCGAGGGCTGAGGCCGGCGAAAGCACAGCACGAACGGGCGCGGCAGCGTGTGGAACAGGTGCTGACAAGAGAAAAGAAGTAGCAGGGTTGGCGGTCAGAGTTAAATCTATTAAACCTCATCTCACGTTGCCCAGCGACAAAGCAAGTTCATGAGCTGCAGATTCACGAAGAAGATATGAATAAATTACCGCCAAATCTTTGTCAGGCATGTTCGTGGGGATGGTGCGGCCATTTAAGGCCACGAGGTAGTCGCCTTTCAGGACACCATTGGCACCGGCAGTGCCCTGGCTGTCTACTTTCAGCACCTCCAGTCCCAAGCCGTTGTAGCGGTTGATGATCTAAACGAAGAGGCATGTGGAAAGGAATTGGTATTGTAAATGATCCGAACAAAGACGCAAGTTTGCACGCAATCGATTGCAATGATTGAACTAGTTACTTTAAAATAAGTGCCAAGCCAGATCAACCCCAAGATTGCTCAAATAGATAGTACTAATCTCACGTGCACGCCGAGAAATAAGGCTTCGTATCCGCCCCAGGTGAAGGAATAAGAAGAGTCAGCCACATCGAATGGTGGCCACGACTCGAAAGCAGCCATTTGGCGCATCAAATCGACGGTTTGTGATTCCTCTTGTTGCGGTCGAGGTGAAACCGGGGTAGCCAGCAGGAGTTCGGGCGACGCATTCTTTGAATTGCGAAACATACTCAATGCTCAAGTCTATTCAAATCGCGGACTTCGAAATGAATGTCAATGCTATGAAGGCTAATCCCACTACGAATTGCTTTCGAGTAAAGCTAAGAAAACCGCTGCCTGCAATGGGCACCTTCTTCTTTGAAATTGGCGCCCAATACCCTGATGAGGCAGCGCAACAAGGCAAAGCAAGAGAGCAAGAGCAGGCAGTTGGAAAAAGAAAATCAAACCATCCATCGCATCTCGCATCCATCATCAGTCCATCTCAGAACAAATACTTTTCCAAAGGGGGAAAAAAAATGTTGTACTTTGTCACCCAAGATTTGGTATCGGAACACTCGCTAATGTAATATTTTCAGGTCGTGGGTGCGAGATTTATTCAAGGATCGCTAGCTTCGTTCTGTCCGCAATGGAGGGCTGCCTGCGACGCAGAGACTACTGAGACTATGAAAGTGAATAGCTAATCTTTCAGAAAATACAATGGCTCAAACATCTCCCAGCGGGTAAGACCCTTGAAATTGTCGTCTAGGGGAGATAATGATCTTGTTCTCACGCCCCCGACACACACAAAATATTCATTCACGTAACTTGAAAAAAGCTTAGTGAGCGACACCAAGGAAAGTTTCGACTTTTATCAAATATTTAACATTTAGAACTTATAGAATGAATTTTTGATATTAGTCGAAACTTTCGGTGCTGACTAGTCGATTTGTAATTGCACTATGTAACACCTCTTGTAGGCCTCTTGACTGCACCGCCCTCGAGGAGAAGTTGCAGCAATGGACAACTGGAAGGTCCGCTAAGGTGTGGATTTCTACAGATATTGTTCTTAAGCATTTGCTTGAGCTTACATGCCGTGATTTTTCGAATTGTAAGAAGCATGGGCTTGGTAAGGCACCTGAACATAGCGGGGTCGATGTGTTTGTGGATATGAAGACTAAGAAGATTGTTTCACTTTATATCATTGACAAAGCGACGAATGAAACCGACTATGTGTGTTATCGACATTTCAAAGAGTTTCTTAGCTGCTACGTCAAGAACTTCGTCGCGCGTCCCGGTCAATTTATGGATGAAATGTTCGATGAGCATGGTACGTGGCTGCATGGTGGCCTCCGCAAGAATACTCTCGCTGAGACAATGTTTGGCATTACTCCTGGAAAACGCGGTGCGCGCTTATCTTTATTAAAAATATTAGAGGGCTTGAAAGATCTTCTTCCGACTCCAATTGTGCCAGTTGAAAAGCGCAACGAGCCAGAGGGAAGTGAGCTACCGCCTCAAGTACCGCCCAGCGCCACGGACCACGGCCCTAAGCGGCGCTCTGCTGGGTCATGCGACTTATTGGAAGGCCTCGCTCCAATGCCGACTGATTACGAAATGTCGAGAGAAGCTAGAGGAGCGTTTGAATTCGCACGAATTATGATGAACCATTCTGATGGGGGCTGCATCATGATGACGCTGGTGGAGGAGATACTGCTCACAGAGCTACAAAAAGATGACGTTAGAGAAATTGTTGACAACTACCCCGACCGGGCTCTTGAAAATTATCTTACTGAGACTTTGCGTGCAGCTATTTCCAGCATTCATGCCCGCAATTTTCCAGCTTTACTTCACGCCGACTTGAAGCATTCAGGTCCATCATCTTCAACCAGCACTCCGAAGTCACCCTACCCATCTCCCGCGATGCTTTTGAAAGGGGTTCACTTGCGATCTTACGTACGTCGTTTTAGACCAGCTCTTGTCGGCCGGGAAGCTAGTACATATGCTCTGCGTAGACTTCAACAGATAGGCGAATTACGCAAGGACTTCTATGCCACTCAATATTTCTGTCCGCCGAGAAATCCTCCGCTAAAAACCTTCTTTACGGATGCTGCAAATTATAGTGCTGGAGTGAAAATGCTTGTGGCGATATCGTCTTTACTATTCCGAAGCAGGAGTAGTGAGAACGAAGTAATACCAGCATCAGATGAGAGCACTCGACAAGCTAAGAAGCTACGTGCTCTTGGTGCTGCTAGAGAGAACATGCGGAGCCCCAACCGTCGCAATCAAGTGCTTCTCTCACACCGATCAATTTTCATCTTGGCAGTATTGAAGCATGCTGTCGGAATATCTGATCAAAAGTTTCTGTTAATGCAGTATCTCATGCACTTTCTTTACGTGGGAGTACCGCTAACGAAAGAGGAAGCAGCTGGGCTGACAATTGGAGGCGATTCCTTAGTGCAGCGTGATCGCCAGCTGACGTGGGCAGTGAAGCAGCAAGAGGTAAGCGACATTAACAGTTCAAAAAGCCTTATTTCTGCCAGCAGTGATGATACAGATCATTTTGGCTCGAACTGTGGGTCTCGGAATGTAGTCTTCTTCGACGAGAATTTGCACGCACCACGCACAGTACGTGTGTCGGGTTTTCCAACGAATCGAAAGACCGCTTCAGCTGGTGCGCAAGCATTATATCAGTCACTTCGAAGCATTGGAATCAATACAGATGGTAGATTAGTTGGGGGTTCCTCGGACAATGCTCCAAATGCAAGAAATGCTATATTTGAAGCTGTTGATATTGCGGATGAATTCGCGAACGGTCGCGATGAAAATGGTGAGATTGTACGACCTGTGACGAATGGCGTGGAGAGGCGCGTTGTTTGGGTTGGAAGCCTCGTTCACATTCTCCATCTTTGCATGAATAATTTCAGAAAAGATTCATTTGGTGCGAAATCTGGTGGCATTGGTGACGCATCACCTGGCCAACTATGTTACAAGTGGCGCAAAATATTAACTAGCGATCAGCGAACCTCCGCTCGTGGTGTCTCATCTGTTTACCTGCGTCTCCTGGTTGACTTTTTCAATGGGCAAAAGGGTTTCTGGTGTAAACTTCCGACTGAGGAAAATGAAGGGAGGTGGGGTCAGTCATTGCAGTCTCGCAAAGAAATTCTTGAATTCATCAAGTTGCCCATTCCAGAAGGTCGAGAGGGCCTAGGAGGCAATTGCTTGGCTGCAGCAGCGATGTATATACGGAGACGCATTAAACCAAACAGTTGGCAAATAGTTGCCTGCCACGAAGTGGCGGTTTGGTCAATGAATGAAAAAATTGTATTCATGATTTTGGTTGAGGTTGAACTTGGAGTATTTTACGAACGTGAACTCAACTGGCTTCGTAGAGCGGGATCTACACGGGCATATTTGAAAAACTATCCACCGGACTGCAAGCTGCGAGAATACCCTGGTCATGGGCATGCACACGCACAATTTGTGAAAAAAATGGAGTCGAATGTTTGGAGTGTGCTTCCTGAGTCTACGGTAGCTTTAGAAGCACTTAGTCAAGAAGCCCAGGATATCATGAAGGCACTTGTCCCTGCTGGTGCGAAGGCATGGGCTTCAACATTCAAAAAGCACACAGGGTGGATACATTGTGCATTTGGACTCGTTTTGCAAATTAATTCGTCTGGGATTTCTGGAGCAGTTGCACGTGGGCTTGTGAATGAATTCCCTGATGAAATTTTTATCGGTGACAACGCAGGAAGTTTTAAGCAACGCGCCGAACGCGCCTTCTCTGCTGCCGAGGTATCGTCGAGTTTTCAAGTTGATGAATACTGGCATCGTCTCATCAGAGCTGACAAAGAAAACGTCCTTCATTTTGCTCGCCAGTTTCATCTCTTTGGTGGCAATGCAGCAGAACGTACAGAGCTCATGGATGAGTGGGTACGTCTGAGTGAAAACACGTGCACGGTTCCAGAGGACGACGTTTTAATTCATGACCACTTTGCTGACCAATTTCCCATATTACATGCACGTCAGCAACTCAACGTTGACCCTATTTTAACTGATACGACATCAAGGGAGGCTGAATTCAGTGTGCAAGGCCGTGTCAGAATAAAGCAGCTCACAAGTTCGGCTTCCGAAGAGCGCATGTTTTGGGATTCCAACGTTCTTACTGAACTTCGAAAGGTTGGTCGGGAATTTGGAGAGAACGCACGCGCTACAAAGTTGACCAGCAACCAAAATACGGATGCATTAGACCCAACCAGTGCTGCTGCCCGGACTGGTGTGAAGTTGTGGTGTCGCTCTCATGGCCAGTGCGCAGCAGTTTTGGCGAAGATTGAGGACAAGTTTTTGCCCATGTTTACTCCAGATAAAATGGAGAATGCACCATTGGTTCGCAAGGATTTGAAAATTGGTGATGGTTTCGTGGCCAAGGACGAAGCAATTGTTACCTCTTGGACTGAAACACTCGTAACAGATAGTGAACATTACCGCCGTGATGTTCCTCTAAGTGAGTTGCAAAGGAAAGCAAACGACTTAGTGTTGACTTTCGATTTGCCATCTGAATGCACGGAAGCGATCCCACTTCGACGTCGACTTGACCTAGCTTATAAAAGTGTTCGTGGGGACCGACTGCATACTGAATTTCAGTGCCACTTGCCTTTGGTATTGTTATGCTTGCGCGCTATGACAAAAGAAGGTACTTGGCCGACAAATAGCTTGACTAAACTAATCATGGCGTGCTTGCTCCCTACTCGGTTGCCGCTTAGTGCATTATCAGCACTTGACGTGGCGACAATAGCTGAAGCTACATCTACTAAGCAGAGATTAAAGGCAATAGAGGAAGTAACAGAAGTACAGTGGTGTTTCAACGATCATGGAAGGTTAGAGAAGAAAAAGAAGCCAGCGGTGCTAAAATATCTGGATCAATTTTCTTGGGGCGCGCTTCGTATCCTCGAATTCCTCGGAAATCATCATGCAGACGTACAAGGGGAATCACATTTTCAATTGGGTGCTGGTTCAACTGCTGCAATGTTTATTCTTGGTCCATTTTTATTCGGCCCCGAGAACCGAGCTCTGATTGGTTGCAAAGCTGCTGAGAATGGAGGAGTAAAGCCCCTACCGAGGCACGGCTTTAGTGGATTCAGGTCTGCACTTGTTCGAAAAGATAACGAAAACGCGGAACTAAACCGCCTAGTTTACGGGTGACCCGTAGAATAAAGCAGCACTTTGAAATGCACTTGTCTTCTTGAATAGATTATTATTAGTTGCTTTAAGAAGTCGCCTAATAGTTCAGGGCATTTGAGAGGGAACGGTGGTGGTCAGGTGGTGGTCAACTGGTCAAATCCTGATCGAATTCGGGTGCTGGCTCCATATACGCCGCGAGATGAAAAACACACCTACAGCAAATCGTCCACCTGAATAAGTCATTATAGGATAAGATTTTGTTCTCCTTAACATAATTTGCTGATGGTATGCATTTCAAGTCCAATTGGGCGCTATTATGTAAACTTTTGGAGGGATAAAGTGCTCTAAAAGCACTTTGAAACCTTAATATTCCATAAATTGCCAAATTGAAGGGCTAAATGAAACCTATATCCACTAATTAAGACCTGCAATAGTATCTACATAATATTTGCTCAAACTTATCTCACTACGGTGTCTTAATCCAAGGTCGTCCTCTAGATTTATGGATGTTTAAAAATTTAAACAAAAAGGCCGCGATCTTGGAGGTAACCCACAACCCCCCAACTTTACACGAGCATAACTTTTGACCATGAGCACTTACGAGCGCAACAAAAACGGTGTTGAAACGAACTCTTCAAGGGCTTTCAGGATTGCTATCTTATATACCCTAGCTAATACCTCCCAAAATTGACCTGATTTTGGGTATGTTCCGATACCAAAATTTCTTGTTGTCTTTTTTTTTCCAGCTGATTTTCGTTTAAAAAAAAAGCTTTAGTAGTCTCTAGGCAGCACAATCAGCCCTACTCTGACGCCTTCGCCGTGCTCAATGGACCGGAGGGGCTGTCTTATGTCTGTACAATCTATGTATCAATGAATATTTTCAATGGGGTCGCCTGGAGGCTGGTCTCACCGCTCTAGTACGTAGTGCTGGCGCTCATGACCAATACAAGTCCGCTTTTACTACCCCCAAGAGGACTTACACTTCCCTTGTTACCAACTCAAAGAGGCTCCTGCTGCTGCATTTCTGCGTAGCAAAATATGGCAAATGCTTACAGATGGAAATTGGCTCTGATAAGTATGGGGCTGAGTGTGAGTCCCGGCGAAGATGAATATCGTCATCAGC
>Ga0136554_1000655_pt1 | contig 12989 bp, 8 predicted proteins | sample AntRauTorckE5431_FD_104637 | JGI IMG/M metagenome (GOLD analysis project Ga0136554, IMG submission 104637) | Saline lake microbial communities from Rauer Islands, Antarctica - Metagenome Torckler E5 #431 | ecosystem: Environmental > Aquatic > Non-marine Saline and Alkaline > Saline | place...
CGATAAGATGGCACCCCGCTCTGTTGCCCAGTTTCCATCGGGGCCAAAACGCCAGAAGGAGGGTAAAATTACAAGTCAACACCGTGGAGCCATCGAGCTAGGCCCTCATATAAATATAAGTCCCTTCCATCAACACGATGGACGATACCCGTGGTCATAAAACATCTTTTTTAATTGCTTACGTAACATATGACTAAATTCATTCTCATAATTTAAATTTGTGATAATTGATAATTGAACTCAGAGCCTATCTTCGTAATGCGAGTTAGTTATTTACAATCGGTTGGTACCTTTAGCGGTGTACTATATTTGTATAGACAGCACAAGGCACTTCCGTGGCTATTGTCCAATTCTTTGACTGCTACTGTAGTGAATGTTCCGATAAACTCCGATGCAAAGAATTCCGTGTACTACTTCTCAATTAGCACGGTCGAAGCAAGGAGCGCGAGCATTTGGCGCCATTTGGCACATAGCGTGCCACTTAGATGATGCGCCCTCTTTGTCTTACTCGGCGATACAGTCCGAATCTGCTGCCTACTATAACCTTATTGTATCCTATCTCTCGAGCCTGAGAGTAACAAGTAACAAGTTCTCCGTGGAGGTCAGCGCCCAGCACACTTTGCTCTGGGCCTTTCTGTTCGTTATTCATGAATGCATTCCATCTAAGTCCTTACTTTAAACAGCCATTCATGGATATTGCAGTGCTTCTTTCTAACTTTTTCCTGGGTAATAGATAAGCAGAACTTCTTTCCGGTTTAAGAACCAAGGAGCTTTACGGCACCGTTTGATCTTACTGGGCTTTCTCTTGGTTCTAAGGAAGCTTTCGGCGCCTTTTTCATTTCACTTAGTAAATTCTTGACACGCAAAAGGGGCTGCGTTGAGTGCGGTTGCGCTCCCGCTCATAGTGCATCTCGAATTGCGTTCTATGTGCCGGGTTCCCTGAATCCCTGCTGAAGTGCCCGTGCCCTTGCCACATTTTATGAGCAAACACATGCGAGTTTGAAAGGTGGGACTCTTTGCACCGACCTAGGCTCTAGATTGTGAGTCGAAAACCGTCAAGTCGCGCCGCCAGCTCTTAGCAAAATATTGTGAGCTCATGTGAGGTTCAACTCAACACCGACTGAGAGAGTCGAAAACGTGCAGTAGGCTGAATATACTGACGCACAAAATAAAAAGCCCAAAGATATCGGGGCGGTTGCCAGCTAACCAATGCCCGCATTACCTACTTTAAAGACCACTGATAAAGGGCTCCAATAGACAACAATGGTTGCAACAAAAAGCCGCACCGGATTGCTTCTAGCTGCAGCGTGGCCGTCAACGTGCATTAGGCAGGCTGCAAGCCAAGCACCAACTAGAGTAACAATAGCCAAGGGTATGCCCACTATTTGAATGCATAATAGATAAAATCTTATTTCTTTTTAAAGAAACAGAACAGCGATGTCAAGGTTGATAGTATGCGCTCGTGTAAAGAGGCGAAACCTCGGGTAAACTGATTATGCATACTGAGAGGCTAGCCACCGTAGGAGCACGCGGTCTACTTTGCTGCACATATTGCGATGTATAAACGTGAGAATAAGCTGAAGAAGCCAGTGAGATAAAAGTGTTGGCTTGGATGCTTGGGTGCTATTGGGTATTGCGCTGTTGCATTCTGCTTTGAGCCTTTGAGCAAGGGTATCTACAAAACAGAATGTGGTGTTTAGCTACTGTAGCTAATTAGCTACTCAGGTCTGTACTCTGTACAGGTACATTCCGTAAGTAATTGACGTCATTGAGGTTATATTCCCGAGTTCTACCCGGTCGGTTCTTGGGCGGACCGTGGTTCTTACACGGTAAGCAGAGAAGTACGTACTTCGATTGGTACAGACACTTTTTTTGTGCACATGCCGCGAGCCGTCGTGAGTCCTCCACAAGAAGGAAGTTTTTGTTCGTGCTTCATGCTAAGTAAATCCTAATAGCACGTTCACCTGTACTGTTCACCTGAGGCCCGAGGAGATTTTAACAGCTAGAAAAAATAGAGCTTCGATGGCTCTAGCATATATAATGAATAGGATGAAAGTGTGCATGTGCTGTATATGTATACTCGTCGAGCCATTCGAAACCGACTGAATGATTTTGAATGTCTCGTCTGACGAAATTTTGCTGCTGTGCTGCTCTAGCTGTCATCACAGTCACGTCACCCCGAGATGCTTTCCTACTGTCCTCAACAATTGAGGCGCCGCCGCGTCGACGGCACCGCGGTGGGCACAAACGGCGATTTTGTCCACTAGGGCTTGACCTCTGCCGTGCCGTTGTTCGCGACCAGCAGCCCTCGGCCGAAGATGTAGCTGCTGCAGAAGCAGAGAAAGAAGCCACCCAGCAGAGGATTGCCGAAGAAGTTGCCGCAAAGCAAAAAGCACGTGCACAGTTTCAGATTGATCTAGCCGAGCGGGCGAAACACATCGCAACCCTGAAACAGCGCTTACGCGATGAACTAGGTTTTGATCCAGCCCTAGAGCGTGAAATTGCTTCCCTCCAAGCTGCTTTGAATGCTGATACGGCACAAGCTGGTGCTTTGTTGCAGCAGCACGGCAACCTTGAGGCAGCAGCCGCCGCGGGCTTGCCCCGCAACAATAAGCCGTCGGAGAAAGTAGCCTTGCGGGGTGCATCGAAAGAAGGTTTACTGCCTAGTGGTTCTGCTGGCAATGGTAGGTTAGGCAGCCGTCCTAGCGGTAACGGTGTCGATGACAACAACTTAGATCTTGTCGGCGCTGAGAATGCGCCACTCGCACGAGTGTTCCAGAAGCAAGCTACGCGCCGTAGCAGGGCCAACGCCATTGCTAAGGTATATTTGGGCCATCTATGCTAATTGTTGCTTTGTTTTTCTGCGCTACTGGCTGGTAGTCTATGCCAATCTTACTGATGAAAGCCGCATACCGCATGTTTTGACAGGGCGACTTTGTTTTTGCTTGATGAGTGTCCAACATACCCATTTGTTTAATGCATAAGTATGTCTCTTGTCATCGGTTTGGTTATCCTGCGTTTTGATCATAGAAACTTGAGATTCGAGCAGCCATGTCGGGTGGTGTGCTATGGGCCAAAGACGAAGACGACAAAGACGACAACAACGATCGAAGTCGTGATGGCGCGAGTGCCGATAACAATGGCGAAAGCATTTTTGACAGCAACGTTTTTGGCAGCAGTAGCAGCAGCAGCGGCAGCAGCAGTAGAGGTAGCACAAAGGCATCTTCCACAATTGATACTGGAGTCGAACGACCACGGCATGACGGAAGGAAGCAAAGGGGCGCCGGTCGAGGCGAAGGATCTTCTCATCAGAGCCACGCTAGCAGCAGCAGCAGTGGTGGTGGTAACAGTGGCGGTAACAGTAGTCCAGGCAAATGGAAAAGGCGCGTGCGTTTACGCTACGATTTGCCAGGTGCTGGGCACAGCGGCGGTGACGCCTTCGGGAACGCTCAGGTACAAATCTTAGGCGCACCTTTAATTTTTTGTTTCGTGGAATCAGCGGCCTAACGTAGCTTGCAGAGTTATGTGATCGAGATCACAATCCTGGAATCTTGGACATTTCGTAGATCACGTGTTGATTCGCTTTGGTTTTATTCATGAGGATTTCTGTTTCTCTTTCTCTTAGAAATGTCCTTGATAAATGTCGGATAGTCGCCCTTTTTACCTGCAACTCATTATATCTCTATTTTTTTTTTTTGCGAACTATATCCAGGAAATCGAGTCCCATGTCGCATTGGCTGAGCGCCTGGGTGTTGAAATTCCCAGTTCAGTTGCCAGGGAAAAAGAAGGCTGGTGACTTTGACCTGGGAGCTGGGAGAACTTTTGTTGCTTTGCGTATCGACGCAGCCGCAATGCTGAAGTCCCCAGGCAGAAGAAATCAATAGCAGGGCTGAGCAGTTCAGCAGCCTGGAGGGCTGGGCTAATACCAACACATATATATGCAGATAAGAAAGCGACTGTGAGGGTCAGGGCAATCGAATCGAGTACAATGAAGTTTTGCTCCTTTACAACCCGGATTTCGTGATTGAAGCACAAAGCGGGGTTAAGAAATCAAAATCAGATTCCGATGTCCTACACCCGAGTTATGTTTCTGTTCTCTGAAAGCCGAAGGATCCGCGAGAAAATAATGATGATAATCATAATTAGTCGCCTAATGAAAAACCCAGAATTCCCGTTTTTTTAGTTTAAGCCAATACCATTAATCAATCCCTTAACCTTCCTCCAATTAAAGACGAATTCCCGTTTCCTCTTTGCTTATTCCTTATGTCATTCAACTGTCGAACTGGCAGCTAAAGGGGGGTCAATTTCCGCAAAAGCGGAAATTCCGCAAAAGCGGAAAATAATACCCCTTTTGGCCATATTATACATCGCAATTGCTGTTTAATGATCGCAGTAGCTCTGGAATTGTCGCATGTGGTGTACCCAAGAGTAACGTGGCGTAAATCCACGGATATATTTGTCCGTTGGACGTCATAATCTCGTTTTAGGTCATTTTTCGCACAGCTTGTGCAGCTCGGCTGCACTGGCTGAACTGCGGATTTTGAGCGATTTTAGCGTATTCTGAACTATGAATTCAATAGAATTTCGTGCTCCTTGGCATCGGAATTCCCCCTCGATATGGTCAAAATATCGGACCACAGTGGTAAGCCCGTATGAGCTCGGTTAGGGGGAATCCCATCTCGATTTGCGTGTACTATGGCCAATAAGGGCGATATTTCAGAAGAGACCCCCTTTAGCTGCCAGTTGGTCAACTGCACTGCTGACTGTTGAGAAAAAAAATCGAATAGGGCTTCTGTTCATGTTGGACTGCGATTAAGCAGACGCCAAGCACTTGGCTCAGTTGGTTTGGCGTCTACTTCATCGCAGTCCAACAGTAAAAACTATTCTTCCATGTGCGTTCTGCGTGTTTTGAGCCCCCCCATTCCCCCACACGCAAGGGGGCACTGGATTTAGTACGCCCTCAGAATTCCTCCTCCACCACCACCTCCTCCTCCACCTCCTCCCAACGCATTCAGGCATGCGCCTACACCGCAGCACACGCACTAAGATTTCTCGACAGAGATTCACGCAGGATAATATCAGCAGAAAGAAACTAAAGCGCCGAGCGCCCCAACTAGCAGGGAAATGGCCCTGCAATGCCGGTGCACACATGGAAACCACGACGAACCCTCTGGTAGAGTGCCCTTGATGAGATCACCTCGTTTCTTGGAGACTAGGCACCCCTGCAAAACTAATTGGGATTCGGTTCAAAGGAGGTGTCAACAGAAAAGGATCTGGAGATCTCGAGAGGGGAAAATCAACACCATAAGGCACCAGCTGTGGTGGCAGCTGGTCCGAAACGAACGAACATCAGAACAAACAGGGAGGATTAGAAACAGCACCCACGCGGCCCGGTCCACTTCATTCCTCATCTTCTCCTTCCCCTCGCCCCTGACCGCGCCATCTGAGGCCTCGCTCGCGCTGCATTGACTTTGTAACAGTAAAGGCTGTAGGCATTGGCAGAATTCCATTTTTGTCGGGTAGAAGATTGTTCCTTAGAGGATTATGACGGAAAGGCCGGCTACCACGCCAGAGGCCTGGCTGGAGGTGAGCTATGCTGACGCACCTCATGACTATTTTTCGTTTTTGCACAGCTATTGAACGTGTCATTGAAGTCTGTTTCACGCACATAATTCAGTTGGCGCGCCGGTCAAAACCTGATTATCGTTCATTATCGCTCAAAATTGTCTGAATCCATTCACTGACCCTGGGATCTATGTGTGCGTGTCATTTTTCTCATTCCAGCGAGCCATCCTGCGCGAAGAAGACCGCGGAGACGATCGCTCCGGGGCTCGAGCCATGGCTCAGCAGTGCGGATGGTTCAAGCCGCGGTGGCGACACGTCATCATTAAGTGGTACCGCGAGGTGTGTGGTACATGAGAAACGTGGATATCCAACTCCGGACACGTGTGTCCTCAAATCCTCAAACCCCTGTGGAAATACCCCTTCCCCTGCTCTCCCGCATCCTGTCTGAATGCTTTAACACATTGAAATGGTGTGAACTTTGCCATGCCGTGTCGAATTTGCGTTCGCATCCGCTTCAACCCCATGCCGGGACTCCTTGCGTTGTGCTCCGATCCCAATCCCTGTTGGTCTCCGGTCCTCTCGCTGCCTCCTTGTCTTGCCTCTCGCCCCCCCCTTTAATTTCGTGTTCACCCTCCCCCTGCACGTACTTCTTTTCTGTAAACATTTTGACATCGCTGAATTCAGGTGGGCCGAGTGTACCGCATGTGCCCTGTGTCCCTGGAGTCCGCTTTGTACTTCTTGGATTCGTATCTGGTGGAGACCATGGACCATGAACGGACGCTCGCGGCCGCCGATTTTCAGGTACCAGTGGCCGTCCCAAATAGGCTAAATGAGTGTTTTTTAAAAGAGGCTGCAGTGGCGAAATTTGATGTGCACGGATTTGTGCTTTGAGCGAAGTTGCATGGATATCCGCTGCATGTCTCTCGTGCGTCATTGGCGATGGATTCACTTAGTTTTGGGAAGCAATACCCTCAAAGTTGACTTCACGCGCCCTCGCCCTTGCTCACCTATTCTATTCTCTGTGAGATACCAGATGTCTCGCGTTTATTTCCTTCCCTCACTTTTTTCCTTCTCTGTTGTTGTGATGTGCCCGTTGCTTTCTCGTGTGCTCTTCTCGTGGTGTGACCGCACAGATGGTGGGCATGGTGTCGTTGCTCTTAGCCTCGAAAATGTACTCCACTGGCCCACAAGTGAAAGTGGTAAGTGCCCATGTTTACAAGCGTGTTGTGCCTCTTCTTGCCTGCTTAAATGTTCTTTTCGTGCAGAGATTCCGCTGTTCGACCACTCGTGCTAGGCATCCTCCGTATCCGTATACCAAATACTGACGCATGAACAAACAGTTTCCATCGCTGTTTTGTCTTACCTCTCATGTCTGTCCACGTAGGGTTCTAAATTCTGTTTCTGTTTCTTTCTTTCTCTACAGGCGGATTTAGTGCAGTTGGCGCCGCAGCTCCGAGTAAAGCCCAAAGACGTGTGCGCGTTGGAGCTCGCGCTCATTCAAACTCTGAGCTTCAATTTGTTCGTGCCCGCGGCCCGAGAATTCGCCATGGCGGTGCTCAGCCGTGTGGAGTCCACCCTGGTGGCACATGTAGCTGCTTCTGCCTCAGCTTGTTCTTCTTCCGCTGCTGCTGCTATTTCTCGTGGCCGGAATGCGTCCGGTCACCAGGAGTCCTCTTCTGTGTTAGCTCAGTGGGCCGACGAATATTTGCAGCTTTTGGCGAGTGATTTCGGGGCGTGCGAGTACCGGCAGTCGGAGCGCGGAGTGGCGGTCGCGCGAGTAGCCGTTGCCAAGTGGTGCTTACGGTAAGAGCGTGTTTCTGCGTGTGAACCTTTCGTCGTCTTCTTCTTCGTGTGTTATCAACTCGGCCTTGCATGCTGTCGCTTACTTTTGTCCATTCCCTGTCTCTCCTCTTCCTGTCTTGATTCCTCGTTTTCATCAGGCATGCCCGTTTTGAGTCCGCTTCAGACGAAGCTCTGGCTCTTGCTGCGGCCCTCCATGTTCTCAGCGCTCCTCCTCCATCTCCCGCTGCTGCTGCGCTCATTCTCGATGACGCTGCGTCTTCCTTCGACAGCCCACTGACGTCCTCTGCTGCTGCTGCCGCTTCTTCCTCAGCCAATCAGAAAGCACCGCACGGCCGAGGCCATTCCAGCTCTTCGCCTGCTTGTGTGGCCACCAGCGTGACCACGTCCAGTGGAGTAGGGAGCCCTGGCCGCCACAACCACCACAGTGACGCTGCCAACAACAGCAACAACAGTGGCAACAACAGTGGCCACGGTAGTGGTAGCGCTCGCAACAGTGGTAGTGGTGACGGTAGCAGTAACAGCAGTAGCAGCTCCAGTAGTGGTGATGATAGCTGTGTTGGTGCAGAGCTAAGCCAGTTGCCTGCATGCGTAGCGGCGGGGGATCTGTGCATCGCTCGTTTGGCGTGGAAAGTAGCCATCAACCCGTCATTCGACTCCGCTGCTGCTGCTGTAGGTACTGCTGGGAACAGCGGCCCTGGCAGCAGCAATGGCAGCGGCGGTGGTGCTAGTGTAGGAGCTGGTACACCTCTGACAGCAGCAGCAGCAGCCACTAGTGTATCTTCGTTGTGCCCGTCGACCTCGCAGGGAAAAGCTCGGCGCCTTGCGCTGGAAGCGCTTATCGTGCAACTAGTGGCCAGCAACCTGGAGTGGCAACCATCACCCCATTCTTTTGGGGTCCCCCCAGGAGGGGAAGGAGCAGCAGCAGCGGCCATCGTTACCCCCACCAAGGTGTCATCGGAAGCAACTGCTGAGACTTCTGCAGCCGCAGGTGCGACGGCTGCCGCAGTTAGTGAGAAGAGCGCCACCAGTCATACTGAGCCTTCAGTCGTTGCTGCCGCTGCTGCTGCTGCTGCTGCTGCATCTGCCACATTCTCTGTAGCTGCTGCCGCTGCGGCGGCGGCCGCGCCCTCGTTCGCAGTCGTGCCGACTTCGAGCTGCTCCAGTAGTGAGTCTGCACGCGAGAACCCCCTCCGTAGAAACCGCAGCAACACACCGGCACCCATTGCTGGTGCTGCTGTTGCGGAAGCCGCCGGATCTCGGTACCCGACGCGGCGCCCACTCAGCCGGAGCAGCAGCGACGGCAGTGGTAATGGCAACAGTGGTGGTGACGATGACGGCGGGCGCCGGAGCGTCTGCAGCTGCACGAGTAGCGACAGCGTGACCACCACTACGAGCAGCAGGAGCCGCCGCTGCCACAACACCAACAGCAACAGCAGCAGCACTGCTCCTGGGTCCGGCCCTGCAGGCGATGCAGTGCACCGGTGCTTGGCTGCGAAAGCGCAGCCGAAGGCCCTGGAGGCTGTGCCTACGCTCGCGACGCTTGGGAGGTCGCTGTCGGCGTCCTCATCGTGTTCGTTTGACGGGAATTACAACAGCGTCAGCAACGGCGGTGGCAACAGTGCTGCCCGTTCGTCCTCGACTACTCGCAGCAAACATACCCGCAGCAGCAGCCAGAAACCCTCGAACGATTCAACGTCGACGTCGTCTAGCATGGTGGGTGCGCTGTACGACACGACCTCCCCTGTAGACGTGATGGAAGCAGACGAGCAGCTCGACGAAGACGTGTGCACTTTTGCCGCCAAACGCCGCAAGGGTGGAAGCACTGCTGCTGCTGCTGCTGCTCGGGGCACGAAAGGCAAGGACTCAGCGGAGGCGGCGATGGTGGCTGCGGCTGCTGCAGGAGCGACAGGAGCGCAAGCGAAGGCAGATGGAGTGCACACGCGGCGCTCGTCTTTGCGCGGTGCTTCTGCACTGCCGAAGGCCACTACTGCTGCTGCTTCTGCGCCGGCAGGGACTGCCGTTGGTGGTAGCAAACGAAAGCGCTAAAAGTTACGAAGAAGAGACAGAATTCAGAGAGAAAGAAAGAGAGAGACATAACTTTGCCCACTTCCGTTGGTCCAAGTTTCCTTTTCTGGAGTACGCCAGCTCCTGAAAACCATACCATTTTCGCACATTTGCAGCACACACAACTGTTGTGCGCCTCAGCATCCACAGAGAGAACAACACACACCCACACACACTCACTTCTTTTTGAAAGGTGCCCTGTTGCGTGCTGAGCCAGAACAGACCTTGTCGGTCATTCCAAGGCTCACTCACGGTGGGCGCAATATGCAATAATATGATAATTAATACCGATTTCCCATTTGGCTTTCGAAATGCGAACTCAAAATTCGACTCGAGTATATTTTATCCCTATCTAAAAACTAACACTTCTCGTGAATTAGTGCCGTAAGTAATTAGTAATAAGCAGTAGGTTAGAGGTTAGAGTGTACGTGACATAACGACATAGTTCAGGATTTATATGTACGCTGCTGGAGCATATCTGCAGCCCGGAGCATGAAGGTGAAGGGGAAATGAGATAACGGCATGTACTTCGGGTGCGGAATGATTCAGAAGTAACAGAAGTATACAAATGCAAACAAAATGACGAAGTCCGTAGTCACATCCGCATTGAATTCCATCTGAAACGCCGAGAGCGAAAGTGGAGCCCCTTCTTACTTCTCGTTCCTCGTCCTATCTTGCGTCTGCTTAGACCCACTTCGTATGCACCTAGTTGCTAAAAGCAATAGCAATAACAAGCCAGCACCAACACCAAGCAGGCTGTAGCAGCATCCGTGCTCGTGCGAGCGCGTCTTCATGGCTTCCTCGTCGACGCTTCAAACTTGGCCTTCACGGGGGGCGCCACAAGTGAAATTACGAGGAAGGCCTAGGCTGGTCGTCTGCGAGGCGAGTCAAGAAAGCAGCCCACTGTGCGACAGCTCCTGAATCTTGCCACAGGCGCGGCGTCCGTCGCAAGATGGCTTTGCGGAGCTTGTTTTGGAACTGTGAAGAAACACAAGAACGCGCGCACACACACACAAGAGAAGAAATCGAAAGGACAAACACATCAAGCAGAAATTAAAATGAGGGAGCTAAATCATGGTTTAGAAAGCAATTTCATTATTTTTTTAAGATCCGAGCAACAAGAAAAGAAAAAAGAAACATAGTACATGGAAAGGAAGACAGATCTATCAGGGCAGAACAAAAGACAGAGAAATGTGATACTAAACATGTGCACTTCGATTGCATGCGATCTCATCTCAGTAACAAGAGGAAGACGAAAAGGGACCCACCTGAGAGGATTGGGCAACGTTCAAAGCTTTGCTGACGTAATCGTCGGAGTCGAGTGCCACGAGAGGCGCTAAAGGGTGATGAGAATGCACGTCATTCGACGTTGGTTGTTCCTTTTCATTGCCTGCTGCTCCTGCTCCTGCTGCTGCAGAAGTTGATTCCTTGACGAGGGGGGCGGGAGGGGACGAAAACGGAAAAAAAAAAAAAAAAGTTTGGCACAGAAAGCAACCAAGTGATTGAACAGCCTCCTCACTTGTTCTTCAACTTTTGTCCTACACATAACACAGCTAATTTTAAAAAAAGAAAAGTCTCGTAGGTTCAACAATCTGTCATTCTCCTTGCACCCAACCCGCTCCCTCTCCCCCCCCCCCTGCGCTCCCTCTCTCTTTCTCTCCTACAATCTACCTGTGAGTCAAGTTTCCGAATCGTAGCGTTGCTTGGCAGGCCGAGGGCATAGTACAGGGCTAAGGTCAAACGACCTCCCAAGTGAGAGCCTGGTAAAGTAACCACGGGTACCCCTACAGCGAGGGCCTGCCGTTGAGGAGAAGAGACAGAAAAACAGCAGAAACAGACAACAGCAGCGACGTAATTGGCTAGGAAACAAGAAGTACATGTATACTTAGTATAGAAAAAAAGTCGGGCGGTCACACACATTCTCATCCAAACAAGAAAGTAAGTGAATGAAAAAGAGGGAGTTTGGCTGGGGTGAAACGAAGACCATTTTTGTTACTTAAACTCTATTTTGATGTGTTGTTTTGTGTACTGCCGTCGTGTTTCTAACCTCGAGAGTTTCACGTGCTCTTGAAATCTCAAGAAAAATCAACAGAGCATATTTTACAACGTCCTACTGCTACTAGCTGTAAAATACCTGAAGGGAAGTCACGTAGCCCGACGCTGGAAAAGCATCGAGCACCACATCTGACGCTTGAAAGAGGGCCGCCAAGTCGCCCTCGTTGCCACCCGACAGAAACACCAAGCGCTTTTCCCACATGGCTCTTGCTTTCTCCGCTTCGCTCTTGGCTTTTGTTCCTTCTTGATTGTCGTCTCGGCCGGAGACACCGCCATCGCCACCACCGCCACTGCTAACACCGCCACCTAGCCCTTTTCTAGTGGTGCTGTTGCTGTTGCTGTTGGTGTTGATCGTTGATGGCGGAGCAGTAGCAGTGCGAGCAGCCGTGGTGCGATTGACGAGGCGATCCACGAGAGCGCGGCTCCAGGCCAACTGTACGAGTGGTGGTGGTGGTGAGAGCGCGGAACAAAAATGACGCATAGGTTCCAATGAAAACTGTCGCAATCACACTACCAAGAACAAGAAACAGACATCAGACAAAGAACACACTAGACCAGACACTCTCGCACTACACTGCCTGCACGCTACCACGCTTATGCACACGCAAAAACACCCTCCAACACACACAGACAGACGCGCCTACCCGCTCTTTCCCATCGAGAAGCAACAGGTACGCATGAGGGTCCCGTTCGAGAATCGCGAGGAGCACGGTGTCAAACGAAGGGTGAAACTTGAACAGCGCCTATTGAGAAGGTGGTGAGAAGGGATGACAAATTCAGGATGAGCAGACTAGAACAGCGGAGGGGTGAGTGGGGAAACTAATGCTCAAGCGTGTACTGAAAAGGAATACATCGCAGGTAATGCATATATATTGCGGGTGTTTAAGAGATAACTTTGTCAAATACTTCCTTCTTCTAAAGGTAGAAAAATGTTATCCTTTTTCTTCTTCTGCACTATGGTAGATCCTCCTTCCTGCGCAAATATCTTACTTGAGGGCAAAGGTAGAAGCGAAACCCAGGCGGCGCGTTCAATTTGGTTTGCAGCTGAGACCGCATGTAGTCGCGCGTCTTCGTGTACGCTGCGTGTGCCTGCACATCCTCATCGTCTTCTTCCTCCTCTTCATCCTCGTTGTCTTTGTCCTCTTCAACATTCTCCGCGCCTTCATTTCCCTCAATTGTACTTTCTTCTTTGACTCCTTGATCTTCCTTGTCGTTTCCTGTTCGAGCCTCTCCAGCAATCCCAGCACCACCATCGCCGCTGCCTCCTTTGTCCGCTTGAAGAGAAATGCCTTGCATGGCGCGGCGTCGGTTTTCGCGATTGTTTTTGCCGCGGCTGCCAATAGCTACCGTCGATGCTTCGTTTTTGAACTTTTCCTTGTCACCAGAGGTGACGTCATTATTGCTTTTACGGTTTTGGTCATCCTTATGAGCCTCTGCCGAGCCCAAATCACCTCTGGTGTTGCCGTCGCTGCTGCTGTTGCTTTTGAAGCTGCTGCTGCTGC
>Ga0136554_1000658_pt1 | contig 12978 bp, 9 predicted proteins | sample AntRauTorckE5431_FD_104637 | JGI IMG/M metagenome (GOLD analysis project Ga0136554, IMG submission 104637) | Saline lake microbial communities from Rauer Islands, Antarctica - Metagenome Torckler E5 #431 | ecosystem: Environmental > Aquatic > Non-marine Saline and Alkaline > Saline | place...
ATTGCTGCACCCGTCGCACAAGTACAAACTCGACCACGAAACTTCCCGCGGCCACACCGCCCTTACTTGGGCCTGCGTGTGTGGGCAGCTCGAAGCCGTGGCCGCGCTCTTAGACCAAGGCGCGTCTTTGACCTTTGCAGTGAGGAAAACTGGGCGCACCGCTTTGCACATGGCGGCAGCGGCGCTGTGCGCGCCCGTGGTGCAACTCCTGTTAGACCGGTGAGTGCCAAGTGTACATGGAATGGAAATCAAGCAAGAATAAAGGGACGAGACATGCCTAAAAAGATTCATAGTCTTATGCAGTTTTATATTCTCAAATATATTTTCCATCCATTCTTCCCCCATTGCCGATGAGCTTCCCCTGTTTTCATCTTTAATTTATTCAGAAACCAAAATCTTTGCATCTCCACCGTTTCTCTCTTCTTCTTCTTCTTCCTCTGCCTTATTCCCTTCTTTTCAACAAGGATATCTTCGACTACTTTTCATGATCTTCCTCTTCCCATTCTCTCCCCCCCCCACATTCCCTCCTGAAAGGGCGTACCGCCGCGCAGTGGACACCCGGCACGAGGCCGCCACCGTGGGTTTACGTTCCGAAGCCGAGCTTAGGGGCGCCGAGCGCGCGTGGCTGCACACCTTCGCACAGTTTTGCCACGCCAAAGACCACACGAACTTGACGGCACTGGAAGTGGCCCTACACCACGCAGAGGAACTGCAACTCGGAGAACAATGCGAAGCGGTACGAGTATACAAGTTGACCAAGAATAATATTTTTCCCTGCACGGGGCTTTCTCTTTTTTGAATGTCCATTGAGTTTGTACACATGTCTCTTCATTCACTCATACATCGTTCTATACGCCATACTCGACACTCTATGATTTCTATTCCAGTTGCCCATTCTCGAGGCCGCTGAGACCCTCTTGGCCCTGCGGTCGTGGCAACTGGAACAGCAAGACAAGGCCGCGGCCCCTACCCTGTGCGTGCAAGGCTGCGGCCACTCTGACCGGGCTGATGCGATTGAACACCACGAGATAAGACCAGCCCGGGAAACTACATTTACTGCTCGCTTCGGGCTTACAGCCGGGTGGGAAACGCATTCAAACTGGTAAAAGAAGAGCCTAGACAAGCGTGTGCTTGTTTGCACAGTCGAACTCTGTACCCAGAACCTGAGTATTCTGACTCGCTTTGCTTCTTTCTCAATCTTAGATCATTTCAGAATGGATATCATGGTCTAATTATCTTCGGTATGCTATCCTTTGTGCCCCTTCTTACATTGCGCACTACCTATTGTGTAGTTGTACCCCGACGCGTCGAATGAGTCAGTATGCGCAGAGTGCGAACCTCTTTTGATGCTTTAATTTTTCACTTTCTTCGATGAAATAAAAACATATTTACACGTTGACGCACAAAATCTCTCCATTGCTCCCTCTTCCTCATTTCGCATACCCATTTGAAGCTTTTCTCTGGTTCATCCATCTTGTTTTGATCTGTCGTTACGCACCCTTGTCTCAATTGCATCTCCAGGAGGACTGCGAGTGCAGGGATGTCCAGTGCCCGAAATGCGGCAACCGCGGCGTCACCGAACAAATCATGCGCCAGCAGTGGCGGGAAGACTGCACCATGCTCGAAGTGCGCTGTGGCTACGGCTGCGGTGCTTCGATAGCGCGCAAACATTCAGACCACCATATGGCCATGCAGGTACACATGAGACATAGATAAGTTTCTTCTTAGTTTGATGTATTGTTGTGCTGTGTGTATTCTATTTGCATTTCTTTTTTATCACGTTAAGCAAACGAGATGATGGTGCATTTGCTTCGTCTCTTTTACTTCTCCCTTCCTGTAAGAACTCTTTCATAACTTTTTTTGCGGCGCACCTGTTTCCTAAACCCTACCTGCATCCTATTGTCCTACGCACCATCCTTTTTTTTTAAAGTGAAGAGTGCGGGAAACGGTCAGCCCAATGCGTTGACTGCGGCCGCACCGATGAGTTGTGGTTCGAAGAACTGGATCAGCACAAGGCTGAAGACTGCCCGAATCTAACCCTTACCCTACGATGAGAGAGGAGAGGACTAGATGTGAGATAGACTTTCAGCTGCACTTACGCTGCGTCATGTCATGTGTCCTCGCACCTCAACCTCATGTGCAACTGTGTGCTTATGTCTATTCCTTCCTTTATCAGGTGCTCTGTTCGCTGGGCTGCGAAGAAAGCATGAAAGAAGACTTTTGCCTGTGCCACGAAACCGCTCTGTGCGTGCGAAGGGAAGAAGCCTGCGAGAACTGCGGCATGGCAGTGAAGCAAAAAAACTTGGCGGATCATCGGGTCAACGACTGTCCGGGCTTCTTGCGAGCATGCCCCACGGGATGTGGCGTGAAGTTCAGGATGATGGTGATATCAGGAAAGAGTAAAGGAAGCGAAAGGAAGAAAAATTTTGAAATGTGGTGCCCGTGACCCGTTCCTGTGCCCGGTGCCTTTGGTCCTTGGGATACGCCTGCACGGACTTCTTAGTAAATTCGTACCTCGAGAGAAAATGCTTACAATTGCATTACGCAAAAGGACACTCAGCCCAGTCAGACTTGTTCTGAAGGTTACATTTTTCTGTTGCTATTTTCCACAGTGGTGTTTCTTTTTATTTTGGGGAGTATTAACTAGACTAGACTAGACTTACCTTGACTGCCAAGTTAATGTTGAACAGCAGCTGATATTGGACTTTCATATGGCGACGTCTAACTTTCCTGCTGATGATTCTGGCTCAATAAGTCTTACCTAAAGTTTCAGGTATCTGGGCTCAATAATCCACAATTCGCCCACATCGGTTGCTGATGTCGACTATCGGATATCGGATCTCGGGAGTCTCAGCAGCCTTGGGCGCTTTGAGTAATGTGCTTCGAAATAAGCACGCTTCTAATAACCTCAATGGGAATGTTTACGAAGCTCTTGTTCTTGTTCTTGTTCTGTCTACTGGCTACTTCGCTTTGTGGGTGTGAGGTTTTTCTTACTAGAAGACCTATTCAACCGACTCCGAACTTCCAGAAGCGCCGTATTTGTTGGGGGCAAAATCTAGGCCGAATGGTGGCCTGAAATGACCTGGGGTCGGACATTAAAGCTGACTCGCAAGTGCAAAAAGGGCTACCGATCAACTTAAAGGAATGGCGAACCATAGAAGAGGAATGGTCGGAGTGGAGATCCCGGACGTACTCGAAACCTATATGCCTCCTTTCGAGGATTGATCCTTCAGGATTCATGAGAGAAAGATGAACATTGCATTACGCAAAAGGACAATCAGGCCAGTCAGACTCCTTTTGGAGGATTCATCAAAGCGCAGCTTTATGCTGCTTGTTATTTTTTTTTTTTGCAATTGGGGAGTATATTCTAATCTAATCGACGGCCACCTCGGTGTGACACTAAGGGTCAGGGGTTACGATAGACGAAAAGAGATAATTGACATTGCTTAAACAACATGCGAAATTTCAGAGAGCTCAGCCTCGATTGTACCCCAAGAAGAGTGGAGATTCCTAAAGCACGAGAAATCGGTGTTATTATGGTACAACTTGGACACTAAAAACAAAATTTTAGGCGCAAAGCTCGCCCATTTGCCCGTGAATTCAGTAGATGTGTTTAAAATATTTAATTAGCCGACTAACCTGACCTTATGGGCCATTCTAGGCACCATTTGGCTCTCATGGTGAGCATTTACGTGTCAGCAACAAAAACGCATGCGTGTCCAAAAAGATTTTTGTTGAATTCTCTTTACGCTTGATGAAAAAAAATTGCGGAAAGCACGCGGGAAGACCGAATCTTTTGTGCCTTTCGTGCAAACGTGAGTTAAATGAGGTGTTGCGTGAGGCCCGTGCGAAGTTTTGGACAATTCCGCTTTGATAGCCCAGTCAGACTTGTTCTGGAGGATTCATCAAAACGCAGCTTTATGCTATTTGTTGTTGTTTCTTTGCAATTGAGGAGTATAAGCTAATCTAATCTAATACGCTCGAGTTACAACCCGAGCCCCTCTAGCCCTTGGTAACTTGAACTGCCCCCTGGAGTAGGAATCCCCTGGCCCAGCTCAGAAGTTTTCCTTCTGCAGCAAACAAACAGTTCTGTTTGATACGTTATCATGTCATTTTTTTTAATTCTTTCGTACGTCAAATTCCTTCTGTGTCGTGTTCATTCTATCGACTGACCTTCCTGCGCAATGAAACATTAAAAGCTCGCATACGAAAGGAACAAAAGCATACACTGCATTTTCACCACATGAGTTGAACGCTAGTGGATCACTTCTCGGCGTAGCTATCTGGCTAACTAAACATCTTCGATATTCAAGAGATTAAACAATTGTTGTGCACTTCGTTTGGAACAATATTTTTACACCTCGACAAGTCTATAACTCTTGCTTACATCATATTTCTCGATATGCCATCAATCTATGTACCGCTTCCTCCTGATTCCTGTGTAAACACTTTCAAAGTGGGCCCGGACGAAGCAGATCGCATCTCAGCGCTCCATTATCAAGGCATTCTTGACTCGAAACCCAGTGAACGCTTCGACAGAATTACATCCCTTCTGAGCCGTGTACTGAACAGCCCTCTGGCAGTTATCACATTTGTGGACTCGGAGAGAACTTGGATCAAGTCAAGTATTGGGTTGGACAACTTATCTGAAGTTCATCGCAACCAATCTTTGTGTAGTCATGCCATCTTACCAAATGCCCCGGATGTTACTGCAGTAATTGATACCATTTCAGATCCGGTATATGGCTCGCATCTCGTTGTGACAGGACCACCGTACATCCGGTTTTACGCAGCTGCTCCAATAAAAGTTACTTACAACAACAAAGTCTTCAATCTGGGCACAGTATGTGTCGCGAGTACAGAACCCCAAACCAAGTTTGACCTGCGCGACAAGCAGTTTTTGTTAGACATGGCATCGATTGCGGCAGACGAAATTGAACTCAATCGTGCGCTCTGTCACCGCGCCATGGAAGAAAATCAGCAGTACATAAAATGCACTCCAAACGACCTTGAAGATTCTGTGCAGGTTCTTCGCTCGTCTATAGGGCTACTCAAGGACCATTTGACGGAGCAGCAACAAGAGCAATCGGATTTATTTATTTCGGGAAATTCAGGAGATCTGAATGTAAATTCTACACGTCTTCTGCAACAAAATGGCACAGAGCCCTCAGGCACATTGTTTGCTAAGATGCGTGAACGATTGCTACCTGGCTGGTCATCGGCAAATCTCTCGTCCTCGAGATCGACATCAGCTGCAGCCACAACAAAAGCGGAGAGTATGATCAACTTGGTGATGCAAGTCGAAAGTGCGTGCAACAGGATGACCAAAACTTTGAGCATCTGCGTTGATACACCACATGCAGAACTTAGAGGAAGTGGAGATAGTGACAGTCTGAGCGGTGGCGGAGCTTTTCTGGAGGAATACAGAGTAAATTCAGGAGTTTTGGAGCACAATCTTGAAGGAATCGATGTAGCTGCACTTGTCAGAGATTGTCGATGCCTCAACGAGTGGCACCGTTGTAATTATTTTAAGTGGGCCGAAGAAGTAGGACCAGAGGTAACTTGTGCTTGAACAATGTCTCCTAAAAAGTATACATACAATTTAAGATGCCTAGATAGACCGAAGCATTCGAATGGTTGTGCTGACTATCCCATCCGAGGTACGTATCTACGCCTAACGATAACTCTAAAAATCTGTGCAGGTCCCAAAGTTGGTAATGGTTGATGCGACCCGCATCAGACGTGTCCTAGGAAGTCTTATCACCAACGCTTGCGATAATTTGATCAGGGCATGTGCACCGGTAGGTTCTGAAGGCAGCGTCAATGATGGTCAGGGGCAAATTGTAATTCGCGTACTGCTTCAGCGCTCAGTTTGTGCGATTGCCAACGAAGCCTCAAAGAAATGGCTCAGATTTGAAGTACACGATGATGGCGATGTACCCGTTTATTTGCGATCGCAACTATTTACGGGTGCTTCTGATGCGACACCTTGGTCAGGAATATGTGATGAACCACCTTCGGTTGATTCTGGTGATTGCCCTGAACCTGTATCTGATGCGGAGTACACATCGAATGATTCAAATGTCACCGAGTTGACCTCACGTGGCTGGAGCAGTGTACTACCAACGGCGAACGGTCCAACGTCTCATAGCAACATCAGGCTGAATACTGTTTACTCGAATGATCAAAGTGAGCATAATGGTAGCGGCGCCGGACTCGTCGATGCCAACCTGTGCGTTAAAGAGATGGGTGGACACATTGGCTTCCAAAGCGCGGACCATATGGAGCCCATGATAAAGCAGCCTTCGGGAGGTCCTTCTGCACCCCTTCCTCTCCTTTGTGGTTCAGTTTTTTGGTTCGATATTCCGTTTGTTGAACCAGTGGGCATGAAGTCTGACATTAAACGGGTTCAACCAAAGTCACTTGATTCATTCAGAGAATTCCATTGTATCTCCCTTGAACAGGGCAGCGATCTACCTACTAGGTCGTCGAGGAACCCCTATTCTTTAAAGATGTCATCTAATGAACGTGTGCCTCATGGAGGTCGTTTCAACCAATCTACTCATTTACCGAAGCCCGCGTTTGCGATCAAGAGTAAAAATAAATACGTTGATGGCAGTGACTTTCCAAACGATACTGATGTCAAGATGAACTTCCAGAAAGAATTGAGATCAGCTGCCCAATCTCGTGGAAGACGATGTGTGCTCGTGGTTGACGATTCAGTCATGGTGCGGAAACTTCTTTGTCAGTCCCTCATGCTACTCAACTTTGACACAGATACTGCTCGTGACGGACAAGAAGGCCTCGCTAAGATGAAAAAGGTCTATTACCATGCCGTTCTAATTGACTTCTGCATGCCCATTATGGATGGAATTGCTGCCACCGCTAAAATTCGTGCCTGGGAACGAGATTTGATCAACGATACCTCTGCAATGTCGAACCACGAAAAGATGTCTAGGTCGTCGGTGTACGATGATAACCACCGTCGTCAACTGATAATTGGCATATCAGCCAATCTTTCGGACGAAAAGCTGAATTCTGCTTGGGAAGCCGGCATCGATTACTTCATAAGGAAACCCGTAACGGTCAGTTGTGCACTATTCAATTTAGTTTGCAAACAAACTTTAAAATTGTAAACACTCTGTTGTTCCTTCATACCTCTAATTCTCAGGCGGCTGATGTTGAAAATATCATTTCTCCGCACTAATTCCTTTACATTAATGCATGTATAAACGGGCGCAATACATGTCAATGTAGCAGTTCATAACTGCTTTCCCGAGGCCTGTGTCAATGCTTGAGGCTTGAACGAGTCGATCCATATCCATGATTGCTTATTTGATATGGTTGGCGCGATACTACAATCTCGATTGTTGCCAGCGCAGCAAATTTGATACCGATGTGTCGGGTGCATATCGCAATTGAATTAGTTTTCTCTATTCAATAATCGATTCCAACCAGTAATAGATAGCTTGGGGGTGGGGGACTTGGATGGAAATGGAAGCCGGGCGAATTAGACATATATCTAAGGGCAAACTCATCCACCTACCTATCCGTTAAAGTACCCTTCTCCCCTGTGCCTTTTAGACCACTGCTACGACAAAAGCCCTGAAGTCGCCCTGGGCTGCTTTCAATTAGGAGAAAAACTATAAACGCAATACAATTTTGCTCATTTTAAGCCTCACCCTATCCCTAGCGGGTAAGAAATATGGATTTTTTTATCTTTCTCGGCGGGCGAACAGAATCGAAAGGTTGAAGCAGAGAAGCCTTCTGACTTCTTCAGCAAGCGTTTTTCAGTGTTATGATAGCTAGACGTACTTCGGCGACGGCTGCGTCATCAGCCATCTACCGTTTGCTGATCGGCCCGCGTGCGTAGAGGAAGGAACGCCGCGTGTGAAGAAGAAGAAGGAACGGTATCTTTACTAGCGCTCTCGCTCAGGGGCAGTGAACCACAAAAAAATAAAGAGTAAAAACCTACGGGCTTTTAACCGCACATACCAATGAAGTGAGTGCGGTTGCATTTCACTACAGCTCCATTTTAACCACTTACTCTAGTCGGCCCTGGCGTTCATGTGTTGGTGGATGGGGTTCATTGACAATTACTCCCGATTGTGAATGTCCAATCGATTCGAACATGTAACCTGTGTATTTCTTCATTGCTGATGTATTGATTTTTAAAGCCGTTTGATATCTTAGAGTTTTTTGTATCCCGGGTATGACACAAGGAAAATTAAATTAATAATCCAGTCCGAACCGAGGGCTTCCATTCCAGTCCCTCGAAAGGCTAGAACTTTCCTTTAAAAGCTTCATTGACATATAACTCATTGAAATAGGTATCTTTTATCTCTTTTGTGGTCAATGTAGAGTAACGGCTATAATTACCATTCTTTAAGACTATTCCTAATAGTTCTTTTTTAATCCTGGCGTGTCCATAACCTTGAACCCCTTGGATATGAAAAACTGTTTCATCTAAAAACTCAACAAATTTATTCAATTCACTGTCATCATCTAGTTCGTCGGGGTCTTCTGTTAATTTCGCTGGCCCTTTGTCTGCTTCTTCTTCGGCTTCTTCGAATTCATCGGCTGGTATGCTTTCCTGTAATATCTCGCCTGTTTCCTGTTGGTTGTCTCGAATAATTTTTTTTTCTTGTTATTGAGTTATGTTAGTCTTTCTGAAGATTATTGAAGGATGATAATAATATACAGTCATTGATATTTTTATGATTATCATCGATAGATTTAATGAAGTCATTTAAATTCTTCCTCAAAATTAAAATTGTTTACCGTTCAATTTGTTCATAAATTGACTTGATAAAGATTGACTTATTTTAAGTGTTGCTCAATCATATAATTTTTGATAACCAATGTATTCACATAATTATTGAATAAGCCCTTAATCGGTTTGTTGTCTTATTCTTGGTCAAAAAATAAGTTCGATTTTCTGGTTAGTTTTTCCAAATAAATATCTTTTGTAAAAGTAGACGAGGAGGCACTGTATCGGTTTTTATGTGATAAAAGTAAAGGACGGATTGAGATACGTGAGGATTTAGACACATTACCGAATATCCAAACCTAACAAACAAACACTATTGATATTTGATGATTTCATAGCCGATGTAAAGAAACATCCTGTAGTTAGTGAGATATTCATTCGTGGAAGGAAGAAAGGTATAAGCACTATGTTTTTATCGCAATCATATTTAAACATCCCTATAATCATTCGTCAAAGTATAAATTACTGTATCATTTTGAAAATTGGAGGATCTCGTGATATAAATGCTATCCTTCGTGAGTGAAGTATTGGTATAAACAAAGATGAATTACTATGTATGTATGATAAAGCAATATGAAATGAATCGATGTCCTGATAATCAACCTAAATAAAAGCGGAAATGATCGTTATAGGCATAACTTTTTAGACTACTTTCAAATTGAACGAATACATACATCATTATATTTTAGGTTCAATAAAATCTAAACATATACATAAATGTTAAAATGTATTGAAGAAATCAACGAGAAGAACAAACGATTTATAGCATATTTTACAGATGGAACAACAACTAAATTCGGGCAATCGGACCCTAAACAAGGGACATGACTGGAATAGTAAAATATAGACTATATACTATAAATGAAAGGAGGAAGTCTAAAGCCGCAAGATATACGGGACTTTTTACGAGCAAGTTATGGAAAAGACGCACCGATGAATATTGACGATTATCTATTCGATGCAAATTCATCTTATCTATACGGTAAAGTGTATGTCAATGATGAATAAAAAAAGGAAATCGTCGCATTCAGGAGTACTGGTATGGAAAATTTAGGCACGGACTGGATAAATGCAGAATTACAACCAGAGTATACCCCGAGTACAGGACTGCCGTCAAAATGTATCAAAACGCAATGAAGAAATACAAAGGGGTAAATTTGAGTAATTGGGACATTCGCAATCAGGAATAAATGTAAATAATATGTGTTCTAATAAAGTAAGGAATTGTATAACTTAAAAAATCCAGCATACAAGAACGCAACTTTAAAGAACAATGAATTTATAGTAAGGTCAAAAGGCGATGTGGTAAGTAAATTAACAGTACCAAAAATTCATCAATTCTGTATTATATCCTACAAGGTCTAAAAAGCATATGATTACTATTGATAATAAGACAAGTAATCCTATTACAGAGCATAAAGTGGATATATTGGAAAGACTCAATCCTAACATGGTAATAGGTAGAGGTATGGGAAATCAATTGATGATTATTAATACGAAATATAAAGAAAAAAGGATTAATTGATATCTCAATACTATACTATAATAAATGGTGATTCAATGGGTTGAATTTGTTTGAAACAGTATGCGAAATATAATAATAAATCTTATGGTTGTGCAGTAAGTGAAACAGGTCCAGCTTACCGAAAGATGAAATAAGGCAGAAACTCTAACATATAGAAAGAGTATAGATGGAGAATACGATGGGTGACGATTTTGACGCTCCTTTGAAACAAGTAGGAAAAAAATCAAAAAATCAATGGAGTCAATTCGTAAAAGAATATAGTCAACAGAATAATTTAAAACCGAAAGATGCAATGAAAGATATTAAAAAATTAGGATTATATAAACAATTACTGAATGATTCCAATGATTTATGTTTATGATTATAGATAGATATACTCATAAATAGAATGGATGAATATGAATTATTCGTTTTGTTCTTTAATTCGTTTGGTTTTTCTTCGTAGTCTTTTACATTCTTGGTATGTTTAGGAGTCCTTATATGCTTATGAACGTAATCTTTTCTGACTGCTTTATTACAATATTCACACACAATCTTCTCTCCTACCATTTTTAGAATCCTTTCTCTGTTGTTTTCATAACATGATTTATTGTATTGTTTGTTATATTCCGTGTCATACCCTGGATGTTTTTCCTTGGATTTCTGTATATACCGATTAAAGTTCTTACCATCTTCTTTATATTTATGGTGTCGTTCTAAATTTCCGTTTCTTTTCTCTACACTCTTCATCATTTTGATATTTGTTCTTCCAACGGATTTTCTCATATTCATTTATTTTCTCTCTGTTGTTCTCCCTGTATTTTTGCTGTGCCGTTTTAGATTCTCCGCTCATAATATGTTTTTATTCTATTTGTATATACGAAAATATTTTTTTGAGTCATTTAATTTTAATTCAAATTTTTAAAAATATCTTATCAATTATTTAATTTATCATTTATTGAGAGCGGTCCCTGATAATTTAAAGCGGTCCCCATATTTCCATGAATTCAGTTCTATCAATTGGAAACGGTCCCAGCGGTCCCTTGCGGACCCTATTTTACAAAACTATCTACGATATTATTTTTTTGTATTTAAAAGTTATATTCTAGGGGACCAGAGGAACCGCAGTGGACCGTCGAGACTTCTTTAGTTCTTTTGAAAGTAAAACGATGACCTTATGCGGTCCCTACCGGTCCCTCTCGATTGAATGAACTAAAATATTTAATCATTGTATACTAGAGAAATATATTTTATCATGATTGAAGTATAAGTAAAATCTTTGCTGTATCTTGTGTGTGTATCTTTTGAACCTCCAAGGGATTATGCGGGATTTAGGTATGCCTCGTTTATTCAGTTGTGCATCCTATGAATCTATTTGAGATTAGGCGGGATTGAGTTATGCCTCGTTGTTGTTTCGGTTATGTTTCGTTGAATTTGGTTATGTTTCGATGGATTTGTTGTTTCGGTTATGTTCTTATAGTTGGTTATGTATATGTATTATATCAATGATGCTATATTACATAAAGGATTCTACTTATGATTTGATTTAGTTCTATTAATTGACACCCGCTGTCACCGTCCAGTTATGCTATATATACACAGAAAATTCTTTAAGTAATTATACAGAACATAACTAGGCGTGCTAACGAAACGATTCGATTCCCATCCCGGCCCCTGCCGCTTAGGTACTCAATTTGGACGTAAAACCGGGTGCGGAGCGGCAATTCCACAGAGTTGAACTCATGACTTTGGCTCCTTCCACCGCGCCGCCCAAGCAAGCCCAGAAGCGTTGATTTGGTCTCGCTTCAGAAGGGTAATTTCTCCCCACTTTTTATTCATTCTGGAGCGGGACGGCTTTTACGGCATTTGAATTTGAGTGCCCTCGCAACCATCCTTTCGACCAAAATGTGCGGGTTTTTGCAGTAGAAAATTCAGGCCAATATTGCAGCTGTTGAGTAGACTTCTGGGAAGGTCCTCTTTGTATTCCTTACAACTATCGACAACGTGCGGGACGCATACTCAGGTTGGGTGCTCTCCACGTGTTTAGGTGACTCTTGATACCGCCAATAGTACACTTTTCCAAGAGATCGGAGGTCAGCACCAATGGATCGCAGATCCTGGACATGATTTATTATCCTATGAAAACCTACAAGGTTCGGACTGTTGACGAAAGCTGCTTTTGGCCCAGTTTATTTTACTACCGCACTCCAATCCTCAACCTTGTCTGCTCTCAGGACCTCCAGAAACGCCTCATGCGACTTGGCATTAAGTTTTGAGATGTATCTTCCCTCTGAATGTACGAAGACGAGGGCGGTCTCATGTGCTGTATTTGCCAAACGAAATAAAAAAAGTAAAGAAAGCCCAAGGCGAGCAGGCAAACCTGAAATCAATAAGGCGCAAAGCAACATGGCACCTGGGTTAGTCCCGGTTGTCTTACGCGCCAGCTCACTCGCTCAGACATGTTCTTCGTTTGATGAATTATATTTATAATTATCCGCATGCGCATACTTCTATTCTTCGCATACTCAACATATGGATTCTCTGGTTGTTATTGATTGGTTTATATTTGTAGCTAAAGCCCGAATAGCAACTTAGGTTTATCTTATCATCCTAATATAGAAATGGTTAAAGCACAGGGGGCTTATATTTCATATTCCTTTTTCTTATTTCTGTTTGTTTCCTGCCGTGTTGCACCTGTGTGGTG
>Ga0136554_1000661_pt1 | contig 12964 bp, 9 predicted proteins | sample AntRauTorckE5431_FD_104637 | JGI IMG/M metagenome (GOLD analysis project Ga0136554, IMG submission 104637) | Saline lake microbial communities from Rauer Islands, Antarctica - Metagenome Torckler E5 #431 | ecosystem: Environmental > Aquatic > Non-marine Saline and Alkaline > Saline | place...
AGGCGTTATTTATACGAAAGTATACACGACCCACTTTTGTTCGTATCCATTTTGAACCAAAAGCAACAGAGAACCTTCTTGCCTCTTCCCTCTTCGATCATCGATCAACAATCAATCAATCAACCAAACAAACCAAAAAGTATCACGCATCTTTCTACTTTCACTGTCACTGAAATCAACAACTAAACTTGTGGTTCCTACAATATTTTCAAATCGTTGTAAACTCTAATTGATAATGATTTCGCCGGCATTCATAGTTCCAAATGCGGCGTTCCACAGCCCAAAAAACGTTGCACTGATTCCGCTCCTCAGCAGTTTCAAACTCACCAATGATTCACCGCTAATTACCCAGATCCTTCTTGAGCAGCAACTCATCGATACCCTATCACTCATTCGTCTCGAAGAAAATAATGTACGGGACAAGATGAAGAAGGACGAAGGGGAAGCAAATGATCAGGCCAAGAGTAGCAACGGGAAAGAAAGCAAAAAAAAGTCAAAAAAACAGTCCAAGGAAAGCAAAAAAGCAAGGGAAGACGTTGGTCACCTCTTGAAAGAAATTGTGGATGCGCATGAAAAAGGACGGGGAAGGCTCAATGCCCAAGCGCATTGTACCCAACAAGCCATTGTCGCACATCACGCCGCAGTCCTTCAAAGTATCGATTCGACTTGCGGAGAAGAGGACGGAAACTTCCGCTCTGCATACAACGAACTTTGGGACAATGAAAAGAGGCATCTGTACGTAAAAGAGATGATTCCAGTTATGAAGCAAGTAGGAGAGAAGCACAATTCAAATGATGTTGTTCAACTTCCCTACATCACTCTATTTCGAATTTCGGATGCAGAATCTCCCATCATCTCTGCACTTGTTACCGACCAACACCTACTAGAAATTCATACAGAACTTTCCACACGCATTGCAAAACCTGATCTGTTACAAAAGAAGCTACTCAAAAATTCAGAGCTTAGACTTTTGAATCATTCCAAAGCTACTGCTGTGCTCGTTCAGAAATACTATAGAAAACAATCGGTCAAGATTCATCCTGATCGTAATGGAGAATCGTACAGGAAAGAATTTGAAGATTTCACAGATGCAAGGAATGTACTCAAAGATGAACGCCTGCGCAGACTGTATCTCAAAGAAATGATTTCTGTTGTGAAGACATTTGGTAAAAGCTATATTGAAAGGAGTCACGACGCATGGAATAAAACAAACCGCCCGGATATTGCCGAAGGGGGTGATGAGCAGAGAAGGTCACCAATGAGATTAGAAGGAGGATTACATCAGCAAATCCTGCGGGGACCCATGCTACAACATAAGAATGGGAAAGTGACTGTTTCAGTTCATGTCCTTCAACCCTCGCATGAGTTCTTTTCGCGTATAAAGAGAATAACAGTTACGTTTCAGTTCATTGACGATGATAGACATGTTTTGGTTCTTGACAGAAAGGATATTGTCAAAGAGGTCAAGTATGATCAAAGAGGAAACATGTTTGGGAATTTGGTCAAGATTGGAGAAGTCGACGACTTGAGTCCTGGAGAATGGGAAGTGTCTTGGTTTGCGATCTTGGATTCTGCGGGGGTCGATCCAACTAATCCCCGCAATGCGACTGATGATGAAATAGTGAGCAAAGTGTCATCGGTTGCACAATTCAATGTCAAAGACAAGGATTACGAGATCAAACTACAGCAATTTCTGAAGGCAGAGCATTCCTGCAGAACATGTATGGGTGAGCTGCAAAGTGCCCTCAATAAACTCAGAAACCTTTCGGGTTCGGAACCCATTCGGCGATATGGGTATCATCACGAAGTCGTAGTACTCGCAGGAAAGAGATCTAGGGCGTTAAGATGGGCCATGAATACCACAGGAAAGACGAGTACTGTCTTCGATGATCTCAACTCTATGCTTATATCCAGCAGAAAAGAGCTTTCTCTTTTGGAAGAGGAGATCAAGATCACCAAGAAGAAGAAAGACAAAAAACATATGCTTCGTATCTTCAAAGCTTATATCGCCAGTGTGGTGGAGTCCGCCGATCCAGCATTTTGGATGACAAATGTCACAGCAGAACAATTAAAGGATGAGGGCGGAGATGCGAATCGATTGTATCAACTATTCATTGAAGGAAAAGGACAATTTCAGCTCATGGTTGACTCTGATATGTTACGGTTGGCGGCTATTCGCCGCGATCTCTTCTCTTTTAAGCAGTGTGCTGAACTAGATTTGAGGCAGAAAGTTGCTCTGATTCAAGAGATTGAAGAAGAAGATGGCATTAGACTTGCCGAGGAGCAGAGGCGATTGGAAGAAGCGGCAAGAAAGGAGGGTTTTCGTAAGGCTGAACTTGAACGCAAGTGGGCAATGGTTGGAAACACTGTCACTATCAATGGTTTGACAAGTTCAAAGGGAAGAATCTTGAATGGAAAGGCTGCCCACGTTGTTGACTTTTCAAAAGAGAAGGATCGATTTGAAGTGAGATGTGAGGATGCTGACGAGAAGGTTTATCTGAAGGAAGACAACATAAAGCTGTACTTTTACGGGCAGGGGCTTTCTCAGTCAGGAGAGCCCACCTCGCCCAAAGAGGTAGACACTTCAGGGCCCTGGGCCTGTATTCATTGTACGTTCTTGAACGAAAATGACCACATGAATTGTGTCATGTGTACGAAAATAAGATCTCCCAAAAAGGCTGAAGCAGCAAGATTTGAAGAAATGGACGATCATCTTGCAAACGAGACGATAATAAATGCTCCAGATGTTGGCGAAACCCCTCACGTGATCAACACTCTCTGGGTTACCTCGGCCTTTTCAAAGAAATTGACAGGCAAACAGGGTACAAAGAAGAAGGAGCTGATGGCGAGAAGTGGAGCTGAGATTGAAATTGATGCTCAGGATTCCTCTGGAGAACGCCTTCCTGTTCATTTTAATGGGTCTGAAATGGCAGTTAGGAAGGCCATATCTTGTGTAAAGGAATGTGTCGGTGCAAGGAATATATTTGACCAGCCTGCACAGGATGTGAATGGTTTCAATGATGTGGAAGACCGAGAGGAAGTGATCCGCGACACCAATGGCCTAGAGAAATATCCGCCATTAATGCACGTTTCGCAAGATGTTGATAAATATGCTGCAACAAAGAATGCCAGATCTAACGTTGGAATTTGCCACGACTTTCTAGGATTTCAAGATCTTACTCTTGATGAATCGTTATCAAGTATTGCTGACAGTAATCAAACATCGAGAGAAAGCATGCAGCCCGAACCAACGCAGGAGGACGGACTTGAGCTCCTATTAGACTTTTTGCACGAACAAGAAACATGTATTAAAGGAGATGTCAATGAATTCTTCAAGTGGTTAGTATCAGAAGATATCGACTCTATTCACTCATTGAAAGAGGCCGTTTCCGATGAGGAGTATCTTCGTGTCTGCTTACAGATAGGAAATGGTGATGTCGGTCTCAAGGGCTTCAAGCGCAATACATTCCAACGTGCAGTGGCAAAATTTGTACTTGAAATACCAAAAGAAAGTGCCATCCTTACCAGCCACAGTCCCCGTCTCTCTCCCTCGCCAACGACGACTCTTACGCCTACGCAAGACACTAAATCTATGGAGCGCCCAGACGGATTGTACTGTCCAATTGGAAATATTATTATGCTGGATGAACCTGTTCTCGTCGGGGATGGCTTCACATACGAGAAGTCGTCTATAGAGAGATGGTTCTCCGAGAAAGTTCGAGAAATAATTGCAGCGGAGGAGAATCTAAAAAACAATCCCAACTCTGCTGTTGATCGCAAGGTTGTAAGCGCTGGCATCAGGTCTCCTATTACTGGAGAATCGCTGCCGCATTTGACTTTGACCCCAAACAATAAGGTCAAAGACATGGCTCGACAATTCGTTCTTCGACAGCAGCATGGATACACACAAACGTCAAATTGAAAACAGAGAACATCAAGATTCCCTGAGTTTGTGCGATATTTCGCAAGAGTTGATATAGATGTGTTTAGTAATATAGCTATGTAAGCGGAATAAATCCAAAAATCCTCTAATTCAACAAAAATATTTGTACGAGTACTTCTAATTCTGGTGTGTATTCTCTAAAAGCATTAATCTGAACACCATGATCCATTCTTGATATGCTGATGCCAAGATGCGAGCACTGGGTTTCTCCGATACAGGTACACAGCATACGGCTGCTCAAAGCAAGATCAAACTTTAAGGCCACGCTACATAGCCCCAGCGCCATCTTAAATAGCTATGCTAAAACTCTAGCCTTTATGAGTACGCGATCTAGTGTATCTCTCAGGACTGATCTACGTCTTTCGCACTTTCAGTCAGTATTCAAAGAAATCACAAGAATTCAACTTTATAGATCACCTGATCTTGGACTTTAAAACATAATTATTGCATCCTGCATCATCACGTTGGCATTGCAGGTCCAAGAAATTGAGGAAGATTAATGCACTCTCTCGGCTAAAGACCCTTGACTTGCCTATCTTTTTCCTATAAAAAGACTCCACTCTACATTTCGTGGAAGAATAGGAGCTTTCGCAAACCACTTAAAATTCCGAAGAGGACTAGCCGATGTCCGCTTGATATTGCAACCCGTCTAAAAGAGAATGATCTGAAGCGACGTAAGAATCCCAGATTCGAAATGTCCCCTTTATCGATCCCAAAGGCGTGTCACTGCTCTCTTACGAGACTCAACATTGGTATCCATAAATAGTGCCACATCATTGGTAATGATTGTAATAATCAATGGAGCTTTTGGTTTATCTTGTATCGATTTAGCAGTAATAGCATTGATAATATCCCCAAGGATCCTCCATGAATCAGAGGCAAGCAAGCGTTTCGGTGCATGTACATCTGAACGATTATTGGTATTGTTGACATTACTCAGAGGACGAATAGTCACAGACGAGAGGAACTGATTCGAGAACGCTCTTCAATCATTCTCTTCGAAGCCAATGTCTAGAAGCGCAGCCTTGGCTTCAATCATGACATGCTGATTGATTCCTCCAGCAGTTTTACTTTTTGCTTCCTTTGTTGCTGTGGTACTCAAAATTGTTGGGAGCCTTCTTGAAAACAAGCTTGTAGAAAGTTTTGCATCTGGAGGTGAAAGGTGTTGCTGATTGCATCACCATCAAATGATTGTAAGCTGCGCATATCAGTTGCTACGCCACGCCACGGAATCCAAGAGGGACGAACGTTGGAAGTTGCAGCAGACGAGCGAGATGCCAGCAGAAAAGGAGATTGGGCCACTGAACGAAGTGCCAGAGCTCTACAAGCCGTCATTAGCAATTAGTTCTGGACCGAGGAAGTTTTACCTCTCCTTCCTCGGCTTACCATGACGAGGGTGAACGATCTTGATGGTGATTCAGCAATCCTGAAATCCCTCAAGAAAAACGTAACGTCTCTGGTGTTGCGTGGAGACAACGTTTATAAGGGTGACGAGTACAACGACTTGTTCAAACAGATTGCCAGATTGGAGTTCGTCGTTCATCTTCGACTCCTCAATCTCGGCACCCGCCCTGAACGGTGGCATTGCGTTAAGTTGGAAGATTGCACCCAGTACTTTCTGAATCGCATGGCGTCGCAACTGAAGAGTCTCGTGATGGACGAGGTTCATTTTCTCGTCGAAGAATGCGATCCCCAACGCCATGGACCCACGGGCTTGAAAGAGTTCGGTGATTTGCTGAAGACGGTGACCAATTGCCAACGATTGGAGTTCCGAAATGATTCCTAGGTCCAATATTGGGAAAATCCAGTACTAGACTATGTTTCTACTCGGATGCTAATGCCATTCAAGCCTCTTCCCGAAAAGGGACCAACACATATTGATATCATCATCAATCTAATTTTTTTTTCTCTGTATCGCCTCCAAAGATTTGATCTCCACAGCTTTAGAACATTGTATCGCATCGAGAACGCAGCAGGAGGAGAATAGAGGACGTAGTTGTTGGAGTGTACTGCGTGTAACTACATCTGTGGCGGCACTTTAATTTTCTAAAAAAGATTATTCACTTGTGATGATGAACTCGCTATTATCACCCCCACGATATTGATTCAACAATGTATCATGGAACAAATATAAATGCTCGAGAATTCTAAACAAGGCATTGGCGGAACTTATACAAACAAGTTCAATATTTGCATTTAGCACTCCTTCACCCATCGAGATGGCGATCATCAATCATGAACCTTATGCTTTTCACTATCTACGGAATATTTGCTTGCTCCATGTGCCTGTACGAGTGCTTCAAAAGTTGTTCAGGGCCGACATCCGACGAAGGTTCCAGGGTACCATGGGCATGAACAATGACAAGGAAAAATGCCCACAAATGAAGAATCATCAGATAGAGCAAAAAGAATGCGCGAGCAAAAGGATCACTTCTAAAGTAGCTTCCCAGATTTACTGCGACAATGTCAATTGTATCAACGACTTTGCCTATGCTTTCTCTAACTTCGCCTTGTCCAGTTTCAAGTTTGAAAGCAGCCTTGATGGAAGCAACTTTATTTCTTCCCCTGGTTCCATTTCTTTGTCTCATGCTGTTGCTGTGTTGGTTAGATTCAATGTCAAAGACTTGGGCCTGAGCCGCTTTTTCAGCTATTTCTGCACGAGAAAGAGCAGACTGGAGACGATTTCGTAAGGTCTGTACCTCAGTAGAAGAATGTTGCAGTTTGGCACTTTGCCGGATGAGGTCTTCGGAGAGGGACGAGACTTCTTTTTGTAACTTTTGAGTGATTGCATTTGTTTCAGAACTGCTCTCTCCGACGTTACCACTACTCGAATGTCTGGAAAAGTTCTGCTTTAACTGTAAAGTGCTGATAGTAGACATGAGATCTGACACTCGGTGCTCGTATTCATTTTCCCGTGCCAAGGCAGCCGCTGTGTCTTGTATTTGTTCATCGGTCACATCTTGTAATTCTCGTTGTAGAGTTTCTGCCTTTTGTCTTTCAATCATAAGCTGATTACTAAGCATTTCAACTTCGTCTTTGGCACTCAAGAGCTTGTCCCTGAGCTCAGCAATAGCATTATCATTTCCCCAGGCTTTTCCACCACCATTTTTCAATAGAGCAGCTTCACACGCCCTTGACGCCACCAGCGCTGCGCCAAGATCTGCGACCGTTCGTTCTAACTCGGTCTCTCTAGCTTGTCTTTGACTAAGCTGACGAGCATGAAGTGACAGAGCAGCATCAAGCCTATCGTCTGCGTCCCGTTCTTGATCTATCGCGCTTTGTGCAGCTTGCTGTATTAATTCGATCCTCGACTCCAGCCCCACAATCTGAGTCTTGAGAGAAGATACCTGAGAGACAATGGAAGATTTTTCCTCCTCCAACACTATTGCCTTCTTCAAAGTATCTCTCTCCCTCTCTGTTGCTTCTGCTAATTCAGCAGACATGTCACCTCCCTCTCTCATTCTTGCCTCTTCTGCCCTTTCAACCCTATCTTTCATATCGTGAATCTGTTTCGCATGCGCATCTATCATTGCTTGGACAGAATCCTTATGTTCATCAGCAATGGCTTTCAAATTTTCCTTATGGCTCAATTCCGTTCTGTCCTTTTCTTCTTTGTATCGCTGTCGATCCTTCTCCATTCTTGCAGCTGCTCTTTCCAATTCTGTCCTTTGCGCCTGGAGCTCCCTTTCTGTAGAATCAAGCTCCGCGTTGAGTTTAACCAGATTGCGTCTAAGTTTTCTCGTTTCCTTGACTGCGTTGTTCTTCTCCGAGGTTGACTCTTTGGTAACCTTCTTTTGCAACTCTAGCCCTTTTTCAAGGCTTGCGATTTTCGCTGTCAACACTCCATCACTTGAAGCGATCGTGGACACGATAGGTTGACGGAAACTTTGGTGCGTATCCTTCACGTTTATATCGGAGGCTGAGTTCACAATGGGCTGCTGTTGAATTTCATCCTCTACCGTTTTCTCTTTTTTGATGTTTTGTACCTGTTCGACCGACTGAGATTGGGAATCAGCCTCTATAGCTTGTTTTCCATTTATTTCTTCCTCACTTGCATCCTTTTGCAATAATTCATCCGTTGAGGCAACTTGACCATTGTCAGTATCTGCTGCATCTTGAGTTGTGGACAGGCGAGCTTGGTCAGATACAGTGTCAAGAGTTCCATGGCTTTCATTGTGTCCTTTCTTATCAAGTTGATGACTAAAGTCCTCATATTCTTCTTCATCATCCATGAGGAAATCATCCGGATCATCACCAGTATCAGCAGCCAAAGAAGTAAAAACTTTCTTCAGATTCTCCTCATTCTCCCCCTCGATAAGATCAATATTTTCATCTTCCTCGTCGTCGGCCTCTTCCTCGTTGTCGGCCTCCTCCTCTTCTGGATCAGCCGACAATAGACCTCTCTTGACAAGAATATCTTGGACTGAGGACTGTCCCCCAACCTCGTCTTCATAATATGTATCTTCATATAAATCAGCCTGATTCTCCACCACGTTTTCAACCCCCGTGTCTAGGGTTTCGAGAAGATTATTGACTGATTTGAGCCAACTTTGTTTGATGAAGGAGAGAAGATATGAGACAATAGAGTGGATTAGTTTCAATGGGAAATAGAAGTTGGGTTGAAAAGAAACAATTATCTACTACTGCTAGCTAGAAAGAACTTAGCTAGAGCAGCTAGTAGCCAACAGCTAGAAGCTAGTAGACGTACCGTGACATATTCGTAAAATAAACAGATTGAAGTTAGATTGATGTTCCAGGCCTACCCTTGCAGTGATAATGCAGCTTCAAGAGTGAAGCAGTAAGAACTCTTTTGAATTGAATCAATCACAAATTCAAGCGGTTGAAAATGCTGTTGTTGGTTTTGATGAAGTCTCTTGCTGCTTCTTGCGTTCTTTTGTTTGTCGCTTTTGTTTGTCTTCTGTTTGCTGTTTGTTCCTTGTCGATTGTCGCGTCGCTTGTAGCTTGCGACCTTGCTACTTGATATCTTGCTACTTGTACAATTCTCATTCGTAGCTGTTCCGATCCGTTAAATATTTAATATTTAAATACGTGTTGATCTGATCCTTTTCTTCTCTTTCTTATCACTTTTTATTTTTATTCATGTTAGCATAATGCGAGATAATGCGATAGCTACTAGTTAGTACCTACTTACAACAGTACCTAGCTCTCGTACGAGTCGTCGTCGTCGTACGACCTCTCTCTGTCTCTCTCTGGTATGGTAGCTACGAAGAGCGATAGCTACCATACGAACTACGAAGAGCTACGAAGCGAGTCCTATGTCCTATCTTCATCTAGAGAGAGAGTAGAAAGGTACATACTGCAGTATGCAGTACGCAGTACTGAGCATCATCATGCTACTTCACACAACATTAAAAATGAAATTATTACAGAACCTTTCTAATACTTACTATTAATAACCAGCAGATAGCAAGAAGCAAGACAATTACGCACCTTGTTCCATCTCCAAAGGGCTAATATGCTGTGTAATTGCTATACTTCCACAAATAGGATTTCAATAAGACTGCCGATACTGTTGGTATTCTTCTGCACAATTCTATCCACACGCCCTGGTATCTCTCAAGCATTTACAATTCAAATTCATAAACGAAATCTTCATGGTTCACCAAACATCAAACGATTAGCCCAGCAAACAACACCGCATTACCTCCCATTGCGAAAACAAATATCATATCTATACTCTCGACAAGGCGACGACGACGACGAAGATGATGATGACGACTACATAACTCTCCCATCCTCTGCTTCTTATCCCAAATTATCATCTAACCCCATATCCTTCGGACCTGGCCGGGGTCGATCGGCCCCTTCTCAACGGAAGGCCATGGGGAAAAACAACTCATCATCGACAATCGTGCACGTATGCACGAATTGCAGTGCAGAATTTGTGAATTGGATAGGAAGGTGTAGTACTTGTCATGAATGGAATACGGTCCAAGAGTTTCAAGTGGGAAGAAAGGCTTCGACGGGAAGCTCTACCAAGGGGAAACCCGTCTTTGGGAAAAGGGGAGGTGGAGCAAGGGGCATGGGTATGGGTGGTCCTACAAGTACAAGTAAGCCGGCATCTTGGTTGACAGGAGTAGAGGATTACAATAGCAGCGGCAATATTCCTGGATTCGGCCAGGAATATCAACCCGTGTCCATTACAGATGTTTATAAACAAATGGGGTATCAAGGTGGTGATCTTGGCGATGCAGATGAAGAAAACCGTGAGAAGTATAATACATTTTCGGAAAATAGGGTCCAAATTCCATTCGATGAGGAATTGAATAATGTGCTGGGAGGAGGTGTCATGCCTGGAAGCTTAACATTACTGGGAGGAGATCCTGGAGTTGGAAAGTCTACATTGTTGCTTCAAACTGCGGGGCATGTTGCATCTCTCTCCTCTCCTCCGAGGAAAATTGGATACGGAATGGACGATTCAGCTACCATCACTGCAAGTGGTAAACAACAGCGTGCCATGGGACCAGTACTTTATGTGTCGGGTGAAGAGAATGCAATGCAGATTGCATCGAGAGCGATGCGGTTAGGGATTCAAGAATCGGAATTGTTACTTTTATGCGAAACTGATGCAGATTATATTGCAGAGATTGTTGCAATGTATCCCAGTGATTCTCAGGTACAAAATTGGAATAGTGATGAGAACGATACTCAAGAAGAAGGAGTATTAGGGAGGAGGAGGCAGCCTTCGCTTCTGATCATTGATTCTATTCAAACAATGATTTGTGAAGATGGTGGGTCATCATCTGCTGGAGGGGTGACACAGGTGAGAGAATGCGTTGGCTTGTTCTTGAGGTTGGCTAAGTCTACTGGTGTTCCAATCATTCTTGTAGGACATGTGACCAAAAGTGGTGGAGTAGCTGGACCGCGCACTGTTGAGCATATGGTAGATGCAGTATTATACCTCGAAGGTAGTGAGTATGGAGGCGGCGGTGGGCCAAATCTTCGAATGCTTCGGGCTGCCAAGAATCGCTTTGGATCGTCCGAAGAGGTGGGGGTCTATAGTAGCACGACAGCAAGTGGAGGGAGGTTGATTCCTGTATCAGATCCGTCTTCGTTATTCCTAGCAAATAGAATGGATTCTGAGGATTTGGAAGGTTGTGCCATTTCTTTAGTGTTGGAAGGTATACGACCAATGACTGTGGAAGTTCAAGCGTTGGTAACTTCTGCAGGAGCTCCTTCTTTTGTTGGTAGAAGGACGGTGGAAGGCATATCAATTACAAGGCTCCAACTTATTTTAGCAGTTCTTCAAAAGCGATGTGGTATATTTTTTGGTCGACAAGATGTATATATCAATGTTGTTGGAGGTATTAGTTTGAAGAATTCCAAGCAAGATGGCACAAGTTCTGATTTAGCAATTGCAGTCGCTCTCGTGAGCAGTCTACACAATATTCCAATTCGTTCTGATACTGCATTTGTAGGAGAAATCGGATTGCTTGGAGAATTGCGACAGGTTCAGTCTCTGGAAAAGCGTGTAAACGAAGCGCGGAGGATGGGGTTTTCACAGGTAATTGTTCCAAAGCAATACGTACAGAAAAGTGGTAAAGGGTCTACTGGTAGGACACGAAGTCTTCAGTCCTTGACGCGGGGTATTGATTGCATTGAAGCAAAGGGTTTGATGGATGCCATTCAGAAGGGGCTTACAGCTAAGATCCCCAAGAAGAAGGCAAAGAAAAAATCAAACAATAAGTCAGATAAACAATCAGCACCATTGTACAATGACGAGCTTGAAGATCTGATTATAGATGATGACAGCGAAGACGACGATGATTTTGGCTTTCAGTAGAGGCAATCTTATCTTTCAATGGAGAACCTGTTTCTCTTCTGACTGATCTATCGTTGCCATTTCAACAACGCGGTGTTGTATTCATACATCCGATTTGCGACACCCAGCTTAATATAGTTGGAGATCAAACTCATTTAGGAAGACTCTTAATAATTCATAATTAATAATTAATAATTAATAGATGCGTCTATGAATATATATCTATGTAATGGTTTCGGCGGGATAAAAGCGGCAAAAGCACCCCATGTCAAAGTGCGCGCTCTAGCTTGTAGCTAGCGTGTACCTAACAAGCTTTATGCTACTCACCCCAAGAATTACGGAAAGGGATCCCGTCAGTGCCGTGTCACCGGACGTAAGGGAGGAATGGGACTCATCCGCAATTACGGAATCAACATGAAGAGACAGTGCTTCCGTGAGCGCGCTAACGATATTGGATTCATCAAATACAGTTAAATGTTCTTGAATAGGAAACACATTTAATAACTGAATTTTCAAAGTTCCATTGGTGTAACTTTATAAAGTTATTTCTGAAGAATCATGACATTTCTGTTTAATATGACATTCGCTCATTCATCTATACGTTGTGCTAGACTTGATCTATACCCTGTTGTGTTGTCTTCTGTTGTCAGGCGCAGAGGTCTTTTCGTGGATGGCCAGCTGGGTGTTCAACAAGAGAAACGAGGCCGACTGTGTTCCTTCGTCCTGATAATAGTACTACTCTCTCTAGAGTCGCGCGCTCCTCTTCTATTCTAGTCCTCCATCCCTCTCTTCGAAGTACCGCAACTAAGAGACTAATTGCACTGATCACTTTGAAATTGGTCTACCATTTGAAAATACACATTTCTAAATAGATATGAATATGATTTTTTAGGATGTATTATCCACAAGACTGGATTTTAGCAATTGCAATTTCACAGATATGATGTGAATTAAACTGCAGTTCTAATTTTGTGATTCCACATGTCGCTATATTCACAGATTTCACGCGTTGATCAGGTTAGGCTCCAGCGCTGCTAAGCGAAAGATCAAGTCCAGTGACGCGTTGTCATTCGAAGCAGCCAGCAAAAACGGTTTCAGATTGGTGCAAGGATCAATTGCAGATATTGAACCAGGAGAAGCGGCAATTATTGGTAGCACCACAGAGCTCAGGTCTCTATTGTTTGCAATCGCAAGATGGATAGGTAATCTTCCATCATCGTCATGAATATCCGCACTGC
>Ga0136554_1000665_pt1 | contig 12936 bp, 7 predicted proteins | sample AntRauTorckE5431_FD_104637 | JGI IMG/M metagenome (GOLD analysis project Ga0136554, IMG submission 104637) | Saline lake microbial communities from Rauer Islands, Antarctica - Metagenome Torckler E5 #431 | ecosystem: Environmental > Aquatic > Non-marine Saline and Alkaline > Saline | place...
ATTGTCTTGGCGTGCCTCCTTCAATTGGCAAGGTGAATAGCTGCAAATTACCACTTTTTAAATATCCTTGCCCATCACCTCGGTAGTTCATATCATCAATATATATGGGCGGGGTGTTCCATTTAGCTCCTTCAGGTTTACTTGGCATCTTTATAATTGACTCGTGTTTTTTGGGAACAAACATGTTGAATGCCAGACTTTTATCATCGTGTGACCACGCCACATTATTAGGTAGTTCGACGCTGTTTGTCAACGCAACAGCTTCCTTGGTATCCATCCACATCATGTAGAGCTTCATTTTATCATCGGCCACGTTCGATTTGAAAATTATTTTTTCCCCATCGTGCGACCACTTGGGATAAAAGTCATTTTGGTTTCCGGTTGTCAAGGGTCGATTGTTAGAACCATCAAAATTTATCATCCATAGATTTGAGAGGTTCTTATCTGTCATTATATCTTTAAAGTTTCTGACATAGATAATCTTAGAGCCATCTGGTGATATTTGTGGGTCTGATACAAACTCCATATTGAAAATATCAATAAGTTCTAAGTTGGACTGTATCTGACTATAACCTACTGTAGATATAGTGAACAAAAATATTATCGCGTTACCGAGTTGTTTCATTATGGTTGTTTAAAATGGTTTTACTTCTTTTTGAATAAAGGCTAATATTAGTATTCACGCAATAATAGCGTGTGTATTGCATGAATGTGTCCCTACTATTTTTTAAAAATATCTAAATTTTCTAAGAAATCAAGCGGGCTTTTCACCGTTCTGTTGTCAACTGCTAAAATATGCTTAATACGATCCTTGCAGGTCGTGCCTACTTTAGGTTGATAAACAACCTGCATCACGGGAATTTTTAATCACAAAGGCACTTTTCAAAACAAAAAAAAATGTCAAATGAAAGGTGCGAAAAAAATATCAGTTTAATTTGCCCTAAAAAAGGGAAAGCTACAATTTTAAGTTTTATATAGCGTCACCAGAAATAGATAAAACAGTAATAAACCAATTGAACCTTTCAACAAAGAATAAGAATGAAGTCAATACAAAAAAGCATATTCCTAATTTCTGGGCCGTTACTGTTTATTATTTTACAGTACTTTGATCCACCCGTAGGCATGCCAGCAAGTGCCTATAGCTTGCTTTCTATCACACTTTGGATGGCACTGTGGTGGGTTACAGAATCTGTGCCTATATCAGTTACAGCTTTGCTTCCCATTATACTATTTCCATTAACGGGAGTTGTTGACTTAGAAACAACAACGGCATCTTATGGGCACAAATATATATTTTTATACATGGGAGGCTTTATGCTTGCTATTGCCATTGAAAAATGGAATTTACACAAACGCATTGCCCTAAATATTATTAAAATTATTGGTACCGACGTTTCCAAAATTATTTTAGGATTTATGGTGGCCACCGCATTTCTATCCATGTGGATTTCTAATACGGCTACTGCCGTAATGATGCTACCTATTGGTATGTCTATTGTGGCACAGTTACAAGACAATCCCGATACAGAAGAAGATGAAAACTTGCTTTTTGGGAAAGCACTTATGCTAAGTATTGCTTACAGTGCCTCTATTGGCGGCATGGCAACCCTGATTGGTACACCACCCAACTTGGTGTTTGCAGGTTATGTAGAAGAGGTTTATAAAATCGATATTACTTTTTTACAATGGTTAAAGTTTGGGTTACCCATAGCTATTCCGCTGCTTGTGATAGCGTGGATATACTTAACCCAATTTGCCTTTAAGTTTAAGCAGAAAGAATTCCCGGGAGGAAAACAAGAAATTAACAGGTTGTTAGCCGCTATTGGTCCGATGAGAAGAGAAGAGAAGCTAGTGTCACTCATTTTTGTGTTAACTGCTTTTTGTTGGATAACGCGGTCTTTTATTTTGCAGAGGTTTCTCCCCGCTATTGATGACACAATTATAGCCATGGTAGCTGGCGTATTATTATTTGTTGTGCCAGCTTCTGATGTTAAAGAACGTTTAATTACTTGGGAAGATGCCGTTAAATTACCTTGGGGAATTATTCTTCTGTTTGGCGGAGGCATGGCACTTGCAGCGGGGTTTCAAATTACTGGATTAGCCTCTTGGTTAGGGGCTCAAATGTCTATGCTTGAAGGCTTATCATTAATTGTATTGGTGTTGGTTGTCATAGCTTCGGTTAATTTCTTTACAGAATTTACCTCAAATTTAGCCACAACAGCCATGTTACTGCCCATTCTGGCACCCATTGCTATTTCGTTAAATATTAATCCTTATATCCTTATGGTGTCTTGCACCATAGCAGCTTCTTGTGCATTTATGATGCCGGTTGCTACACCTCCAAACGCGGTAGTTTTCGGGTCTGGCTATTTAAGAATTCCGGATATGATTAAGAGTGGCATTTGGATGAACATTCTATCCATTTTATTCCTGACAGTTATGGTGTATTACGTATTACCAGTAGTCTGGGATTTTAATTCCAATGATTTTACAGATTTTATACTATCTGAGTAACCCTGAAAGTCCACGCTTTTAGCTTTATTCTACTGATGAGCCACCAAGGCAAGTTTGCAGTGTTTGGATATTACGACTCATCGCGTGGAGGGCGATTGACTACTGGTAATATATAGTGGAAGCTTATTGAATATAACCGCGAGCGAAAATGCGTGATAGCGGCTTACGTAAAGTTGGCAATAATCTGCACCACCGGTAATATGGGGATTAACACTAGTATTCACGCAACAGCCAACTACACACATATATAGTAGGTGACTTTTTCCGTCAAAATGCTTAAATTTCTTATAAGATAAGCGTGCTTCCCACACCATTTCTCAAACATAACTCGGCAACGGATGCACGTATCCTTCGCGGTACGGTCGCATGAGCATGGCGGTGGCTTCGGAGTCCCCGATAACCTGCCGGGTCTTGGAATCGTAAACCAACGGACGACCGAGTTCCATCGCGATGTTGGCAAGGATGCAGGAAGCCGTGGAAATATGCCCTTCTTCCACATCAGCAATGGGGCGGGTATTTGTTTCGATTGCCTCTAAGAAATTGAGCATGTGCTGTCGCGTGGCGGGAGCGGCGTTGAGCTCAATATCTTTTTCGGTCAGGTCTTCGGGATATTCTTCTCTTTCGTAAGTTACGTCCATGTGAATGGCTTTCTCCGTAGATTTTCCAACGGGTGTAAAATCGTACTGCGTGGTGCTTCCTTGGAGCGTTCCTTTATCGCCGTAAAACTTGAAAGACCACGGATATTGCTTGTCGGCGGCTTCCCCCCACGAGCGGTGCGTCCAGACTACGTTCAGGTCATCGTACTCAAAAATGGCATTTTGCGTATCTGAAATATTAGATTTTGCTTCTTTGTTTACGTAAATTCCACCGTGCGATGATATGCGGGTCGGCCAACCAAGGTTTAGCATCCAACGGGTGGTGTCAAACATGTGCACGCACATGTCGCCTGTAATGCCGTTGCCGTATTCCATAAATGCCCGCCACCAGCGTTTGTGCGGCAGACCGTCGTAAGGCCGGAGTGGAGCGGGACCCGTCCAAAGGTCGCAATTCAATCTTTCGGGAATGGGTTCAAGTGGTGGATTGGAAGTATTCCGCATGTGGTAATAACAGCAAATCTCGACGTGCGAAACTTTTCCCAATATCCCCGAATCAACGAAACGCTTTTTTGCATCCACCAAAAACGGCGTGCTGCGTCGTTGCGTACCAATTTGCACGGTTCGGTTGTATTTTCGGGCGGCGGCTACAATGGCTTCCCCTTCAATAACGTCCACGCTGATGGGTTTTTGCAGATACACGTGAGCACCAGATTTAATGGCGTCAATGGCAATCAAAGCGTGCCAATGATCTGGGGTGCCGATAAGCACGAGTTCGGGCTTAGTTTCTTTCAATAACTCGCGGTAGTCTTCGTAAAGTTTTGGGCGTTTTTTTGACTTTAACCGAGGCGTTATCAAATCCGCGGCTTCGTTGAGCATGACGGAATCAGCATCGCAGAGAGCCACTACGTCCACGTCGGCAACCTGAATGAGGCGGAAGAGGTCAGATTTTCCGTACCAGCCCGCACCAATCAAAGCGACGGTGTATTTTTGGGTTGGTTTAAACGAATTTTTGGAAATTAACGGTGCTGGATTTGCCGCAGCATTTGCGGCAAGCGACGAAAGTGCCAATGAGGCAACGGAGCCTTTTAAAAACGAACGGCGGTTAAAAGTAGATTTCATTTTATTGGTAGGTTGAATAAATATTTCTACAATATACAAGGTTTGTCGATAATAGCGGCATGTCATCTTGAGCTTATCGAAGGTAGTCCGTATGGAGTATTTCGCCCGTTCCGGCGACCCGCAAACTCAATGTGACATGTAGATTGCATACTTGATGACTTATAATTTTGAGGATAAGCTTCGCTTCAATGCAGTAATCTGTAGATTTTGTCAGAAAATAGTCGGTGTTCGTCCAATTATCCTGAAAACTGTATGGCAATACTAGAATACGTTTTTAGCTTTAAAAAATAATTTGACCAACCCACATGCCTTTCATGAAAAAAATACTCTTACTATTCCTTATTGTCTTTCAGGTCAACGCACAAACCTTCAAACCCGCTGTAGCGACGGCCGCAGAAATTTCCCAATGGGAAAAACAAGCAAAAGACGTGACCATTCATCGGGATAAATGGGGGATTCCGCACGTGGAAGGTAAGACCGATGCCGATGCCGTTTTTGGATTAATCTACGCTCAATGCGAAGACGATTTTGCCCGCGTTGAACTCAATTACGTCGAAAAATTAGGGCGATTATCTGAAATTGAGGGGGATATTAAGTTATACAATGATTTGCAAATTAAGTTGTTAATCGACGAAAAAGCGGCGAGACAAGATTACGTAAAAGCCGCTCCGTGGATGAAGAAATTACTGAACGCCCACGCCGCAGGAATAAACTATTTTTTACACAAAAATCCCGAAGTAAAACCTGCTTTACTGACCCGTTTTGAACCGTGGTTTCCATTGCTTTGGACAGACGGAAGTATTGGAGCAATTAGCACGCAGGATTTACGATTGAGCGAATTGCACGATTTCTATTCGGAAGAAAAAAACACCGGATTTTTTCAGGAACGAGACGAAGAAGCCTACCAACAAACGGGCTCAAACGGTTTCGCGATTGCTCCTCAATTATCGAAATCAGGAAATGCGTTGCTGTACATCAACCCGCACACTACGTTTTATTTCCGACCGGAAGTTCACATGGTGAGTGAAGAGGGATTAAACGCTTATGGAGCCGTTACGTGGGGGCAGTTCTTTATCTATCAGGGCTTTAATGAAACCTGTGGTTGGATGCATACCTCTTCAAACGCTGACGTGGCGGACGTTTATATCGAAGATATTCAGAAAAAAGGCGATAAGTTTTACTATAAATTTGACGGAAAACTAAAACCCGTAGAAGTCAAAGAGTTTGAAATAAAATTCAAAACTGACGAAGGATTTTCGAGTAAAAAGTTCACGACTTATTTCACTCAGCACGGTCCAATTATGGCGGAGCGTGACGGAAAATGGTTGAGCCTGAAACACTATAACCGAGCGGCAAAAAGTCTGGAACAAAGTTGGATTCGGACGAAATCAGACGGCTTCAAAGGCTACGAAAAAGCGATGGATTTGAAAGCGAATACTTCTAATAATACGGTCTTCGCTGACAAATACGGAAATATCGCTTACTGGCACGGCAACTATATGCCGAAACGAAACCCCGAAATTGAGTGGCATAAAGCAGTGGACGGCTCGGTAAAAACGAACGAATACCAAGGGCTTCATCCGGTAAAGGAAGCTGTTCACGTTTACAATCCTGCAAATGGTTGGATTCAGAATTGCAATTCCACACCTTTTACATCAGCGGCAGAGTTTAGCCCGAAAAAAACAGACTATCCCGCGTACATGGCTCCCGACGGCGAGAATTTTCGAGGAGTGAACGCCGTTCGGTTGCTGAGCGAAGTCGATAAGCTGGACATTGAAAGCCTAATTAAACTAGGCTATAACCGCTATTTACCCGCTTTTAAAGTGCTTGCCCCCCGACTAATTAAGGCGTTGAATAGTTCACAAGAAACTGATTTAACGGAGGTGAAAACCATTTTGTCAAACTGGGACTATTTCGTGAACGAAAAATCAATTGCCGCTAATTTATTCATCCATTGGGGCGAAAAGCTCGGTCCAGAAATTCGTAAAACGTACATTAATCCGGGCGAAAAAGACCAAGTTGAAGCCACATCAACTTTCGCCCAGATCGCCACTGACAAACAAGTTTTAGAACCATTGCGGGAAGTACTTGAAGAATTGACAAAAAATTACGGAACTTGGAAAGTAACTTGGGGCGAAATCAACCGTTTTCAACGATTAAACGGAAAAGTCTATAACGAATACGACGATAACGCACCAAGTTATTCAATGGGCAATGCTTCGGCGTTGTGGGGGTGTTTGCCGTCATTCAATAGTCGCTACCGAAACGGCTCCATTAAACGCTATGGTTACAGTGGAAATAGTTTCGTCTGTGCCGTAGAATTTGGCGAAAAGATTAAAGCAAAATCACTTCTTGCCGGAGGAAATAGCGGTGACGAAAATTCGCCACACTTTACCGACCAATCTCAAATGTTTGTCAACGGTCAGTTTAAAGACGTTCTTTTTTATCCGGAAGATTTTAAGAAAAATGCGGTCAGGTTTTATCAGCCGGGAGAGTGATTTCGGAAATTAGTCCCAACTACTATCGAGAGAATATTTGTAGGATTGACAACTTGACGGCTATCGCTTGGTAGAATAACTGTTTTGGAAAATATTCGAGTCCCCATCAAGACGACCTTTTTTTAGAAACTTCTCTGGGTAGGTCGTCCTGATGGGATTTGAAGTGCTTATCTCAATAATCTACGCTGTCAAAAAGTTGTACCGATGGTGCTAAATTATTTAAATGAAGAAACTTATTATGCCAAATCGCTTAGTTTAACTCCTATTACCATCAAGAATAGGCGTTAAACCATATTCAGGTAGGGGGTAAAATGATTTTATTTGATTCCCAAACTGCCTGTTAGTGACTTTTAAATTGTACCTCGTAAACCTTAATTCGTAAAATGTCCACAACTCAATACATAATTGCAATCGTCGGAGGGTTTTTAGCGGGCGTAGTAAATACTTTAGCGGGAAGCGGCTCGGTGATTACTCTAGGCTTTCTGACCGAAATACTGGGGCTTCCTGCCAACCTCGCCAACGGCACGAATCGGGTGGGGGTATTTATGCAAAGCCTCGCCAGTGCCGGAGCGTTTAAGCAAAATAATAAGTTGCCGCTTGAGCGTAGTAAGCTAATTATCATAATGACCATTACCGGGGCTATATTTGGCGTGTGGACGGCGGTTTTAACCCCGAATGAGTCATTTAAGGTCATTTATAAATACTTGATGATATTGATGTTAGGAGTGATTTTAGTAAAACCTCAACGGTGGTTGCAAGCCGCCGATTTGGAAAAGAAACTACCGCTTTGGATAAGTATTCCCGCGTTTTTACTGATTGGGTTTTACGGTGGTTTTATTCAAATGGGAATGGGCGTCTTCTTCCTCGCTGTCATGGTGTTAGTTGCTAAGTACGACTTAGTAGAATCTAACGCCGTTAAAACTGTGGTGATTACTACTTATACCGCAATTGTGTTAGTTATTTTTCACTTTCAGGGTCTGGTAGACTGGAAAATTGGGGGTATTATTGCCATTGGGCAAGCTACGGGTGGCTACCTCACGGCTCAATTTGCTTCCAAATCTGATCAAGCGGCTATTTGGGCGTATCGGTTATTAGTAGTGATTGTGATACTGGTAGTTTTGAATACTTTTGGGGCGTTTAATGCATTAATCTCCTAACAAAGGCAGGATAACTTCGGCACAAAATTTGTACCTTATATAATGTACCCGTGTGCCCGAATGGATGATAAATAAACCCGATAAGCTACTGTTAATCGCCCTCTTCGTTGGATTGGTGTTCCACGGTACTATTTTCTTCTTTACATTTGCCGAGACCTACGATGCTTTTGTTCACATTTTCTTTGCCGATCACTACGCGAGATCTTGGTTTGAACCGTGGGATAACCGTTGGTACACGGGTTTTAATGTTACTAGTTACCCGCCTTTAGTTCATCAACTCACCGCCTTACTCTCTTTTCCCTTTGGTTTGCAGCACGCATTCGTTTTTCTCGGGATTGGAGTCATGCAACTTTTCATTGTGGGGGCTTACCGTTTCTCAAGGCTCTGGACAACTCCTAGAGGGGCGGGATACGCTGCAATTTTCGCCTGTTTTTGTTCATCTATTGTGGAGGTTTTGCATTTGTTCGGTCAATTACCCACGTTAATGGGAATCGCTTGTTTGCTAAATGCCTTGCCCGAAATTTACCGTTGGGTGCGTTACGGAAAATACTACCGCCTTGCCACTTCCCTGTCTATTATGGGTGTTGGCGTGACCTCTCATCACGTGACCACTATTTTTGGAATGGTGTTCTTTGTTGCTCCCGTGATGGGACTTGCGGTCATGGATCGGGTAATTGAGCAGGGAAAAGAAAAGGTAAATAGTCAGTTAGGATTGAAATATAATGTCACTCGAATACTTGCTGATAACATTCCTGAATACAGAGCTACGGTAAAAGACTTTCTCAACGAAACGTGGGCGAGGCGTAAAGAACTACTGTTGTTCAGCGGAGCAATACCATTTATCATGATGCTGATTTTTCCGTATTTCTATTGGTCGAAAACTGATCCTATCACCCAAGTCCCCATTCCGCACGGTTCACGCGATTCCTTCATCGAAGTAACTTCGTCGGGGTTGATGTTTTTTCTGATCCCGATGGGCATAATTATATTGTTGCTACCTTACGTATTGTCGAGAGTATGGGCAAAGCGGAACATCTTTATCGGGTTATCATTTACGCTGTTAGTTGTGCTCGGAACTGGTGGTACAACGCCAATTCCGCGGTTGATACTTGGCGAAATGGCTTTCAATATTCTGACATTAGACCGATTCACTTTTTGGGCAACGATGATTGCTATCCCGTTTATCGGGGAATTTTTTTATCGGTTAATGGAAGGCGATTTAAGAGACTATTTCAGATACCGCTGGGGAATCTGGCCGCATCGATTGATGTGGAGTTTTTTGGTGGTTTCGTTAGCCGGACTCACTATTTTTATTATAAACCTCTCCACGTTTCGGCCAATGCAGCCTAAACTAATTGATACGACGCCCATTTTGCAATTTCTGGAGCGGGATCAACACGATAAGTGGCGATTTATGACCCTCGGTTTTGGAGACCAAATGGCGTGGCTTTCGGCTCAAACCTCGGCTCAGTCAGTTGATGGGAATTACCATTCAGCACGAAGGCTCCCGGAAATGACAACTCGTCCGCTTGAACGTTTGGAGAACTCCAAGTTTAAAGGCTTGCAGGGGCTTGGTTCGCTACAACAGTTCCTGACTATTCCTGAAAAGTACTATCTAAAATTTATATTTTCTAACGATAAATTCTATGACCCGATTTTATACTATTCGGGTTGGGAGCGGGTTCAAAGACTTGAAAACGGTATTATGCTTTGGCAAAAGCAAGATATACCACCTTTACCGAACGTACTTCCGACGAAGAATTTACCGAAGGTCATGAAAATATTGTGGGGGACGTTACCCTTAACTGCCCTTGTTGCCGCCTTGTGCATTAACTTCCTTTTTGTTTGGTATACCCGCTTTCGTAGAAAGCCTTTCTACGAGGATGACTACAAAAGTTACCAATTGGTTCTCCCTTCAATAGGAAAGCGATTACTGGTATTTATGGGAATTTGGATTTTTGTAGTTGTTGGTATTACGACTGCAATCATTATCAAACAACTTTTACAGAAGCCAACAGATTCTCCTAAAAGTGTTCTGATGGCGTATTACAACGCCATCGATTATAAATACTTCAAATCCGCACATGAGCTTTTCAATCCCGACGCTCGTCCTACCTTTGATGAATACTTTATCAAGTTATCGGTCGAAGATGGCATCCTTGCGTCCTACGCCCAGTTGGATAATATATTGGTCGATTTAGAAAAAGTAAATGAAAACGAGTATAACGCTGTGGTTTCTACCGAGTGGATTACGCCCGTAGAGCAATATTCTACTGCCTACAAGCATAAAGTGGTTAAAGTGGACGGTAAATGGTACATTCAGCCGCCTGATTTTGATCCCAGTATTCCGCCCGATACTTTTATTGATGAGGTCTTTCTTAGCTTTCATTCGCAGGGAAAGCGGCGTGCTTCTACTGAGCCAACCATGCACGATGATGTCATGGATCGTCCTGAACTATATATTATTTCGGCTCGATTGGTTAGAAAAGATAGCAGCTATTCCGTTGTTGGTGAATTGCAAAATACCGATAACCTGCCTGCTCATGTTACGATACAAGCTAACCTGTACGATAAATACAATCGTAAATTAGTAGTGTATAATGCAAAGTATGTGACTATCCATCGAATTCTTCCGAAAGAAACCATTGCATTCCGAATTGACTTTGAATCTACAGCGTGGGTGAAAGAGAACGACCTTGACCCCGGTAAATTCAATCCCGTAGAATTTGAAGCTTTTGAGTTTTCCAGCCCGCCGGTTGACTTCAAACTGTTTGCCAGAGCAGTGGTCGATAAGAATGATATTTATCGTTCTATCGGAGTACAGCAAGTCAAACTGGTTGATAAAAAACTAACGGGAGAAGTAATCAATTACGGAACTGAGGAAGTTAGTATTCCGAAGATATTAGCCTCATTTTACGATGAGGAAAACGAAGTAAAATGGGTGGAAACCTATTTTTTGCGGCAAGGGGTTAGGCAGCAACGAAGTCGTAAGTTTAACTTTACAGTTTCAGATTTTTCGAATCTGGAGTTGATTTATCAAGCAAAGCCTAATGACTTGTACGTAAATGGTTTACCAAATGAATCGCTCAAGGTGAATCGGTTTAGTGGGGCGAAAAGCAGAACGCTTACGTCCAAAAAACAGCAATTTAACTTACGGGTTGATGGCTATATTGGTAACCCGACAGTTTACTAAATGAACAAACAACGCTTGAAATATACCATTGCGGGAGTCAGCAGTCTATTGCTGGTGGTTTGCTTGTATATACTATTCTTTGCTAAAAAGCCGCCACTTAAAAGAGCTCTAAACATACCTGAAAGCTACTTGATTAATTTGCCTGAAACGACAACCGCTGGAACGAAACTGTGCTTTGGTTACGCGGAGTGGATGCAGGGCTGTGAATTGATCATTGAAAACTCTTGGGGAGTAGTGCTACAAAATATTGAAGGGAAAAGTGGGTTGTGTTGTCTGGAAGATAGCACCGTTAGGCAGACTGGCTTGTACGACATTCACCTGAACTGTGGTGATAAAGTAGTAAGTTCGCGGCAGTTGATTATTAAACCGCTAACGCCTGCGGAACCATTAGAAGTATACTTAGGATCAAAATCGATAACTGCTGACGGGGGGCGGCATTGGGCAATGATTACGGCAATTCCGGTAGATTCCCTTCAGAATCCAGTAATGGCAGATACCCCGGTTGAATTTGACTTTTACCGTCCAAATGGAAACCGTGAAGCAAAACTGAACCAAACAGCACATATGGTGGCTTACGAGAAGATTTACAGCGGCTTAAAGGTTGGAAAAACAATTGTGGGCAGTAAAGCAGGTCAGGCAATTGGTCAAGAAAAGATGCTTTTAGAAGAGCCGGGGTATCCCGCTAATTTCTCAATAAAATCAGTAAGGGTTTATCCATTTGCCGATAGTCGCCAATTTTTTATGGTTGAATCTTCCGATATTATGGATGAGTTTGGTAATAAAGTAGCCGACGGCACATTGGTTAATTTTCGCATCGTGGATTCAAATGGCTTGCAGCGACAACTAACGGCTTATAGCATTGACGGAAGAGTGAACTTAGTGGTTCAAAACCCCGAATCTTCGGGCAATATGGTCATCACTGGAGCTATTTTTGGAAATATTAGCAGCAACGAACTTAACGTTAACTTTAGGCAAGTTGTTACTGAGCTTCCTGTTAGGTTTGATGAAAGTAATCAACAATTAATCATTGGTCCGCTCGTAGGTCCATTGGGACAATACGTAGCGGATGGTTCTGAAGTAAAGGTTGAATTTCAACCCAGTGTGCAACGCAAGTTAGCGGTTATCATAAATGGTTCTGCGAAAGTTAGTACGAAAGAATTACCTAAGGGTTTATATACTATTAGTTTTAAGTTTGGCGGGTTAGAAAAAACGATAAAATTCAGGAAATGACGAGCGAAAAGAACGGCCTTTTTTTTAAAGTTATATTTTTCATTAGCGTGCTGCTCCTTTTGGGTGCCATTGCCGGAGGCTTGGCTCAACTCATTGCTTTTTTTAATACCGGAGGCAGTCGGGAGACGATGTTGAATCTTGTTCCTGAAGTCTCGAACGAATACACCCCTAAAATATATTGGTTGGCAGATGACGAAGAAACCGGCCGGCCGATGGAAGATTTTAACCGACAAATAATTTCCCGTGATTACGTTCGGGCATTGTATCAACGAAATTTGGCGTTACTTTCGGCTGATACTTCGGGCTTGAAAGAGTACTTTACCGTAGATGCCCGTCCTAAAGTGTATTCGGCAGTAAGGTTTATAGATAGGCAAGACCGAGCAATCGAAAAAGTGGAGTTGAATCATAACCTTAAACTTCACTTCTACTCGGCTGACGGACAGTTAGCGTCGTTTACGGACTACGGCGTTGAAAGCCGGCAGCGCGTTTTGGATATTGAAAACAATCGCCGTATATTCTCCAACAGCTCGGTTTCAGATTTTCAGGTTTTAATGCAACTTGATGACGGTTATTGGCGGATAAAGCATTTGGTTAGAAACAAGACTGAATTCAAGCAGTATGGGCAGGAA
>Ga0136554_1000672_pt1 | contig 12896 bp, 7 predicted proteins | sample AntRauTorckE5431_FD_104637 | JGI IMG/M metagenome (GOLD analysis project Ga0136554, IMG submission 104637) | Saline lake microbial communities from Rauer Islands, Antarctica - Metagenome Torckler E5 #431 | ecosystem: Environmental > Aquatic > Non-marine Saline and Alkaline > Saline | place...
CCTGTTGATACTACCTTTCCCAAGCTATAAAGACTCCCTGTCTTTCGAGCTAAACCCTGCTAATCCCGCTACTACTCTGGGGCAGTAAGTTTGTCTAATCAATGGTGTAAGAAGTCAGTTCATATCTCCCTGGATGAACCCAGTCTATATTTCCCCCCTGCAACTCTAATGCTCTCGCGAGCATTCACATAGCTGGCCGTCTGCAAGCACCAATCACCAAGGGCGTTTGCGCTGCATAGGCACTTTCCTCATTCAAAACTATTCTTGAATGCCCCTATCAATATACCGGGATTGGGGATTGGAACTCTTCTAGTTCGTTATCTTAAGAATTTAGGAGTAAATGGGTTAAGGGTTTTTAGATTAGATTAGATTAGATTATACTCCCCAATTGCAAAGAAACATCAACAAATAGCAAAAAAGCCACGTATTGATGTATCCTCCAGAACAAGTCTGACTGGGCTTTTACTTACATGTATACACGGTTATATTATATCTAGGTCAAGGTGTACATCGGCATGGCCAATTGCATTGGACAAGAAAAGGAGGATTCTTGGAAATGAAATGCGCTTATTTTCTTCGAGCGACATCGCAAAATAATTATTTCTGGTTATGGAGCTCCTGGCTTCTCGGCTTGACTTAAATATCTCTCTCCTCGTCGGCAAAGGAATCCCCTTCCTTGTCACACGCCCATTTACGACATTTCTCCAGCTGCAACTTCAGGCGCAGCCGTAATCACTACGCTTGGCGTTTCCAGAGCTGCTGCAGCTGCTTCACCTGCTGCGGCTACTGCTGATTCGCTCGGTGCCTGTGCAACACTTTGCGCAGCAAGAGATGCTGCTGTTGATTTTGCTCTTGCTAAAGTGGCGATCGCGGGCAGAGGTTTGGGAGAAGCCCTTCGACTGTAGTGAAGGAATTTATCGGTGCACTTGAGAAGCTTTTCGACCTAGAGAGAGCAGCAGGAGATCAGAAAGGCACAAGGTGTGAGACGCAAAAAGCCAGAAGAAGCGAAAGCACTCGAAAAGCGCTTTGAGTTCGTGAACAAACAAACAAACACACAAACAAACACACACACGGGCACACTATTCCTATAACTTTCGCTTTCCTTTCTATCACGGAATTCTCTCACAAAAACCCTAATTCCGCACACAAACCTGGTGCGGCGGCGCCACAATGAACAGCTTGTCGTCCCAGTTGATGACATCCGTCGGCTCCGGGCTTGCCACGTAGTTGAGCTGGGAGTCCCGGTCAGGGGCCCGGTATACGGCCAAGACCACAGCTTCGTAATTGACCAACAGCAAGTCAAACACCTGTTTACGGGGGAGGTGAAGTGGAAGAAGGTTATGCGTCTTCATCATCATGAGGTTTGTACATACCCTATCTGTATTTCAAATACAATGTGATAAAACAAACAAAAGGAAGCAGGCAATTATGAATCAAGGAAGACGTAATAAATGGAAGGAAGTTCCACCTGCGTGTAGGTCACCACCGCAGGACCATCGCCCTTGGTCGCGCTCGCCGTTCGCAAGTGGTCCGGGTCAATCGGGATCGGAATTTGCACCAATTTGCCACTCTTCAAGCTCGGCTTCAGCCGGTATTGGACCAGCTCTTCAACAGGGGTTTCCTTTGAATTTAGGGCGGAGCACAAACACAATGAAGAGGATTAAGAGGTGAATTAAGGCGTGAGAAACACATGAAGTACAAGAGCTGACTACGTTTTCACTCCTGTATAGTTACTGATTAGGACAATAGCCTCTCTTTCTGTTTCGAGAATATCACCTTTTGGTTAGGGACCAGGCCGAGCATGATTTCAGTGAAGCTCAAGACGCCCCGGGAGAAGTAAGACAAGACCAACAAGTTGTCGAAGATGATGGTGCTGAACACGTACCCAGCTGCAAAGAATGGGGTCATGGAATATGACTCGTCAGTGGAAAATTGCTCCATCGCCGCCTAATGTTCAAGAAAACAAAAAACATAAGTGTAAAGAGAGATGAAAGTACTTCATTGAATGACGGAAAGCAGAAACCGTCCAATTTGGAAACGCATACACGTAATAGAGTCCACAAATGGGCGCCAATTAGCAGGAAAGCACTGGAATCGCTCCTTCTTATGGTCCCTCGCGCTCTGTTATTTTTTTGCCCCATTTACCTTGAGGGCTTCTTGTTTCTCCGCTTCTTCCTTTCGGAGGGCCTTGTGGCGTGCCCGCACTAGCAGTGCCAGACCTACCCCGCTGTTGGCGCCATCCTCGAGCAAAGCACTAGCCGCTGACTCCCGGGCGTCCCGGTCGATGCGCTCCGTGGAGAGGCGGTTCTGAACGCTCCGGTTCATGATTGCCATGGTCGACTGAGGAGGCATAGAATATAACAGAAATGTAAGGGATAAAGACGAGAATGCGAAATAGCGAGAGGTTCAGTACTTCAAATTATGGCAAACAAATATCATTGCAGATGAAATTTCTCTTGAACTATCTGAAATCTAACCACTCATGGACAGAAATCACAATCTTCAACAGAAGTTTACCTTGGTGTTGCTTTCCACAACATAGCTCTGCATGCGCAGAGTTTCTTCGGCGATCGCTGCCCCCGCCTCAAGCGCGCCTCGTTCGTCGGCATCTCGCGCCGCGTCCGCGGCCATGCTCAAGCATTGCTCGGTGGACAGGAACTTGGTGATGGTGGCGGTGTGAATCTTGGACCCTTCCGAGCCCATCCCGTCGTTGTCCTCCACAATCACAATGCTCTTGCTCTGCATGATCCCCGCGCGGGTTAAGTCGGCCACGCTGTTGTGGTCCCCAAAGAGGGCATACACCGCAGGGAACGACTTCAGTTGCTTCAAGAACGCCAGCGGCAGTTCTCGCAGGGCCACCTTGTCGCTGAGCATCACGACCACCGGCTCGTTGAGCATGGGGATCGACTCAGCGTGGTTCAAGCCATCCCCACCGCGCAACGGCAACAAAATGTCGTGCACGCTGGACAAAGACGAGGGCGGCATAAGAATAATGTAGTGCCCGCTGATGCCCATGCGAGGCGCCGAATCAATGAGCCGATCTTTCGCGTCGTCGGTGCTGAACACGTCTTCGGGCCCGCCCATGCTTGCGCGTTGCGCCGACGACGCCGCGTGCGATGCTTCCACTTGAGCGACGTGCTGGTCCAGGCCGTCCGAGGGAAACTTCATGTGGTTGTGCAAGTACGCAAACTCGTGCAGGGAGTGCAGAATGTTGGCCAAATACGGCTCGGGCGTCGCAAACAAGTCGGCCTGACCGTTGTCGTCTGCCAAGAAGTACACATGCACTTCCAAATACTCGGCCTGAATCTTGGACTTGGCGGCCTCCCTTTGCCGTTCCGCGTTGATGGTAGTCGTGTCGGGAAACACATAAGCATCTCCCGGGGCCACCAAGGAGCGCAAAATGCGAAACTCGGGCTCGGACGCGGCAGCTTCAGCCGCAGCTGCCGACCCGACCGGATTGCCAGCGTCGTCATCGTAAGACACGAGCCGCTCTTCGATGCCCAACAAGGTGACTTGGCTGTCGAAAGCGCGATTCACGACAAACGCCACTTGCGAAAAAGTAAGGCCCACGAAGAGATTCGTGGCTGGCCGCACATAGATCTCCATGCCGCGGCTCTTGGCGTATTCGGATTTCCACTTCGGAGGACGAGGCCCATTGGGGTTGCTGGAGTCGTACTCCAATTCCAGCAAGTCCGCGGAAGACTGCCACAAATTCGCCATCAGAGTGCACAGGCCGGGGAAGATCGTGGTGGCCCCTAACATCGTCATGCGCAAACGGTCAATGCAAAGCACCACATCGGCCTCAGTCGCCACCAGCGGGTAGCGCTTTTCTTGGCCTCGGATTTCCACGAAGGTCTTGATGCGGTGGTTGAAGTGCTCCACCATGAGGGTGTAGAGCACGTTTTGCGAGTCGTAGTAGTCCACCAATTCTTGGTTGGTCGCTTGGTCGCTTGCGGAGCGAGGTGGGCTAGACTGTTTGCCAATCAAAATGAAGCAAGCTTCCGCTGTACCTGCCCCTGCGCGTCTCAAATCACGGTCTGAGAGAGGCGACCCCAGGACAAAGAACACTTGCCCTTGCCAAATAGGCATCGCCATGAGCGCAATTAAAGCTTCGGAAGGATCGTAAGGGGCCATGATCACAATTTCCGTCGATTGCAAAGACACGTCCTTGGCCACCTTCATGCGATCGGGGTGGTAAAACTCTTCGAGCAACGCCGCGACCTCCGCCACCTCGAGAACACTGCCCATCAATAAAATGTTCCGGAACCCTTTCTTGCTTCGGTACGTGGTGTGCCACGGCGAGCGCATCGCCAAAAGGTCGGCCAATTCGGAGATCTTCACCGGCACCACCACCATGAACCCAATGATCATGACGCACACCACGGCACGCCCTGCCGCAGAACTCGGCGAATAGTCGCCATAACCCACGGTGCTGATAGTGACTACAACAAAGTACATGGCCACCCCGAAATCTTGCATCCCATTTTCTTTCTCCAGCACTTGCACCAAACAAGCACTCATGAAAATAATGGACACGATGATGATGATCAAGGTCACAACTTTCTGATCGACCGGGCTGAGGCTATTTTTCGTCACACGGAAGGCTCGAAGAATGCGCATCGCACGCAGCATTCTCAGCGCGCGCAGAAAAGAGGTGTTCACAGCCAAAGAAGAGCCCATGAGAGATATCACCACTGGAAAGAGAGTTAGCACATCGACCACCTGTGGGGGTAAACATTAATAACAGAGGGTAGACGAAAGTGTGCACTAGAAGGTGCTGGAGATTTTCGTCTCGCTAGTTTTCATGAAAACAACATATCAACAACTGCACGCGACATTTTGAAGGGCGCTCTCTCTTTTAGAACCTCATGTTCAGAGGTAAATTCATCTCTAGTGGCAATACACAGCCATTGTTTTCTTACCACATCTGGCTTGACCCAAAACCAAATCCGGTGGTCGCAGACATAGAGGCCCATGAGGAGGTCGACCGCGAAGAAAAACGACAGAGTCAGCTCCAAGACCCTGTCTGTGGTGGTTTCTACCACCTGCGCGCAAGTGGAGAAGAACGAGAAGGGCCAGCATTCAAAAGAACATACCAGAAATGAGATGCGTAGCGAGCGCTTTTCTACACCTTCTCCCTAGGTTTATTCTAACTTTTGATCACGAATCTTTTCACTACAAAGCTTTATGACCATCGTATAAAAGAAAAGGCCGCTTGGGTCGAAGATAAGAGCATGCACAACACATGAGAGCTACATAAGGGCATTATTTTATTTTTATGTTACAGGGGCGCACCTCCATGCCATCGTCTTCTAGCGCGTTCTCACGGAAGGTCGAGTCGATGTGAATACCGCACGCGATGAGCGAAATTACCACCTGGAAAATGTCCCAGTTTTGGCCGTACCACCCGTTGGCGAGCTTGATTTTCGACCGGAGCCGAATGGTCAAATGCCGAGGCGTGTCTTGCAGCATATATTCGATCTGAAAAGTTGGTGTCAAACAATTCGATGATTGGAACGAAAATAGACCAACGAAACCAGATAAATGTGCTCATCATTTGATTTAGGGTCCAGTGTTCGACCAAAAATTTCCTGGCCTTTATTCCAGATTGGCAAAACTTTTGATGATTGAAGGCTATGCAAATTCTGATTGGCCCGTGGTTTTCTAAAGGCATAAGATGAAAAATATGAACCAATCAGAATTTGCATAGCCTTCGACCATCAAAAGTTGTGCCAATCTGGATAAAAATGGTCGAACACTGGACCCTAAAACAAATGTCATAAAGTAAAGTAAAGAGGGGGGGAGTTTAACACACAATGACTTCAAAACTTTAACACGCAACGACTACAAAACTGTGCTCATTTTTCACTCACGAAATTTTCGAAGACCGTGGGCTTTTTTACTTCTTCGAAATTTTCATTTTGGTCCACAGGGGCTGCCACTGCGTTCTCATCCACCTAGAAGTGAAGTGGGCATATTGATAGAATTTGGGCATATAAAGCGAGCAAACTAGGAAGAAAGGCGCCTGTGCTCTAACTGTGTAAGCACAGGCGGAAGGGAAGACATTTCGAGAGTGCTGGGGGCCCGAGAAAGATCGAGGAGGATAGGATGACGAAGAAACGGCCACCCAGCAGGACGATCAAAATGGAAAATGGATGGACATGGCAAGGCGTAAAAACCTTGTCATTGGTATCAAGGACCCGCATGTTGGACCGCCGCAGCACATCGTAGGTGTACGCGTCCACTGCTTCTTTGGGCATCCGGTTCGTGAGCTGCATGTGTGTGGGGGGTGGGGGGTTGCGGAAGAAATGAAAAAAGGAAGAGGCAGAAATCGAGGGGAACGAGAACGAATAAATAGAGAAAGTTAAGGCGAGAGGAACGAGAAAAAATAAACAGAGTAAGTTAAGGTTTTCCGTCGATCTTTGAGAAAATTTGCTTGACCAGGACGAGACAACAAGGTAACAAACAACTACCTTAAAACAAGATGCTCTCGGGAGTAAGATTGACCATCGAGTCCGGCAAAAAGTAAGAAGTGGGAAGGAAAACACGATTAAGAGCCCTCCCTTATCTCAACTGACCGCTTTCATTTGAGCCACTGCCGTAGTGTCACTGCGGAGGGCATCAACGAAATGCTGCCGCGACGGGGCGTGCGTCGACACTGGGCATAAACAAATTGTGATCAGTGAGAAGGAGTGAGACAAAGGCGGAAGCAACGAAGGGTCGAAGGGCAAATTAAGTATCTATACTGTCGAGAATGAACAATGGTAAGCTCGTGTGTGTTCCTCGTATCCTCCTCTAGAGTTGTCCAAGAGCAGGAAAGAGACAGCACCTCATCCTCCAGTCAGAGGGCCCTCTGAGAGTCGTAAGGCAAAGCACACCACACCTACCTCTGCCTACAATTGATCCTTTGCCAGCGCACTCTCACTCATCAAATCCGCCTTACCGTGAAAACGCGTTACGTCGACAGACTCCGTACCATCGGGCAACAGCTCGTGCTCCGTGGGCACATCCGCTTCCAGGGCCGACCCCAACCGATTGTCAATGTCTTGGAAGTGCGCTGCGCCGTGGCTGTGCGGGGCGTGGCCTCCTCCACCGCGGTCTTCGCGCCCTCCTGCGGTGTGGTAGCTTTCGGGTACAATGCGGTGGCTGTGCCCGCCGACGGTGTGAACTGCGTTGATCATGGCTCCTCTGTGCGGTCGTTGTTATCACCACTACTGCAAGTTCAGCTTACAGGCTGTGTCACGCCTATGTATAGTAAAGACGCCACTGGTGATCGGTGATGAAGAGCGATGAATTGTGTAGGTAGAAGTCAGAGAAGCAAGGAAAGATGCACTGACAGGGCGAGGCGTCGCATTGGATGACAACTCGAGCGCTGAGTCGCCGGGACAACCGAAGAAAAGCATTCATAGAAAAAACTCCGAGATGTGGTGCGGATGGCGTGGGATTGGCATCGATAATGCTCGGGATTTATGTCAATAGCAAGGGGGAGGCGGCAGACGTTACCTGAACTCGTCTGCTTCTTGGCGTTGCCGTTCGAGACAAACCTCGGTTCGGCAAAATGCTCGGAATCAACTTGCTAAACACGATGAGCACTGCTGCGGCGCAGTGATGAGGGCGTGAGAGCATAACGCCCACATTTGTTCCTCCTCTGCAGTGGATGAAATTCCACAAAGAGACTAAGAAACCTGCTCATTGAATCCCGTTGGCACGTGTACGTATCTTTGGCACGAAATTCATCCCTGTCCTGATCAATTGTCCTGATACTTCTGTTTTGAACGGTTTTTTCGTTTTTTTGTTTGCTGGGCGCGGGCTGGTGCTGTTTTCTGAATTAATTGTTTTGCTGTTTTGTTTTTCAACAGGCTGTAGTGAATGCCTTAGTAGGCGCGGCGTCTATTGGCAACCGCATACCTCTAGATCATGTCGACAAAGCCTCCAGGAATGAGCCGAAGAGAGGCCTATGAAGCTCGCATGCGAGAATCGCAGGTAATTCATACGCTCTTGTTCACCAGTTTCATTTCATACTTTGTCAAGGAAGACATCGGAGTTAGATCGTACAAATCATTCCTAGGATGAAAGCACACATTGGAAGCTGTGCCCTGGCGTGTTGCTGTTTCTCAACCCCATTACATGAGAGTACGATGATTCGCAATCCTGATCTGATTCTCTTCCAAAACATGCTAGGCCGAATCTCGCAGCAAAATGGAGGCCATGAAAAACAGTGGTGTGCAGCAGCCATCAACGCCTCAAGTAAAAATGCAGTGGTCGTATCATTAGGGAACCTGAGGTCAAGTTAAGTCATCTAATAACCCATACTCTTATCTCACATCCCAGCCTTCTCCGTTTGGTGTATACTTGCGGCGAAAATGGCGAAATGCCCATCTCTTTCACTTCTAGCGCCCCACTACAGCAGCACCATCAGCGTCCGAATTGAAGCGAAAAGAATACCTTGCCGAAGCCAAAGCGCGCAATGATGCGAGGTACGAGGGCTAACGACTCGTAAAGGGGCTATTCGGCTATATTACCCCTTGGTGCTAGCAATGACTTGTCAGCATGCTCCACTCATTGAGCTGATAGTGCTACACCGGCAATATTTCACAGTTTATTGGATTTCAAACAATCGTTCACTTCAACTACAGGACTTTTGTTTGCTTTCGATTTGCTTCAATTATTCGTCCTTCTTCGCCCTTCTGTTTTATTTCCATGCAGCAAAAAAGAGTTCGAGGACCGCGTCCGGATGTATTTCTCCAAGGTAACGACCAACGTCTGCTTAGTGGCCTCTGGTCAAGAATAGTACTCCAATCGTGTTTCAATCTTTCGGCCGAAGGGCTTAACCTTTTTTCCCCTGAACCGTTGGCACTCAATTGGATCATTCCCCGGGTACATTTCACGCTTGTGGAACACCCATTCCATAAGGGCCTGGAAATTGAGCAAAACAAAGCGGCAGTCAACGCCAGCGGCCAAGGCCCCAAAATGACCAACAAAGAGGTGGGAATTTCACTCACTTTTTTTATCCATGTCCTTTGTTGATTCGTTTCGCTGTTTCATTTATTAAATAAAAGGTTGCTTCCAAACCAAACATGACAAAACCAGCAGTGCATTCTTGTTTTTTCTGTCACCCTCATTTGGCCCCAATAACTCACGTGTGTGTATTTATTTGCACATTTAGAAAAACAAAGCGGCCTTAGAGTCAGGCCTGTTTCTTTCAGAACTCAAATCCATCGGTATTCAGAAAAATGTACTTGCACATTTGCATGTCTTACGCTTCAATTTTAGATCAATTTAACTTTATTCTCATGACTTGGATTTAACGTACCTCTCATGATCAAAGAATTAAAAACTTCACTGTTTTTAACTGCCTCGAGTACTACTTTTATTTTATTGTATTCCATATTTCAAATACAGGCCTTGACGTTCAGACCATGGCGTCAGTCACTAATAAAATGGCGCCCTCGTCAGACAATCGAAGCGACGACCGGTCGTCGGTTCGACGCTTCAACGAAAGTACACGTTCTACGCCTCCTTCGTCAACTCGGTGATGAAGTCATGCCATTTTTTCTCCCCTCTCCCACTTTTCTCCTGTTTTTTCACAATGCCTCTTCTTACTCGTGTCATTTATCTTGGCCTAGATTACCCTCTTATGTGACTTGCCTAGGATTGATTCCGCGTCGTCGAATTTCGAGTCCAGTTCATCGTCGGTGGCGAAAACGCTGTCCTACGGCGCCCAGCCTCCACCTTCCATGGCCTATGGGCAAAGAAACAGTGGGTCTTCAGCGGTGAATAAACTCTATTCCTGGCCTTTTCTTTTCTTTTTTCCTTTTCTTTTTTCCTCCCTTCCGACCTCTCGTCAGTAAAAGTATCCTGTGCGTTATTGCTTCTTTATTGTCCTCCCTGGTGCCACCTACAGATGGTGGAAACGCGGCTCACAGCGCTCGAGAACAGTGTAAGCACTTTACAGCGCAGTTTAAATGCGCAAGATTCGAAGCTTGACACACTCATCGACCTCCAGGTATTATTATTACAGTAGAATTGCGACGCGACTACATGGAATGCTTGGATCGTGCCTGCGGCCTTGTATGTGTGTATTGAATGTGCGGTCTTCTCCTGACACTCCCCATTTTTTCATGTTCTTACGTTTGCAACCACCACAGCGCCAAATGCTGAAACTCATAGAAAGCAATGGCAATGGTGGAGGAGTTTGCGGTATGGGGAGTAGCGGCATGAGCAATGGCAGCATGAGCGGAGGCTTGACGGGAGAAGGCCTCGGAGTGTCCTCAAGCTCTATAGGGGCCCAAGCAGTGGAAAAGCCGCCTGAGTTTCAGGGCCGGCGCCGCCGCCGTTAGCACGTGAGACCTACATACCAAGATGGTCATCTGCCCTTGATTTGCCCCGTTGGAAAGCACATTCCCGACTGCGACTTCGAGTGGAAGTAATGAGGCGACTCAACTCGCGCTTCGTGAAAAATGAAATACTTTTGAGCTGGGCCTGGTTTACTCTGATTCACCGAATATTCTCGTGTTCGAGGAAGAGACGATAGTTTTCTTTTATGGCATACGTGCCTACTTTGGCTGGTGTTGAATTCCCTTGAGGTCGCTGGATCGAGATATCCATATTTCTCTATCACCAATCAAGTACGCGGGAGATGCTAGCAACTAGAAGGGTAGAATGGTCTAGCTAGAAGTAGCAATGGGGATGATAATAAGATCATGCTCGAGGGGTGTCGCTTCGTCATTCAAATAAAATTACATTATGTTGAAAGAAATGTAATTTAGTTTTATTTCAACGTTTGTGGAAAATGTGAATTTAGAGATACATCGTTTCTTAGATTTAAACGGAGGTCGACAGCAGTAACCAAGAAAACCCAGGAGGCTGCTGGGTTTTTCCTCAGCGCACTCCAAGCCCGCTCTACATTTCGCTAATCTTATGGCGGCCGAAATTGGGTAAAAACCCAGAAAACCCGCGGTTTTCTTGGTTACTGGTCGACAGTCGACCACTCCCGACTCCCGGACCCGCACGGGGGGTGAGACGTGGATACAGGTTTCGAGGATTTTCCGATATGTGCAATGTGTTCGAAAAATGGAAACCTGAACGCGTTTTATCTCTTGAATATGAGGAGAGAGAGAAGATAGCAAGTCCACGCGAAGGCTTGACAAGGTGTCTAGAAGTAGTCAGTACGCATTTGTTCGAGCCTCGTGCTTCTTAGGGAAAGGTTTAAACAAGTTGAAAGCCTACCTGGCGGCAACACAAAGTCACTCGAGCTAGGTAGAAAGAAGTTGTTATCCTACAGTAGTCGAGGAAACTAATAAGAGAACCATGTTGAGTTTTACGTAGAATTTGCGTTGTGTTAAGCTCGCCCTAGGCAATTTTTGGCTCTGCGGATAACGTGTCTTTGAACTGAATTTGGTGGCATTGTCTAGTGACACCCTATTCTACAAAGCTTTGGCTCTACTTAAGAGCTGTAGTGAAGACAATTTTTGAACCTCGTTCACGAGTCGTATGGTCGGGCCGTCTCAAAGTGTATACGCCTGGGGCGCAGGCGTCTTTGCCGTTGCCATCATAAGTGCGACCGTCTTTTTCATTGACCTCGGTCTCACTGGCGTTAAACCCCATCTTTTTGCCTGGTCAGAGCATATCCTAAGACCTTTGATAAACCCTGCTTTCACATCCTTTCCCTCGAGTAACTTCTCCAAGTGTGGTGGCCGAATCTATTTTCACAACTTTTCATAGGAAAATTCTATGCTGACAGCACTGTCCTGTTGACTGACTGTACCTGCTGTGTGCACTGCACGCGTGCGCAGGTATTCCTCGGCAGCCTTTGTGTTTCTGAGCTTCGCAATCTCTATGGCCACAATATGGGAGCATTTTGTGAATTACCGCAACCCGAGAGCGTAAGTAGTTGCATCTTCCATGCGCCTAGCATAATGCCATCGTTCTTCGTAGGAAAGGCTGGAAAAGTTTAGAAAGCACCTTGCATGTGTCTTACGAGTAGTACTCTGATTACTTTTACGTTAAGTCGCTTTGGTTGACGCACACGAATACCTCATGGCTTCATCATTACGTTAACTCCTTCCCTCAACAGGCAACGCTACGTGGTCCGGATCGTGGTGTTGGTCCCCCTGTACTCCACCTCTTGCTGGCTGAGCCTGCGCTTCCACGAGTTCGCCTTCTTCTTTGGAGCTGCGAGGTAGTGAATGGAAGAGTCAGGATTGGGAGGATAAGAAAGAGCGCTAGTGATAAGGAGAGAAAAAAAGGCAACTGGGCAAAGTGACACAAAGCGAATGATAAAGCACATTTTTTTTCGAAGTCAGATGGAGCTTCTATTCGACTAACCATCTGGTTTATTGTTTTTTCTCATAGGGACTGCTACGAGGCGTATGTGATCTTTTGCTTCTTTGCATTTCTTCTAGCAGTGCAGGTACTGTGGGGTTGGAAAGTTGACAATCATGGAGACAGTGCGAGTTTTTTTCGTTGTGCGTGCATTTTGTGCGTTACTCGTTTTTTTTCGTCCTATTTTCTTCATAACCCGTAGTTCACTCCGATGCTGAATCCCACTGTCTCCTTCGCACGCTGTTGAAATTTCATCGTTGTCGCGTCTTTCTTTCCCTAAAGGGCGGCGAAGAGCGCCTAAATTTACGGTTCAGTCGCCAGCCACACCGCAAACTCCCCCACCCCCTACCCATGACTTGGCTTGGCCTCCGACCTTGGTCCCTTGGGGCGTCCTCATCCATCAGTGCCATGAGTAGCGGCAGCAGTAGCGGCAGCAGTAGCAGTAATTCTAGTAGCAGCAGCAGCCACGGCCACCATAGTTACAGTGGGTGGCTCAGCTTGTGCGCCGATGCGGGCTGCGTGGAAGGAGGCAATTCACATCACACACCGGGCACTTCACCTTTCCTGCTTCA
>Ga0136554_1000673_pt1 | contig 12895 bp, 14 predicted proteins | sample AntRauTorckE5431_FD_104637 | JGI IMG/M metagenome (GOLD analysis project Ga0136554, IMG submission 104637) | Saline lake microbial communities from Rauer Islands, Antarctica - Metagenome Torckler E5 #431 | ecosystem: Environmental > Aquatic > Non-marine Saline and Alkaline > Saline | place...
AGACGCAGAATTAGTAACAAAAGACTTTTTCGAATATGCTGACTTTGATAATGCGATAAAGAAATGGACACCCGATTTATATGAAGAAGTAAGAGGAATTGCCGATGGTTCTGGCAATAACTTTCAGGACATTATGGTATTAAATCTCTTAGATGAGTTTTGGGTTTACATTGACAATCTTTCGAATCATCATTGCAGCAGTCTTGGAGTTCCGTCAAGAAACGGAAATCCCGGATTTATTGCACAAAACATGGACCTCGAAAATTTTACAGATGGTTTTCAACTGTTAATGCGACTTCAAAGAACGGATAACAGCCCAGAACAATTAATTCTAACTTACCCTGGATTAATAGCTTTGAATGGATTGAACGAAGAAGGAATTGGAGTATGTGTTAACACAATCAATCAGTTGAAATCTTCTTCCACAGGATTACCCGTAGCCTTTGTAATTAGACATATTATTAACTCCACAAATAAGGATGAAATATTATCTTTTATTCAAACAGTTAATCATGCATCGGGACAGAACTATATTATCGGGGTTAAAGGGGAAGTATTTGACTTTGAAGCTTCAGCAAATAAAGTAGTTAGATTTAACCCATTAAATCAAAATGGTACTATTTACCACACAAATCACCCACTTGCTAATGATGACCTCAAAGTAGAGTTTGAACAATACAACCCCAATTCGAATGATGAACTAAAACCCATTAATTCTAACAGTTACCTTCGCTTACAAGCAGTTGAAAACAGAATGGCATCTAGCTTATATATTGATGATATATCGATAAAAGAAGTGTTACGTTCCAGAGATAACGAGGATAACCCAGTTTGTAGGACAAATAACGAAAATGGGTACATATTTACATTTGCTTCGATTATTATGTCGTTTTCAGAAAACCCAACTGTTCAAATAATTGCTGGTCCACCGGATGAATCTGAATATAAAAGAATTGATTTTACTTCGAAGGAATAAGTATTACCAGTAATGTATAAGCGGCATTATAAAAGATAAAAACCTCACTGTTCGAAGGACTTTTCGCTCCGTCCGGATAGGTACCAAGTGGTTTTTAATCGTTGGAATAATTGACTCACTTCTTACCAAATATGTATTTATCCGTCACCAACGCTCTAGTAGGGTAGCGGCATTCAGCAATTCTGAAATTTGCTTAGGCATCTTTCATAAATTCGTCAAATTATTAGTTCGTGTCCCTTTCATAAGAGACCTTTTGGCTAAACCATGTTCAACCTGATTTGTAGATAGTAAGGTATAAAAAATACGGACCGAATCTCGACCCGTATTTTTGTCTGATTCAATCAGAAATTAATAACTTGGATGTTAAACCAATAACTTATTGGCATCATGTATTTGCTGCCCTTCGAAGGCTAATTCTAATTTGCGTTCTGTCAAAACTACGTTCAAATTAACGGTTGTCAACGCTGCTGCTCCCGCTCTTGTTCTGATACGGTTGATGGTAGCGTAAGCCTGTAATCAAGCTGATTGCGTCTGACCATTGGTGGTAGTGGGCTTTACGCCATAATTCGTCTGGTGTAGAGAAGGTTCCGCCGAAACGCACCTCGGCATCATCTCCTAAAAGATCGCCTGAATATTGAACTGCCCCACCATAAAGATTGCTACTGGATAAACCGTCATAAGCCCCAATAAGGGTTACTTCTACGTCTTGTGAGGTAGCGAGAGCTGTTGACTCTTCGATTGATTGTGTTGGCTTCACATCTAAGCGGCTATCACACGCTGTCATGAATACAGCTGATGCACCAATAAATAGCCATTTTTTATATTGTTATTCATTTTATTTAAGTAAATCAATAAAGAGGTTAGTCTATTAGAAACTAATATTTAAGCCTCCCATGAAAGTTTTTGCCTGTGGTGTAGAAGTCGTAGCCTAAAGCAATGTTTGATACAATATCATCGGCATTTACTTCAGGATTCCAACCAGAGTACTTCGTGAATGTCAATAAACTTTGACCTGTCACGTATAAGCTGACGTTGTTCAATTTTATCTTGTTAATGATTGACTTTGGCAGGTTGTAGGCCAATGTAACGTTACGTAACCAGACAAAAGAACCATCTTTTATAAAACGGCTTGAGGTTCGTGCACCATTATTGAAGGACAAACGTGCTTGCGGAACATTCGTACCTGTATTTTTTGAAGTCCAGGCATTTAACTGATTAGCAGTTTGGTTATCTTCAAAACGACCATTAGCTGATGAAAAACGACCCGCCCCGTAGAAGTTAAGTTTATTTCCAAATACCCCATTAAGGAATACACTCAGTTCCACTCCTTTGTAACTAAATGTATTGGTTACGACAGCTACCCACTTCGGTAGTGGACTTCCAATTACTGCACGTTGCCGAATGGTCAACCGTTCCGTTGGCATCAGTAGTATTTTTATTGATAGAAGCATTTAAGCTCGTTCTTCATTTGAACTGTCCCACGAGGTTATCGGTATTTAAGACAAATTCAAAACTTTTGTTAGTGAATACACCAACGTTGTAATCAATTTCACCATTGATGCGGTTTTTTAGAATACCAAAGTCAAAGTCAAGGTCAATCTCAATTTGCTGAGTAGTTTCCCAGCCCCAAGACGGGTTAGCTAATTGCGAAGAACGTTGTCTTGGTAATGCCCCGTAGTCTACGTCACTGGTAAATAAACCTAATTACGGGAAGTTTCCGATTTCGGCATTACCTGTTTGACCCCAGCCTGCACGAAGTTTCATGAAGCTTATCAACTCTATATCTTTTAAGAAATTCTCTTCTGAAATTACCCAGCCAGCCGAAACTGCGGGGAAGAATTTATACCAGTTATCAGCACCAAAACGAGACGAACCATCAATTCTGGCATTTAAATCAAGTAAAATTTATCGTTGAACTTATAGTTTAATCGAGAAAAGTAAGAAGTAAAACCATAATCAGACTGCGTTGAACTTGCATCGGTTTTACAGGCGGCATTCGCAATTATACGATACGCATCTGAGGGGAAACCCCTACCTTCGGTGGCGTTGGTTTTCGTTTGCGAACTCTGGAATGATAAACCAACGGTAGTGCTGATGGTATGTTTGCCAGCTATATTACCATACGCGAAGTAATTGTTTGTATTATAATTTTCCACATACATTACTGATATTCCGGTGAACCGTCTGGTTGAAAGCGTTACCCAACAAACTACCGGTCTGGTCAAGTAACTGACCTGATATAAAGAAGGTAGTTTTCTCATCACCGCCGTTTCGGTTTTTCCTGACAAAGTAATATACGAGTTTATAGGTATCAATACTCTGAGAAGTTTCACCCTATCCAAGGGATTCTCTTGCTCTGAGACCATCTAACTCGGCTCGTTTGGATAACCAACTCACTTCTTGCTAAATATATACTTATCCGCTACAAACGTTCCGAAGGGAATAAGTGAAGCGACAAAGCCTAAAAAGCCTTCGGATAATTTCCATTTGTCACGGAAAAGTAACCACGTCAATAAAACGCAATACGTGATGAAAAGTACGCCGTGTGCCATGCCCACAATATAGTTGGGCGTGGGCATCGCCATCTCGTATTTCAAATACATCGTGACACCAATCAATAGAAAGCTGACACCTTCCAAAAAGGCAATTTTACGGAAAATTCTGAGTAATTTATCTTGTTGCATTACTAATGTTTTTTAGTGTGGGAGTTCAATGAATAATGGTTTTAGTAAAGGGAGAAAAGCTTAACGGTCAAAAGGTCAAACAGGAACTTAAAGCCGCACGAACTTATGAACCCTATTTAATTTGCTTTTCTTCTTTTGTGTTGATGAATAAAATATTCGACAGACCTTCGTAGCCGTCAAACATCGAAGTCTCGAAACGCTTAATGGCTTCTTCGACAAATCCCAATATGATTAAATCAGCGTCACGGGAGCGCTCCTTGATTAACGAGCGTAGGTCAGACTCAGAATCCCGTGAGATGAACTGCACATTGTTCATCGAAATTGGTAATTGACCGTTTCTGATAAGTTCTTCAAGGTCTCTGCGTTCTTCTGCCATTGTTTCGGCGGGCACCACTGAGTAAACTTTTATCTCGCCGTTTCTCCAGTCAGGATGTCCTGAAATGACGTATGCCATTAAAATCATCAGGTTGGCGTTGACAAGGTCATTCTTGGTAATCCAAACGTGGATTTCCCGCATAAATCCGTATTGTTTTTCTGATAAATTCAGAATACAGATGTCGAAATTTGCGGATTTGATAATTTTGAAATTATCCACAATTGCCGCAATTTCTTCTGGTTTATTCGCCGAATTCTCAAAAATTAGCAAGTTGTTTTCCGTACCTGAAATACTTGGTAGCTGAATCACCGTACCGATAGAATGGTTGAACTTATGGTTAATCAGCGTATCTACATATACTTTACTGCCGCTAGCATCCGCCATTTTTACCAAACGACGGTGCTGCTTACGAGCGTCTTCGTTTGACTGTTTCGATAGATAACCGTCAATGTGGTGAATATAAGTTCCGAAACCGTAGCGGTGCGAGATCCAACGAATAAGGTTAAAACTATCTAATCGGGTAAAAGAGCTCGAACTTAGACTAACCGCAGATGGTCGCCAGCTTTTGCTGTCTTCTTTTTCCGTTTTTTGTAAGAAAACGTGCAAACGACGAGTTAACTGAAAAATCACCCCCTGAAAGATGATTGCCATGTTCTTCTTGTCTTTGTTAGAGTAATTAATGATTAGGTAAAGCCCTAAAATGAATAGGATGGAAGTAGCGGCGTATGCGGCATTCATGAAAAACATTAACCCGAAACAGGCAATCGCACCAAATAATGAAATGAACCATTTTGATTTAAATCGTGGACGGTAAGCGGGGTCTCCGGCGAAGTGTTGCAGAAACGATATTAGGCAAAGCGAACCGTACGTGACCATAAAAAACATGGAGATAATCTCCGCTACGGCATTTAACGCCCCGAGCATGATAAATACAATGGACAAAACAACGGTAACAAGCGTAGCGTTGAAGGGCTCGTCAGAGTTTCCCCGACCAACAGACAACCAATTATTTACAAATTTTGAAGGTATTACATTATCACGAGCAATTGCCTGAAGTGTGCGCGGGGCTACAAGAATAGATCCCAAAGCCGAAGAAATTGTGGCCGCTGCTAAACCAAGTGGAATGAGCCACCACCCCTGAACGGCAATATCTGACATAACCAATCTGGACGTATCGGACAGTGCGGTACTGGAAGCAGAACTGTCTAACTTGATGGCAATAAATACGTATATTATCATACCAATCAGCGTTGCTGAAAGAGTTCCTAAAGGAATGGAGCGACCGGGGTCTTTTAAGTCTCCCGAAAGACCAACTCCGGCGGTCATACCGGTAAAGGCTGGGAAAATGATGGCGAAAACTGTAAAGAGTGATACGTTTGAAACCGGAGCCTCAGCGACTACAGCGGTGGTTTCTGTGATGGGTCCTCCCAAAAAGAAGGCAATCATTGCAACTGTTAGTGTTGCAACTACGAAGTACAACATCTTGACGCCCAAAGCTGCTCCTTTCCATAATACAATAACTGTGAGTATAAAGAGAGCTGGAATCGCGACGGTTTGCTTTTGCAGCAAGAGCCATTCGGCCCAGGGCATAAACTTATATTTAATGAGTAGAAAGTCGAATAATGGAGTGAAGGCTTCGGTGAAAGCCATAATATAAAAAGCTACGCTAATAGCTTGCGAAAGGTATAGTGCCACACCTATGGTAGAACCGATAACTAAGCCAAACGACCGGGAAATGATATAATATTCTCCACCACCTTCTACTTTGGAGTTAGTAGCTATTTCGGCAATTGCCATTGCAGTAGGGATAGTTACGGCGTGTCCTATTATGATGATAGCGATAGTACCTGCCAAACCTAGGCTTCCTACTGCAAAACCAAAACGCAGGAACATAATTGCTCCTAATATAGTAGATATGGCAGTAAAGAAAACGGGAGCTGTACCAAATTTCTTCGCAGCAGAATTTTCCATAGATTAGGTGTATGTAATAGAAATCAGACGTAAAAGTAGTTAAAAAGAAGTAAAACTGAACCTTAAGTATAACTTCTGGAAATAATGAATATTTGACCATCGAAATTTAAAGCTAAAAGAACTACTTAATGATACAGCAGCTACATTTTTGTAACTTTGCATCTCACTTTATAATCATTAACAATGCTAAGATCCTGCTATAATTCGTTAGTTGTTGAAGCTGGACTCGACGAAGCGGGTAGGGGATGTCTTGCGGGACCCGTAACAGCGGCAGCGGTTATTTTGCCGAAAGGTTATAGGCATGGTTTATTAAACGATTCCAAACAGTTGACAAAAAAGCAACGGGAGGAGTTAAGAAGTGTAATTGAGCGTGACGCCATCACCTATGCTGTAGCCGAATGTACCCCCGAAGAGATTGATAAAGTCAATATCTTGAAAGCGAGTTTTTTGGCCATGCACCGGGCAATTGAAAAACTGGATAATACGCCGGAGCATTTACTTATTGACGGAAACCGTTTTACGCCGTATCCGATGATTCCGCACACATGCATTATCAAAGGCGACACTAAGTTCTTGTCAATTGCGGCGGCTTCGATATTAGCTAAAACTTACCGAGACGAGTATATGGAGAAAATTGCTCAGGAATTTCCGATGTATTCTTGGCACACAAACGCTGGCTATCCAACTGTGCTGCACCGAAACGCAATTAGAGCTCACGGAATAACAAAATATCACCGCAAGACTTTTCGGCATTTGCCAGAAGGGAACTAATTGATTTTTTGTCAGTTATGATGAAAAAGATTGATGGCGAAAAAGTCAACGAAGAATAGAAACACACTAACTTAAGAACACACTAACTAAAAATCAAGATGGCAAAGAATAAAGAAGATAAAGACGCAAAACCACGGGTTCACAAAGAATTAGATGGTTTCGATATTGAGATAAATTCATTTGGTGAAATTCAAATGAATTACGGTATGGACAAAATTAACGAATTCTTGAACCGGAAAGTTGACGATAAGAAACTTCGGGATCGGGAAGAGTTTGTGCCCAAAAAGAAAAAGAGAAAAAAGTGAACCTTAATAACTTATTCAGAGCAATATGACGGAATTACCTGACCTTACGTCGGAATTTCGTTTCCAGACTTCGCGAAGCGGCGGTGCGGGCGGACAACACGTTAATAAGGTTGAGACAAAAGTAGAAGTGCGGTTTGATATTCCGAATTCAAAACTTATATCAGAAGAAATCAAATCAACATTACTTGAACGATTAAAATCCAAATTAACATCTGAAGGTATCATCTTTCTTACATCGCAGGCGAGTAGAAGTCAGTTGAAAAACAAAGAACTGGCGGTTAAGAAACTCATCAAACTACTTCGTAAAGTTCTCAAAGAACCAAAAAAACGAAAGCCGACTAAACCAAGTAAGTCGGCTATTCGTGCAAGGCTCAAAGACAAAAAGAGTCGGTCAGAGAAGAAAGCTTTTCGAAGCAAACCAATATTTTAGTAAATCATCAATGAACGAATCAATCAAAAAGCCAAGTTGGCTTTTACACCTGACGGAAGTTTTTCGGGCAACTATTGAAACCATCCGTGGATATTTCTTCATAAAACGGCGGCAGTACGTTGATATAGGTCATGGGGTTCCAGTAATGGTTGTTCCTGGTTTACTTAGCTCAGACTGTGCCACTACCATTTTGCGTAAATTTTTGCATAAGTCAGGCTTTAAAGTTCAGGGTTGGGAAATGGGCACGAATTTAGGGAGAATGCAGAGCCTTGAAGTTTTGCGGCAAAAAGTAGAACAGTTGAGTGATACTACTGGACAAAAAGTAATATTAATTGGCTGGAGTATGGGGGGAATATTTTCCCGAGAAATTGCGAAACAACTTCCCGAGAAAGTAAAGTGCCTGATAACCGTGGGTAGTCCTTTTGCTAACCTTCAAGCCCCCAATCACGCAAAGTGGATATTTAACCTGCTCAACAAAGAATCGGAGATTGATCAAGTATTTGCCGAGCAAGTTCCTGTACCCGCTCAGGTTCCTACGTTATGTCTTTATTCTAAGCAAGACGGCATCGTGCCGTGGCAGGCGTGCATGGAAAACTGCGAAGACGTATTGCATGCAAACCGTGAAATACAAAGCAGCCATTTCGGAATGGGAGCGAACCCGCAGGTATTGCGTGAAATTGAAGCTTATTTGAATGAATTCCTGAAAAAAGAAAGCAAAAATGTGGACGTGTCCAACGTATAAGCGGTTATTCAAAACCAATAATTAATCGCATTAATGCGTCGTAAAAGACATTGAAGAACTATTACTGGATAAACCCGATTGATTCGTATTGACATTTGATAGATAGATGCTCACATAAATTAAAAAGTGACACTCAGTTTTTCTGGTAGACATTACTTTTTTACGAAAAAAAAGACGTGGCTCATCATCTGTCTCATGAAAAGTGAACTCGACCTAACATTCTACGCCGATGAAATTCTCGGTAGTGAATCAATCAGGAAGGTAACTTCGTAGGGAATGAAGTTCGCCCATCATTTACGTGTTAGTCACGAAGATGCACGCACTCCAATCCACTTTGAGTTACTCCGAAAGGAGTTTGACTATTCAGTAAAATAAACTCTACAAACGCTTCAAAACCATTTCGCTTACTGCATTCCCAATTGATAAAGCGGAAGTTGCGGCGGGAGAAGGGGCATTGAGGACGTTGATGGCTTGCTTATTTTCAATAATTGCAAAATCATCAAGTAGTCCGCCAGTACGATCACACGCTTGAGCACGAACGCCCGCTCCGCCGGGAATTAAATCATCGGCTTCGATTTCAGGGATTAACTCCTGCAAAGCTTTTGTAAATGCTCCTTTCGAAAACGAACGGTACATTTCGCCCAATCCGGTTTGCCAGTACTTTACCGCTACCTTTTGAAAGCCAGGCCATGTCAGCGTTTCCCACAGTTCACTAAATTTGAAGTCGAGTTTTTTGTAACCCTCCCGTCGAAATGCCATCACGGCGTTTGGACCCGCTTCGATACCACCGTTTATCATGCGGGTAAAATGAACCCCTAAGAACGGGAAATTAGGATCGGGAACTGGGTAAATCAAGTGTTTAACTAAATGCTGTCTTTCGGGTTTTAACTCAAAGTATTCACCTCTGAATGGCGTAATCCTGATGTCAATCGGCTCTTCTTCGGTCATTTGAGCAACTTTATCGGAGTAAAGCCCTGCACAGTTTACAATCAGTTTTCCTTCGTAACTGCCTTTATTTGTTACCACAGTTGAGCGTCCCTCTACTTCCGAGATGCTCGAAACTCGTTCGCCCAAACGTATTTCAGCATCTAACGCACGAATTTTATCCGCTATTCTCTGAGAAACTAGTTTGTAGTCAATAATTCCCGTTTGTGGGACTCTTATAGCTCTCAGACCTTTTACGTGCGGCTCTATTTCCCGTATCTCTTCGACATTCAGCATTTTTAAATTCTGTAGACCATTTTGTTGTCCACGTTCAAAAAGGTCATCCAGAATTTGTAGTTGCTCTTTTTTAGTAGCTACCACAATTTTACCGCACAATTCGTACGGTATGTTTTCTTGTTCGCAAAAGTCAAGCAATTGATGATAACCTTCAATGCAGTTTTTTGCCTTCAAGCTACCTGGCTTATAATAAAGTCCTGAATGAATTACGCCACTGTTATTGCCCGTTTGGTGAGCTGCAACTTCGTTTTCTTTCTCAATTATTATAATTCTAATGGTAGGTTTTTGTTCCTTTAATCTTAGAGCAGTAGCCAAACCTACAATACCGCCACCAATGACAATCACGTCGTATAACATATATTTAATCCTATAAATTTTGGGTATATCGAATCACAAACTTAAATTTGTGTAAATTTATTGATAACTAGCACACATGAAAAGAATAAGCGTATTATTACTTGTTGTAGCTGCAATGGCGGCTTCGTCTTGTACCTATCAGAAATATAACACCATTGATCAGGACCTTCCGAACGAAGGCAATGAGCGGATCTATGGTGTAAGCCCTGATTCATCGGCTCGTCAGTTGAAAAACGTTTACACTGCAAAGCCTGAACTACAAAAGAAAGCAATTGAATTGCGTGAGAAGATGTTTCCTAAAGACGCTATTTAATACGCTATACACTATTAAGATACGAAAGCAGTTTATTGATAAATATGTTATCAGTAAACTGCTTTTTTTTTAAATTTTACAATTAATACACACACAAATGAACGTTGCTTTAGTAACTGGTTCAGCGGGGCTTATCGGCAGTGAATCGGTAGCTTTCATGTCCGAAAAATTTGATTTAGTAATTGGTATTGATAATGATTTACGTCAGTATTTCTTCGGTGCTGAAGCATCCACCGATTGGAATCGTAACCGTCTCCAAGAACAATTCTCAAATTATAAGCATTACAGTGCCGATATTCGCTCGGAAGAAGAAATCGGAAAGATTTTTGCTGAGTACGGAAAAGATATTAAACTCGTAATCCATACAGCTGCTCAACCAAGTCACGACTGGGCGGCCCGCGAGCCCTTTATGGACTTTACGGTAAATGCCAATGGTACATTAGTTATGCTCGAAATGACTCGTCAGTATTGCCCGGAAGCGGTATTCGTGTTCACCTCAACGAATAAAGTCTATGGGGATAATCCTAATTACCTGCCGCTTATTGAGCAGGAAACTCGTTGGGAAATTGCGGACGACCACGCTTACTCAGAGTTTGGAATTGATGAGCAAATGAGCATTGACCACACGAAACATTCATTATTTGGTGCCTCTAAAGTGGCCGCTGATGTACTTGTCCAAGAGTACGGTCGTTACTTCGGAATGAAAACTGGTACCTTTCGTGGCGGATGCCTTACCGGACCAAACCACTCAGGAGCACAACTACACGGGTTTTTAGCGTATTTAATGAAATGTGCCATTACGAAAAACCATTATACCATTTTTGGCTATAAAGGAAAGCAGGTACGTGATAATATCCACTCGTGGGATTTGGTAAATATGTTCTGGCACTTCTACCAAGATCCGAAAGCAGGAGAAGTTTATAACGCTGGTGGCGGACGCTTCTCAAACTGCTCGATGCAGGAAGGAATTGCCCTTTGCGAGGAAATTACTGGAAACAAGATGAGCTATAGCTATGATGAGGGAAATCGGAGTGGAGACCACATTTGGTACATTTCAGACCTTCGGAAATTCAAGGAGCATTATCCGTCTTGGAACTGGAAATACGATTTGAAGACCACCCTTGTCCAAATGCACGATAATATCAGCAAACGAGTATAATACCTTACTAAAAGTACAATTTTATTTCGAGGCCCACGGTTTACGTCATGGGCTTTGTATATTTGTATCATTAGTGACAAGATTGTGGAGACTGTTGAATACCGTTTGAGTACATTAGAAACTCTTTTAGCTGAATGTATCATGCAGCAAAATAGGAAATGGCTAGCACGGTCAGAACCGTTAACCGCCTCTCCGAAGAGATGATTGAGTTTAGGGGCGAGGTGTATGACTTTTAGAACGAATCCCAGCGTGATCAGAAAGAGACGAATGAAAAATGGGGTGAAGTAACAAATTAAGTTAGGTAGTTTTGCCGAATAGTGTGTCTCTAAGTTCAGACTTCTTTGCTCGCACTATTGACAAGAGAAATTCTCATGGCAGCTCTCAGGTTTGTGAATTTGATGTATTAGCTGTTATAATATATGAATTCAAGAAAGTCATTCTAACTGAGTCTAAATTTATGGTGCGAATGAAGTGCTTAGAGATGGGGATTCCTCGCTTCACTAAAAAAAATCCAAATTTCATTTCCAGCGTATGAGGGTTCTGAATTGATTATAATATCTACGAGCATGTCAATCAAAGAAGACCAAGTAAAGTACCTGACTTCGCATAATATCTATGCGGTGGCTTTTGGTGACGAAAATATGGAATTATTGAACTACGAAGAACTATCCAAAAATAGTTAACTTCTATTAACTTTCGGAACACTAAATGAAATTAAGCGTTGTTATCCCTGCCTATAATGAGGAAGAGTCCATTCCCGAAACTTTACACTCGTTATATCAAACGTTAATAAAGTACGATATACCGCACGAAATTTGGGTTACAAACGATAACTCGAAGGATAACACCATTCAGGTTCTAACGGATCTCCAAAAGGAAATTCCGACGTTAGTCTTTGAGACGAATAAAGGACCAAATGGTTTTGGATACGCGGTACGATACGGTTTAGAGCGCTTCTCGGGAGATTGCGTAGCAGTTTTTATGGCGGATATGTCTGACGATCCAGAAGATTTAGTGAAATACTATAATACGATGATTGCTGAAAACGTAGATGCCGTTTTCGGGAGTCGCTGGATAAAAGGAGGAAAAGTAGTCGACTATCCCCAACTAAAGAAAGTTATTAATAGAGTCGCGAATCTCATCATTCGTGTGCTGATGCGAATCAAATACGACGATACGACTAACGCATTTAAATTATACAAGCGGGAAACTATTCAGGGAATCAAACCCTTTTTGTCCCCGCATTTTAACCTCACCGTTGAATTACCGTTGAAAGCCATTGTGCGGGGTTATACCTATGCTGTTATTCCGAACAGTTGGACAAACCGAAAATACGGTGAATCTAAGCTGAAAATTAAGGAAATGGGGAGTCGGTACTTTTTTATACTCATGTATTGCTTCATCGAAAAGTTTTTTTCCCGAGGTGATTATATGAAAAAAGATTAACCGCCCATTTCGGTCTCGAACTTATTGTACTGCTCAGTACTAAGAATACTCTTGATTTTTCTCATATAAAATTCCTTAGCTGCCTCATTTTTCGAAGTTTCCTTATTGTCTTTCAGGTTCTTCAAAATCTTGTAATACAAAGTA
>Ga0136554_1000676_pt1 | contig 12847 bp, 22 predicted proteins | sample AntRauTorckE5431_FD_104637 | JGI IMG/M metagenome (GOLD analysis project Ga0136554, IMG submission 104637) | Saline lake microbial communities from Rauer Islands, Antarctica - Metagenome Torckler E5 #431 | ecosystem: Environmental > Aquatic > Non-marine Saline and Alkaline > Saline | place...
GCCCATTAAGTACTGGCGATTCTTTAGCCCCTTCACGCTCAATCTTGAAAGCAATCTTTCTAATGATAGAAGAAATCATACCCTTAGATTCAAGCCCAAGTTCTTTCATGCCTGCTTCAAGCTTGGTAATACCGCCAACATTAACTTTAAGATCCATCATGATTTAATCTTTTCAAGTAATAGTTTTCTGTGTGGCATGTAACTAAGCGCAGCGTAAGTGCTAATAGATCTTATCTTATAGATCCCATCAAATTCACCACCAGTAACTACAAGCCTATCTGTTTCTGCTATAGATGTGGCATTTTTAACATACCCTACATGCTGTCTAGTAAAATCACCTTCCATCAAAGGGTTATCATCTACACTTGCAGCCTGTATAACTAGATCAATACTACCCTTGTCTACAGTCCACGCACTTTTACCGTCAGTGTTAGCTAACCCAGTAAGTGCAGCCGTAACCTTTAGTTTATTAAATAACATGAAGTCTACCGTTTTTATAAGAATCTAAAATAGTAATGTCTAGCTTTGATAGCCCAAGATCAGCACCTTTTTCATACTCATAAGTAACCGCAGTATCACCTACCTTTTCTGTCTTAGTGCGCTGCCCTTGTTCATCACCAGCTTGCGCTACCTTTTCGCCCTTGTACATCTTGGCAACAATCTTTGTAGCTACCATTGATAGATCTGCAGGGGATGATGTGAAGCCAGTGTTGTATTTAACTTCAACATTCACTTTACCTTCTGGGAAGTAATCATAATGCAAAAAGCCTAGTTCAAGATCAAACTTAATAAGTGTTTCTTCAATAAGAACACCGTCAATCTTAACATGACTTGCTGTACCATAAGTACTGAACCGCACAGGGTTGTGTGGAAGGCTTAAACATTCAGAACCTTCACCGTCAAACACCTTGGTAAATACAGTGTCTGCCACAGGGGCTTCAATGTATTCAGCAATAAAGGAATCTGCCAGTGGTAGAAGCGCAGTAATAATTGCATCTTCTGTAGTACCAGTGATACCTAAATGTGTTTTGACAGTGGCTAAATCAGTTAGCATAGGTTCTAAAGGGTTATTTTTTCTTTACTTCTTTTGGCTCAACAACTGCTTTCTTAACAGTTTCTGCCAACGGCTTCACTTCTTTTGGCTCAACCTTGGTAGCTGTGGCTTTACCTGCTAGCCCAAACCTTTCAGCTTGTTCTTTGGTAAGTTCCACTTCTTCACCGCCAAGACCTACACCAGCAATACTGTTTGGTAATACAACTTTCATAGTTTTGGTTGGTTAATTATATAGAAAGGGGGCATAGGTATTAGCTATACCCCCTGAACTGCTTAGGCTGCAGTTTTAGCAAACACAATAGCTTTTCCAAACACTGTAGCGTAACCACTACGGCTAGTTGTTTGTAGGGCTTCTTGGTCAGTATCAGCAAGGTTTACACCGTTAACTGTACCTTCTGTTAGCCGTTTCACTGTCATGTTTCTACGATCACCGATAACACCAGCTAGGTTATGATCCCCGAAAGAAGCAAACCGTGTACCACCTTGTGAACCATCACTGGTTGCAGGCACTACTTCTGAAAGTTCAAATGGTTTACCCCAGATTGTGGCTGGTGTAGTTCCATTAGGTGCTTCATAGATGTAATGACCATCAGAACCTTTAAGTTTTCGGATAGATGCAAACACCGTTGGGTGAAGTAGGTACTTACCTCTTGCACGGATTGAACCAGCAACGCTAAATTGCATATCAAGTAGTTCATCTGCAGTAACAGTGGCGAAGGTTGAACCTGCAATAACGAAATCCGTAAGATCACCGTTAGTTGAAGCAAATAGACCTAGATCATTGTTACCAGTACCGTTACCAGTGAAGAATTGTGTATCTTCAAGTAAAGCAAAGGCTTGTGCTACACGCTCAATTACTAAGTTCCAAATAGCAATGTCTGCTTGGTTGTCTTCAACAAGTTCAGATGTTCCAATAACATTACAAATAGTTTTCTTAGCAATCAACTGTAGTTGACCGAAAGTAAGAGTACTAGCACTTGGCGCTGCAGAAGCTTCACCTACACGGTAAGCGACTGGTTCACCTGTAAGGGCAGTAATATCTTTCTTATCCGTTCCCATTGGGATTGCACGGAATAGTTTACGAGCCACACCATACTGTTCAACAGTACGCAAAACTTCACGGTGAAATTCTGTAGGCACTAGGAAACCACCTTCTGATTCAGTACCTTCTGTAAGACCTTTGGCTTGTGCATCAACAATAGATGCCTTCATTGCTACACGGTCATTAGCCTTGTAAGCACGCATGAATTCAGCAAAAGATTTGATACTATCATCTTTCTTAGCATCAGCTTCATCTTGAAGCGACTTAGTAGGGTATAGTGCTTTTTCACTAACCTTATCTAGCTTCTTTTCTAAGGCTTCAATGTCCTTAGCCATACCTGCATTAGCTTCTTTAATAGCAGCTTGAAGTTCTTTCTTAGATGCAGAAATCTGTGGATCACTACCATCTTCTAGCGTTTTTTCAAGTGCAGCTAGTTCTTTCACTTCTGCTTCTGATAATGTACCAGCAGCTTGTTTTGCAATCAGTTCTTTAAAACGATTCATTGTAATTGGGGTTTAATTTATAAGTTCCTTTAATGCTTTACCTGTTACCTGTTTAACCTTTGAAGGGGTTGCCTTGGTAGGTATTGTAGGCTGGGTTTCAACGCTACTAGGTGTGGGTGCAGTATCTTGGGGCAATAGTAATTTCAAGGTAGATAGTAATTTATCAACCCTTAGCGCTTCATCTTCCATTGGCTCAATGCCACAGCGCTTACACATATGATCTAGTAATGTGCGGTACTTTTTAGTTATCTCATTGTTACTAGCAAAGATCTTTAGCATCTTATCTAGTTCAGCTACCTTTTCAGTAACTTCATATTCTTTACCAAGAACATCACGGATGTATTCACAAGATTCTTCTTTAACTACCCCTTGCTTCACCGCCTTAACTAAGGCTTGTGGATTGGCTGGAATAGCTACAGCAGAAACTTCTAGAAGTCTGGCAGTCTTGATAATGTAAACACTATCTTTGTTGCCTTCACTATCCGTTTCAGTTTCCCAGCTAGCTTCAAGTGGAATGAACCCAACACTGAATGCGTTAAGAAAACCATTCTTGAACAGGTTAAAAATATCCTTAGCTAGTTGTGTATCTTCTGAAAACTGTACTTCCATTTCTAAGTTACCGTCTATAACTTCTATGCGTATAGCTTTACCTACAACCTTTTCAGCTTTGTAGTCATGATTAGCAATGATAACTGGGGTCTTTTTAAATTCTTCTAGATCCCAACCATCCTGCATGATTCTATCACCGTGGCGGTCAATGCCAGATGTAGATGCAATAGCAGTCAAGGTGCGGTTTTCTGCATCCACGCCCTTGATTGTAGTATGAAACTGTTTAAATCTTTTTTTCATGAAACTTTATAAGTTGTAAGCAAAACCCCTGATTTTTAATTTACTCTGATGCACCAGCATATTCAAAACGCTTAGAGCGTAAGAAGTACCCTAGTTTATCTTCATCACCGTAGATCTTAACCTTACCTTCTGTTTCGTAGTAGATTGCTGCTTTCACAACAAATTCAGCTACTTCTTTAAGATCACCCATTTGCATATCATCAAGATCTGCAGAAACGCCCTGCACAAAAGATAGTGCAATAAGCAATGACCCAAAAGGGTATGGTGATTGGTAACGCCCTTGTTCTGGTATTTCTACCCCTGTGGCTTTTAGAAGACCGTTAAACTTTCGTTCAATGTCTTTCGTGATATATGGATTGCTAGAAATTTGCATGTGGTAAAATGTTTAGGAATAGTCCTGATTTTACCTGATTATTGTTTACTCTGTTTTTTACTGCTTAACTGCAGTGATTGCTTTTGCAGTATCAACTACTGCGAAGCCACCCACACCAACCATCAACAGTTGTTGAATGCTAGTGATTGCATCTGGTGAAAAGCCCAGTTCTGTTAGTAACAAAACTAACGCAGAACCAAGTACTGTTAACCATAGTTTTCTAGACCGTAGCCGTTCAGGGATTTTGCTCATGATGTAAGTATAGATCTAAGTTTTAAAAAAGCCAAGTTTTAAGCCAGCCTTAACATATTTGTGTACTACGCCTATAAGTTGATACAGGGGCATATCACCAACGGTTGTTTCTGGCGGTGTACTAATGCCTGCTGCTTCCATGTTATCTGTGAATTCATTTGCCCAAGCTGGTACTGCGTTTTCACGGTAAGACTTAGGTGGGTAAGTAAAGGTAGCTTCTGCATCCTGAAAGTGTGGTGCATCTGCGCCCCAAAGATCCCAGCCCCAATCAATACCATGTTCTGCTGCAGAATCTGCAACCTTGCGCCAAGCTGCCTTACCTTCTTCTGTGTTCATGTTTGGATAAAGAGCATCACCATGAAAGGCAATATCTACAGCAAGACCCTTGGTGTGCAAACTGTTCAATGTCCAAGTAACAACCTTACCTGCAATAGTTCTACCCAGTGAATGTAGGTAGTTCTGTCTTTCTTGTGGTCTATATCCTTCTGTACCAAATATTTCAGGGTTATCTAAAAACCAAGCATCAACCCTATCACCAAAGTTATCTTCTTTAGATAGTAGCGCCCAATCACGGCTAGCGGTTTTTACATTCATCACTGCTTACTATAATGGCATACTGTATTTTATGCAAAAATATTATTCCACGCCTTTCTTATCATAGGTTCTTTCTGCCCCTTACCTACATAGTCATATTCTGCCCAACCACCTGCACGCAGGGCAAGGTACACACCTATTAACTTCCAAAGTGGCGCACCTTGTATGCGCATCATATCAAACATCAGTACATCTGATTCACGCCTTGTGTAAAATTCTTCTGTACCACTCTTAAATATCTTTTCCTTAGTATAAAGAATGTCATGGATCATAGCAGGCTTCATAATGTGTTGATCCGTTGGGTTGATGATCCAGTGCAATGCGCTAGGTATGCTGGCAAAGTCTGTAACAAAACCTTTAGGCACTATGATGCTTTCAGTATCTTCTTTACCCACAGCGTAGTAGTATTCAAAGCTTTCAAGAAGCTTGAACTTATTGTTACCCATAGGGCGCACTGCTGGTGGGGCTGTAAAACTACTCATCTATGTTTACTTTAAATAAATTACTGCAGTAGGTTTCTTCTTTCTTAAATCCGTTAGGTGTAGTCAGTATAACTTTACCGCACATCTTGCAAAATCTTTCACTAGGCTTGGGGCGTTCTGATTCATACAGCCATATTCTTTCAAGGTTTGACTTACCTACATCTGCATAATCTGCCCATACCTGTGTTTTAAGCTTACGGCTTGTGCCTGTTCTAGTTGTGCTGCATTCCATGTGGTCATACCAAATAACATCACCTGCCTTAAAGACTTCTGAAAAGCTAATAAAGCCAATGTCTTCATGGGTTTCAAAGCCGTGTACAAATTTCACTTCACCATCATCTTCTTTAGCAGCTAGGATCTTATCATACTTAACCCATTCATGTGGGTGGCTAGTTCTTTCTTGAAACTTGGCGTAAGTAACATAGGCATTATTAAGACCTGTCATGAACATACTGCCCACAAAGATTGCGAACATTGCCATAGTCCACTGCTTTAAGTCAAGATGCCTTTTTAATGCTTCCTTCATTTTGTATTTTCTATCTTAGAAACTAAGAACAACAGCAATGACTGTGCCACCTTGTTTAAACCAGCTATCCCAAGAAACGAGCCAATACCAGATGAAAGCATAATTAGATAAGGGTTTTCCGTAAACAACAATACCGTTAAGCCAAAGATTATACCAGCGAAAGCAGAAATGGGTAAGAGTATATAAAAATCTGCCTTGGTGAAAGGTACTTTTTTTTCCCTAGCTATCCTTAGCTGGTTAGTTGCGTGTACGATTGACCCAAGCAAGATAATTCCAAGGGATACTATCAGTACTATAAAGTCATTAAGTTCTGGCTTCATAAGCTTATTATTATATGACTGGTACTATTCTGCATCTGCAGTTAGCGACTTGACCAACACCACCTGCTGGATCACCAGCATACATCATCTTAGAACTTCCAACATTAAAGGTTTCACTAGTTAGAACCACTTGCCCATCTGCATGTGCGTGGTCTTCCCTTGTGTTTTCATCTAAGAAGGTAAGCCATTCTTTCTTTTCAACGCCTTCTTGTTCATACGCTAACTGAATACCTGTGTTTGCTGCACGCACCGTTTCTGTTCTTGCAATAAGAAGTGAACGCTTACGGTTAGTATCAAATACATCACGGATTCTTTGTGATAGTTCTGGGATACCTTCACCTTGGTTAATTCCTTCTTCCATAGTTGCCGTTACAGCCTTGTAAGTAGTGTTAGTGATAGCAAAGCCATCTTCTTTAGCTTGCGTGGCTATAGCAGCAGCAGCACGGTTATCTTCAAAGATACCAGCCACACCTATTTCATTCAAGGCTTCATTGGCTTCTGCAATCATAACAGTACCAGCTACTTCTTTAAGTAACTTTCTTAGCTTGGCTTCATCTGTAGCTTTCATTTTAGTTATGTCATCCATCACACCCTTCTGTGCTTTGGCGCTCTTAACACTCTTAGTCTTAGCCAGTAAATCTAAGATGCCTTGCTTTTGTTGGTCAAAGTAAAGTTCTACCTGCCCTTTAATAGATCTTTCTGATTGGTCAAAACGCTTATTCCACGCTTCCATGACAGCTACCTTGTCTAACTCTTTATGCTTCATGCCTTTCTTGTCATCTGGTTCTTTAGCAGGCGGTGTTGCTTCTGGGTAGTAACCTTGGGCTGGTGGGTTTTGGATAAGATCAATAGTAGTCTTGCCAGCAGGCACAAGTAATACATCACCACCTTCAACTGGTTCTAGTTCATAATCAGCACGCACTTCATTCACAGTCTTAACACCTGAATCTAAGAAGAACTTGTTACGGTCATTCTTTTCTATTTCACTTTCTGGGTTGGGATCTACATAGATAAATTTAAGGTCTTCACCTTTCTTTTCCATCTGGCTAAGTAGTTGTAGATCTAGTGCATCACAAAATTCTTCAAGCAATGGTTTAATTACATGTTCATTGTAGATGATCTTATTAGTTTCAGCATTAGCCAAGTTCACACCGTCTACATCACCAAGAATAGATTTAGGGATGTTGTACGCTTTCATAATCTGTCTATCTGTCCTATCAAGCATGGTGTTAAATTCCATATCCTTCTGGGTGTTTGATAGATCAACCTTACCTAGTTCTACATCTGCTACCGCAGTCTTGTGTGCATTCTTTGAACCTCTAAAGTCTTCTTTAAATTCCTTCTTGAACTTATCAAAGTTGGCAATCTTGCTTTTAGCAAACAATAAGAAAGATGGTATACCGTGGTTCTTGAAAAAACTTAAGTTCCAAATTCTTGCTTCATTATCCATGTCATACAACTTGGCAATGGCTTTGGTAGCAGGCACAACATTGTACATGTCTGCTGGATCTATCTTGGTCTGGAAGTGTATAATTTCTTCTAAGGTAAAAACCTGTTCACCGCTACCTGCCTTTCTTTTATAACCGCTAAGAAATCCCTTAGCATCAGTAGTAGCAACAAAAGAAGCATCTGGTACAAGGGGGTATAGTTTCTTGGTTTCAGAATCATAGTGCCAAAAGGCTTCACCTACTAACACTGATTGCATAGCAAACAACTTCTTCATCTGATAGAAGCTAAACTGGCTATTGGGTCTACGCAGTAGTTCAAGCGCTGGGTGCGTGTCTACTTCTTCCCATTCACTTTTCTTACCCTTCTTCACTCTCTTAACAAGCTTAATTTCTTGCTTGGCAAAACTGTTACCGATATTAGAAACAGAAGCATGTACCGTTTCATTATCACGGAAAGCTTTAAAGAATTCAGAACGCTTATAGTCTGGGTTAACTTCTGAACTTGTAAAAAAGCCATACCCTGCATCAAGTTCTTTTTGCTTGGTTGGGTAGACTTCTTTTGTTTCGGTAGGCTCATTAGAACCAAAGATGTTTTGTAGTAATCCCATGTTGTTGCTAGTAAAAAAATCTTCTTAAGTATATGGCGCAATCTATAAAAAGGCAATATTACCTTCTTTTTGTTCGTGGTAGTTCCACATAACAAAGTACCTTAGTGCATCAATAGCATGGTTGAATCTGTCAATAGGGCGGTTAGTTTGTTCACCGTACTTGTCTACTAGCCATATGTACTTCTTAAGTTCTGCCTTAAGATTGATACTTGAACTGGTAACAGAAATCTTACCCTGTTTAACTAAGTTGATCCCATTGCTTATTGAATCTGCACCCTTAAGCGTTGGAAGGATAAACCAACCTTCCCTACTAATTTCTTCAATACTCTTAGGTTCAGCAGAATCTGCAATGATTGGTAAGTTACGATCTACTTTTAGGTAGTGCATACGGTCTGCTATATCCTGATTGGTTAGACCAGTTTCATAGATCAGTTCATGGTAGATGAATTCATTGTTAAGCCTATACACAGCTATCAAGCTGGTTGGGTCATTTGTGTACCCAAAATCTAAACCGTAACCAAGCAGTTCAGCATCTTTAAGATCTTCTTCATCAAGCTGTACCCACTTAGGAAAGACCACACCCATCTTACGCCCATATTCACCCAAGCCGTAGATCTTCCACAAGTTAGGGTCTATTTCTTCAAGCCGTTCTATTTCATTTATCACCCTATCTTCTAAGAAAGGGTTATCATGGTAGGTTGAAACAATAAGCGCACAATCACCATCTTTACCACAACGCTTCTGTTCTATTTCTTTGTTAAGCCAGCTTTCTTCATCATCTGGGTTGAAATCCATGAACACACGCTTTCTTGTACGCAGATTCAGTTGGTGGTATTCACTCTTAAACTTAAGTTCATTGGCTTCATTGCAATACAGGTAATCACGCCTTGCACCCCTTACCTTCTGTTCATCATCTGCACCAAAGAATTCAACCACACGCCCACCATAGCGCATAGACTGCTGGCTTTTTTCATACTCTATGAAATCCCAAGCACTACCCATCTTTTCTTCTACAAATTCACCAGTAGGGTAATGGTTATCATCACCTTCATCTGGGCTAATTGTCCACACTTCCATCTTCTTAAGTACTGTTTCAAAATCACGCATCACAGACTTCTTAAGCGTGGCGTTATACTTACGCACAACACTAAAGACACCTTCAATGTCATAATCACCATGATCACCACAAGTACCAGTCATCAACCATTCAGCCATTAGCTGGCTCATTGAATAAGTTTTAGTACTGGAAGAACCACCACGCAGCAAAACCATAGGCTTATCTGTAGCAGCCAATCTTTCAAACAGCGGTGAATAGCTGGCTTCAAGTCTAAACATTTAGTTGGGGTTATACTCAACAGTACATGTAACAATACCGTTGTTGAACTGGCATTGATTGATCTTAGTAGTTTTAAGATCTTCTACATCACTAAACCCATCATAGTCTAGGATGTTGTAACTGTTAAGCGCAGCCCATTCATCTACTGTCTTAAGGTCTTTAATGTAGCAATCTTGGCAAGTACCCATGTTATTGTTGTTTAAGTTTAATAAAGTTGTTCAGGTTCACTGGGCGTTCATAGTTATCATCATGGCTGTAGTACCATTCATGTAGATCATCTGGTATCATGTCAGCTTCAAGTGCGGTAACCATGTCATCAATACCCCAGAAGTCATCTGCAGTACAGAACACACCAAGGGGGTTATCTGCTACCCAAAAACATTCATCCCAGTTATCAGGGTAATACTTCTGTGCAAAGATAATAGAAACATCATGTGATGCTATCCTTAAATCATCAATAAGCTTATCTGTCATACTTGGCATGGTTGTTCTTAGTTAGTAAATCCTTTAACTGCCCACATAACAGCTTCTTCTAGTTTGGTCTTAGCAACGGCTAAACATCTAGGGTCAATGTTGCCTTTGTCTTCAATGCGTTCAGATAGATCACAGATAGTAGCATACAAACATTCAGCATCATTCTTTACTTGTGATACAGCCTGCTTCTGGTCATCTGTAAGTTCTTTGTGTTGTTTACGGAAAGGGTTAGTACTCATTTCTTAAGGGGGTTAGGTTTAGGTGCGGTGGCTCTTTTAAGTTCTTTCATGGTATCTTCTAGCTTCAAGGTGGCAATCATCATAGACAGCGCTAATAACTTAAACCTTTTAGATGAAGCCTTGTTAATACTTATCTTCATGCCTTCTTGACTATGTTACGCTTAATGACTGGGGCTTTACCCATCACAAAACCGCTATGCTGTATTTCTTGCTTTTCAGTATAGCCACGACTTTTACCAATGGTAGCCAGTATGAACTTAACAGCCCAACCTTCACCCTTGTTCACCTGCTTACGCAACTGTTCTTCTGCACTATCTAAGATAGATTCTTTTTCATCCTTCAATGCCATTACAGCCTTGGGGTACTTCTTAATGTAAACATTGGCAGTAGTCCAGCTACACCCAAGCTTCTTTGAAATCAGGCTAACATTGCCTGAACTGCCTGTTACAGCATCTGTTACTTGTTTTTCTGTGTACTTTCTAGGCATGTTAATTGGAATTATTTACGGGGGTTTCTTTCCATATCCCTACCCCTTTTCACTTTCACAGGTCTTCTGTGTGGGTATTTAGGCTAATACTACTAACATTGTGGATAAAAAGCAAAACTATCAATCCAATAACCACTAAAGAGCGGTAACAGTGTTCTGTACAAAACCAGTACCTTTATACTTCCCTTTACTATCCTTATGTAAGATCTTATCAATAGTAGAAGTATGCCCGCATTCTGTGCAGGTGGCTTTAACACTCTTGATCACATCCTTGGCACGGTAACAAAGCTTATCACCTAGTAATACTTCACCAATAAGAAACAGTAAGCTGGCTACTAAGATGAAAGGGAATGCAAGCCACGCCCTAGCTATGCAAAATAAAAATTTGGCTACGCCTCTTAGTATAGTTCCGATAGGTTTAATGTTCATTAGTAATCACCGTTAGCTACATGGATAACGCCAAGGGTATCAATAGGGTATTCATCAAGGCTAAGTTGTTCTTTCTTTAAACCGTTCTTATCTAAGATACCCCTTATGATTCTGCGTGCTTCACTTCTACTGTTAGCTGTAATAAGAATGCAGCTACCAATGTAATGACCGTTGCCAGTGTGCTTGTATATTTTCATGCTGGTTTGTTACATCTACTACAACTACATGTTTGCCCTATCATATCAGAAGTGCATGGATCAGACCAAGTGTGTGCGCCCTTGAATATACGTGGTTCAGATTCAAGTGGGTACATAGCTAAACCCCCTACATCCCAAAACCTACCCTGAATCAAAGTAACTACATGGTTACCATCATACCAAGCTTGGGCTTCTGGGAATTTCTTTTTAAGTAACAGGTAGAAATCAAAACAAGCCCCATTTCTATAATGGTGCAAGGCGTTATCTTTCTTAGATACAAGGTGCGCAATGTGTTCACTGATTTTATCCATGATTTGTGCCTTTATTCTAGGGCAATATGTATCTAAAGTCAAAAAGTATTTGACAGTACTGGAATAAAAGAATACAATATGGGAGCTATTTAAAAAAGTACATAAACAAAAGATTGGCAACATCTTTACAACGCTTTGAGTTTGAAAATAATATGAAAGTGGGGTAACCCACCAAAGCACAAACCCCCTTCTAAGTTATGCCAATCTCTTAGAGGGAGTACTTTGTAAAAACACAAAAAGTCATGGAAAATGTAATCACGGCATTGGTAGGTAGTAGGGCGCATGGCTTAGAACACCCAGATTCAGATTATGACTGGCGTGGGGTTTTTAAAGAACCGCTTAATGTACACCTATCACCATTTAGAAAAGTAAAAAATAACCACTGGATAGAAGGGGATGAAGATAACACAGCCTATGAACTAATACAGTTCATTAAGGGGTGCTGCCAATCTAACCCCAACTACTTAGAAGTGGTCTATGCCCCTGAATTTAAGAACCTAAGCCCAATAGGTAAAGAACTTATAGATAACAAGCACAGGTTTTTATCTGCGCAGCGTGTCTTTGATTCACACAGGGGGTACGCAATGAACCAATATAAGAAGATGAACCTGTTTGAACCAGATGACCGCACAGCTAAGTTCTGTGTGGCATACATAAGAAGCTTGCACAATGGCGCACAGCTATTGAAGCACGGTGAAATGACTATAAACCTACCAGAAGGAAAGCTTAAAGATGATCTGCTTGCAATCAAGTATGACTTTAAGGGTAACAAGAAGCTGGCTATGGTTTACTTTGAACAGAAGCAGAAAGAAATCATAGATGCTATGGCTTCAACAAAGCTGCCCACGCAGGCAGAACAACTGTACTGGGAATACTTTATAACCAAACACTACGCATGAAAGATCTAACACAAAAAGCATTTGATTTTGCTAACAAGGCACATGAAGGGCAGCTAGATGATAGCGGTAAGCCATACTTCTTAACCCATTGCACACAGGTAGCAGGGCTTGTAACACTTACTTGCCCAGAAGACTACAACCTTATCTGTGCAGCCTATCTGCATGATGTGGTAGAAGATTGTGGCTTTACTTATGAAGAACTTATTAAAGAGTTTGATCAAGATATTGCAGATCTAGTTATGGAAGTAACCCATGAAGGTACTAATGACAATGTTGGCTATTACTTCCCAAGACTAAATACACAGCGTGGTATTGTGCTTAAGTTTGCAGACCGCATGAGCAATCTATCTAGAATGGAATGCTGGAATAGTAAGCGCCAAGATCAATACCTAAGAAAATCCAAGTTCTGGAAGTCTAACCCTAC
>Ga0136554_1000677_pt1 | contig 12838 bp, 9 predicted proteins | sample AntRauTorckE5431_FD_104637 | JGI IMG/M metagenome (GOLD analysis project Ga0136554, IMG submission 104637) | Saline lake microbial communities from Rauer Islands, Antarctica - Metagenome Torckler E5 #431 | ecosystem: Environmental > Aquatic > Non-marine Saline and Alkaline > Saline | place...
CTTTCTTATTTGACACAGTAAGCCCTCCTACTGTTATTTAAACTTCTACTGCATAGTCACAACTGTGTTTACTTTTACTCACCGCCATATCTCCCATGCCGCTGCGACCCACGGCCACGGAGCTAAGTGCATCGGGAACAGAGGTGCCCGCAGCCAGAAACACTAAACCCATCAGCAACCCCGGGATGCCCAGCACGCAGCCGGCTCGCGTGGAAAAGTCGCACATAACAAACGACAGCAAACCAATCCAAGCAATGGAGCCTGAGAAAGTGGCCACGTAGTATTGCTCCCAACGAGGATCGGCACAGTTGGGGACAGTCCAGGCAAAGAGCACTTCGAGTGGGCACGCGAGCAGAGCAGCAAACCGGTCCAGCCACGTAGGCGGCGGCTCTTCTTCTAAACTGTTTATGCCGCTGCTCCCATGGCCGAAACCGTCCGCACTGAAGCCAAACCCACCCTGAGCACTGCCACTACTGCTGCTGCTGCTGCTAGTCCCCTTGGCGCTGCTTTTACTCTGAGGCCACGCTGCTTCGCGGCCAATGACTCCCATCAACACTTGGGTCGCGCGGCGTATGGAGACCGCAGTTGCCAGGCCACGGGCGATCGCCTCTCGTTCCTCAGCGCGCCTCGCCGCTAATTCAGCACCAGGTCCAGCAGTCGCGTCACCGCCCCAGCCGCCACCTCCAAATCGGCTGCCGATGGCACCAGCCATGCGAAACGCTGGCTGGTGCAGCGGGTTGCCAGCGGTTGCGCGTTGCAGGTGCATCGCAGCAATTTGGTCGTCTTCCGTGCTGACGCGGCCCACCTCCGAGCTGACCGCCGCGTTGCGAAGCGCGTGCAGCGAGCCCGGATTGAAACCAGCACTAGAACCACCGTGGCTTCCAACCATTTCCATGCCGTGACCACTGAACCCCGGTGGCAGCCGGGACACGTGCGAAAGCTTCTGCTGCTGCCCACGCGCCTTCTTGGTCGACGACGTTTTCCTGGCAGCTTGGCGCTGGTCATAAGCAGTAGCACTGGCCGCTAACTGGGCGTTGATGCTCATGATGTACACGTAGCCCAAGTACAGCACCACGAGGAGCAGCGACTCCCACCACTCAATCAGGAAGTCGTACATGACCCCGTACATCGCGATGATGGTGAAGAAATACACGCCCGAATCGCGGACCAGCGGGTACCACCACACTCTCAAGACGCCTTCGGCACCAGAGCTACCCACGGATGCGAGGGCCGTGACCCCCACAATGATCATCATGTTGAAGATGGCAGACCCCGCAATCGTTCCCAAGCCTTCGCTGCCGCCTGTGATAAGCACGGTGACGAGGCTCGTAAAGAGCTCTGGTGCGCTCGATCCTGCGGCCATAAACGTCGCACCAGCGACATCATCACTAAGCCCGAGCGCCGCCGAAATTTTGGTCAAAGATTCGCAAAAGTAATTGTCGCAAATGATGGCGAGCCCTAGGAAAGAATAGAATACGACGGCGAAGTAGAAGACGACGCCAGCGTGCGTGTCAAGCGATCCGCAACATGTTTTGCTGAAGCCAGCTTTGCAGCTCACTTCGCCCGTGCTGTCGTTTTCCCACACCACGCAGTCACATTGCCCCGAAAGGGCGCCAGCAACACTCAGAATACCGCCCGTGGGCTCGCATAGAGTGGTGCACTGGCCCTGGTATGAGCCGCCCACGCGGATCTTCGTGAGATTCGCAAGGCGGCGGTGAGCATCGCTTAGCTCGAGTAAGTCGCCCACTTCGTCTCTTTGAGCCATACTAGCGGTTGTACTAAAGCTACTGCTACGACCAGAAAGATCGAACGATGATTCAAGCTCGGGAATCTCGTTACCTCGCAGAAGGTGCCGACCACCCGCGCCCATCGTGGTTAAAGCGAGTAGCCCACAAAATGTCACGACCAAATACGTCCGCCGAGCCCGGAGTTGGCGTCGGCGGTTGCAAGGAAATGTTGACGTAGATTCTGATAGATTTGCCATGGCGCTATACCTATCCTAATGTGTTACTAGAAGCAACGGCTCTACGAAGCATGGCCGGTTGTGCTCTCCGCTAGTTCTGAGAGCTCCACCATTTTTGGAGCTTCACGCTTCACAATCTTAATCCACAATCCACTACAGAATCATACGAACAACCAGATCGCAGAAAAAAATCACAGGTGTCCTAAAAACCTGTCACAGCTAGTCGTTTTTTGAATCACTCCCTCAATTTTAGATGCGATTGAGCTGAACTTTAGCGCTTTAGCTAGCGCCCTTAACATTGGATCTGTCCGATAGATATAGATGCTCCGGGCGGCTAGACTTAAGCAATCTTCGCACAGAATTCGCGACCAATAAATTTAGATGTTGAGGGCAGCACTCAGCACCTCTCTAGAGGTGCCAAAAACTTGCAGCGATTTGTTACTCAGTGTCAAGGACAAGGATTTGGATTATCATGATGACGACAGTACAAAAGAACTCCTTGACTGTGTGCTTCAAGCTAGTATTCCTGAGGCTCAGAACCAAGACACCAAGATTGATGAAGGCCCACAAGGATTGCTATCAAGGACGCTTGCCACAAATCTACAGCCAGATGATGACAGAAAATATACGACTTCTTATGATCAAGTAATGCATGCTGCAGATGTCTGGAAGGTCGCGCTAAGCATTGATTCATTTGATACCACTGGAGGTAAGAGGATGAAATAATAGATATAAAATTCTTGATTGACTTCACGTGCACACGCATCTCATTACGAAGGTGATGGAACAAGCTCTTCAAGCGAAGCTAGAAACGGCGCCTACAATGTCTCCTACAGCCAAGAGTTAGGGATTTGGCAACTTTTACGGTTCGTTCCCTAGATAGCTTCTGAACAACGTTTGTGATGCTTGTTCGAAGTCTGATTCTGCGCTTATCATACATGTTCGAGTAGATGCGATCGAAAGGAGGTCGCTGACAGCAACACTGACGAGAATCATGCCAAATCTCTCGACTTCTCAGCTGCCAAAGAAGTTCAAGAGCGCACAGTTCATGATAATGATGCTAGCAATTCTGGAAATGAAATCGTGGGTACTTCACAGACATTGGTGGCACAAGGAGTTGACAGGAGTGATACTACAAGTGCCAAAATCGACCCGAAAGGAGATAAACAGGTACCTGAAGCATCATCGCGGTCAATCGACACGCCCAAGGATTGTATCAAAGCAAGTGGCTATATTGACAGTGAAAACATTGAGAGCGAAAAATTCAATAAACTCAGTGTATCCACACCAGAAGAATTCTCTCCAGAGCAACATTGTGTAAAAGAGATTGACGAAGGCGGATCGAATAACGACCATGTTGAAAATGTTCCAAGCGAGCTGGGAAACGAACAACAGCAGAGTTCCTGCACCTCAGATCTAAAGTTATGGGAGCAACGGCTTGCCGAGCTGCGGGCACTTGGAGAGCTTCTTTCTGAAAATGCTGGATGCTGTGTTGATAGAACGACCGCTCAACGCCATTATCTTGCTTCGCCGGTTTCAGTACACGCTGTAAGTAACGACGGTGAGTTCTGGAAAGATGGCGTTCACACGCTGGTGACATGGCCTCTTGCGCTTGATGAAGTCAATCAAGATGCCGAAAGACAGCGCTGGCTGATGCGTCTGAGGAAGTGCGCAGGAACCAGCGATGCACACGACAATTTGAGCTGTGTAGACAGTCAAGATGAGACAAAAGACGAAAAAGCAGGTGAAAAAGCCATAGTAGCGAACGACTTGAGCGGTGCTAACGCTGAGAAAGTTATTTATTGCAGAGACCAGACTACAGCTGAGCGCTCAGAAAGCACGGAGGAGCACGATCAGCTCAACAAGTATATGAGCTCAACTTCGAATGAAATTATGGCACCAGAAACAGCTCTGGTGTCAAGCGACGCAGCGCCAGACGTTGTGGTTCACAAACGGTTCGAGTGGGTTGCGCTGCGAGAGGGCAACCTGAATGATGGGAGCACACGAATGGGTAGGGAGCCAATGGGGCTACCATCACAGGCTGAGCCCAAGGCAACGGCTAGTCGCGCCATGGACAAGCACTCCGACGGCCGTGATGTTGGCGACAACAAAAGTTCGATGAGTGCTGACGCCAAGAATGGCGGCAGCACTTTGGATGGTGCGAAAGCAGAGTCCAAGGGCCAATCGAATAGATGCAGCGCGTATTCCAGCAGCGCCAAGAGTAGCAGCCACAACGGTCAGATACTGGAGCGCTTACCCTGGCCGTCGGGCGGCCTCGCGCTCCCGAACCCAGATGGATGCGATCCAGCTGAGGGTAACAGCCAAGAATCGGGCAGCTGGTGGCCGTGGGGACAGGCGCGGTCAAGCCTTACAGCGCAGCCGCGCCGACAGTCAAGTTATTCACGGCGCGATCACAAGTAGATTAGATTGGATTAGATCATACTCCCCAATTGCAAAGGAACGTCAACAGAGAGCAAAACGCTGCGTAAGGATGGGTCATCTAGAACAAGTCTGGCTGGGCTGTATTGAAAGTTTCAAACAAATCCGATGGTGGCCTTCTTGGTGAGTGCATTTTCGATCACGTACGGCATCAAATATCACATGGACCCCGATGCCGCAACTTACATATTTTCCTGAGGAGCCCAATCGAGCTAGCTCATAATCTACTTCGCGTAAGTGCTGTTGAAATGGCCGGATAAGGCAGATGCTCCGTTGATATGCAGAATATCGGTATAGAATCCTTCTTTTAATTTCTTTATCTATATGCTATATCCCATCGCACAGGAACAGGAATAGAAAATTAATGTTAATGCCTACTAACATAGAAATTATACTGCGTTAGTACAAAAAAAATGAACAGCCAGCTAGAGCTCGCCTTTACTTCCCGACCCTAAGGACGTGGCCGAAAGCCCTGTGCCACTGCCCTTGGGTGTTTGGCTGAGGTTAAGCGCCGGCACATTCTTGGGCACTGCAGATGTTCCAGGCGGCCGCACCAGGTTACTCCGGTCAGAGCTGTTGAAGGCAGTGGACTGCTTGCTGCTCTGTGAGTGCTGAGGGCTTTCGTCGGTCTTAAACTCAGAGCTCCTATTAGGGCTCTTTACATGTCCTGGCGACCTAAACTCGCGTGATCCTGGTTGCCCTGGCTGTCGCAGCGCAGCTGCTGGCGTCGAGGGTGGTGTAGCTTCGCTGTCTCGCGCAGCGCTCACGCTAGTAGCTCTCCTAATGTCACCGCCAAACTCATGCTTGGAATCTGCCAGCCCGCTGTTTGGAAGTGACACAGGTTGGGACAAGACTGCGTAAAGGTGCGCCGCAAAGTAAGTGATGGTCGTTTTTGCAGCGAGGTTTAGGCTAACCATGGCGACGCTGAATGCCGTCGTTGTCGCTGCAGTGGAATCATCGTCTCGGGCTAAGACCGCTGATTCGCCCGATGACCAAAGCGTTAAGAATACTACGTCGAGAATGAAGCTGAGGCCCGTGAAAGCAAGTAATCCGAACACTGCAGGGCCTCGACGGCTGTATGCGGCAAAGAGCCCCCAGCCCGCGAGGACCGAGTTGTAGGTAGGCAAGGATACCTGGGCATTGAGCTGAGAGCACATCGCTAAAACTAATGATACAACACAGGCTTTTTCGAGTCGCCGTGCAAAATGACCCGCTTGAATTTTCTTTATGGAAACATTGAGAGGTTTATCTACTAGCGCCGGCGTCGAATTCGTGTTTGAGTTCCGGTACTGGCTCATCATAGAATGAAGGTGATAAAGCTTCAACGATTCGTTGAGATAGAGTATAGCGGCTAGTTCAGGGTAGTTTTACAAGTGTAGAACACGATTCGGGATTGTGTGATGTCACTACTCACTGGGCGTTAACCATTCAGTGGGCTTGTTCGATCACGGGAGTATAACTGCCGTGCTAGAGGTACATGTTGATGCTGCCTGCGGTAGGTTGACGGGATGTGAAACTGATGAGACAGAGACGGGAAGGAAGAAAAAGAAGGAACTTAGATACTCTGTAGAAGAAATGCGAAGACACCTAAGTCTCACTATTTTCAGGTTTGGGGTCGAGAGTAGAGTCGGGATCTTTGGGGCAACTCACAGACTCACAGGTTCACGGGGCAACACGGCAACACCTTCAGAATGGATCAAAACTTCGATCTATGTTGCGTGTGTGGCTTGAATGGCGAGCTGGTGCTTTGCGACACATGCCCAAAGGCCTTCCACATGACGTCCGCTTGTTGTGGCCAGAAAAGGAGTTCTCTGCCCAAGGCAGGATGGCAATGCCGCATTTGCAAAGCGCTTCCCGTCGAGTTGATGGGCGCGGCCAACGTGTCGACTACCCTGGGCATGGTGAGTTCTGAAGTCTGGGCACCTGGCCGCGCTGTCTGCGTAGCGCAGCTGCTACGCCTTCTTGAAGTCTGGATGCCAGCCGCCGCCATCCAACGCGCGGCCGCTGCTATCGTAGGGATCCTCGGAGGTGGCGACCGCGCCCTCGGCGGCGTGGGCAACGACCGCAGCATCAACGGGGACGTGGAGCCTATTCTAGCGCTACCGGCAGATGACTTGCGCGGTTTGCATGTTTTATGGGCTATCGCCGAGGCCCTCTCTCCTAATAGCGGGAACAGCATGTCACCTGCGGGGGCGCCAGTGGTGGAGGCGGCAGTGCAAGCACTTTACCAGCGCGGCCACACCCCATCCACGCTGCACCAAGCATTCGCGCTGCAGTGCGACTTGAGCGCCAAGCCAGACACACCACCGTATGCCACTACGCCCTTCTGCGGGTCTTGCGGCCACTGGCGGGTGCTGCGGTCAGCGTGCTTGTGGTGTGGGAAGCCTCACGATTTGACCCAGAGCCTCGAGCTACTCGCTGCGGATGCTATTGCTGTACTGCCGCACCAATGGGCTAATGCATCTGGCGGCAGTAGCGCCAAGGACAAATCTAAAACCGTGGAGGCGGCAGTTGTCAGTGATATTTACACCAAGAGTGCTCCAACAGCGCAGCGTGGAGCAATCAACATGGCTGCCGAGTGCCTCGGCAGTTCAGACGATGCGTTTCGACGCACTGGAGGCGACATGCTCTTCCTCTGCAACAATTTATCCACCGCTGCCACAACTTTGCCGCAGCTGAGCTGCGCTAGCGATGCGAAAGCATCCGCAGGGGCTGCCGACTCCTCTGATGCAAAAGCTGAAGCAGTGGCTGCATCGGACGTGGAGGCATGTTTTGTCCGAGTCGCGACAAGGCTCATTTCTGCGTATGCCCAAGCCCCAGGGCTTGCTCCTTGCCTAGATGCAGCTAGCTCCGACGAAGCTGCCACTAGCGCAGCTGCAGATGAGACGGCCTATGCCCTAGTGTTACCGCCACCTGCGGCAGAGGAAACCACCAAAGCGCAGGGCGGGCTGACCCGGATCGCGCGCCGCGCAAAGACGGCAGCGCACGCGGGCATTGCGGCGAGCATGGGGCCGCACGACGACTTGGGCCGAAGCACGAGCCGGGGAAGCAGCGCGTTCATGAGCTTGAACGACTTGCTGGACGCCGTGGAAGCGCTGCACGCGTTTCAAGTCTCGGGGGTCCACCGCCGAGCCGTCGCCGAGCTGCAGGCCCATGTAGGCGCCGGCATGAGTAGCCACGGCAACGGCAGCAGCGGCAGCCACAACAGTGGCACCGACGGAAGCCGCAGCAAGAAGAGAAAGGGAGGGCCTGGGCGGCATTCGAAAGAAACCGCAGCAGCGCTGGCGGCAGCGGCGGCAGCTGCGGTTGCAGCAGAGGAGGCGACAACTGCTGCGCCGGCGGCGGAAGCAACCACCACCAATGACGACAAGCTGCCTCCCAAAGATACACCGACTTCTGAGCCTGACGCAGATCAGAGCCTAGGGAAGCGCCCGAAGCGCTCTGCGACCTCGCCTTCGCCTTCGAATCCAACAGCTGCTACTGGTGCCAAATCTGCGACGGCTTCCGGAAATGTTGCCTCTCCTATCAGCACCACTGCACCAGCACCAGCAGCAGCTACCTCAACTGTGCCAGCAGCGCCCAAGAATTCAACTTCGCTCTCCACTGGGGCTCCAGCAGTGCCCCAGGGCCCACAGTGGTCGATGGCCCGATGCAGCGCTGCGGGCAAAGCGGTGCTCTCCTCGGAAGCCGCCGCGGACGCCTGGGTGGCTCAACTGGCCACTCAGGTGGCGACTTCGGTGCAGCAGTTCGACGAAGACGAGCTTTTCGGGTGGTGCCTCAGCGACGCCGTGAAAGCGTGCCAGGCGTGCTTGCCCCACCAGCGCGCGGCTACAGGGTTGAGTTGGCTGCCCCGCACCCGGCGCGAGCACTGTGCGCACTGCGGGTTCGAGAACGCGTCCCGGCGCGGCAACCACCACCACCACGGCGCCTCTAGCCCTAGTGCAGGCAGCAATAGCAGTAAAGATAGCAGCGGTAGCGGTGGTGGCGGCAGTAGTGCACAATCTCGAGCTTCGTCATCATCCTCCTCTTCATCATCCTCATCTTCGTCGTCGTCGTCGACATCTCCAGCGTTTGGAGGCTTTACAGGGGAGCCTGTGTGCTGCGCGCAGTGCGGGCATCGGCTGCGGGCGTGCGTCGACTACGGGGCCCTCACGGACACTCTGGTGTGGCTTTACCTCTTTCAGGAAGCTCGCATACCGGTGCTCACTGCAGACCGCCACCGCAGCCACGGCCGCGCGAGCAGCAGCCCCAGAATCAGCAGCGCCCACAGTAGCAGCTCCAGTAGTATCAACGGCGGTGTAGACGGCGCCTTGACGTTGGCGCACGCACTGGGAGTCGTGTTGCCTGCGGTGCGGTGCTGCTATGCGCCGTGCGACGAGCTGGGGCACGATTTCTTCAAGCTACAGGTGTGTGGCTGTGCGTCTCACTATTCTTTTGTTTACCGTGTAAAATTAGCTATACTTCCTCACATGTTCACCCTGGAAAACAATCTCAGTCCTTAATTGCTCGACTTGCAATAATGTACTCGAGAGCTTTCAATTTACTATTTCGTGCATATTTTCTCAAACGAATTCTCATGTCTTTTCTATTTTCATCATTTTCGGCTCTCCCGCCGCGGTTGCTCTCTCATATCCTTGGGTGAATCACTATTACTGCTACGTCATTCGCCACACATTCACGCTCACTCTCTGCTTCTCTTTATGCAGTGCTACTTCGTGACCCACTTGCTGTACGTGTTCAGCGACTGGGGTGCTCAACCTCTGTGCCGGTCGCTGTTTGTCGAAGAGTTGTGCTTCCTGCTGCGCTACATGCCCCAAGTCCTGAGGCTCAAAGACCCTGAATTGGTGGCAGAATTCGTGCACTGCTTGAGGCTCTTTCAGGTAATGAGTGCTTGCACTTAGCCACTTACAAGTGGTCATTTTGGTTGCACGAAGCTGTTTGTGCTCCCTTTCTCGCTTATTAATCCTTCTCTTTTTGTGAATTGTGTGCCTTCTCCTTCGTGTTACTGACCTTGAATATACGCGTTTTCGATCGCTTCTATCGCCGAAGCAGGTGGATGATGCCCCAGAAGTTTTCACTAGCAAGAATGGCGCTTCGTCTTCTTCGACGCAAGCAGATACCGCTACTCCTCCTCCCGGTTCTGCCGCGACACCTCCCTCAACAGCGCTGTTGCCGCAGTGCGCTGCGGTCGCGGCGGCGGGCGCGTCGTTTTTGGTGGCGTTTGAAGCTCGGAAAGGTAGCTGCGGGCAGTGGAGTGGGGCGTACGGCGACTCGTTGTACAACCGCTACCACGCCGCTTACTGCGGTGCCCACGCCCTCTGGCCTTTTTCTTTCCACCAAACAGGCAATGCGGTGCCTTCCGAAGCCGAAGCATCCACTGCGACAACACTTGCAGCAGCAGCAGCAGCAGCAGCCGCGCCAGCAGGCGCTGCGGTTGCATCGCCGCAGTCGACTGGTACAACAGGAGCAGCAATGCCCATCCCTCAACAGCACTCAGCGTTACTTCCTCCTCCACCTCGAGGCGTGCGTTGCCCTGCTGTAGTGTGGCAGCTCGCTGGTTACCGCCAGCCGCCCACCGAGACCAGCGTACCACCACCACCTAGAAAGGCATCGCCGGTGTCTTCCCCTCGCGGCGGGGCAGCAGATTGCTGAATGGTGCCATGTAAATGATCGCCGTAACTCCGGTGTTCCGTGCGAGAGTTTTTGCTTAACTGATATGAAACTTCTCTTCGTGCTTTGTGTACGTGTGTGGAACCTTTTATCTGCCTTGTGTCCTTTAATGGGCTAAATTCATAAGCCTCCTGTTAAATTATACAGAAGAGTAAGTAACAAGTGTAAGTGACCAGGAACTGGCAGAAACGGGATTCCGCATTCGCCATAGCCAGAGTTACAGGCAAGAAGCATAAACAATATCCATGCGGCTCGAACGCAATTCAGCTTATAAATAAATGCGCGGTAATGGAAATGTTCCGCTATTCGCACTAACCCCCCGGAAAGTTCGAGTTTTGAGACTGTAGCTAGGATTGCGTTTTGTGTTACGGAATATGGGATATAGGAATCTAAACTTCAGGTCTAATTATATTTCACAATGGAGCTGCAATAGCCCCTGCAGGAATTCTTCTATGCGCCCGTGTGTGTAAATTGGCTCTTTCTTTCCTCTACCTCTTACTATTCCGCCTCACGTGCCCCTTCTTCTGGCTTGTGTACCCCCCTGCTGGGTGTGTTCATGCAACACTTTGTGCCAGCTCGACCCCTCTCTGCAAAGGCACATTTTCAAGACGCGAGGGTCCTGGGAAACTGCCACTGCTGCCTGCCGTTGTTGACAACCATTTCCTTGACCGCAAACGCTTCCGTCTGCACACGCGGCTTATTCTGACTTGGGCTCGGCAGTTTTGCTCGTAATGAAAGGCGCCACGTACGGTACCAACAAAGTGTCATATACCTGGAAAGATATCAACCGTCGACAGAAGTAACATTGTTTCATTTATGGCGAGCATGCAGAAATAGTTTTATAGAGCACATTGAACTCCAGAGCATTTGGCATTGCACAACAGCGACATCTGAAGCACCGCTAAAAGGAGGAGACAGAGTGTGCACGGGAGAGGAGGCTGAGGGCTTGTTCTATTCATGGGAACAAGGTACCTTGGTGGCACCCTTGGTGGATGAGTGGTAGAGGTAAACGAAAAGGCCGAGTTTGAACACGTTGTAGTACGGTACAGCGGTGACGAGGAAAGACATGCCCGACTCGATGATCCCGAAAGTGCCGTACACCAACTGAGACGTCAAAAGGAATGTGGGGTGAGATGCGGGATGATGAGGCCAGCAAATTTACTTCGAGAACGTAGGCCAGCAAAGAAATAATATAATTCAGCATTTCAAGCTCTGAATTGGTAAGTACGTGCGATTCAACGTTCATTATACGGGTAGGTCTAAATGAAGCACTTCACTACATGTACTAACCCAGTAGCTGAGCCATTGCTTCTCGTCTTCTTTTGCCTTCGCTGGGTCAGTCACCGAAATAGCCTACGCAAGTGCAAAAGAGAGGGGAAATTATGCACATTTGAAGCAATCATGGTACATGGGGCTAACTACAAGTCAGAGGTTGTAATCATCAGTCCATGCACAGGAACCAAACAGAGAAACGGAGATCAAAGAAAAAGACGAAAGAAGCCCAAGCCTCAATTTGGCTCGAGACGAACCGACCCCTTTTTATAAACAATGGCCATTGAACGTTAAGAAAAACCTAGTATAAGCTGCAATGCAGGCAAAGAAATTAAATGAACTTAGAAGAAGTTTATGCTGCCGCTGTGGCAGTGTGGCAATCTCGTCGGACCTGCAGTGACTTGTAGGCTGGGTAAAGGAAGCATGACAGGTTGACCATCAGCTTGAACCCACCCAGCAAGTAGAACGCCAACAGCACCGGCAAGAACAGCAAGCCGCCTACTACATGCGCCTACACAAGAGTGAGACAACAGTGGCAACAAAGCCAGCGAAAGAACGGTGAAAATGAGAGAACGATGTGTTCTGTGAGAACGAACGGCCCGTCCTTTAGATCAAGCACCTTACCTGCTTGAGTAGCGGGTGCACGTCCTCCAGAGCCTTCAATTGAGCTACACAGGAACGCAAAAATGGACAAGCAGTCATCATTTCAGAGGGCGAGTTATGCTACAAGGGCGTTCATGGATCCATACTGATTGGGGGCTCATTTTTTGAAAGACTGAAAGCGCTCCTTCTTTACCCTCAAACCCACGACATCCAGTCATACTGACCCTTGACAGGTGGAGGAGCATGTTGCTCGATGAGGGCGTCAATTTTGACGGCAGCGATCTCGAGTTGCTCTTTAACGTCCATTGTTCGAGTGCTCCGAAACGGCAGGCGAGAGAGATATTGTTTGGTATTTTTCGCCACGTGGGAATGTCGACGTGCCAACTTTTTCTGACCCTCAAAAAGGAGGGAAAATCCACAAAAATTGCGTCACACAAAACGTCGCTGAACTCGATGAGTCGATGAGTGGAATGCCAAAAAGTGCCAACAACGAAGTGCCAACGCCAACATGCCAACATGCCAACATTGTGATTGACTACTTGACTACTGTACAATGCCATCTTCGGTCGTGCCTATCCATAGATTTAGTTGGTAGCCCAGTTGGGCGTTATTCATTTGCAACGCGACGCTAGCTATACAAGTAGTGCTAAACAAGGGCTATACTACAAGTCTAGAAGTAGAAGATCTCCAATTTGAAGCTAGCTTACTATCAAGACTTGTTAGATTCCGGATGCTAGTCCTAAACTGGCGACTACACTTCATGTTCGTAGCCATGATTCCAACCTCTACACAACTTTGCCGCGCATATATGTCACGGGGAGGTTTCGCGATTCGTACCGGAAAGAACTACCACCGGTGCCTGGCTAGCATTCGCCGCTTGGCCTCCAAGGC
>Ga0136554_1000679_pt1 | contig 12833 bp, 12 predicted proteins | sample AntRauTorckE5431_FD_104637 | JGI IMG/M metagenome (GOLD analysis project Ga0136554, IMG submission 104637) | Saline lake microbial communities from Rauer Islands, Antarctica - Metagenome Torckler E5 #431 | ecosystem: Environmental > Aquatic > Non-marine Saline and Alkaline > Saline | place...
AAAAGAAAAACTATCATAGAAGCTGATGGACCAAATCGCTTACCAGTTCACACATTGACCTTTGCGATTCCTAATAAGGAGGATTATCGTGCTTCGTTCAAAGGCCGGACCAAACATCATTCCGAGCTTTCCATCGATCTAGCTGATATCGTCAAGATGGTGATTCCCAACTACAAATCCAAATCTTATTCCATGAGCATGTTGCGAGAACACGAATTTGATCTCACACTCAAAGTATACCCGAACGGGAGAGCCAGCGGTTATTTGGATCGCATGAGGGTCGGGGATGAACTGAATACTTTTGGATTATCCGGAGGAAGAATTCGGAACCCCGGTGCCTACGTAGGCATCGTTGTCTACGGTGTCGGCATAACAGAAGGACTCCCAGTAGCCAGGGCCGAATTGGAAAAGGGAGATGCGAAACAAGTGGTCTTACTGTGGGCCTCTCGTACGAAGGATGATACCTTTTGGCATGATGAAATTGCATCCTTGCAGAAAGAGTATCCAAAAATGTTCAAAATGGTGAATATTTTCTCTCGAGAGGACCGGGAGGGGTCACTTCATGGTCGAGTCAATCCAGCCATTTTAAAGCAGGTTTTTCAGCCAACGAATGCAGAAGAGGCACGGTTTCTATCGGTTGGGACAAAGGAAATGATGCAAATGACAGATGGGTATTTTGCTGAAATCAATTACAAAATGCCAAAGCATGCATTGATTCCAAAGGTAGTTGCAAGGACTAATAAAATCAGTTGAACAAGATGCTGTGATAGCTTCTGTGCGATATATCACGAATACAGATGACTGCTGCGCTATTCTTCTGGGCTACAACAAGTATTTAGAACAATGATGTAAAATAAAATAGGTACTGAATTAGATGGTTTCATTCAATCAAATATATATTCCTGTTTCAGTTTCAACTTTCAATGCGAGTAATTGCTTTCCTTCACTTTCACTCTTTCTGTTAATTAGAAGGGAGGAAAGTCAGGGAACACCTTGAAGTGAATGAACTTGATGCCTATATATCCCGAAGCAAGCAAAGTCAAGTACCGTCCAACGAAAAGATCTATTGCTTCAAAAACATCTCTCGCAAACTTCGACGTCTCGCCAGTAGCCTTCACAACACCAGTTACAATCACCACAGGAATAAATTTTGATTCGACACTCTTGAAATCAAGAATTTCCGCTAGTGTCTCATCCTTTTTGACCTCCTTGGCATCTCCCGGGCCAACCACGCGAGTCTTGAACGGTCCAAAGCCAATGTCCAATGTCACGGGTTTCCCTCTAGCTCTATCAAATGCAAATCCCCCGAACCAACGACAGGGAGCCCCTAAAAATAAATCAGCGTACGTGACAAGTACAGATACAATCTTTGTGCTCCCTACCAAAATGAAAGTTGAAGCAAGAGCGAAAATAGTTCCAGCCAAGAACGTTTCTACAGTTTCATGCAGGGGAAGAATCCACTTTACACCTTCACGCTCTATGAACGGCCCGACAGCTTCATTAAAGAAGGATTCAACGACGCAGAGTTCAAGTCTAATTCTCAGCAATCCTCCTGCGATGAGAGGCCCGTACTCGACAAAGTTATCAGATCCGACCAAGTTTTGAGTAGTCGTTTGAGCAAAGCGATATACTCCATCGGATGCGGGGCATACAGGTCTAAAATTTGCCGGATTGAATTCTCCAGTGCTAATTGCTACGTTTGGTTTCGAAAATGCATCGGCTGCAGTGGGCACAACGAGTGCTGCGGATAGAAGAGCTGCTGATGCTCCAAGAGGCAAGTAATTCTTTGATGCCAGCCGTCCGTTTCCATTGGTATGCCTGTGCCTATCTTCGTGCATCCAATCCATGTAAAATTCATTTGCAGCATTGAGCGGATCGAACGATTTCTGTGCGTCATCTGTGTCTTTTTGCATGGAGAGGAGAGAATTGTTGCTCCTCTCTCTGCTTCTGATGAAAGAAGACTTGGAGGATGCAGATGTCGGCACAGTGAATGCGGCAGTGCTAAAAAGTCCTTGGAGCGCCAGAAGAGTAGCAATCGCAGGAAAGTTTATCATTATCATGATGCTTAGTCACCCTGAGAATGGTACAATTGGGAATACTCGTGCTGATGGGAGGGCTGCTAACGATGTTAGTAATAGTGTTGGAAGATGTATTTTGATGGTTGTTGGCCGCGTTTTTGTTATGAATCTTTATCGCTTTTTCTGCTGACACTTCAATCCTCAATCGGAAAAAAGACAGACGTTAACTTGTCTCATAAAATACCAAAATAACAAGTGAAGAGTAAAGATGATGCCATGATTATTTTGTATTACATCATATCACAGACACAGTCTTATTTGATGCCTTCAACTCTCTCAACATTCTCTCCAGTCTCTCCAAGTCAACGGCATCATCCCAGCCTTCTATGTCATGTCTCCACACCTCCTTCTCTTCATCAGATTTTAGCAAAGTTTCTGACTGTTTAATGACGCCATTTTCCTCCTCTTCAACAGCGTCCAAGGTGTCATCTTCGATCTCAACCATCTCCTCCACAATAAATTCAAAACTGGCATCGGCGGTTAAAGTAACAATGTCTTGTTTTGCAAAGAAAGCGTTCACGAGAGACAAATCCCTTCTCAATAAATCTAAAGCTGAACAGTGATTTCGCTCTACGGCTTGACCAAAGTCGATCAAAACTACCTGCAAATCATTTTTTGCTTCATCACTCTTATCCATCGCATTCTCAACCTGGGACATGGGGCAAACTAAAATATTGTACTCGCTCAGATCTGCATGCACGAGTCTTGCACAATGAAAGAGCCTGCGGATGGCAACGAGAGCTTGAGCATAGAGAACGGTCCACTTCTTGCTGCGCTTCTTAATCTCAACTTCGCGTAATTGCGCTGCAGGCCAGCCGCCTTCACCAAGAAATCGCATGAACAAGACATTCTCTTTTTGCATCACCGGTGTAGGCACTGCTACCCCAGCACGATTGGCTCGCAGAAGGTTACGATACTCTTTCTCTGTCCAGAGCTCCACCTGCTGGCGCTTATTTGCATTTCTAAATTTGGAACCGTGGTACCTCGGATCATCGTCAATGTAGGCACTCCTATTTTTGAATTCTTGTATCCGCTTAAAGACCTTCACGGCAACATCAAATCCATCACCCTGTGCACCAGCTTGTGCATGGTATACAATAGCTTCTTTGCCTTCCTTCACGGCACCATTACAGTGCAGAATTATACCAGTATTGATTGCCTTGGTAATGAGCAGACGGACGTTTCCGTCAAGAGCTCCACCGCGAGTTTTTTCATTCATGTTCTCTGCTCGACCTGTCCCACTTCGTTCGACCCCTTTGACCATGGTCCTCTTCATGGAATTCTTGAGAGATCTGTTGAAACTGTTGTAGGCAGTATCACTGACAGATAATTCACCGCCATTCTTCACAAGAGATGATTTCGCCCCCAACAGTTTATCAGCATTGGCTTGGTTCTTCAGTGTGACATCGTGCTTGGTCCTGATTTCATTGTTGGGTCCGACGATATTATTGCCGTCAATTTTCGACCACGCCATGGAAGGCTTGGAGGCATTGATGGAGTATCCCGGCGATGGTACAGCAGTATGGCTACTATCTTCATACGCATGATGCTGTATTTCTCTCCCAAACATTTCATCATGATCATTGAAGTCTGAGTGACCAAAGATTTGTCTTTCCGATGCCTCATCTTGCATCCCCAAAGTATCAAAGACTGACTTGGTAACTGTTCGCACGCTACTCCTTACAGATGCCTTTCTTACATCATCAACTTTTTGCTTATTATATTGTCTATCTTCCTCAGCTTGCAGTTCCATGGCAAGCCTGAGGGATTCAGCCTGTTCCCTATCATCTGCCTCTGCTATAGCTCTCGCAATTATTTCTTCTTCTTCTCTCGAGATGAGAGTTGGTGAGTGTGCAGAGGCTGCCTTTGCAACGGTCGGCATGGTTGCAGATGAAGCGTACGACGAGGTAGAGTGATTATTCGAAGCTTCTTTGACTTTGTCAGTGGAAGGGTTCGCAGTGGCAGGGACTTTTGCCTCGTACCCCCCTAATGCCGCTTTCCCTGGAATGATGTTATTATACGGTGCCGATGCGGCAAGTTTGGAATTGGAAGTATGTGCAAAAGCGATAAAATCAGTTTCGATCGTCTGACTATGAGGATTGCTTTCTGCTATTGATAATTGAATTGCAAGTTTCATGTCATCGTCCATATCATTATCAATTTCAGGAAGAGATGAGGTCTCCACGAGTGAGGAAGGCTTCTCATCTTTTAAGTCTTTGCCTTCGTTCAAACTAGCCTCGATCGCTAACCTAATCATTTCCTCTTCGTCCGGCATTTCTGTGTTTCTATTTGGTGTGGAAGTGGGGATAGCAGTTTCACTAGATTTAGAATTCAGCGCTGCCTCCTCTTCTTGATGTGCCATGATGGATGCCAAGTTTGTCACATGTTCCAAAGGTTCCTTTGTAACTGGTAGCTTTGCCCATGGACTCTTAGGTGGTGCCGGAGCAGGAGTAGGAGTAGGAGTAGACGCAATAGAAATTGGAGATTCTTCACTGGTGCTGTTTACAGGTGATGCTGCTTCCGTCGTGGTTTTATCATATTCCCGTTGATTGATTTCCCCAATGCTTCCATGAATACCAGGGGCTTGTTCGAAGGTATGCTCCATCATTTTTGTGATTCAATGCCTGTAACTTGACTTTACCGAATTGTGTGGAATTGAATTGAATTGAATATTTGCGGTTTGATTTTCAACAATGAAGAATGAATGAGGAATGAGTCGCCGCGTACGACTACTGACTGGTACTTACTAATGTTGTATGTACGACGTGTGGTATTGTGTGGTAGTTTTGGTAGTCTGCTAAACCGCATAAGAACAACAGGGAACCTTTCCACATTTCGCGAATACGCGCGAATGTTCTAAAGAAGATCTCCAATCTGGATTGATGAAAATAATACACCGAAACAGACACACTAAATAATGTTGAATCAAGGTAAACAGTCTTCTTCCCAAGGCAACTACAATCGGATTCATGAACCTCGTCAATCTCAACCGTGTATTCGCATTTTTTGCGCTCGTCGCTGCCAATTGCCATTCTGCTTTTGCAAAAGATGGGCAAGCACGTCGTCTCAAGAAAAGCCGCAAGGCTACTACGAAATCTTCCAAAACTAAGAAATATCCCAAAGCATCACCAAGTGTTTTCAACGAATCGTCACTATCTCCAACCGTGAATTGCGATGTGACAGATTTTGTTGGACTCCAAGTTGCCATCAATGGTGACGATGGTGGCATTAAACTCTGCTCTGGGTCAATTCTTGTTTTTACCGAACAGATTGTTTTGAGTGACAAGATATTGACGTTCACATGCCCTAACGGTGGTTGTGTTCTGGATGCCGCATCAAATGACGGATTTTTTTACATTGCAGGAGTCACAAATAACATCTCATTTGATGGCATGGGAAGGTATCAGGAGTAAGTCAACAATAATTATTATGCATTCTTAAAAGAACCACTCTACGGCATATTCTACCGACCAAGTCACAAACTCTCCGTCATCGATTCGATCTTGCTCTCACACTGTTGTTTCGTTGTTATTCTCTTGGTAGTATGGTGGTGCCATTGCCAATTTCGGAGGGACAGTGGATATCATGGCATGCAGATTTATTGATAATACAGCAGAGGTAAGTGACGCTCTGCTGTGTACATAACCTTGTAGTGTGCTATTCTTCAAATGCTTTATTTTGAACTAGCTCTGATACTACTATTTGTATTATGATTTTGACAGGGTGGTGGTGGTGCCATTGACAATTTTGGAGGGACAGTGGTTATCAAAGGATCTAAGTTTATTGAAAATTCAGCAGGGGTAAGTCACGCTCTGTGTACTGTGCTATTCTTCAAAAATTGCATTTCGAACTATCTCTGATACTGCTGTTTGTATTGTTTCTCTATTATACTTTTAGCAGGGTGGTGGTGCCATTATCAATAATGGAGGAAAAGTGGATATCAAAGGATCTAAGTTTGAGGGAAATTCAGCAGATGTGGTAAGTCACGCTCTATGTACATAACCTTGTAGTGTGCTATTCTTCAAATGCTTCATTTCGAACTAACTCTGATATTGCCACTTGTATTGTTTCGTTATTATGCTGCTTGTGGCAGTGGGGTGGAGCCATTTACAATGGACGAGAAGGGACAGTGGATATCAAAGGATCCAAGTTCGAGGGAAATACAGCAAATAATGCCGGCAACAATATCTATAGAGAAGGTGGTACTATTACCTGCAAGGATGTTGAGAATACATTCAACAGTCCTGACGGGAACGCTGAAGATGATCCTGACGGTAATTGCCCGGCTGGTCTCTGTGCATCTAAAGTCTACAGCTTAGAACTTGGGAGATCGGGCAAGAAGTCAAGGGGCGTGTGGAAAGTCATGAATGCAGTGTACGATCAGTCAAGACCTTTTTGATTCGTTGGCCTTCTGCTTCATTATACATGTTATGATGTCAAGAAGAAAAGGAGGACCACCATCCGAGTTCCAAGTAATGAATAGCACCCGCAAGCTTCTAATAACTACTATTGCATTATGCATTATTAATAGTAATAATGCAGTGGAATTGAATTTCAAATCTAGGTCCCACCCAGCATTCCAAAAGAAATCCAGATGCATGCCATCCAACTGCTTCAAATTCTCCTCAGCGAGACATCCACATCAAGCTGATCAATGATTGCCTCCTTCTGAATCTTTTTCCTATTTATCTCAATAATTTCTGATTTACAAGTTTGATACCTCTCCCTTATTCTATTCACAACCGCATCCGTGGAAGAATGTATCTCAGTGGGACCAGCCGACGTCCCAAAGTGCGACTGCAAAATGGGAAATATCCGGATCCCAAATTGTTCCTTCATGGCGTTCAATTGTGTCTCAATCACCTTCATCTCGGTCTTAATCTTTGCCTCATTCGCCGCAAATCCTGCCCCCTTGCTGGCATTCGCTGCTTTTTCCTTCCAATTCGCAGCGGGAGAAGGGAAGGCTTCCCTGCGAATGGCTTGGGCCAGATCGAGATTACCCTTGGCACAGAGTCTCTTACCGTCCAATGCCCTTATTTCCCTATCGAGGGAAAGCAGCTCTGGTCGGATGATAGATATGGTCGCATCAGTAGTTGCATAAAAGTCCTGTTGGCAGGTAATATCGTTGAGGTCGGTGTAGAGATCTATTCCAAATCTCTTTTTACGGGTGATAATGGTTCGGTCAAGGATCATGATGTCTGTTTTTAGTACCGCTTTTTTACCCACAGCCTTTCCTCTGTTAAGGACATTATCAATGAATGGCATGATAGGATTGTTGTGTGTGTCGGTTATGATGCTGATGCTAGTGCTGGTGCTTGGCTTCCTGCAAATATGTTTACTTCTTGAGGTTTGTTCAAAGGACTAACACCAGGTTGTGTGCGAGCATGAGATGAAATGAGCATGTAGTCTTCGGTATTCACAGAGGCGTGTGGCGTGTGGCGTGTATTTGAGGAAAGAAAGTGGAAATCCATCAACAATCATCCATCATCCATCATCACAACATCTCACATCATTATCGCTAGAAAGCGTGAGGCCATTGGAATGACTGCTGACGGCCATTGTTTGACATATCCATCTTCTCAGACGACCAAAAAGAAGACGCGAGATAGTTAGTAGAGATACCACGAGCCACGAGACACGAGGAGACATGGCATGAATAGGTTCAGGTATGAATGATGATCGGTGATACAGATCATAAATCATAGATCATAGATCATAGATCATAGAATATCCATCATCCCCTCTCTTATGTTGTATCTATGCCTTTGATCATCATAAAGTGCTTCATGTCATATTAAAAATATTAGTCATAGTTCATTCAACACATGTTTCATCATGAATTGGCCACATTCTGAAATAGAACATCCGAACAAAGCATTTAGAAATATTCAATCCACGCAAACATACTTACCAGTTCCCACCACTACTGACGGATCAGCCGCACACGCACAACCGAACAACCCATCGCGATGCACTCGCATAGCATGTATGAGTGATACACACGGGAAACATCGAACTGTTATGGTGCCAGTATGTGATGTACTGATCCACGCCGGAGACTTTACAAAAACTGGAGAGACGAGTATAGTCACAGATCTGGCTGATTACTTTCAGGAATTGGTGGACAGCGGCACAGTTGGGAAAGTTATCTGCATTGCTGGAAATCACGACCTGATTTTCCAGCCGGAAACGTATCGCACAAATTGTCGATATTTCCATCCCAAGAGTGATCAGGAAGAAAATCTTCTCGGGTCCCAGTCCGAGGCCCAGGAATACTTGATGGGTGAATGCACCTATTTGGAAGATTCTACTCATGAACATGATTCAATTGTATACTACGGCTCACCGTGGACCCCCATCTATGGCAATGGCTGGGCATTCATGGAGCAGCGGTCCAAAATACATGAAAAATGGGATCGAATCCCCACTTCCACCGATGTTCTCATCACGCACGGTCCACCCCTGGGAAGAAGAGACAGAGCCATGTTGGATGACGGTGAGACAAAAACGAGGGCGGGATGTCTAAACCTTTTGCAACAGATTCAGACCAGGGTTGAACCGCGGCTCAACATCTTTGGGCACATTCATGAAGACCAAGGGACTTCCTTTGACGGAAGAACTCTATACGTCAATGCAGCAAATGTCACCATCAAGTATTCTCCAGAGAACCCCTGCATTGTAGTCGATTTGCCGCACGACAAGGATGCACCTGCACGAGTGGTGGTTCCTGAATGTACCATGACTGGCGAAGAGGTGTTGGGATGGCTGAAACACAATCATTATGATAGCATATGCCCCTACTTCGAATATTGTAAGCCGCCATTGGATGGTAGCGCTTTGGTCAGTGAAGAGATGGAAATAGAGAGTTTGGCATGTAAATTGAAAATGCACTGTTTGAAACTACCATTGGATGTTGTAAAGTGGAAGGTAAAGAAAGCGGAACTGTCGAGAGCAATGATGCATCTAAGGTCGATATCCTATGTGGGCAGACAACATGAATGCAAACGAAATGAATAATAAGATGAATTGTAGAATAAGATGAATATCCGATCATCCCTATCCTATAGTAATTATACGCTGTGTTATAGACAATGATCGCAAAGAGTCTATATATCGTTAATTGTGCATCCTGCCCAGAACTCTAGATCCAAGGAACGAAATGCGTCGAAAACAGCAATCCCAAAGACTCCACGCCCAATATGAATGGTGTCAAGAAACCCCAAACTGGCCACAAACTTCTAATCAAGGTGAATATACAAATCAGCCCGTTGAGAGTCATGAATGGTATGACTCTCGGGCAGTAGACAGACCATGCTTCTGTGTCCTTCAATCCTTTTATTTTTGGTAGATAGACACCAAGGTAAAGCAAGAGAATGGTGTTGATGGTGATTTGAGTAATGGCTATATGAAGGAGAGGTCTGATGGGTTCTTCAGAGGAAAGGATTACATGGATCGTATCGGTATGGTTTACTGTGAAGAGCGCTATAGAGATCCAGACGACTACCAAAATGGATGATGGATAATGGATAATGGTTAATGGATAATGATGAATAATGGACGAGATGAGAATGATTATAAATTTGTATGATTTGCGTATGCGGCATTCCTGACTTACTAGCATGAATTTTGTCGGAGATTCTTTGACCAATGCTTTGAACGGATGGATCTGTGGATGCTACAGATGTCGTTGAGACAACGGAAGCTGTTGATGGACTCCTGAGGTAGGCAATTTGCTGACTGTCGTTATCTTTGAAATCATCGGATGATATCCTGCTGTATTGACGAGGCATCGTTGTTGTTACTTATCGTGTGTGAGTACTTGTTGGTTGATAAGAATTGCCGTATTAGGTATATTTTATGGGTGCTGAGTGCTGTATGGGTCGTGGAGTCGTGGAGTGTCGAAACAAGCGAACAAGCTCGCGAGTATTTAATAGAGGTGTAAAAAAGACTTGCTTTCGACTTGTTTTTGTGGGAATTTTCCGACCAGAATCAAATCGCAGGTTACTACACTACCACAATTTCAAATTACCGCTGACTAATGACTAATGACGCAAAAAGCAAATACAATACAAATACTGACATGTGATGATTTCTTTGCTGTCCCCTCGAACATGGTTTCAATCCGTCGAAGAGCTTACTATCGGACTCTCGAAGTGACCTCAACTAGATATAAGTAATAACATCCCAAAATGTACACAATGCTCGCACAATTTATCAGCAAATAAATAGTGTGTAGAAGAACGCACATAACCGCATTGAACATAACAACTACTGTTGTTACTATTTAGCTGCCTAGAAGTAGATAACGTATTTTGCTCCAATTTTCTTTGAACTTTTCTTTTGATGTTCTGAGACAGCTTATTATATCAAGAGCGTCTCTCACATTTTTTGACGGACTTTCAATAATCAGCAAATCACCCTTCAGTGCGTGAAGTTTATTCCAAATACGTTCCCACTGATCATTTAGCTCATATTCATTAAGGTCAGAGAAACCGTCCAGACCAGATATGTGCTCTACTAGATCGTCTATGGTGATCATATCATCTTCATCATGATCTTCCATCTCCTCAGATGTGGAATAAAGTCTTGGCCTTTTTAGCTCCAAAGATTCAAGTATTTCACGATTGTCTCTAGGTCTCTTATTCCCAATACTTGATGGTGAAGAGGCATTATTCCCAGAGTCGATATCAATCCTCCTTTCGCTACCTTGCCGCTCACCTATAGCATTATTTACTTCGCTGGTGTTATGGAAAATGCCATTACGGCTTGATGATTCAGGACTGATACCAGGTCGAACATTTTGACGACGTGTTAGACCGTGCAAATTCTGAGCTGTCTTCGTTTCCCCACTGGTATTGATTCCCCATGATGCATTCCTCATGTTGCTAATATTCTGTACTAACTCATTCTTTTGATTCTTTACTTTCCCTGCAACAATCAGCGATTCGCTTGAAAAGGAGATTAACTGTGGAAAGCGTGCAATCCAAAGTGGTGCTATCAAGTCTATACACGACTCAGCTCTGATTGGGGCTTTGGAAATGTGGCCATGAGCACGAGAGTTGTAAATGGCGATGTCATTTGGGGAGTCGTTGGCAGACCGGATCAGCGCCAAAACCTTCTTTTCTTGATCAGGTAAAAGTCTACTGCGCAGATCTGAGACGGCCTTTGATCCAGAGAAAATGTAATTTTGTGAATACTGACTATTGTCGTTCACCATCAGATTCTCATCCACTATGAACAAAAAGAAATCGTTTGGATGGTTGAATATAAAATTCTGCGCCCAATCTTCAAATCCGGTAATTTCCGATGATTCCTGTCCCAGTATATGAATCTTGTCATCAGGAATGCCAATGTATCTGAAAAAAATTGTCATCATTCGGCGCTGCACTTTTGAATCGTCAATTGCGACTCCGTAAACATTCGGTGGCAACATGAATGTTGACTTCAGCTTCCGTCGCATTTCATCTTCTTTTGCATCAAAAATCTTCACAGGACAGGCGAAACTAAAGACTGTTCTCTCTTCTTCGAACTGGAGGTAATTAAAGTGAGAAATAATGACAAATGGAAAATACAGGCGAAATACACCAAAAGCTCACCTTGATTGAACATTGTCCACCAAGTGTTGCAGCACACTTGGTCATAAGCCAGGTGCCATTTCCCACAGATTGATCTGCAGACGATCCACTCCCATCGATTTGTACTTTTAGCTTCTTCCTCAGTGAGAAGATTGTAGAATTCGACTTTGCTCCCATGGCTGACATCTCTGCATGATTGTTACCTGGTAAATTAATTACATTCACGGTCAAAACTTGCATTACTTCATCCCAGAGGATCTCTGTTGTTACCTCACCACTTAGTTTTCCATATTTGCAGGCATTACTGATAGCATTTCGATGGACATACTTCCAGAGATGTGGATCGGTAGAAAATCCTGGTAGAGGATCAGGATTTGTCACGATTGGGAACCGCCTTTTCTGGTTTCGATTCTTAGATGCACTCATTGTAGTTGCAAGAACATTGGAGAGATTCACATTTTCAATCTTCGGCTCATAAACTTCGTGAATCACATCTCGCACCATAGCTTCTGTAAGCACAGTATCCAAGATTCCAGTCAGAGTGTTTCCTAGCTCCACAATGCAGTGCGTCCTCGTACTTGGTTCACGTCTATCATTTGAAATGGTAGTACAGAGATCTTGGACATCGCTGTTGGAAGAGTTGGACTCTATCCGTTTCAAGATCATTTGTGCATCCCCCTCCGTAACCTCTTTCATAGAATCGCAAAGACCGATTGCGGCCAGAAGCCCATTTTTCACTTCGTGCCTGGTAAATCTATTAGCAGCAACATCTTTTCTTCTAGCTGTAGTTTCACTAATGACCCTCTTCTCTGCTTCAAAACGTCTGAATCTCTCTGAAATATCACGGACTACAATGACCAGTATATGTTCTTCCATAACTGATATTTTAGCTTCGCATTGGATGGGCTGAGGTTGTTCCTGATCCATTCTCTTTAAATCGTGCATAAGTACAAGGGAATTGGCCTCGTTCTTCGCTTTCCACGATCTTGTGACCTATGGTAATTAAAAAGTTAGCAAGCGAAAGCTGTAGCAAACAAATATTTCGCATGCACACTAGGAATAGAGCATACAGTAACACGAATAGAGCAACAACACACGAAAAGTACGTACAAGTTGTGCGAATGAAGATAACTCATCCCTCTCAGAAATTCTAATGGATCCCGAATCGTATGTGTTTCCT
>Ga0136554_1000681_pt1 | contig 12808 bp, 7 predicted proteins | sample AntRauTorckE5431_FD_104637 | JGI IMG/M metagenome (GOLD analysis project Ga0136554, IMG submission 104637) | Saline lake microbial communities from Rauer Islands, Antarctica - Metagenome Torckler E5 #431 | ecosystem: Environmental > Aquatic > Non-marine Saline and Alkaline > Saline | place...
TAGGATCTGTTAGAGCAACTGAAGCTCTCGTTCTTGCTCGATGAGTTGCAGAGACATAAACTAGTTCAAATTTTGCGCTTTAGACCAGGTCGTAGAGCTTCGTAGCCGCTGGAATCGTTGCAGCGTGTGTCCAAGAAGCTACAAATAGAAGCGTGTAAAAATGAGCACATTTAAAAGCTATATGTGACGATATGTGTGAAAGAGTATGTGAAGACCGCTTCCTTGGTTTTTCACAATATCTTGTCATCGCTCTCCTGATTTTAAGTAGTAGCTCTCTAGCTTTTTTAGTAGCAAGTTACGATTCACGAAAAATCGCAAGAATTGAGCAAGCGAAATGTGTAGCAGGATAAACGGGTTTTAGCACGTGTGATGGACCTCCAGGCGCAGCGAATGCACATGTTTTCGTGAGCATCCAAGACATGACCCTTTATGGCCCCATTACAGGGGGATTTCACCAAGACAAGGCAGATATTTTCAATACAGGGAGGGGGTAAAATCCTCCCTGTAGCGCTTCTGGAAGGCAGGATTTTGCCACAGAATAGCCACGCCCTGGCCCTAAAATAACTTCGAGGTGCCATAGATAATGGAATATCCCGCTCGTTCGAAAATATGTTTCCACGGAAAGTTCCTTCTTCTCCTCAGCTACCTGTAAATGAAAAAACAACGACTTCCACTTGGCAATGCGACGTACGAACGCCAGGTGTAAAGTCTTCATAGCCCCCCTGGTGTATTTATAGCAAGACACCGACGCCTCACAACGGCCAATGAAGAAAATTATTTCAAAAATATTTTCGTCTTGCGGCGATATGCCGATTTCCGGTCTCTTTTTTATGTCCGTCGTCGATACTATCTCAACATGTGTAAAGTCGCCTCTGGACTTAACAAGACCTCGTAAAGGGAAATAAGACGCAGCCACAATTCGGCTGCTGCCATAAGTTCCGCTTCTTTATTACACACATGCCCGTGCCATTTTTACCGCCTGGAATGTGAATAGTCATCTCAAACACCAATTCGCGTAAAACTGTCTTATTTCCGATATTTGATGAATCGTACGTTATGTGGCTGCGTACTTCTGTAGCAAGTGTACCTTATATCTGGATGCCAATCTTCCGAACATATATGGAAAATATTTCAGATATTTTTCGGGTTTTCCGCATCTATTTGCCCGTTTCTTTTGTAGAAACAAAATAAGAGTCACAAAACGTTAGGGCTAATTAGGAAGGCTTCAGAACAAGCTAAAAAACGAGCCATGCCCGATCAGCCGCAAGAAGCAAGCGCGGGAATCCATAAGGGAAGATACCATTAACTAAGACCACTGTAACACTAGCTTACCCGTACAGTGATGATAAGTTTAATATACTGTATTCTTCTGTTGGTCCCGTAATGTGCCATAGCATCACGCAACGCCAAAGAAATATGTTGCTATTGCGCTTCATTTACTTTTTTTAACCTCTCAGATATTGGCACCGAGATGCAAGTTGAGGTAAGCACACAGGGTTTTATCCATCCTAAAAGTTCACTATTTCGAAATCGTAAAAACGTCAGGTAAGGAAGCAAGGCTTTTGTTGTGTAATTGAGGGAAATATGCCATAAACTATACAGGCCACAGGTGCATCTATTACTGAGTGAAACTCCATGTCGCAGCAAATTCGCCAATCCTGTATTCAGGCACGGAAAAAATGTAGAAGAAGACTAGATGGTGGCGTCAGGTAAACGTTAGAGTGCATCGGAGTGTAGCTCACCGCCAGTAGCGGGGTTAGCAGTAGCAGTAAGGCGCGTGCCCGCAAGAAGAGTTGCGTTAGCGTCAGATGAACGAGCGATGTAGGGTCCCCATAGTCCGGAATAGAGGCAGCAAGATTTCGTTCCGAGTCAGAATTCGAATGGGGAGTACCGAGGGGATCGATTACAGAGAACATTTGAGTACTGGATACCTTTGCACCTGTAGGAGAAGACTAGGTGCAGGTGCGCGGGGCCATTTGTTAAAAGAGGAAAGGTATGAGAAGGAATTCACCAACCACTAACTAACCAGATAGCCCTGTCCAGGGGGGATTGGGTTCTATAGAAACCAGGAAGTGCAGAGGAACCCGGGCTATACGTCATAGCCCCTTGAACGCGAAAGCCACAGCCACAGCTACTGTTACAGCCAAGGGCGCTCCGGAATATGGAATATCAGCAATGAATCCAAAACAAATCCTACACCGTTCATAATTAAAATTAAAACTATCATGAGTTATTATGAGATATGAGCTGTGTGCTACGTGGCTCTGAAGCTTAGAGGTAAAAAGTAGGAGATTTGCTTGCATTGTCTTGCACGTGGATGTAAATTTGGAATCGCTTAGCCCTAGCGACACAAGGACTTATTAGTTGGCAGGAACACCCAACGCCGCCACTTGCTTTTCAACCGCTTCCAGTGCACTCCGCAAAGTTTCCCTTGCTTTGTCGCCACTCGGGCCCACGGCCCCAAATGCCTCCGCTTTCTTTAGCACACCGCGCACGAGCAGAGCAACGCCATGGAGCTGCTGGGACTCGCTCGGTGCAGTCGCCGTGGCAGCGGCAGTGGATTGACCAGTGGCAGCGGCTGTTGGCAAAGCATGGAGCATCACGAGCTCCTGGATCGCGTCCGCCAGAGCACTCAGTTCGGGGGCCTTTTTGTCCCACCCTGCCACCTGCATGAGGGCTCGGACGTGCTTGAGGCGGTCGTCGCGCGCGTGCTGACGTCGCCCCAGGCCCAAGTTGAAGATGGCGCACACTTCCCACACTTTCGGGTCACTCGCAGCCATCGAGGTGGAAGCCCCTACGCGTGCTAGCAACACTCCCACTTGGCGAGGAATAGGCCTCGCTGCGAAGGAAGGACTTTCGAGGGACTCGTCCTCCAGGGGAGGCGCGAGCAAAGAAGGATCACCCGCCGTGCTCGCTGATAAGCCTTCTGACTTCAGAGCCGCGCTAGCAATGGTGGCAAGCAATGCGGTATCCACGCCTCGCCCTAACCCACGGGCATGCAAGTCAAGGAGCTGGGTAGCGCAATAAGCAGCATCGGCGGCCGACGGCAGAGGGCGCACTTGTAGTGAAGCCAAGAGCTTGTTTTCCCACATGCGCCACGAGTCCCGGCTCGCTTTTAAGCCCTCGGTGAAAGCAGCTACGGCAAGGTCGGGCCGCTTCAACCGCAAATGAATCGCACCCACGTTGCCCCAGGCATCACCCGAATCCGGGGCGTGCGCGACTACGGTACTAAACGCAGTGAGCGCTTCCTGCCACTCTTCGAGCCGCATCCGCACCGTGCCCAAGACGAACCAATCCGACGTGATGCCCGGCTGCAGGGCCAACGCCTCGCTCAAAGCAGCGCCAGCGCGCACCAAATGCGCTTTGCTTTCGTCTTTTAGGCGGTTGGCTTTTGCTACGTCGGTTTTCAGGCCCCGGTTCGTCTTGTCGCTGTCCTTTTGGCGCTCTTCGGCTTCGCTTTGCGAACACGCTTGCGACAAGTTCACGGCTTCTCGGCCAATCAAACGCTTCGCGCGGGCAAACCGCTTCCCGCTCAGCGCCCACGCCGCTTCGTAGTGCTTGGTGGACTCGGGCGCCTCACTCAGGTCCCCTAGGGCGCACAGCATGCGGGGGGTGGGGTGCACCTCTAGCCTCGCCTTAACCAGCTCAAGCGCCTGCGCTTTCCGCCCCATGCGCGTGTTGCAATCCACCACGTCGTCCCAAAGCTCGAGCTCTTCGAACAGCTGAGCGGCCGACACCAGGATTCCGAGGGCAGCGTAGCGCTGCGCCAAGTCTTTCTTCAGCTCCCAGCACGGGGGGTACACCACGCTGTGCAGTGCTCGAATGCGCTGCTCGGCCGGCGCGGACTCGGCAATTGCATCGTAACTGAGCTGAGTGAAAGTCAGCGCCGTGCCGTGCTGGTCCACAAGAGCTTGAATCTGCATGGTAGCCCGATCTTTGGCGTACTGAGACTCAAAATCCAACCATGCCCGCTGCAGGAGCGCAGTGCTGTAAATGGTCCAGTCCTGGTGGTGCAGCAACACGCGTGCTACGTAGGGCTGCATTTCTTCGGCAGTCAAACCATCCTTTGGGTTGCTGTTCTTCACATCAAGGCACAACGCGAGAAGCACGCTCAAGTGGTGCTTTTCCAGCTTCTCTTCCTCTGACTCCACGTGGTCGTCAAATTTGGTGCGCTCGAGCAGAATGCTGTCTTCGGCCTGTTTCTCGACCCGCGGTGCCAGCGATGCATCTCCAGAACCGGCAGGTGTGGTCTCGGTCCCATCAATAGCAACAGCGCTAGTGGCAGCAGGCGCTGCCGGAGGTGTTGGGTCCGATACAGCAGCTGCTGGTGCTATTGGCGCAGGAGGAGCTTGATTGCTGTTGCCAGCGGCTGCTGCAGCGGCGGCTTCTTTCTCAGCTGCCATTTGTTCCCATTTCGCTGTAAGAGTGGCCGTTTGGAATGGCTTGGGGGGCTCCTCTTCTTCCTCCTCTTCCCCAGACGCATCCCCGGGTCCATCTGTAGTGTTTGCTTTGAGCACCATTTGAGCTACCGATCGGGTTTGAAACTTGGTGCGGCGCCCGAGTGACCCCGTTAATTGCACTTGCAGCACCGCTGACTTCCGCGCGGCATTGAACGAGACCTTTCCCAGGTCGCCCTTGTTGAAGTGGTATTGTGCGAGCCCGTGCTCGAGCCACACTTCCGTAGCAAGCGGTGACGTCACTCTGCCACCGTGCAACTTCGGGTCGCTGCCTCCAGCGTATTCGCGCAAAGCATGGCTGAAACCTGCGGAAGCTTCTGCCCACAGCGTTTGCGTGGGTTCGCCTGCGAGTAACAGCCGCTGATGGGTGACAGTGGCGCGGACCGACCACCAAGCTGCGCTCGCTTGCAGTGGTTTCGCGCCCAACACGCACCGCAAGCTCGCCCTTTGCCGTGGCCGCTCGTCGAACGCGCTGGTAGTGAGAACGCCGCTGTTTTGCTGCGAGCTGTCTGCGGTGGGCCGTTCTTGGACACCAGTAGCTGCAGCAGAACCACCTTGAGCTGGAGCTGACGAAGAAGCGCTTGAAGAAGACTCTGCTGCATCATCTTTTGCTGTTACAGGAACTGTCCAAGAAGGGTATGTGGGATCAGCAATAGTAGCTAAGAGAGAGCGCGCAAGCAGCAAAAAGGCTGCGCCAGTGCTGCCACTATACGGTAATTCGCCATCTACGCCCAGGCACTGGTGCACTAACAACGAGCTAGATAGCAGAGGGCGAGGCGGTGCGTCACTCTCTGTCAAGGTAGGGCCCGTGTAATTGGCTTGCAAGAACCAATTGAGAGCTGCCACGCCAACCAGCTTCAATTCTAAGCACCTCAGTGACGCTTCCAAGTCATTGGCCGCGGCTGACACGTGTGCCAAAGCTCGCTCCCGCAACAACATCATCAGCGCAGCGGAGGATTCAGTGCTTTCTGCGTTACCACTGCTGCTAGCACTGCTTTCACCTTCCACTGCAGAAGAGGTATTGCTAGCTTCAGCGAGCAAATTTTGTGCCAGCGCTGAGTTAAGCACTTCGCCGTAGCGGCCTCCGAGCACCGAAGACATGCTTATCCGAAGCTCCTCAGCGTATGTTGCTGCAGACTTACTATCCGTTTCTATATCTACACCACTAGCGCTCAGTCGTGCGAGTGGTGTTTCTAGCATGTCCTCGTCGTTCGAGAGCAATGCAAGGCTAAGACCTGTGATGACAGCTTCCACTGCTGCGGCAGTCTCTTGAGCAGCTACCTCATTGGCCGCATCAGCCTCATCTGCTTTACCCATTGCATCTTTAATATTGTTAAGGCTTCCGCCAAAGAGGATGCCGTCTTCATCGTCCGAATCGCTCATAGCGTCTACTCGTGGACTAATCTCTAGAACTTCTCAATATCGCTAAGACTCCTTCTTGCCATGAATGAACGATTTTCACGAAACAGCGAACAGCGAATGATTCGTCGTTTTCTAATGTAATATTTGACTGCAAATATCGTTTCTCCCCTGTAGCCACCAGACAGAGATGCGTGTAAGAAACGAGGGGCGCCCGGTCATTTCGTTTGTGCTGCATGTTCACATCTAACGAGCCGCGCCTGGGTTGCTATCTTATTGCTGCGCTTCCTGAGCACTCACCTGAGCGAGGGCAATGGCAGAGCGGGGAACGAAGCTACGTCAATGCGGGTGCTTTTTGCTTTTTGCCGACTCGCCACTCACCACTTACCCTTCGCTCTGATTGGCTGAGGAGAAGATGGATTGAACTCGTTCACCAGACAACAATGCGTCTAAGTGTGTAACTCCGTATCTGCTTCCTGTCGCTGCTCGCTGCTCGCTGCTGACTGCGGTCTAGACTGAATGCCACTGCATTCCCTTCTTATTCGGTGATTCTTGTTCTCTAGAAATAAAAATAGAATTATGGGCCATATAGACACGTGGACTTCAGGTGCGGTATTGAGCTGCTTATCCGAAACCGAAACAAAAATGGGGACCGCCGCACTGCTACTACCTAGCCCCTTTGCCCTTTTTCTTGGCCTTGTTTGTGGCCATGACCCCAAGAACTGCAGCCGTAAGCGACTTCTTTTTCTTTGGTAATTGCTTCTCCTTTTCCCCGCTTTTAGCACCAGTTGAAGCAGAAGCTTCACGGGTGCTGATCGTTGACTGCTTCTTCGCGCTCATTTCAGTAGCAGGCTCAGGCGCCGTCGGCCAGCTCTGATGCAAAGTAGGATAATCATCGTCTCCTTCGATAGCTGCGTCTGGGCGCGGCCGCGAGTCGCCACCGCTATTCGAAGAGTGGTCGTCAGCGAAATAAGAGCTCAGGCGAAAGTTCGGGTCGCCCGCAAACGACAAGCTTGGGTCGCCCTGATGAAGAATGTTGCTCGTGGCAGCAGGCCCAGCATGTTTCGCTGTTCTGGAAGTACGAGCAGCGGCGTGCTTGGACAGCCCTGAAGGATAGCGGCCGAGGCGGTTCAACATGAAAGTAAAAGTCTGAGGGCCTCCGGTGGGAGTTTCAAACAGGCACTCGGCGTCCCCGTCTTCCGGGTGAAGCTTCACGATCTTGCCGATGGTGCCCGGTGGTAAATCTTCATCGTTGCCCTTCCATGTGACGAAGTCACCCAAAGCGAGCGGTTTGACCTCTTTGGTCTCCACTGCTTCAGTCTTAACTGCATCCGATAGGGTACTTTGCTTAGCTGGCGAGGGTGGTGGTTTAGAGGGCACTGCCTTCACTTCAAAGTCATCAGTAGGCAGTGGTGGAGGCTTTGGCGGCGGCGGTACACGTTTTGAGTGTTTTGAGTCGACGGACCTTAATGAGGCTGCATGTCCTTCACCACAGCTGTCATCCTCAGACATTGTCAAAGCATCATCTGCAGCAGTGTTATCGCTCGAAGGAGCAGGATCCACCGGTGGCTGCACCTCGTACTCAAGCGTGCTCATTTTGTCACCTCTGTCTCTGAGAGCCTGCACCGCAGCTTTGAACTCGCCTAGACTTTTCACTGCCTCTCCACTCACTGAAATCACCGTGCAGCCGACCGGTAAGCCTTGCGCTTCGGCAGGCGATCCGGGGGTCACTCGCGTTACTAGCAGCGCTTTGGAGAGGCCAAGCCCCGCGGATTGGGTTAAGTCGAGCCGCAACGAGCGCACGTCCACGGCTCGCTCCAATTGCACTGGCCGCTCCCAGACGCGCCGACGCACCAGCCCTCCTTTGGAGGTGCCTGTACCGTGGCTGTTCAGCAACCAAAAGTCCGCCGCATAGCGCCCTGTTTCAACAAAATAGACGAATTCAGCCGCATCGGGAGATACAATACACACACAAATTGCAAAGATTTGCTCAGAGGTAAGCAGAGTACACAAAATCGCCTGTCAGAGGAACTAATAGTACAACAAAGAGAGTGTGAAGAGATTAATGAAAGACAAATTATATAATCACATAGATGAAGGGCGCATTGAGCAAAGCCCAGGTTTGTAGCAAGGTGGAATCGAGAGGTGGCGAGTAGTATGCATACATCGGTTCTCGTCGTGAGTATTGCTCGCTGGTCCCTGAACTAATGCCCAAGAACCACCAGGAACGTACTCAAAGCCTGCCGGCGGTGCCCAAAGCTTCTTCGACGGTTTCTGTGGTGGTGTGCTCTTGTCCGTAGGGCACACAATTGACATGTCTTCAGTCGTCCACGCCCCTTTGTCCATGATCAGCAGATGCCCAGGGTATGTTGCGCCCCATCCAGTGAATATATTCCACCGCTCATTCTGAGAAACCCGCGCAGCTAGCCCGTTTGATGTTGCCACCACGCTCTCCTTTGGAAGTGCTCTTGGATCAGAAGAATGAGAACTCGACGGCATAGTCGGCACCATTGCTGATAGATCGGCAATGAGAGCACCCGATGCTACCTTGTCACCGAATGTACTGCATGACTGTTTGAATCCATTGAGCGCGCCAGTAACTTTGTCGGCAGCAGATCGTTGAGCCACCTCATTAGCCTTCGAGGGCTCCATACTGTAGAGGCCACAGCAATGTTTAAGACCGCTCTTTATGGGCTATCTTACAAGATGTTAGTTCGCTGCCCAGCCGCTACTTACCTAAAGTGGTTATTCTTGCAAATGATATACGAAGACGTGGAGCCGAGCGTGAAGCATAAAATGACGAACGACGACAACTCACCAATCAGAATCCAGCCAACCACACAAGACAGGAACGTCGGAGACGATGTTTTCGTGATGGCTCTTCGTTCGTTTTGCTCGTTTCTTCTTCGTTCGTCAACTTCAGTTACGAAAGCTCAAGGCAAGCAAGCCACACGTACTTGGAACCGTACTACTGCAGTGTCTAGATGAGCAAGTGCTCTCGTAGGCTCAACTCGATTAGTCGGGTGAAGTTTTACAATTTGATGTGTCGTTGTTCTTCCGCTAACAAATAGTCAACCACCAAAGACTATGCGGACTACTACTTCACTCTTGCAGGTTCTCCTCGTGGTATCAGGACCTGTCTCTCTTGCTGCTATAGCACCTGGAGAGGCAGTAAGTCATGATGCTGATAGCAATGCAGCTGCTGAAGGCACTCCATCTGCAGGAGACAGCACTGTAGAACAGATTCAAGTTGTAGGTGCCGACGGAGCTCCGCTTACACTGGATAAGGGAATGATGCTACAACTACTTGAGCTCATGAAAGCGAACAAACCGGACTCGAATGAAGTTTCAAGTGCACAGCTCTCAAAGCAGACTCAGACCGTATTCAAGAAAACTATATCACCGCTGCAGCAGCAGAGCACAGTCTACCCATGGCAGGCATTGGCGACTGCCAGAGAACGTTTAGTTGACCACTTCCGGCATGGTCTTGACCCAGGCACGGCCACTTTCATTTTTCTAGAGAACCATGCTCGTAGCTTGGCAGGCTTACCATGGGGCGAAGCAGGTGTTGTGGACGCAGAGCGCATTTTGGCACGGGTGACGCACTTCGTAGAGTCGCTACCGTCACATTCGATGCTGGCGATAGAAGGGCGTTATCAACTCGCCGTGCTGCGCGGCCTTACATACGCCCCCAATATTGACGCCCACAGCGTATTCTTAGAGGCTGAAGCAAACCATATAAGTAGTATTTTGGCGGCAGCTAACAGCACAGCAGCGGCCAGCAAGGTAGCCACAGGTTTGGATAATAACGTCGAGGATTTCAGTGGGCTTTACACGGCAATAGAAACACTCGAAAGCCTGAATGGCCGCCTCCGCTGGCTCTTTTCTCTCATGCAACGCCGCGACGATACGCTGGGTCTAACGTTTGAACTCTGTGCGCGCTTTGCTCTCAGTGACAGTACTGAACTTATCAACCATAACGGCATCGAAAACCCTCCAATTGCACAGCACAATAATAGTGCCAGCACCAATTCGAGTTTCACTAGCGAGCGCGCGCGCCTAGTGGTCATGGCGGAAGGCCTTGTGAAGCAAGCTACAGTACGGAGTAGGAAGCACGAATCAAGGAAAAAGAATGCGCGCAAGAAAGCCAAAGAAAAAGAATGCATTGACAATTGCGCATTTCAGTGGCCCGAAAAGAGAAGCGCTCAACAGCTTGCCTGCTTCAACGATTGCAAAGAAGGAGTTGTCAATGTTAGTGACCAAGAAGATAGCTCATCGGAAAGAAAATCATCATCATCATCATCCACTACGCTTCCATTCGGTCAGAGCGGTGGTTTGTTAGATCACATTGACGCGAAACATGTCGTTCGAACCATGATGCGTGCTCTGAGGGGTGGTGACGCATGGGTTGCTACTGAGCGAAGGCGCATTGAATCAATTTTACAGGCAGACACGGCGAGTTCGACAGATAGTGTACCTGCGAAGGCCATTATAGAGGCCAACCAAGCGGCATCAGCAAATGAGACCAAGGCGTCAATGCAGGCTATGAGCAATTATTTGGGTGCTGCGCCTGGACAACTGGGACGTGCACGCGCGCTGTCATTCGTGTTGTTTGCGCTGGACCGTTGCCGTATTACAACACCAGAGTGGTCGGGTGCCCAGCCCAACAAAAAGTGGCGCTTTGAATGGTGCCACCGCCATAGCGTTAACCAATGGGCCGTTGGTGACAGCTATGTCGCTGAAGATGGAGAGCCAGCGTATAGTCTTGGCCAGTTTGTCCCTTCATCTAGCAGTAAAGATAGTCTTCGTGGCAACTTGGGCGAGTCCTTTGACGTCGCATCAGCGGTGAGTATGTTGGCCGATTCAGGTCCTGGTCGACCAGAGTCCCTCGCATACGGACGACAGCGTTTCGTGAACGGCTCCATGGACGACTGCATCGGTAATGTCGATACCCCCGAAGCGTCAACTAAGAGGATGCGTGCAAGCGAAGTGCACCTTGTGTGCTGTAGTGGTTTGGGTGGGGTGCGCTTCCCCGAAGGAATGGGTCTGGCGCAGACGTTACGGGTGCGCCATGTAGTGGAGTCTTCTGCGCAGCCTTGCCGCTACCGCATAGACGTCTGTTCGCCTTTTGCCTGCCGAAATTACGCCTTTAGCCCTTGGTTTGATGCTGTCGCGAACCCAATTCGCCAGGACCATAACAAGCAGCAGCATTCATCCTCTTCTCAAACAGCTGAAGAAGTTGAGCACATTGCATATTCGCAGGAGTCGAGCGAATACCCCAGGGCCTCATTCAATATTGCCTCCACTGCTGCTCCAGCGTATCCTGAAAAAGTAAAAGATTTATCTGTTAATGAGTTGAATACCTACTGGGAAGATGTGGGCGTGACCTCTGAGTCGAGGAGATGGCCGGACGTGTCTCATAACTTGGTTGATACTTTGTCACCTGCTATCGGTTTGCCGTCAAAAGGTGCGGTCAAATCACGAGAAGTTTATGAGCTCGCGAGATGTCCGCCTGGAAGCATCTGTAGAAACACTAGCAGCAGCAGCAGCAGCAGCAGCAGGAGTAAGGGCAGTAGCACTTATTGCAGCAACAGCAAGAATGGCATTGTCAGTTCGTCGAAAGAGGCAGAAGCAGTGAAAACACGGCGGTTGGCATTGAGGGAGCGAGCGCGGGCCTTGGTTCGAGTCGCTTACGGAGACTACATGGCTCATGCCTACCCGATGGCCGAGCTCTTGCCCCTTACGTGCCGCGGTGGGGACTTCATACTCGTCAACATCAGCTTAGTTACGCTGGTAGATGCTTTGGATACACTCGCTGTGATCGGTGATGCGCAGGAGTTTAGACGTGCAGTAGGCTCAGTGGTGAGCCATTTTACAGCGCCCCGTACCGGTGGCGGTGGAGGTCGGCGCAAAGGAGTTGGCGGGCGGGGGCCTTTTGACTTTGACGTCACGGTGTCCGTGTTTGAAACCAACATTCGGCTTCTAGGGGGGCTCTTGTCGGCACACTTGCTCGCTGAGCACCCCGAATGGTGGGACCCTCATCAAGGCTCTACAGGGGGATTTGGTCCGCAGGGAGAGGCTTACGACGGCGCTTTACTGGTAAGAATAGTTTTTGAATAAATGTGGAAAAAAAAATGTTTTCTATGATAGAGTGGTTGACCACCCATCAAAACTATGAGAAGCGGCATAATGAAGACTCACTTTTCACTATTTTCATTTGAATTCGTTCTCCACTGCTCGTTTTTCCACCTACCAGGATCTGGCCATCGATCTCGGGGAACGTCTCCTGCCCGCGTTCAACACCCCCACAGGTATCCCGGTTGGATCCATCAACCTTCGCCGCGGCGTGCACCCGGATGAAACTTCTGTGGCCTCGCTCGCTGGTGCTGGGTCATTGGCGCTTGAGATGCAAATGTTGAGCCACCTCTCCGGCGACGCTCGCTTTGGGTGCGCTGCGCGCGGTGCTTTGATTGCGCTCTTTGTGCGACGCAGCCACCGCACCGGTCTCTTGGGAAAGCACATCGACGTGGTTAGCGGTGCCTTCACCGAGGAAAACGCGGGTATTGGTTCCACTGCAGACTCCTTCTACGAGTATTTGGCAAAAATGGCGTGGCTCTTCGGCGATCAGGCGTGCTGGCACATGTTCAGTGCGTGCGCTACTGCGGTGGAAGCTTGGAACAAATTCGGCGACTGGTACGGCGACGTGGAAGCAAACCATGGTACCCCTACGCGGCCTATGAGTGATGCGTTGCAGGGGTTCTGGCCGGGCATGCTCGCGCAATTGGGTGACGTCAGCAGCGCGGCCCGCAGCCTCAACGCCTTCTTGTCCGTGGCCGAATCCTACGGAGCTCCGGGCGCGCCCGAAGAGTTTGACTCTTTGAGAAGCGCTTTGCCGTCCAAGGAGGCGTCGAATGGAAGGGCGTGGCTGTTGCGACCGGAACTGTTGGAGTCCGCCATGCATTTGAGGCAAGCTGCCAAAGGTCGGGATGATA